>R21__coassemble_2918_pt1 | contig 9123 bp, 6 predicted proteins | sample R21__metabat2_low_PE_009 | metagenome-assembled genome bin R21 | reverse complement strand
TCCATGTCAGTGTTCCCGCTCTGCGTCCCGTCCTTACGAACTGCAGATTCTCCACAGGTCGGCACGTGTCAGTGCCATCCACAGTGACCGACACCCAGTCGCTCAGGTTGTCCTCTCCGCAGATGGCACGGACGTGTGCCGTAAAATCGGTAGTCGCCATCGTGCTGTCGATATCTAGGAACGGAACCGTCACAAGAGTGTCAAAAAAGGCTTCCGACACATCCCCGTCGACGAGGCCGACAGACACCTGCCATAGAGACTGGAGCGTGTCGGGAATCCATGTCAGTGTTCCCGCTCTGCGTCCCGTCCTTACGAACTGCAGATTCTCCACCGAACGGCACGTATCCGGCACAGGCGCAGGCAGAAACTCAGTGCAGTCACCCCAGTCGCCCCACACCTCACAGTATTCATAGCAGAGGCACTGGGGGCGCACCTGCACCGAAAACGGGGGTTCAATGTCCAAAGAGTCGAGGTTGATGTAGGGTACCTCCAACAGGGTATCGAGATAAAGGGTGTTGTAGGCATCCCCTGTGTCGCTGATGCCGAGCCTCCACTGGGCGTGGAGCGTGTCGGTGTCCCAGCGCAGGACGCTGCCGCCACCTGCAGTGTCTATCCATACATTCCCCACCGCGGGGCAGGAATCTAACAGCGAAAAATCCGTATCCTGCGAAAGAATGGGGAAAATGTACCATAGATTCCATGTAGTATATTCCGTAGGCTGGCCTGCCGGAATTATTACACCGTTACTGTCATAGATCAAAATATAAGTTAATTCACGTCTGATACCGCAAGGAGGATTTCCATACATACTGAAATTTTTCGGAAATATACAATCCCATATCCCACCACTGTGGTTGGTCATTCCGATGCAAAACGAGTCAACGATAACCAAGGGATTGTCCTCGAAATACACCTCATATACGGGATGTACGTATGGGTACCCATAGGTAATCGAGTCGCAGTTGACGATTGATGGATCATGGGGGGATCGGGCAGAGGAACTTTGACAATTAAGATACCTATGCGGAGCGGTGGGATCCCACGGTATGGAACGCAGCGGAACATCGGTCGAATCGCGCTTTCTACGGTAAATGCGGAGATATTCCTGTACAGAGGTCTCGACGGGTTGGACAAGGTCCTCAGGCCAGTGCTGGTATCTTGCTGCCACCGCGCAAGCTATGCCGATAACACGTATCGGATGATCCACAGTATGCTTCATAAGATATTCGCCCCCAGGGGAGTTGGGAAATCCATAAGTAAAGGTAAAGGATTCGTGAGGTATATTTGCGGGGTCAACCAGCGTGTCAACCCAATCTGGTCTCCAATAAATTGAGTCCATGTATTGTATGGTATCGCCAGTGATATGGTACTGCGCCCACAACGGTGTTGCGCCCATTATACACAGAATGATAATCAAGAAAGAATACTTTTTCATAGTCAATAAACTTTTTATTACGCAGTGAATGGCCACATTCACGGTGCAAAGATACAAAAAAACCGAAACAAAAACAAATAAAAAATGCAGGGCACTAAATACCACAAACTTAGCAAAGGCACCTCATGCCTATTCACGGCAACATGAGGCGGATGTAAAGAAAAAAGTTGCCCTATTGGGGACAATTGGGATTGCCTCAACTAATCCGTGTCCAGTCTATGGGGGCAAGCCCCTGCTGCTGCAATATGGCGTTGCATTGCGAGAAATGCCTGCACCCGAAGAAACCCCTGTAGGCAGACAACGGCGACGGATGCGGTGCCGTCAGCACATAATGCCGCGAACGGTCGATATACTGTGCCTTGCTGATAGCAAAACTGCCCCACAGCATAAACACGATACCTGTGCGTCGCTGCGCCAACGCCTGTATGGCGGCATCCGTAAACAGCTCCCATCCCCTGTGCTGGTGCGACCCCGCCTGGTGTGCCCTAACAGTCAACGTGGCGTTCAGCAGCAGCACCCCTTGTTCGGCCCAGCCCGTCAAGTTGCCGCAAGTGAGCGGTATCTGCGTACCCAGATCGCTGTTTATCTCCTTGATGATATTCACCAGCGACGGCGGCACGGTGATTCCCTCAGGAACAGAAAAGCAGAGACCGTGTGCCTGCCCTGGCTCATGGTATGGGTCTTGTCCAAGAATGACCACCTTCACCTTGTCGAAAGGCGTGTGGTCGAAAGCCGCAAAGATGTCTCCCCCTTTGGGGTAGCAGACATACTGCTGTCTCTCGGCCACAAGAAAATCCTTCAACTGTGCGAAATAAGGCGCCTCGAACTGCGGACGCAGCACCTCCAACCACGATGATTCGATCTTAGGGCTGATCATATCAAAAAGCCGTTATAACGTTGCTCTTCCCCTATCGTGCTGATATCGCCATGGCCGGGCAACACTTCATAGTCATCGGGCAAGGTAAGCAATTGTGTCCTTATTTTGTCAATGAGCAGCTGATAGTTCCCGCCGGGCAAATCGGTTCTTCCAATACTGCCCTTGAACAGGGCGTCGCCAGTCAATACCATCTGCGCACTGGGCAACACGTATGCCATGCTCCCCGGACAATGTCCGGGTACCTCACGGCACTCTATCTTCTCCTGCCCCAGCATCAGCACATCGCCACCTCTTATCTCATTCACCGGCAGTTTATCCATCCGCTCCACCTCAAAACCCATCACAGCGCCGTAAGCCTCGGCCTGGCGCAGCAGCACTTTCCCGTCGGCATGCATTGTCACGGGCAGCTTATACCGCTCGCACATCTCCTTCAATCCCGCAATATGGTCCACATGGGCATGAGTCAGCAATATCATGGCTGGCACAAGCCCATTCGCCTCTATATACTGAGTAATCTGGGCCTCCTCATAGTTCGTCTCAGCCCCTGGGTCTACAATGGCGCACTGTTTTGTAGTCTCGTCCCACAGGACGAAACAATTCATGGCAAAGTGATTAACCGTAAACTGCTTAACCTTCATAACGGCAGCTCCTCACTCCTACCCTATCCAGCTCTCCACGGCCTCCTTCTGCACCGGGGGGATGTCCAGTTTGTTCTTCTTGCGCAGACCGTTCAAGTCGTTATACAGTTTGTTGGGGTTGGCTTCTTTAAGCTGTGCCAGCGTGTTGATGCCTGCCTTGCGCAGCATAGGCACCCACTCGGCTGCCACGCCATGTTCCACAAACTCCTCGTCGGTGGTGACAACGGCCTTCTTCTCCGGCTTCATCTGCGGGAAGAGCAACACATCCTGAATGCTCTGCTCGCCGGTCATCATCATCACCAAGCGGTCGATGCCGATACCCATGCCAGAGGTGGGAGGCATGCCGAACTCCAATGCTCTCACAAAGTCGAGGTCGATAAACATAGCCTCATCGTCACCCTTCTCGCTCAGGCGCAACTGTTCCTGGAAACGTCCCAGCTGGTCGATGGGGTCGTTCAACTCGCTATAGGCGTTGGCCAACTCCTTGCCGTTGACAAACAGCTCAAAACGCTCGGTGAGGTTGGGATTGTCGCGGTGGCGTTTGCACAGTGGCGACATCTCTATCGGGTAGTCGGTGACAAAGGTGGGCTGAATCAGTGTATGCTCGCACTTCTCACCGAAGATGGCGTCAATCAGTTTTCCCTTGCCCATCGTTTCGTCGGTCTCAACGCCCAGTGCCTTGCAGGTATCGCGCAACTGCTGCTCGTCCATATCGGCTACATCGTAGCCCGTATGCTCCTTAATCAGCTCGCACATCGGGGCACGGCGGTAAGGAGGCTTGAAATCAATCTCATTGCCCCACACCTGCACCTTCGTGGTGCCGTGCAGCGTCATGGCAATACGCTCCAGCATGGTCTCCACAAACTTCATCATCCAGTTGTAGTCCTTATAGGCCACATAAATCTCCATACAAGTGAACTCGGGGTTGTGGGTCCGGTCCATACCCTCGTTGCGGAAATTGCGGCTGAACTCATACACACCTTCATACCCGCCGACGATAAGCCGTTTCAGATACAATTCATTGGCTATGCGCAGATACAAGTCGATGTCCAAAGCATTGTGGTGCGTGATAAAGGGACGTGCAGCGGCGCCGCCGGGGATGACCTGCAGCACCGGTGTGTCCACCTCCAGATAGCCCTGCTCGTTGAAGTATTCGCGCATCGTGTTCACAATCTTTGCCCTCTTCACAAAAGTCTCCCTCACGTGCGGATTCACAATCAAATCCACATAACGCATACGGTAGCGCTGCTCGGGGTCGCTGAAAGCATCGTACACCACGCCGTCCTTCTCCTTCACAATGGGCAACGGACGGAGGCTCTTGCTAAGCACCGTCAGGCTCTTCACATGAATGGAAATCTCACCCATCTGTGTGACGAACACATAACCCTTCACACCGATAATGTCGCCGATATCCAGCAGACGCTTGAACACCGTGTTGTACATCGTCTTGTCCTCACCCGGGCAAATCTCGTCGCGTTTCACATACAACTGGATTCGTCCATGAGGGTCCTGCAGTTCCACAAACGATGCCGCACCCATAATTCGGCGGCTCATGATGCGACCTGCTATACTGATGTCCTGAAACAGCGTGTTATCCTGAGGATACTTCTCCAGTATCTCGCTCGACTTGGCGTTCACCTCATACAGTGCGGCGGGATAGGGGTTTATACCCAGTTTCTTTAATTCATTCAGCGAATTTCTGCGTATTTGTTCTTGTTCGGTCAGTTCGGCCATGATGCAATATATTATTTATAAACAGTTTACATTACTACGCCCTCCACAGGGTTGATTACAAAGATACGAAAAAAATCTCACATCCCAACAATAACAGCCACGCCATTCCCAAAACCTCCTCAACTATCGCCTGCACGGATGCCACACTTAATCACAAACGCCTAAAAAAAAACGTCCCCTCACTGCTGCGTGGGAGACGTTTTGTTGTCCAACCAGGACTCGAACCTGGACTGACAGAACCAAAATCTGGAGTGCTGCCATTACACCATTGGACATCCTTCACATTCTAAAAACTTATCACAAAACAAGTTCGAGAAACATGAAAACACTATCAATCTTTTTTTCAGTTTGCAAAGATACGAATATTTTCCGACATGGCAAACTTTTTTTTACTCAAAGACCAATTCGCCTTCTTCGCCACCCAAATTAATCGTGCAAACGCTGTTGCGTTCCACCACAACATATTTGCCTTCTTTCAGGTTCTTGACACACACGCGACCGTCCTCGGTCACCATGGTCACAGCGAACGAATTGAAGCAACCGGGAGCGACATACAGATTCAAATCAGCGCCTGCGCTGAAATCGACGTTCTGCAGCTGCTCGCAGCTGACATACTTGGCGGCGCCCTGAGTAGATGCAAGGACGGGGAAAGGATGATTGTCCACACCGTAGCGACCAGTCATAAAGCCGTTCGTGTCCTCCGAACTCACCTGCACCGAAGCCAGATGTTCGGGGGTGGTAAGATGCAGGCGAACCACACCGCAGAGGGCCTTAAATGCCAAATCGGTGTTACCCTCGCTGGTCTCGGCATAGAAAGGCATACCATTGGGGAAATCCACCCCGCTCTGCACGGCAGGCACCATCACCATGCCCTCGCCGGCATACACCGAAGCGGGATATACAAAATGGCGCACACCCTGGGTCTTCATCCCTTCGGGCAACTGCATGACGGCATAACTGCTGTCAGCCATAACGCTTGCAAAGGAAATCTCGGCGGGGGTCTTGGTGTCGTCCCATGTGGTCATCACGGCATCTTTCGGCCAAGCGATGGCGGCGACGCCGTTGCCGGCCACCTCTTCCACGGTCACATTAAACACGCTGTTGTTATGGCACGATACCAATGCCAGCGACACAGCGACAAAAGCTGCTAAACTGATAAAAATCTTCTTCATATTGCAAAAAGTATTAATTAATATGCTCAACAATTCTTCGATTTGAAAATGCAAAGATAAGCTTTTTTTTTCAAATAGCAATATTTCCAGCACTCACCTCCCTAAAAAGAGCGGGCAGGCACAAGGCCCGCCCGCTGCTATCAATGCATTATGAAAAACCAAACAGTTTTACCTATTAATAAGCCGATGTGGGACGCGTGGACTGATGACCATAGCCAGGAGCAGGTTTCACCAGACGGACAGAACGGAGACGCCACCATTGCGTATCGTAGTCAGCGGAGTAGGCTGCATTACCATAACGGTCAGCAGTATTGGTTAGGAACCAAATATAATCGTTATACTGGAAAGCAACATAGCCAGACTCAGCATAAGAACCACTTTTCTTTGTGGCCGACCAGTACTGACCAGATTGATATGTCTCATAGATGTCTGAACCGTCTGAACGGTCATTATCTTCGTCATGATAACTTGAACCCCAGCCAGCGGCAGGCAGGAACATGGCACCAGCAGCCTCCATGCGAGCCCATTCGCTCACGGTATACACATTTTCATAGGAAGAGACGTTGGGATCTTCTGAAGCAGGAGTGAAGCTCAGTCCTTCAGGTACATCGTCAGAAGTCCAGTCGTCGGGCATAAGGATAAAACCGGACACTTCCGTAACAGGGGTCTCACCGTAAGCTGCAACTGCCGGATGTCCCTGGATACCCGTAATCTTAGCTTTGCCACGCAATCGGTCACCAGTGTTGTGAACACGCAGATGGAACAGGTAGTACCACTCATCGGCGCGCAGAGTGAACCACGTGTTGGCAGGGTCGTTGGAAATTACTTTATGCTCACCCCAATCCTTGAAAGCACCGTTCCCCCAGTCATAAGCCCAAGTATCGTATGTGGCCAAGCCGAACAAATTAGCTTCGGTATTGCTCCAAGCGAAAAGGTCGACAGTGCCAGTCAAGTGGTATGCATCGGTGGTCACATTATAACGGCCAAAGAAGTCATACTGGCGGTCAGCAAATTTCCATGTACCAAGGTTATGGGTTGGATTTTGACCATGGCTGAGGCCATCCTGCAAGTGCTGAAGGTTACCACGAGAGAATACAACTTTATAAGTGTCGTTACCCGCGGCATCGCCATCGATAGAGAAGTAACCGGTCAGACCGTTGTCCTCAACAGGGGTGCCCTCAAAGTGCATGGGGACAATGTAGTTGCGGGGCAGGCTAACGCCATTTTCATTTGTTGTATTAACGGTAACAGTTCTAACCTTCTGGTCATCCAAAGTAGACTGGCTAGTACGGATGGTCTGGATACGGACTGTGAGGTTCTTGTTCTCGAACGGGGGCAGGAAGATGTAATACTTGCCACTGGTTGCCTGAGAGGCAACAGTCGGTTGGTCATCGGCATCAAAATAGAGGTTGACACGGTTCTTGTGGACATCGTTCATCTCAATATTGGAGGTATTGCCACTGAGGTTGGCAACGCCATCGCCATACAGACCCACACCAGGAACAGTGACTTCGATACCGACAATGTCGTAGGAAACATTGGAAGTGTTCTTCCACTGAATCTCAAGCAGAGATCCGAAATTGTAGAATTTCAGTTTCTTGCTACCATCGCCATTGATGATGGCACCGGCAGGGAGCTGGACATTCTGCTTGCCCTCGACCTCTACATACTTCTGCCAACGCGACAGATGGATAGGCTGGTTGGTATTACCAGTGAAGCCAGTCTCAGAAATGGTGTTGAACAGAGAAGTGGGATAAGCAGCACGATAGATAGCACCCTCACCCTCGTCAGTAACATCAACCTTATAGGTAGTGCCATCAAGGGTGACAGGATACTCGGCACCATTGACATTCACCATCTCGCCAGAAGTGAAGAAGACGGGATTGTGGTTGGCATCGATATACAGTTTACCAGAGGCGGCGGCGGGCTCCACCTCGACACCAAGGGTAATGGTATTCACATCTTTCTTGCAGCTGGCGAAAAACATGGTGCCAGCGGCGGCTATCGTCAGGAAAAATACAGATATTTTCTTCATATTACTATGTCCTTTCTATTAATTAATGTGCCAATCCCAACCCAGGGTCTGGTTGTTCTCATCATAGTTCATTTGCTCGTTCATGCCGTCGGTGTCGGTGTCGGGCTGAACAATGCGGTAGGGGCTTCCTTCAAAACCGCGCTCAATCATAAAAGCAACCATCTTAACAGTTGGCTCTTTGTAACTTTTCTTTTGCTGATTCATTTTATATTTTTATTATTATTGTTTTTTTGAATACTCAACGCTAGAAATAATACCAGAATGCATAAAAATCACAGAAATTTACTTGTTTCTTACACACAATCGTGCAGACTACAAACTATCTGTCAATTCATTACACATACTCCAGTCTCTATTTCCGAATTACAAAAGTACACAAAATTTGTCATTCAGCATATCTAATATTGAATATAGTTAATTGTTTAATATTATTTAACAGGTAAGTTGTTAAAGTTTTAAAATGAATTTAAGATATAGAGAGGCGAATAGATGCAGCGGCAGAGATACCACCACTACGTTCAAGGTTCGCTCGATACAGCATAAATAAAGGATTGTTACAGCAAACTTACCCAATAGTATATCCTGTAACGAACGGATAACGATGCAAGAAAGATGGGATATTGAAGGGAGTTGGTGCATTGTACACCACACGAAAAGCCCATTAACAGAAAACGGAAAAACACGCCACCCACACCAACGGAGCGGGAACAGCACCTATTAACAGATAGTTACCAAAAGCAACGTATTGGAAGAAGATGTGACCCGGAAGGGATGAGCCGTGCGGCGCCCCACAATCCAAAGAATCCGGTCGTCGGCATCGACAAGAAGGAGCTGGCGTTGTTTTTCGGGCAGGCTGTATTTGTGGTCGGAGAAGAAGTCGCTGACAAGTTGTGAGCCTTTGCCCATACCAAGGGGCTGGAAGCGGTCGCCTGCCCTCCAATGACGCAAACTGAGGGGCTGACGGAGCGTGTCAGCGTCGAAAAGGGCTTGGTTGGGCGGCAGGTGACGATAGTCGACAGGGCAGGTTGCAGCATCGTAAAGCCGCAACTCGATGGTGGGCATAGTTTCGGCAACGGCACTGTTGATTGGGGAGACAAGCAGCTGCCCGCGGTCGAGAAAGGCTTGATGGGTGGGCGAGAGAAAACGACGGCCGGGCTGGGTGCTGGCAAGAACCGCGTCGACCGAGGCGACATTGAAGCCGAATGGACGCAACAGTTCGAAAAGGAGCTGGC
>R21__coassemble_2847_pt1 | contig 9319 bp, 9 predicted proteins | sample R21__metabat2_low_PE_009 | metagenome-assembled genome bin R21 | reverse complement strand
AGATTATTTTTTAACATATCACTATAGATTATATTTCAATACCATGTCCGAGCGCAATAGATTTTCCTTCAAAAAATAAAGTTTGAATTGCTTTTTTTATTTATCTTTGCAAATTGGATTTTTATATATAGAATACCGAAAAAATTGAGATTATGAATACGAAGATAAAGTATTTAGGCATGGAACTGAACAGCCCTATCATTGCGGGCAGTTGCGGTCTCACTGCCTCAATTGACAACCTTTGCAAACTCGAGGAATGCGGTGTAGGGGCAGTTGTTCTGAAGTCAATTTTCGAGGAACAGATAATATATGACATCAAGCGCAACACCCATATCCACGCCCCGGTTGGCAACTACGGCGACAGCTATGAATACATAGCCCAGCACGTGGCCGACGACTCACTGTCCAAATATTTCTCGCTCATTAAAGAGGCCAAATCGAAACTTAAAATCCCCATCATTGGCAGCATCAACTGTTTCTCGCACGAGAACTGGATCACCTATGCCAAGCAATTCCAGGACTCGGGGTGCGACGCACTTGAGCTGAACATGGCCATCATGCCTTTCGACACCTCGCTGTCGGCTGACGATGTTGAGCGCACTTTCAGCAATATCATCCAATCTTTGCGCAAAAGCATCTCTATCCCCATCAGCATCAAGGTGGGCTCTTACTTCACCGACCTGGCCAAGTTCATGCAACAGCTTTCGTGGTCCGGAATTCAAGGCATCACCATGTTCAACAAATCGCTACAGGTGGATATTGACATCGACGAAGAAGCACTGCGCAACGCCGATTCCCTCACCCATCCGGGCGAGATTTACAACACCATCCGCTGGACAGCCATCATGAGCAAGAAACTCCGCTGCGACCTGTGCGCCACCACAGGTGTGAGCAATGCCCACGATGTGGTGAAACTGCTGCTTGCCGGTGCCACCGCCGTGCAGATAGCCTCCTGCCTATACCGAAACGGCATCGAATACGTCAAGGAGCTGAACGCTGGTCTTCAGGACTGGATGGGGCAGAAAGGATATGAGAACATCGACCAATTCCGCGGCAAACTGGCCTTGAAACAAAGCGACAAGGCCAGCATGCTCATGCGTACCCAATTCATGAACTATTTCGCCGACATTAAATAATACCATTGAGTTTCAAGAGCGACGCATTGTAGAGAAGGAAAAACTCTTAATACATCCGCAACGAACAATAACAGAATTAATCAAAAGTAAAAACAGTACAACATGGACAACACACAAGAAAAGAATGTGAGCTTTTTCCGTTTCGAGGATCTTCGCATCTACGCCAAAGCCACAGATTACAGCACATGGATTATCAACAACATCGGTCATCCCGAAAACGACATGCAGCGCAATCTTGTTAACTCTTTTTGCCACTCCTCCTACGACATCGCCCTGAATATCGCAGAAGGCTCTTCGCGCAACAAGAATCAGTTTGAGCACTACCTGAAGATTTCAAAATCCGCCATACGCGAATGCATTGTCTACACCGCCATCGCCTTCAACACCGGCCTCTTCGATGAAGACAAATGCAATCAGTCGCGCGAATTCCTCATGGAGCTCACCCGCATGATTGGTGCTTTAATTATCTCTCTGCAGCGCGGAAGCTCCCGCCGCCACGAAGAATATGACAGCGACACCACTACCGACGATACTACAAGCGACATCGACAATATCGACACCAACTTCTAATACTCACTCACCCTTCCCTCCCCTTCCAAAACTTCTGCATGTATCCCATATTAGAGCACTTACACTTTACTGAGACCGGCAATTTCTTTCTGATTGCCGGTCCTTGTGTCATTGAGGACGAAACCACACCCTTCCTCATCGCCGAGCGGTTGGTTGGAATCACCGAAAGGCTGGGCATCCCTTATGCGTTCAAAGCGTCATACCGCAAAGCCAACCGCTCCCGTATCGACTCCTTCACAGGCATCGGCGACCAAGCCGGCCTTGACATCCTTAAAGCCATCCGCGACCGTTTTGGCATCCCCGTAGTCACAGATATCCACTCCGAACAGGAAGCCGCTGCTGCTGCGCCTTATGTCGATGTACTGCAGATTCCCGCTTTCCTATGCCGCCAAACCTCGCTGCTTGAAGCCGCTGCACAGACTGGCCGCTGCGTCAATGTAAAGAAAGGCCAGTTCCTTTCGCCCGAAGCCATGACACATGCCGTAGAGAAAATCACACACTTCGGCAACCACAACATCATGCTCACCGAACGCGGCACCACCTTTGGCTATCAAGACCTCGTCGTAGACTTCCGCGGCATCCCCATCATGCAGAAAAACCGTGTGCCTGTGGTGGTGGACATCACCCACTCCCTCCAGCGTCCCAACCAGACATCTGGCGTGACTGGCGGCAATCCCGAGATGATAGAGACAATCGGACGGGCAGCGGTTGCTGTCGGCTGTGACGGCATTTTCATGGAGACCCACCCCAACCCCGCCGTGGCCAAATCGGACGGCGCCAACATGCTGCGGCTTGACCTGGCAGAAGACCTGCTCAGCACACTGCTGCGCATACATCGCGCTGCCCTCATGCAATAATTATCCCACGCCAACTCCCAAGCAGACCAATCACCCCATGCTACTTAATTTAGAAAAGCCCATCGTATTCTTCGACCTCGAGACTACAGGCGTTAACGTAGGCACCGACCATATCGTCGAGATATGCCTCCTGAAAGTCAACCCCGACCAGACCACCGAGCAATTGGTACACCGCGTCCGCCCGGTAGACTCCGACGGAAAAACCATCCACATCCCCGAGTTCACCACAGCCATTCACGGCATCAGCGATGCCGACGTAGCCGACAAACCCAGCTTCACCCAACTTGCACCCGAGATTGCCTCTTTCATTGGCGATGCCGACCTGGCAGGCTACAATTCCAACAAGTTCGATGTCCCCCTGCTGGTGGAAGAATTCCTGCGTGCAGGGCTCAAATTCGACCTCAAATCACGACGACTCATCGACGTGCAAAACATCTTCCACAAGATGGAACAGCGCACCCTCAAGGCCGCCTACCGCTTCTACTGCGGCAAGAACCTCGACCACGCCCACTCAGCCGATGCCGACACCATGGCCACCTACGAAGTGCTCATGGCCCAGCTGGACCGCTATCAGGACAGTGAATATACTGCCCCCGACGGCTCAGTCAGCAAACCCATCGTCAACAACATTGAGCAACTGAGCCAATTCACTTGCAACAGCCAATGGGCCGACCTCGTGGGCCACATCGGCTACGACAAGCAGCACCGCGAAATATTCAACTTCGGCAAACACAAAGGGAAAACGCTCGAATCAGTATTCAACGTCGAGCCTGCATACTACGACTGGATGATGAAGGCCGACTTCCCCCTCTCCACCAAAGAGTGCATCACCGAAGTATGGAAACGTCGGCAGGACAAGAAAATGCAAGACCTTAAACTGCATTTCACCTCCAAGTTCTAACAACGTATCGGCGCTCTTCTCCCCCCATACATACTGCAATAGATGCCGCCCTACCTGAATCAGGGTACAGGGCAGGGCATCCTTTCTATCGTCTTCCTATCGACTTATACGGAATAAAAAAACCCCCGTTTCACAACGGAGGCTAAAACAAAAGCGTATGAAAAAAAATATTATTACTGTGTTCTATTTTTGTTTCAGGAAATCCTGTACCTGATCAGAAGGGAGCACGGTCTCTTCGAAGGTGTAAGCATTGGTTTTGGGAGAGCGGACCATACGGATCACTTTGGCATAACTCTTTCCCGTAGCGGTTTTCAGGGTTGCAACAACTTTCTTTGCCATAGTTATCTATCTCCTATTATTTGATTTCTTTATGAACAGTCATTTTCTTCAAGTACGGGTTGTACTTTTTCAACTCCAAACGTTCGGGAGTGTTCTTTTTATTCTTGGTGGTGACGTAGCGGCTCATACCGGGGACACCGCTATTCTTTTGCTCGGTGCATTCGAGAATGACTTGCACTCTTGCGTCTTTGTTTTTCTTTGCCATTGTTATACTCTTATTTTGAAACGACCATTTACAGGTTTTTATTCATCTTTTTGCCATGATCCGAAAGTGGAGAAAAGAGCATCAACAATTCACCATTCTCTTCTCAAAAGCGACTGCAAAGATACTACTTTTTTTTGAATTATAAACGAATTGTTTTAAAAAATCAGCACAATTTCAATTAGTACTATAATAATCAGCAATATACAATCAAAGTTTTTCTAATCTAGAAGCAACTGGAAACACTCAACATTGTCTCGGAGAGGTCTGAAAAACGGGATTTTGAGCCATTTTAGTCAACAAAAAGACGATAATTCAAGCTTTTTCCGTGCATCGCTCTGACACTCTACTCATTAGCATACGTACCAGCATACTCGTCCTCATCATGTGAGTAGTCCAAATCGTCAACCGTCGGCCGGACAGCAGTGGTGTCCTTCTTAACATACTCCCATCCTCGCGGGGGACGCTTGCAGTTGCTCACGCTACCCTGAATATAGGCGATTTCCTCCTCGGTAAGTTCCTTGTCGCCGGGTATGAAACGCTGGCGCCAGAAGGGGAAATCCTCGGCCAATTCGCCCGAATAGTAGAAGTCGAACCCAATGGCTCCAAAGGTATACGTCTGCCCATGGATTTTGATATGGCTGCCGCCACACACTGGGTTAGGCTTAGGCACCGACTGGGCAAACCCCACATTGAACAGGGTAAAAAGAATGTCAGGGCGATTGCTGATATCATACCCCGCACGCTTCCACTGCAGCATGGTTTGATGCAGAATGCAGGCGGTATAAAGGTAGGAATAGAGATGATTTCTGTAGTCAACCAGACGGTTATAACGTTCGTCCTCCTGCGCTTTGCCCTCTACAGGATAATCCAGCAAGTGTTCATACCTTGGCCCCATATAGAACGGCGACGAAGGGTCTTTCAAGTGATCCTCGATAGCCTTTGCAGTTGAGATTTTGATACCGTTTACACCGTACGAAAACTGCGACTGCACGCTCAACACCTTCACCGGACCGAGATACTTCTTGAAATTCTCGCGATTGGTATTGAAAAGCCTTATCTGCTCACCGATGAGGCACCCCACAATGAGGCGGGGTTCCACTCCGGTAAGACGGCCTACCTCATAAATAAGTGCCTTGTCGCGTACGATAGCATCCTTAAGCGCAGGCCACTCGGGGCCTTCCATCCAAGGGATGACGTTGGCGGCATGGGCCTGGGGATGGCGGTTCATCACCTGTTCCACCTCTTTCAGGAGACTGTTGAACTCGGTGAGGTCTTCGATATAGATACTCGATGCGGCAATCATTCTGTCCACAAGCATGGGGTCATGCCCGTATTGTGCCGCCGTGGTGATAAGCTGCGCATTGGTGGGGAAAAACTTGCTGAACACTGCCAACTTCAAGTATTGCCGCATCCAGCGCTGTTGCACCTGCTCAGGGGTATACTGGTCACCGTTCAGCTTCTCCATCTCATCCACCGAGAGCATGTAGCGCGAATTGCTGTCCACAGCACCCCTATTATTGGTGAGCCCGAGCTGATAAACAGCCCAGGCTCCAATAATCATAAATCCAGCAAGAGCAAAAAGTCCGACCACAATGTCGAAAATCTTTCGCCCCACGCTTCGTCTGCGCCAACTACTCAGCGCTATGCCAAATTTCGAAGCCATTCTACTTTCTCAAAGAGTGTAACATCCATCAGTGCAAAGACGATTGCACCGGCAAGGTATCCCAAAAGGGCTTTGAGGGTGATATTCTTAAGGTACCAGATGAAGTCGATTTTCTCCATGCCCATAACGGCCACACCGGCGGCCGAGCCAATGATGAGAAGGCTTCCACCTGTTCCGGCGCAGTAGGCGAGGAACTCCCAGAAGGGATGGTTCACGTCGAAGATGGCACCGTCAGTGATTGGATACATACCCATGACAGCAGCCACCAGCGGCACATTGTCCACCACAGAAGAGAGAACACCGATAATGAGGTCGATGATAAAGAAGCCCACCGGCTCGTTCCCCATTTTCATGCCAAGGAACGTGTTGTCAAGTCCCGAAGCGAGGCTGGCAAGGATACCCGCATCCTTAAGGCAGGCGACAGCCATCAGGATGCCGAGGAAGAAGAGGATGGTAGGAACATCGATATGTTCCAGTGTTGAGACTGCTGTAGGCAGTTTATGGCCATCCTTCTCGTATTTGCGGCTTACAATCTCGGTGGTCACCCAAAGAACACCAAGGCCGAAGAGCATGCCAAGATAGGGAGGCAGATGGGTAATAGTCTTGAAAATGGGGACGAAGATGAGTGCAGCGATACCCATGATAAGAATCAGGCGGCGGAGGTGCACAGGCACATCCACTCCGCTCTGCTCACTTTCGGGCCGAGTAATGTCGCCCTTGAGTGTAGCACCCACTACCAGGACAGGCACCGCCATGCACACGAGCGAAGCCACCAGTGTTTTCACCATGATATTAATGGTGGTCACCTGTCCGCCAATCCAAAGCATGATGGTGGTCACGTCGCCGATGGGGCTCCATGCACCGCCCGCATTGGCAGCCAGGATAACCATACCTGCAAAGAGCCACCGCTCCTTCTTGTCGGCAACGAGTTTGCTGAGCAGGGCGCACATGACAATGGCAGTGGTCATGTTGTCGAGCAATGCCGAGAGGAAGAAGGTGAGGATGCTCAGTTCCCAGAGGAGCTTCTTCTTATTGGTGGTGACAATCTTGTCGGTAATGATTCGGAAACCTTGATAGTCCTCGATGAGGGTCACGATGGTCATTGCGCCAAGCAGGAAAAAGACGATTTCAGCGGTCTCACCCAGATTATCAATCAGATGGTCTGTTATGAAAAAACGCCACTCCGCTTCGTTCAGGTCAGGCTGGAAGATTCCGTGGCAGAAAGAGAAGACAGCCCACAGAGCAGTACCCAACAGAAGGGCTGTAGCCGTCTTGTTCACCTTTAGGGGGTGTTCCAAAGCTATACAAGTATAGCCTAATATAAACAGAGAGATTAATACAACTACCATAGCGTATAAGTTTTTTGAAGTTATTATTTGCTACCTTCTTTTCTGCTGTTGCTTCTGCATCTCCTCAGTCATGCGCTGCATTTCCTCAAGGCGCTTCTGGAAGCTGCTTTTCTTCTGGGGAGTGTTTTTATGCTTGGCATCGTATGCAGCCATGCGGGCACGCACTTTCTTCTCGCTGGTGAAACGGCGGATGAGCACCATCTGCAGCATGGTGATGGTCAGCGAGCAGAAATAATAGAGGTTCAGTCCTGCCGCCATGCTGTTGAACATAAAGAGCATCATGAACGGCATGAAATACATCATAAACTTCATGCCAGGCATACCGGCATTCATATTCTGACCCTTCATGGTGTACCAAGTGTAGAAGAACTGCATGCCGAACATCAACAGGCAGAACAGCGACACGTGGTCGCCATAGAGCGGGATATTGAAACCGAGGTCGAGGATGCTGTCGTAGGTGGACAAGTCGTTGCACCAGAGGAAGGGCTTCTGGCGCAGCTCAATGGCCACAGGGTAGAACATGAACATGGCCGTCAGAATGGGCATCTGGATAAGTATAGGCAGGCAACCCGCCAAAGGACTGTAGCCTGCTTTCTTCTGCAGCTTGGACATCTCCTGCTGCTTCTGCATGGCCTGCTCGGGATTGGGGTATTTCTTGTTCAAGGCATCCATCTCAGGCTTGAGGATACGCATGATGGCAGAACCCTGATACGATTTGAACGTAAGGGGGAAGAGCACCAGTCGCAGCAGGATGGTGAAGACGATGATGATAATACCATAATTCCAGTTGAACGTCTCCAGGAAGTTGAACACCGGGATAATCAGATAACGGCTTACGAACTTGGAGAAGATCCACCAACCCAGCGGGAGCATCTTTTCAAATCCGCGATGCATCGCGTGGAGGTCGCGATACTTGGTGGGACCGAAATAGAAGTGCATACCCATGGAGCAGTCGCGCTCACTGTTATAGGTGAGGCCGATGGTGCTGCTCATGTCGCACAGATAATTGGCATCCTTGTTGCTCTTGTCGGTAGTCTGGGAGAGGTAGGCGTTCTCGAAGGTGCTGTCTGCCACCAGGATGGCGCAGAAGAACTGCTGTTTGAAAGCCACCCACTCCACTGCCGTCTTGACATTTTTGTCGTCGTCGCGGCCGCGTCCCACATCATCCACATCGTCCTTGGCGGCCTTGTAGTAGATGCTTGAATAGAATTTCTCGGGGTCCTTGTTGCGGTTCTTGCTGCCACGGCTGCTGGCATCCACCTTCTCCTGGCGGTTCATCTTGTTATGCCACTCAAAGTCCATATAGTCAGTGGCACGGACAATATTCTTCAACCCATGGAAGTTAATCTCGAAATTGACATCGTACTCGTCGCCTACCACGACATAATGGAACTCGACATACTTGTCCTGGCTGAGGCCGTTGCTGTCGCCCACAAAGGCACGGAAACGCAAGTCGACAGCCTCGTTGGATGCAATCTCAAACACGCTGTCGCCCTTAATCTCAACCAGCTTGTTGCCGGATTCCCTGTAAGGCACAAACACCAAGTCCTTGGTATTGATAACCCTTGTATCCTCTGTTGAGAAGATGAGGTTCATATTGTCGTCGGCGGGGCTGATAAGCTGCAGCGGTAGGCTGTCGTAAGTGGTGTACTCGCTCAGCACCACCTCGCGCACTTGGGCACCCATATTCGAAAGCGTCACCGACATCTTCTCGTTCTTCACAGTCACATTCAACGTGTCGCCGAAAGCGCTGCCGTTGAACACGCCCATGTCACCGCGCTGATGGCGCTGCAACTGGCGCTGGGCGCTGGTGTCGCCCTGGGCAGCCAGACTGTCCAGATGAGCCTTCACCGCAGCCACACTGTCGGCATACGCCACGCTGTCCATATACGCCTGCCGTATCGAGTCGTTCACACGCTGACGCTCGGCAATCTCCTCTTTGCTGGGTGCAACCCACCACATATAGCCAACGAAAATGGCAAAAATCAATACAATTCCTACTATCGACTTTTTATTCATATCTGTTTAATATTCATTCAAATCAGTCCTTATTATGCATCGCGAACGGATTTGCAAAGTTACGATTATTTTCTCACACTTAATATAAAATAAAATATTTTTCGCCAAAAGAGTCTTTTATTCAAAAGAAATGTGTAATTTTGTACTTTCAAAAAATAGTATACAATGAAGAGCAACAGATTCACTTTAGCACTCATTTTGTTGGCAGTTATGCCCATTTTGTTCTACGGCTGCAAGCAGGCACAAACCCCTGAGGAACCCGCATACGACACCATTGCCC
>R21__coassemble_2836_pt1 | contig 9355 bp, 7 predicted proteins | sample R21__metabat2_low_PE_009 | metagenome-assembled genome bin R21 | reverse complement strand
TCGTAGAGATGCCCGAAGACGTAGGCATCGATAAGGTTGAGCCCGTAGACTGCTGCAGATATGATAACGAAGAGTTGGAAGTTTTTATTGTTCGATTGGTAAAGATTGTATATGCTGCTGTTGGGGTAGTTGGTGTAGCCTTTGAGTTGGGGGGTGCCACCGTTGACGCGGTGGAGGTATTCATTTTTGAAGGCCGTCATGTTGGTATAGTAGTCGTAGACGAAGTATCCCACTCCGCCCAGGGCTGCGTAGATGATGGGTATTTTCCATGCCTGGCCGTTGTAGATCTGTCCGGCTCCGGGAATGAGGGAGAGAAGAACGGCCTTGGTGGGGTTGTGCGGTGTGGGTTGATGGATGGTGACGGCGGGTGGTGCTTCGATGATTACCTGTTGGGCAATAACAGAACTCGTCGCCATGAGAAAGAGGATGGCGATGAGTGCGTGGCGGAACGTCCTCGAGAGCGAGAGGACATGGGTTCTTGTGTTTATACTATCGCACAGTGTTTCACACATGTGGGTTAAGTAGTTTCAAGATTCGGTCGAAGTCTTCGTCGTTGTTGAAATGGATGGTGAGTGTGCCTTTGCCACGGCGCGAACGTTTGATTTCGACATCGGATTGGAGTGACTGCCGCAGTTGTGACTGGGCTACGCTGTGGGCGGCGGGCAGTTCGGGCTTGGAAGTGACGGAAGGTTTGGCGGGTTGTTTGCTGGCCTTGACGAGCTGTTCGGTCTGATGGACGGAGAGGTGCCGGTTGACGATGTCGTGAAGAATGGCGAGATGGGTCTCGGGGTCGTCGACATTGATGAGCGCACGGGCGTGGGCCATACTGATTTGGCCGGAACTGAGTGCCAGCTGTGTCTCGGCGGGGAGGTTGAGCAGACGGAGGTAGTTGGTGATGGTGGAGCGGTCTTTGCCCACCCGCTGGCTGAGCTGCTCGTGGGTGAGTTGGCATTCCTCGATGAGGGCGTTGTAGGAGAGGGCGATCTCTATGGCGTTGAGGTTCTCGCGCTGGATGTTCTCCACAAGTGCCATCTCCATCATCTGTCCGTCGGTGGCCACACGGATGTAGGCAGGCAGTTCGGTGAGGCCGGCCAGCTGGGAGGCACGGAAACGGCGCTCACCGGCAATGAGCTGGTATTTGCCGTCGGGCATGCGCCTGACGGTGATGGGAGTGATGATGCCTTGTTCACGGATGGACTGAGCCAGCTCTTCGAGTGAATTGTCGTCGAACTCTTTTCTGGGCTGGAAGGGGTTGGTCTCGATGTCGTTGATGGGTACCATGCTGATAGCAGCGGTGATATCGGATGCGGGGCCGTTGATGGCTTCGACATCGATGTTGCCCAGTATGGCATCCAGTCCACGTCCGGGGATAAGGTTTTTCTTATTAGCCATTGGTGTGTTTAGTGCTTTGCTGTGATTTAGTGTCAGTGTTTATTTTATTGTTTTGGCGTTTCTGCAGAGGGGTGATGGGGGATGTTGCTGCGGGTATCAACTCTGGGAAGGAGTTTTCATCTTGTTGCGTTTCAGCATCTCGGTGGCAAGGTTGAGGTAGTTGACGGCTCCGGCACAGGTGGCGTCGTACATGATGACTGACTTGCCATAGCTGGGGGCCTCGGCAAGCTTGGTGTTGCGATAGATGAGTGTGTCGAAGACAAGGCGCTTGAAATGTGCACGCACGTCTTCAACCACTTGGCGGGCCAGGCGGAGACGGGAGTCGTACATGGTGATGAGCAGGCCTTCGATGGTGAGTTGGGGGTTGAGGCGGGTCTGTACGATGCGGATGGTGTTGAGCAGTTTGCCCAATCCCTCGAGGGCGAAGTATTCGCTCTGGATGGGGATGATGACCGAGTCGGATGCTGTGAGCGCATTGACGGTGATGAGGCCAAGGGAGGGGCTGCAGTCGATAATGATGAAGTCGTATTGTTCCTTGATGGGGTCGAGTGTGCGTTTGATGAAATACTCGCGGCTTTTTTCGTTGACGAGTTCAACCTCCGCCCCCACAAGGTCGATGCGAGTGGGGAGGACGGTGAGGTTGGGTGTGTCGGTGGGTACAAGGCAGTCGGCAATGTCGGCCTGCCCCATGAAACATTCGTAGGCGCTCTTGTCCAGTTCGTCGGTGTTGATGCCGAGGCCGGAGGAGGCGTTGGCCTGCGGGTCGGCGTCGACAAGCAACACCTTGTACTCCATCACCGCCAGAGCGGCACTGAGATTGACGGCGGTGGTGGTTTTGCCAACACCGCCTTTCTGATTGGCGACAGAGATAATCTTACCCATGCCAGCGTCAGTATTTGAAGTCGATGTCGTCGATGGTATAGGAGGATTTCTCGTCTTCTTTGTCGAAGAAACCGTTGCTCTTGCTGTCGTCGTCGGCGTTGTGGTATTCGCTCTCGGGGACTACGGGTTCGGGTTCGATGCCGGTCTCGATGAAGGAGATGGCGTTGGCCAGGCCTTTGCTGAATTTCTCGAAGTCTTCTTTATAAAGGAAGAGTTTGTTTTTGTCGATATAGAACTCGCCAGTATTGTTGTCGAAGATGCGGCGGCTTTCAGCAATGGTAATGAATTTGTCTCCTCCACGTGTTTCCTTCACGTCGAAAAAATAGCGGCGTTTTCCTGCGGGGATGGCTTGCGAATACAATTCTTCTTTTCTGTGTTCCATGTTATAATACGTTATTATTTCTGATTGCAAAAGTATAATTTATTTTTGAAAGAGCAGGGTGTGTCGTGGGAAAGTTATCAACAAGATGTTGTTACAGCGGTGTGTGTGATAAGGGCGTAAACAGCGCTTGGCATTAATTATCAGAGCCTAATGCGGCTGTGGGAAGGGTGTCTCTGTCGGTACCTGCGATTATTGTTTGTGTGTCATGATGTCGAGCACGGTGTCGTCGACTTGGTCCATGCCGTCGTGGCCGAGACGGCCAAGGTTGCGGATGGAGCAGTCCACGTCGCTTTCGCTCAGGCCGTCGGTGGCATCCACCACACAGTCGTGGTAGGCCAGTTCGGCACTGACGAAGGCGCTGTAGAGGCCGGTGCTCATCTTGAGGGCGCAGCTGGGTTTGGCACCGTCGCATACCATGCCGGCAATGGTGTTGATCATGTTCTTGATGGCATAGCACATCTGTTCGAACGAGCCGCCATGGAGGAACACGATGCCGCAGGACACTCCGATGCTGGCGTTGACGATGCCGCACAGGGCACTCAGTCGGCCGATGCCGCGCTTGATGTAGATGGACATGAGGTGGTTGAGAACCAGCGCACGGGTTATCTGCTCGTCGGTGCACCCTTTGGCCTTGCCGTAATTGTAGACGGGGAGGGTACAGGCGATGCCCTGGTTGCCGCTGCCGCTGTTGCTGTAGACAGAGAGTGTGCAGCCGTCCATGCGGGCATCGGAGGCGGCTACGGTACGTGCCACAACGGTGTGGACGATGTCTCCGGCGGCGTTTTCCATCAGTATCTTGCCAGTCTGAAGGCCATAGCCTTTAAGGCCTTCGGTGGCTGCTGCGTCGTTGTATTTGACGGTCTCATTGATGAAGTCCAGCTCTTCGATAGGCGCAGTGGTGGCATAGTCGTATACCATCCGGGCGGTGAGGTTGAGGCCGTCGGATCCGGCTTTCTCCTCGGTGGTGTCGGTGTTGGGAGAGGTTGCAGTGCCGTCGTAGATGACTTTGCCGTTGCGTGCAATGAGCACGAAGTGGGTGTGGCGCTGGCTGATGATGGCAGTGGCGGTGTCGTCGCCTGCTGAGCAGATGCACTCGATATAGAGCTTGTCGCAAGGGTCTTTTACCCCGATGGCAATCCGCGAAGCGTTGTTGGCAAGCCATTGCTTGGCTTTTTCCACCTGTTCGGCGGGCAGGGTGAGTACTTCGAGTCCACGGCTGGAGTCGCCTGCCACCACGGCCAGGGAGACGGCAATGGGCAGGCCAATCATGCCGGTGCCGGGGATGCCTACGCCCATGGCATTCTTGAATACATTCTTACTAAGGCGCAGGTCGATGTGCTCGGGTTCGTGCCCCAGCGTCTCGACAGCCTTGCTCACACAGAGGGCCACGGCCCCGGGCTCTGTGCAGCCCGTGGCCAGGACCACCTCTTGCCGCAGCAAGGCATTCAGTTGCTTGCGGATGCTTTCTTCCATGATTGAAAGTATTATTATTTTTCAAACAGTTTTTGCCAGTTCTTGTACTCGCGGTCTTTCCAGCAGCCATTGTGGTAGGCATAGGAGACGATGGCGGGGATGACAGTTGTGCCTTCGGCATAGACCATCTGCTGCAGTTCCTCGCTCACCTTGCCCCAGCTGCCGGCTTCGAGCAGTGTGGACGAGCTGCAGGCGCCGTCGCGCACGTCGGCCACGGTAATCTGGATGGCGTATTTGTGCATGGGCACCTCATGGCCGAGGATTTCGGCGCACACCACGGTGTCCTGGGCGAAGTTCTTGGGGGTGCCGCCGCCAACCATGAACAGGCCGCTTTCGGGACAAGCCATCTTGATTTTGGTCAGCTCGACAAAGTCGCACACGGAGTCGATGCTCAGGTATTTTTCACCCTTCTGGGCGCGCTCCCACTGGTGCTTGCCGATACCGAAACCGGCGGAGCAGTCGCTGAAGGCGGGGCAGAAGATGGGCACACCGCATTCGTAGCAGGTCTGGATGAGGCTGTCTTTCTTCACGGCACGGCCGTTGTGGAGCCATTTGCCCAGCTCGTAGATGAACTCGCGCGAGCTGTAGGGACGGGCCTCAAGCATGTTGGCCAGCTCGTAGGTGGAGTTGTCGCAGGCTTGCAGCTCCTCTTCATCGATAAAGGTGTCGTAGATACGGTCGATATAAAGTTCACGCAGTTTGGTGTCGGGAATGATATTCTCCTTGGTGCCGACATAGTGTTTGAATCCCAAGGCCTCGAAGAGGTCCATGTCGATGATGGAGGCACCGGTGGAGACCACCACGTCGACCATCTTGTTGCGCACCATGTCGACATACACCTGCATGCAGCCGGCGGCACTGGTGGAGCCAGCTATGGTGAGGATGTTGGTGCAGTCTTTCTCTTTGCACATCATGGTGAGAATATCGGCGGCACGGGCGGTGTCGCGGCTGGTGAACGACATGCCGCGCATGGCGTCAATCAGCTCGGTGGAGTCGTACTTCTTGATGTCGATGTGTTTGATGGTCTCTTTTAAGAGATCCTGCTTGGTCAGATTTTCGATGTTTTCCATTGTGAAATATGTTTATTTGTTATTATTCATTTGTTTAAGGCAAGGGTCAGAACGGGGGCTCGTCGTTGGGGAGTCCTGTGGCGAAATCCAGTCCGTCGTTCTTCCTGTTGATTTTCGAGTCGATGAGCATGGTGGGAGCACCCGATTCGTCGAATCCGGTGTTTTGGGGCAGCATATTGTTGTTCACCTGTTCGTTGGTGAGGAATTCGGGGTTGGTGAAACGGGCGTACTGTCCTTGGAAACGCAGGCGTACACGTCCTGTGCCGCCGCTACGGTGTTTTGCCAGAATGATGTCCGCCATGCCGATAGTGGAGCCGTCATTGTCCTCTTTGATTCCGTAGTATTCCGGACGGTAGATGAACATCACAATGTCGGCGTCCTGCTCGATAGCACCCGACTCACGCAGGTCGCTCAGCATAGGTTCCTTGGTGCCGCCACGGGTCTCCACGGCGCGGCTCAGCTGCGACATGGCCAGCACCGGGATGCCCAGTTCTTTCGATAAGGCTTTCAACTGTCGGCTGATGGTGCTGATTTCCTGTTCGCGGTTACCTCCTCGCGTCATCATGTCGCTTCCCGCGCTCATCAGCTGCAGGTAGTCGATAAACACCATCTGTATGTCGTGGTGCTGTTTCAGTCGGCGGCATTTCGCTCTCAGCTCGTAGATAGTCAGCTGGGGGGTGTCGTCGATAAAGAGTTTGGCCTCGTTCAACGCCTGTGTGCGGGTGGCCAACTGTTGTTGCTCCCAGGGGTTGAGCTCGCCGCGTTTCAGCTTGTCGCCTGCCAGCTGGGCCTCGCCGCTGATAAGACGCATGGCCAGCTCCACGCCTGTCATTTCCAGCGAGAAGAAAGCCACGGCCTTCTTGCTGTCCACGGCGATGTTGCGGGCCATCGACAGGGCGAAAGCCGTCTTACCCATTGCCGGACGTGCGGCAAGGATGACGAGAGTACCCGGGCGGAACCCTGCCGTCAGGCGGTCCAGGTCGGTAAACCCCGACACGACAGTGTTTTGGCTTCCGTCGTCCGTGGCGGCATCGTTAATCTGCTGGGTAGCCTCGTGAACCAAATCGCCCAAGGGGTGGAAGTCGGTGCGGAAATTCTTGTCGTTGATGTCCATCAGCCGTTGCTCGGTCTTGTCGAGCAGGTCCACCACGTCGGTGGTCTCGTCGTAGGCATTGGTGATGGTCTCGGTGGAGATGCGTATCAGCTCGCGCGAGATGTACTTCTCGCTGAGCACACGCGAGTAATACTCGATGTGTGCGGCACTGACCACGTGGCTCGTCAGCTCGCTGATGTGATAGGCACCTCCTGCTGCCTCCAGTTCGCCGGTCTGGCGCAACTGGGTGGTCACCGTCAAGATGTCCACAGGCTGGTTCAACTCAAACAGCTTGTGGATGGCACGGAATATCACTTGATGCTCCGGCTTATAGAAATACTCCTCGTGTAGCAGTTCAATGGCAGTGTTGAGCGCGTTAGGGTCCAGCATCAACGCCCCCAGCACATTCTCCTCCAAATCGGGAGCCTGGGGAGGCCTGTTGCCACCGTTGATGCTGAACACTTGCTCGTAAGACATTCTGTCTTTGCGTCTTGTGTTCGTATGAGACGTAATTTCCATGTTACAAAGTTATGAAAAAAAATCGTAGTAAGGAAAAAAATATGCTAACAATCGCATGTCGCGACATCCTAAATGACTCTTACTCACTAATACTCAACTCCTAATTTTTGCACTTCTCTGCTGCCTGCAGCACGGCAGTGGTCATGCGGTTCCATGTATACTTCTTTTTCTCCTCGAGCAGCGCTTGGGTGAAAGCCGCCTCCCGCTCTCCATTGTAGTAGTCTATCAGTGCATCGGTGATGGCTTGCGCCTCCGGAGGGACTACATAACCTATCTTTCCGTTGGGCACAATCTCTGCCAGCCCGCCGACGTTGGTCACAAGCATCGGCACTTCGAAGTGGAAAGCCACCTGGGTCACGCCGCTTTGGGTGGCGTTCTTGTAGGGCTGTGCCACGATGTCGGCGGCACAGAAATAGAGGTTCACCCGCGAGTCGGGGATATAGTCGTTGTGCAGTATCACGATGTCGCTGATGTCCAGCGAGCGGATGCGCTCCAGATAAGGCTCCGGGCTGCCGTAAAACTCGCCTGCCACAATCAGTTTCACCCCCATGTCTTGCAGGCGTGGGTCGCCGAAAGCGTCAATCAGCAGGTCCAGCCCCTTGTAGTCGCGGATAAAGCCGAAAAACAGCACATACTTCCCATCGGCATCAAGCCCCAGCTGCTTGCGGGCTTCGACCTTGGGGATACGGTTGCCGTAATGGTCGTAAATGGGGTGGGGTGCCCACGTCTTCGGTTTGCCGGCATGGTCGAAATGGTTGATGTCCGCAATCACTGCCTCCGACAGGGTGGTGAATCCCTCCATGGCTTTCACAAAATAGCGCGGCACGAAGTGGTCGATAGCCTTCGGGTCGTGAGGAATCATGTTGTGAACCAACCCCACGCAGCGGATGCTCTTGTCGCGCCTGATGCAACGGGCTATAGTGCCGAACCAGGGTGCCATGAACGACATCCAGTAGGCGAAAACCACCAGGTCGGGCTTCTTCTTTCTGATTTCTTTACCCACACTGAACCAGTTCAAAGGATTGCATGAATTAATGCGACGCTTAATATCCAGACGCGCTGGCGCAGGAGCGTCGGTAAACTGGGTTTTGCCGGGAAAAAGAAACGAAGGGTACTGCAGCGTGAAAGTGTACATCTCCACCTTGTGACCCTCGTCTAAAAACTGGGTGGCCAGCCGCTCGTTGAAAGCGGCGAGTCCACCCCTGTAAGGATGGGCTGTGCCTATGATGACGATATGCATACCTGTGCGTGTTTTTGTTGTTATCGTGTTCACTAAAGAGGGCGCCCATGCTGGACGCCAAACTGCAAAATTACAAAAAATATTAAACATACAATATTTTTCTTTCTTTTTTGTTTTCTCAGTGCTTCACAACACCGCAGGGTGAGGTTGCATCCTTCGGTTTTGTAATTGTCTGTAAGGATTTATAACACATAATATAACCATGAAGAAACTTCTTTTAGTAATGACCATTGCTCTCCTCGGCTGCCAAACCGGCCAGACCCAGCAGAGCGGCGAGATCAACCAGCCCGCCTCCACCACACCGCTTACCCTTCGCTACGCCGACTTCAGTCAAGTCGCAGCACGCACCATCGACGGCGTCGTTCACATCCGCACCGTCCAGACCCGTCTCACACCCCTCTATCAGTCCTTCTTTGGATTCATCATCAACCAGGGCGTACAGCGCAAAGAATACAGCGCCTATGGCTCGGGTGTCATCATCAGCCCCGACGGCTACATTGTCACCAACAACCACGTTGTGCAGGACGCCGAACGCATTCAGGTGACCCTCAACGACAAGCGCGTACTCGACGCCAGCATTATCGGTACCGACCCTGCCACCGACCTCGCCCTCATCAAAATCGATGCCGAGGGTCTTACCGCCATCCCCTTTGGCAACTCTGACAGCGCCCTTGTCGGCCAGCCTGTCTTGGCCATCGGCAACCCCTTTAATCTCACTTCCACCGTCACCGCCGGCATCATCAGCGCCAAAGCCCGCAACATGGGTATCATCGACAACAACCGCGGCATGGAAAGCCCCATCGAGTCCTTCATTCAGACCGATGCCGCTGTCAACCCCGGCAACTCTGGCGGTGCCTTGGTCGATGCCGACGCCCGCCTTATAGGCATTGTCACCGCCATCGCCTCTGCCGACGGCTATTACACTGGCTACAGCTTTGCCATCCCTGCCAATCTGGCTCGCAAAGTGGCCGAAGACCTTAAGCGCTATGGCCATGCCCAGCGTGCCTACCTCGGTGTCAATGTTGTCGAGATGACCTCCGCTCTCGCCAAGCAGATGGGACTTCAGGAGGTCAAAGGTCTACTGCTTGCACGTGTCGTGCCCGACTGTGCCGCCGACCGTGCCGGACTCAAGCAGGGCGACCTCCTGCTCACCGTTGCCGGAGTGTCCGTCAACAGTTTTGCCGAGATGATGGAAGAAATCGGCCGTCACGCCCCCGGCGACCTTGTCGACGTCACCTACTACCGTAACGGCCGCGCCCACTCCGCCACCGTCACCTTGCAAAACGCCCAAGGTACCACCTCCG
>R21__coassemble_2587_pt1 | contig 10118 bp, 6 predicted proteins | sample R21__metabat2_low_PE_009 | metagenome-assembled genome bin R21 | reverse complement strand
TGCGGGCATGGGTGTACTGGATGAAGGGGCCAGTGTTGCCGTTGAAGTCGATGCTCTCGGCAGGGTTGAACAGCATGTTCTTGACGGGGTCGACTTTAAGGATGAAGTATTTGAGGGCGCCCATGGCCAGGTCGTGGTAAAGCTCTTTGAGCTGTTCAGGCGTCATGTCGTCGTTCTTGCCGTGGTCGCGGCACATCTCCTCGGCGGTGACTTCCATCTCGGCGATGAGGTCGTCGGCGTCGACAACGGTGCCTTCGCGCGATTTCATCTTGCCATTGGGCAGCTCGACCATACCGTAGGAGAGGTGGTAGACCTTGTCGGCCCATCCGAAGCCCAGCTTGCCGAGGATGAGTTTGAGGACCTTGAAATGGTAGTCCTGCTCGTTGCCCACGACGTAGATGAGCTGTTCGGCGCCGAAGTCGTTGTGGCGCAGCAGGGCGGTGCCGAGGTCCTGGGTCATGTAGACGGAGGTGCCGTCGCGGCGCAGGAGGAGTTTCTGGTCGAGGCCGTCGGCGGTGAGGTCGCACCACACCGAGCCGTCGTCCTTGCGGAAGAGAACGCCCATATCGAGCCCTTTCTGCACAAGCTCTTTGCCCAGCAGGTAGGTGTTGGACTCGTAGTAAATCTTGTCGAAGCCGACGCCCATCTTGCGGTAGGTCTCGTCGAAACCGGCATACACGCAGCCGTTCATCTTGGTCCAGAGGTCGCGGATTTCGGGGTCGCCCTCCTCCCAGCGTTTGAGCATCTGCTGAGCTTCGACCACGAGAGGTGCTTGCTTCTTGGCCTCTTCCTCATCCATGCCCTGGGCGGTGAGCTGGCTCACCTCTTCCTTATAATGTTTGTCGAACTCGACATAGTATTTGCCCACCAGATGGTCGCCTTTCATGCCGCTGCTTTCGGGCGTTTCGCCGTTGCCGTAGCGCAGCCAGGCGAGCATCGACTTGCAGATGTGGATGCCGCGGTCGTTGACAAGGTTCACCTTCTTGACGTTGGCCCCGTTGGCGGCCAGCAGCTCGCTGACGGACCACCCCAGCAGGTTGTTGCGGATATGGCCGAGATGGAGGGGTTTGTTGGTGTTGGGGGAAGAGTATTCCACCACAACAGGGCTGGCGAAGGGATTGGGTTTGGTGATGCCGAAGTCGGGGTCGGCAGCCTCGTCGGAGACAAAGCGGACCCAATAGGCATCGTCGACGGAGAAATTAAGGAATCCCTTGATGACATTGAAGTCCGCCACCTCGGCGACGGTCTCCTTGACGGCGGCACCCAGCTCGTTTGCCACCTGCTCGGGCGACTTGCGCGCCTGTTTGACATAGGGGAACACCACTACAGTATAGTCGCCCACAAACTCTTTTTTCGTTGCCTGAAGCACCACGGTGTCGGAAGACACCTCGATGCCATAAAGCCGTTTCAATGCTCCGGCCACAGCCTGCTGAAGATTCTGCTCTATCATTATTTACGGGTTTTCTGTTTTTAAAATCAAATTGCAAAATTACAATTTTTTTTTGTATCTTTGGGAAAATTAGTATCTTTGTTTTCCGAAAGTAAGATGTATTATTAACTGATAAATCTGTTTATGAAAAAATTAGCAACTACTATGGCTTCCCTTGCCTTCCCGTTTTTTGCCTTTGCAAGCGAAGCAGATTTAGAAATGCCTAATGGGTTCGCACAGCATCCCGACACCCAAATCCTGTACTGGGGGTTCCTTATCGTTGTGCTGGGTCTGTTGTTCGGCTTGTGGCACTTCAGGAAAGTGCGCAGCCTGAAAGCCCATCAATCCATGCTCGAAATAGGCAATGTCATCTTCAAAACCTGCTCGACATACCTCAAACAGCAGGGAAAATTCCTCATCGTGCTGTTTGCTTTTATCGGAGCAGCCATCGCACTGTATTTCGGATTGCTTAGCCACATGTCGATTGGGGCCGTGTGCCTCGTGCTGGCATGGACGGTAATCGGCATCCTGGGTTCGTATGGCGTAGCTTGGTTCGGTGTGCGCATGAACACGTATGCCAACAGCCGCATGGCGTTCGCCTCGCTGCGACGCAAACCCCTCGACCTGCTGAACATCCCGCTGCGTGCAGGCATGAGCATCGGCATTGTGCTGATATGCATTGAGCTGGTGCTGATGCTGATTATCCTGTTGTTTATGCCCGAACACCTTGCGGGAAGCTGCTTTATCGGCTTTGCCATCGGCGAGAGCCTCGGCGCCAGTGCCCTGCGTATAGCAGGCGGTATCTTCACCAAGATTGCCGACATTGGAAGCGACCTGATGAAGGTGGTGTTCAAAATCGGCGAGGACGACCCCCGCAACCCCGGCGTGATTGCCGACTGCACGGGCGACAATGCCGGTGACAGCATCGGACCCACCGCCGACGGATTCGAGACCTACGGCGTGACGGGCGTGGCATTGGTGAGTTTCATCCTGCTGGCCGTGCCGCCGGAATACCAGGTGCTGCTGCTTGTATGGATTTTCGTGATGCGTATCCTCGGCATCGTGGCTTCGGTGCTGGCTTATTATATCAACGGTGCCATTGCTAGCGCAAAGTACCGCAACGCCGACGACCTCAATTTCGAGAAACCCCTCACCAGCCTGGTGTGGATTACCTCTATCCTCAGCATCTTAGGTACCTTCCTTGCCAGCTACTTCCTTCTGTCGCCCCTGGGACACGGCTACTGGCTCGCCCTGGCCATCATCATCAGCTGCGGCACCCTGGGAGCCGCTCTCATCCCCGAATTCACCAAGTTCTTCACCTCCCCCACCTCCAAGCATGTGAAGGAAGTGGTCAAGGCTTCGGAACAGGGCGGTGCCTCGCTGAACATCCTTTCGGGCATTGTGGCCGGCAACATGGGCGCTTTCTGGACCGGACTGGTGTTTGTGGTGCTGATGATTATCGCCTACCTGACCTCCTCGGCCTTTGACCTCGCCCCCGTTTTCGGCGACTACTATTCCATCTTCGCCTTCGGCCTGGTAGCCTTCGGCATGCTGGGCATGGGCCCGGTGACCATTGCTGTGGACAGCTATGGGCCCGTCACCGACAACGCACAGAGCGTGTACGAGTTGTCCCTTATCGAGGACGACAAGGAGAAGGCCACCCGCGAGATAAAGCAGGAGTTCGGCTTCACCCCCGATTTCGAGAAGGCCAAATACTACCTCGAGGCTAACGACGGGGCTGGCAACACCTTCAAGGCTACCGCCAAGCCCGTGCTTATCGGCACCGCTGTAGTGGGCGCTACCACCATGATTTTCTCCCTTATCCTGCTTATCCAGAAGACACTCGGTATCGAGCCCGCCTCCATCCTTAACCTCCTCAACCCCTATTCCATCATCGGTTTCATCCTTGGCGGTTGCGTCATCTACTGGTTCACAGGCGCCTCGATGCAGGCTGTCACCACCGGTGCCAACCGCGCCGTGGAATATATCGAGAGCAACATCAAGCTTGACGCCGACGCCCCCAAGAAGGCCGACACCGAGAAGAGCCAGGAGGTGGTGAAGATTTGCACCAACTACGCACAGCGCGGCATGATCAACATCTTTATCGCCATCTTCTGCTTTGCACTGGCTTTCGCCTGCTTCTCGTCGCCCGAGAGCATCGGAGGACAGAACGCCGTATGCCTGTTTATCAGCTACCTGATCAGTATTGCCGTGTTCGGACTGTTCCAGGCCGTGTATATGGCCAACGCAGGCGGTGCGTGGGACAACGGCAAGAAGGTGGTTGAGGTGGACATGAAAGCCAAAGGCACCCCCCTGCACGATGCCAGCGTGGTGGGCGACACCGTGGGCGACCCGTTCAAGGACACCTCGTCCGTGGCCCTGAACCCCATCATCAAGTTCACCACCCTCTTCGGTGTACTGGCCATGGAGATTGCCATCAGCGAAGGCTTCCGCCATATCGCCCCTTGGGTCGGACTGGTGTTTCTGGCCATCGCTATCTTGTTTGCATACCGCTCGTTCTATAAAATGAGAATCAAGCAATAATCGGCATTGCTATTGATGCCCAATTATGCCGGCGACATCTCCCCTACCCGCTTGCGGAAGGAGGTGTCGCCGGCTTTCGTTCGCGGCAGCCAGTGCATAGCGTCAGTGCACAGGCTCCGTAGAAAAATCATAAAAATATTTAAAAAAGTGCAGCAAAATCGATATTGTGTGTCAAAAGGGCAAGAAAAAAGCAAACGTATACAATATATAATGCGACTTGACGTTAAATAATGACATAATATAAACATGATGAAAAAACAATTTCGCACTGCACTCATTGGTGCCTGCCTTATATTTAGCACCGCATTACATGCTCAATGTCCTGAGATTACCATCGACGCAAAATATGACCATGAGCCATCCCAGTTATGCCATCAGAACGGGTGGGACACACTGGTCACCTGTGTCAACGGTTCGCTAATCCTGCACTGTTCATCGTTTATCACCACCCAGCATTTCAACGGGACATACATTGTCGACTCGATTCCGTACAATCCCGTCGACCCTACATTCCACGCAGGTTCGCGACTGAACATCAGCACTGACGATGCTTGGGAAAATGCGTCCATCTCTTTCCCGTTCACGTTCCTCTTTTTCGGGTATCCTTATACCCAGGCAGTGGTAGGATCGAATGGTCTTGTCACCTTCGACTTGTCCAAAATTGGACAATCTTGTGCATACGAGTATAGACCCACCAACTATTCCAATCCCGCCATCCCGAGCACCTCATTCCCCTCGAAGAACGCAATCTATGGCGTGTATGAGGACATTCACCCGACACCGAATGTGCTTTCCGCCACCCAAGGAATGTTCCGCTATGTGGGAGGCGAATTCCCCTGCCGGCACCTGTGTGCAAGCGTGAACGAGGTACCGCTGTATCCTAACGGCTCCCACGGGAACGACCGTTGCACATACCAGATTGTCTGCTATGAGGGCACCAACATCATCGAGGTACATATCAAAAAACGCGCCTGCTGCTCATCCACCAACGGCGGCTGGGGCCTTGTGGGCATCCAGAACGCCACCGGCACAACACAGGAGTCGCATTACCACGACATCAATTACTACGGCACCCCTTCATACTATATCTACCCCGACGCTCCCGCTGCTTTTATCGCTCCCGGCAGAGGCGACCAGGCGAATGGCTGGACGGACACCTGCTCGTACGAAGCATGGCGTTTCACCCCTCAGGGCGAGACCGTGAGCGCCATCACATGGTTGAGACTGATAGAGGATGCCAACGGCAATATTATCGACTCGGTAGAATTCACCAACAACCAGGGCGACACGAACGGTATCTACATGACCCCAGATAGAACGATGGTGAAAATCACCCCTCACCGCACATCACGCTATTTGGTGAAATGCACCTATCAGGGAGCCAACGGCTATTGGTATGGCGTGGACGGCATCAGTATGCGCGACACCATCACCGTGGGCATGGACACCTCGCGCAGCATGTCGCTCTTTGCCGACCGCGAAGTGATCTGCGAAGGCGAGCGCACCACCATCGGACTGCAATACCCCACCGACCAACAGACCCTCGACTCCTGCTCATGGAGTGCTAAGAAAGAGCTGAACGGTGTCATCAGCCTCATGCCTTCCAGCGCCTTGACAATAGGGGGCAACTCGGTGACGCTGAACGACCAAAGCGGCCATCTCACCCCGAACCACGTCGACTCGACCTGGATTGTGTGTTCTGCCTCCTTCCACAATGGTTGCAACAACAATGACAGTCTGCTCATCACCACTTACCCCAACTATCATTTTTACGACACTGTGGGTATCTGCCAAGGCGATTCGTACACTTGGAACGGGATGACCTTCCGTACCCCGGTGGACACCAGCAAGCACTACTATTCCGTCACCGAGTGCGACAGCACCCGCCATCTGCACCTTATCGTGTCGGACAATAGTCAATCGGTGGATTATGTGCAGGACTGCAAACCTTTCACCTGGCTGAACGGGAAGACCTATTCGCAAAACAACACCGACACCCGCGACCAAGACACCGTGAGACTGAAGAATGAATGGGGCTGCGACAGCACGGTGACCCTGGATTTCACCTTCATCCCCATGAAAGCCATCATCGGCCATTCGCCCGAGGTGGCCACTATCGATGAGCTGACTATCGACTTGCAGGATCTCAGCTACGGACATAACAGCCGCAAATGGCTGCTGCCCAACGGACAGACCAGCACCGCCGAACAGACGAGCGTCATCTTCCCGCTGAGCGGCGTGGACAGCATCGACGTCCGACTGGCTGTACACAACGATTACGGCTGCGACGACACCGCGTTGACGGTCATCCCGCTGCACCGCATCTCGGAGTTTATTCCCAACGTCTTTACCCCGGGCAAAGAAAGCAACAACAGGTTCGAGCCCTATATCCAGGGCAATGTGACGAACATCTATGTATGGATATACAACCGCATGGGCGAACAGGTGTCGCACTTCGAATGCCCCGGCGGCTTCTGGGACGGAAACGACATGCAGGGCCGTCCTTGCCCCGAAGGCGCTTATATCTACATCATCCGCTACCGCAACTCGCTCGAGCCGTTGATGACACAGGAACTGAAAGGAACCATCACATTACTAAGATAAAAACACGAAAAAGATGAAAATAGCTGTTGTCGGTGCCACCGGTCTGGTGGGAGGCGTGATGCTGCAAGTGCTGCAGGAACGTGGCTTCGCCGACTGTGAGATACTTGCCGCCGCTTCGCCAAAGTCGGTAGGCAAAGAGATTGATTTTGCCGGACGGAAACTGACCGTGATGAGTGTGGAAGATGCCATCAAGGCCAAGCCGGAATATGCCGTATTCTCGGCGGGGGCTTCCACCTCGCGCCAGTATGCACCGCAGTTCGCCGCAGTGGGGTGCACCGTGATTGACAACTCGTCCTGCTGGCGTATGCACGACGACGTACCCCTTGTGGTGCCGGAAATCAACATCGACACTGTCACGCCAGACACGCGCATCATCGCCAACCCCAACTGCTCCACCATCCAGTTGGTGCTGGCTATCTCCAGACTCCACCGCCGCTACGGCATCCGCCGCATGGTCATTTCCACCTATCAGAGCATCACCGGCACGGGCATCAAAGCCGTGCGCCAGCTTGAAGCCGAGGAGGACTATTTCTTCCACCACGAGGTGGCCAGCTCGGCACTGCGTCCCGCCATGGAGCAGGAGTTGGGCGAGGGATACCAACCCGCCTACCCTTGCCAGATTTTCCGCAACCTGTTCCCCCACGGCGGCGATTTCCTGCCCGACGGATACACCACCGAGGAGGAGAAGCTGGTGAACGAAAGCCGCAAGATACTGGGTGACCCAAGTATCATGGTCAGCGCCACCGTGGCACGTGTGCCTGTGGTGGGCGGTCACAGCGAGTCGGCCAATGTGGAATTCCATCAGGAGTTTAACCTCGAGGAGGTGAACAGACTGATTGCCGAGACCCCCGGGGTCATTCTCTACGACGACCCAGCCCACAACATCTACCCCACCCCGGTCATGGCCCATCACCACGACGAGGTGTTTGTGGGACGCGTCCGTCGCGACCCCTCACAGCCTCGTACCCTCAATCTGTGGATTGTGTCCGACAACCTCCGCAAAGGAGCCGCCACCAATGCCATCCAGATTCTCGAATCCCTTACATCCAAATAACCCCTTCGCCCACAACATGAAAAAAACACCCTTCACACTTGCAGCAGCCGTCTGCGCCCTCTTCATCCTGGCACTCTCGTCCTGCGGTCCTAAGACCCTCCTCGACGAGACGCGCACCTTCCAGAACGACACCTGGATGCGTTTCACCCCCGAACACTATGACATCGAAGCCCCCAATTCCGAGGACTGCTACAACTTCACTGTCAGCGTGACGGTGGACACCTCGCGCTACCACCAGCCTTCCATCCCCATCATGCTCGAGATGGAGAGCCCCAACACCGAAAAGCGTACCCTCTTCAGCACCCTCATCCTCCGCAATGTGGATGACAACTGGGTCGGCCACTTCAACGACGACGGCACCATGACCGTCACTCAGACCGTGCGCCAGTTCTACTTCTTCAACACTCCAGGGCATCATTCAGTGAACCTGAGCCAACGAACCAATAAATACGAGATCCACGGCATCAAGGCTCTCCATTTCAAAGTGGAAGAGGCCAAACTGGAATACCCGGAATAAATGATTGACCGCTCAATCAACAAACATATCGACCGTATCGCCCTGCGGTTGAAGACCATCCCCGAGAATCCCGGTGTGTACCAACACCTCGACGAGTCGGGGACGGTTATTTATGTGGGCAAGGCCCGCAACCTGCAGCGGCGCGTCAGCTCCTACTTCTCCCACTACGAGGACAAGAGCGCCAAAATCAAGATGTTGGTGCGCCACATCTACGACATACGCGTCACGGTGGTAGCTACCGAAGTCGACGCCCTGCTGCTGGAGAACAACCTCATCAAACGCTACCAGCCCCGCTACAACAGCATGCTGAAGGACGACAAGTCCTACCCCTACCTCTGCATCACCGACGAGGAATACCCACGCCTGCTCTTCACCCGCAACCACAATCTCAAAGGCCAATACTTCGGCCCCTACCCCAACCAGCGCATCCTGCGCGAATTGCAGGACATCATCGACAACCTCTTCTCCTACCGCAAATGCAACACCATGCAGAAGCGCCCCTGCATCAAACACCAAATAGGTCTCTGCAAAGCCCCATGCGCGGGATTGCAGACCCACGAGGAGTATATGGCCGACATCAACGGTATCCGCAATATCCTGAAGGGCAACTTCTCCGACATCGTGGAGGAGATGAAACACGAGATGCTTTCGCTAGCCGATCAACTGCGCTTTGAGGAGGCCGAGATGGTCAAGCGACGCATCCGCCGCCTAGAGGAATACCAAAGCCGCTCAACAGTGGTGAATACCTCTGTCAAGGACGTGGATGTGTTCAGCATACTCTCCGACGAAAAATATGCTTACGTCCACATGATGCGTATCAAGAATGGCAGCATCATCTACAGCTTCTCCCACGAGATACGCAAGCAGCTCGACGAGACCGACGAGGAGATACTCTCCACCGTTATCCCCGCACTGCACGAGCGCACCGAGAGCACCGCCCGCGAGGTGGTGCTGCCCATCCACGTCGCCGACCTGCCTGAAGAATATCTCAAACAGACCGTCCCCACACGGGGCGACCGCCTCCAGCTGCTCGAGCTCTCCATGCGCAACGTCAAGGCCTACCAGCTGCAATGCCGCCATCAACGCGCCTTGGTCAATCCCGACGAGGGTGAGCCTCAGCGCAAGCACCAGCACCTGTTGGAACGCATACAGAAGGCTTTGGCTCTGCCGATGCTGCCTGTCAACATCGAGTGCTTCGATAACTCCAACATACAAGGAGCCTACCCCGTGGCCGCCATGGTGCGCTTCACCAACGGCAAACCCAACCGCAAGGAATACCGCAAATTCAACATCAAAACTGTCGAAGGCCCCGACGACTACGCCTCTATGGCAGAGGTCATCTTTAGGCGTTATAAACGTCTCTCCGACGAGGGAAGCCCCATGCCACAACTGCTGGTTGTCGATGGCGGTGCAGGACAGATGGAAGTGGCACGACAGGTAATCCAAGACCAACTGCACCTCGACATCCCCATCGCCGGCCTTGCCAAGGACGACCGCCACCACACCTCTGAACTGCTCTACGGATTCCCTCCGCAAGTCGTCGGTCTCAAACCCACCGACCCCCTCTTCCACCTGCTGGAACAGATACAGAACGAAGTGCACCGTTTCGCCATCACTTTCCACAAAGACAAGCGCAGCAAAGGCACCTTCCGCACCGCCCTCACCGACATCCCTGGCATCGGCGACAAGACCGCCCGCGACCTGCTCCTGAAATTTGGCAGCGTGAAAGAAGTCCGCCTACAGACCGAAGCCGACCTTGCCAAGGTCGTCGGCCCCGCCAAAGCCAAAGCCATCCTCGCCTATTTCGCCACACAGCAGTGATTCTTACAAAACAACAACTCACATATACAATCCCAATTTGAGCCGAATACACATACTATAAAGGTCGATTTTTTGGAATTTAATCCAAAAAATACGGGTTAATGGACAAAAAGTAGGCTGAAATTGCTGTAGTACATATAACAATCAGA
>R21__coassemble_2580_pt1 | contig 10139 bp, 10 predicted proteins | sample R21__metabat2_low_PE_009 | metagenome-assembled genome bin R21 | reverse complement strand
GTGTTCTGGTGTGCTGACGGCAACAATATAGTCGGCAATGTCGCCGATGTCGGCAAAAACGGTGTCGAGGATTCTGACAGTGTAGACCTTCATAGCCTCTCCATCACAGCCTGTTCCAACTTGTCAATAAACTCCTCGACGGTGTGCAGCCGCTCTTTGGGCGTGGCCTCCACCTGTAGGGTGCTTTGATGGGCTTCGACTTTCCGTAAAGGCTTTGTCCTTGTGTTGTTTATGTTTGCAACGGTTTCCATGTCTGATGTTATTTACAAGTGCAAAGGTACGAAGAATTACCGGATTGGCAAAATGTTTTTGTATTTATAGAGTGTTTACGTCGGTAGAGAGGCAAATGAATTAAAAACAAAAAGGGATAGCGACGCACAATAGCTCTTCTGCGTATTTCCAAAGCTTCACTGGAGCTTCGGAATAGGGCATTATGGTTATATATGCAGTACGTCTTTGACGGAATAGATGCGGCTGTCGTGCTCAAAGGTGAAATACTGGTCGTCCAGTATCATCCACTCGTCGCGCTGCTTGCTGGTGAGACGCTTGATGTCGGGAAACATCCCCACGGGTACCATCACCACGCGGCCGTCGGTGAGATAGACGGCCATCTTGCCGCGCTTCAGCCCAAAGTCGAGTTTCTTGATTCCAAGGTTGGTGTCTTAATATTTGCACATATCTGTTTATTTCTCAATTTCGATTTGCAAAGATACAACAATTATTTGGATTGACCAAAACTGATTTGCTTTAATTGTTATTTGTTGCCATAGTGTTGCCCAACCTGCACAACGGTGACGGTGACTATCTCGTCCTTCACCCGGTAGATAAGGCGGTCTTTCTGGTTTATGCGGCGCGACCAATAGCCTGCATAATCTCCCACGAGGGGTTCTGGCTTGCCGGTACCCTCGTATGGGTGAACGCGCAGTTCCTCAAAAAGGCGATAGACTTTCTTGATGCTTGCCTTGTCGCCACTGCGTCCAAGCGCCCGAAGTTCTTCCTCGGCCTTCGGGGTAAGTTCTATGCGGTACATCACAGGCAGAGCATCTGTTTGACATCGTCCAGGCTGACCTCTCGGGCCATACCCTTCTTTTCCTGCTCCACGCTCTGCTTGAATGAGCGGAGCGCCTCCTTGTCGCCGTAGAACTCGCCGTCTCCGTCTGTCGATGATAGCATCTTCGCCCCGGCGGCCAGCATAGCCTCGATGAGGTGCTTCATCACGCTGCTCCGCCCGTCGTAGGATATTGTCATTGTTGCCATAATCTGTTTGTTTTTAGATTTTCTGTCATTATAACGCACACGTTTCTTTTTTATTGTGCCGCCTGGGAACAAAACGTGCAACAAAAGAGCCATCCGCCAGGGAGGTGTGGCTCCCAAGGCGGATGGCTTTGCTGATACGGAAGGATATTGAGCCTACCTTAGGGTTTCACTCCTTCCCGTCGATGGAAACAAGCTTGTATTTGCGGCTTCCGAGGCCTATCTTCTCGGCGTGCTCTACGGTGTGGATGCCGTGACGGCTCTCTATGCGCTCTTTCATGGAGGCGACATCGTTGTCGGCTGTCTGCTCCTGACTGAGGACGAGGTCGATGCAGGCCTGGTCGAGGGCCACGGGGTCGGTGCTGGCCAGAATGCCCATATCCTTGAGTGCCACAGGAGTGGGATTGCCGTTACAGTCGCAGTCGATGCTCATGTTGTTCATCACGGCGATATAAATGACTTTGCCTTTGAAAAAGTCATGCACAGCGGCGGCGGCGGTGGCCATACATTCGAGGAACTTGTCCTGATTCTCCGGCTGGATGTAGTCCCAGAGGTGGGTGTAGTCCTCGCTTTGGCCGTTGGTGTGGATGTAGGTCTTGCCGTTGCGCGAGACGACGCCGATGCTGGCGTTCTTCAGCACGCCGCCGAAGCCACCCATCTGGTGTCCCTTGAAGTGGGCGAGGTTAATCATGAAGTCGTAATTCTGCAGGTTCTTGCCAACGATGTTGTAGCGCATGTAGGTGGTGTCGCGCACGGGGATTTTGATTTCACCGTCGGCATCCATGATATCCACGCCGCCGATGGTGTTGAAGCCGTGCTCCTCGATGACCTTCAGGTGGTCTTTGGTGTTCATGCGCTTGCCCGCGTAGGCGGTGTTGCACTCCACGATTTTGCCGTTCACCAGCTGCACCAGCGGTCCGATGAGCTCGGCCTTCAAATGGTTGTTGTTGCCAGCCTCACCTGTGGATATCTTCACAGCCACGCGGCCCTCTACCGGTACGCCAAGAGCCTTGTAGACATTAATCAGCGCCTCGGGGCTGATTTCCTTGGTCATATACACCACCGACCCTTGGGGTTCCTGTATGGGTTCGGGAGTTTCCTGTTTCTGTTTGCAGCCGACCAGCAGCAGTGCCGCAGTGGCGAATAATGCGATTCTTTTCATTGTTAATAGTATTGGGTTAATGTTTTTATCCGTAATTTTCAATCAGATACTTCACAAACTGCGGGTCGCCGAAGTCAATCGTGCCCGTGTCGTGCTGGTTTAATATGGCAATACTCTTCATATCGTCATCCGTCAGGGTGAAGTCGAAGATGTCGAAATTCTGCGCCATACGTTCTTTGTGGCTGGACTTGGGGATGGCCACAACACCTCGCTGGGTCAGCCACCGTAGGGCTACCTGAGCGGCACTTTTGCCGTACTTGGCACCTATGGCGGCAAGATCTTCACTCTTCACGATGCCATCGACTCCTTGTCCGCCGAGCGGCCCCCAAGCCATCATACGTGTTCCGAATTCAGCAAGCATCGGCTCAATACCTGTCTGCTGGATGAGGGTGTTGCACTGCAGCTGGTTCACCATCGGCTTTACGTCCACATAGTGGGCGAAGTCGAAGAAACGGCCCGACTGGAAGTTGCTCACTCCGATGGCGCGCACCTTGCCGTCGCGATAGGCTTTCTCCATCGCCCGCCACGTGCCGAACACGTCGCCGTACGCCTGATGGATGAGCAGCAGGTCGATATAATCCGTCTGCAACTTACGCAGGCTCTCGTCGATGCTCTTGGCTGCCTTTTCCTCACCGTTGTTAGCCATCCACACCTTTGTCACGAGGAAAAGCTCCTCGCGTTTCAATCCACTTTTGCGCCAGGCGTTACCCACACCTTCTTCGTTGGCATACGCTTGTGCCGTGTCTATCAGCCGGTAGCCGACGCTCAGCGCATCGCTGACACAACGCTCGCACTCAGCGGGCGACACCTGGAAAACGCCGTAACCCAGCAGGGGCATCTCGACGCCGTTGGATAATTTAATGTATTCCATAATTGTATTGATAATTGATTATTGTTTTTCAGGTATTTCTTTGATAAACTTGGCGGGATTGCCTCCCACAATAGTGTTCGGGGCCACATCTTTGGTCACCACCGCTCCGGCGGCCACGACAGCGTTGTCACCGACGGTCACACCCGGCAAGATGGTGGCGCCTGCGCCCACCCAGGCATTCTTGCCGATATGGACGGGCTTGCAGATGAGCAGCTGGCGGTCGTGCAGGTCGTGGTTATTGGAGATGAGTTGCGCGTTGGCGGCAATCATCGCGCCGTCATCGATGGTGATGCCTCCGCGGGCCATCATCAGACAGTTGTTCATAATCATCACACCCTTTCCGATTTTCACGCGGTCGAAGCACACGCCTGTCAATCCCGGCATCACCCTACCCCCTTCACCGAGGCCCGCGCCGAAGAGCTCGCGCACCAGCGCGTTGTACTCATCAGTATAGGGCATCGTGTGGTTCAACTTGAAAAGAACCTGTGCCTGACGCACACCCTCGGCGTGTTCTTCGGCAGTTGTCAGTCTAGGGTCCACTATTGTTTCTTGCATAATCTGTTGGTAATTTGATAGTTGTACAAATAGTATTTTCTATGATTCACAATGCAAAATTACAACCATTATTTCACATGGCTATTTCACAAAAAACACCAGTATTTTCACAATATGCACAAAAATGAACAATACATTATCACTACAATCTGCAAGAGGTCTTTACCAACATCTCCCACTTGGCAGCATCTGAACTCAATATCAGCACGTTTCACCAAGAACATCATCCTACAGGACGGCGATTGTCGACCCAACCGCCTTCTGCCACTTGACACCCCTTACAGAGCAGCATGTCGAGCCACATTGTCTCCACCCTAACTCCACCCTAACTCCAGTCCCACCCCGTCCCTAAAGCGACCATAAAGGGGCATTCCAAAGGTGATAAAAAGCTTGGACGGACGAACAAAAAGTCCCAGCCGCATGAAGGGCAAAGTCCCCTCCATAAATGTCCTGTTATAGCGTTACAACGTTACAGTTACTGTAATGAGCACTTCCTTTCCCTAAAAAATGGTTTAAAGAATAAAAGTTGACTTTTGGGTAGTGTACTATGAACTGTAACGCTGTAACGGTGGACTGATTTTTGCAAAATAAAGCAGTTTGAGCGACCATTTTTTGCAGAATTACGCAAATTGTAAGGATTATTTCGTATCTTTGCATCGTGAAAGAAATCAAACTGCGGCATGAAACACTATACACAAGAGCAACAAGTAATAGAGACAATGCGTCAGGTTGGAGGTTTTGCAACACTACGTCGCCTAAATGAACTTGTGGATTTTTCGAATTGGAAAACAAAAACACCAGAAGCAACCATTCGAAGAATTGTACAGGATAGTAAATCAATCTTCCGCATTCAACCGGGTTTATGGGCTCTAGAAGAATCAAAAGAAGAAGTTCTAAAGAAATTCAACTTAAAGCCAGGCAATCAAAAAAGTGAGGAACTATTTAGCCACGGATATTATCAAGGGCTATTGATTGAAATTGGAAAGTACAGAAAGCAGAAAACTTATATTCCTGCCCAAGACAAAAACCGCAAATTTATTGGACAGCCCTTGTTGAATATAGTGGATACTATTGAGTTGCCTGATTTCACCTACGAGGAGTTAAAGCGGAAGGCACGTACTGTGGATGTAGTATGGTTTAATGAGAGGAAGATGCCTTCAGCCTTTTATGAAGTCGAACATACCACTAATATAAAAAACTCTCTATCTAAGTTTTACGAACTACAAGATTTTCATGCTGGCTTTTATATAGTAGCAGATTCGTGCCGTAAGGAAGAGTTTGAAGACAAGATACATGTATCCATGTTTGATTCCATACAGAGCAGAGTCTCGTTTTTGGATTATCAACGGGTAGCAATAATGTATGAAAGTCTTTCAAGAATCAAGAGTATTACATGGTGATTAAAATGAAAAAATACATATTTTACACAACAGAAGGTTACACAATCGCCCCAAACGAAGATTACAGGGTGGAGAATTGTCAAGTTCTCGGTATAGCATCTGGAAATCATTGTCAAGAAGCAAAGAGACAATTGTTAGAAGACAATCCTTGGATTACCGAAGCAGGATTCTCACCTAGTAAATTCATTGGCAAGGAACTTGTCTGATTATCTATCAGGTCCACTTATTTGTTTCAAAACCATATCGACGTGTTCGCATCAGCGGAATACTGATTTAACCCAAATCGGTCATTAGGGTTTGTGACAGATTAGTATTTGTTTCGAGCAGATAACCTTAATGTCAGAATATTATAGAGCCCACCACAAGTACCCCAACACAGTTAGTTTGACTGCACATGGCGACACTAATCCGTCTGACAAGCAACATGTTGATAAACCCACTTGGGTCGTTCAATCTCGGCTCGTTGTTGCCTGCTTCTCGGCTTGTTTTCCGTTATCATTTCGAGTAACGATGCTATAACGATACTATAACAATGCAGGATTGAACGGCCCCTCTCAGTAGCGAGGGGGAATCGTTGCCGCTCCACTCCGCAGGGTGGGTAGGCAGAACAAGGATATGGGACAGGGTTAATCCCCGTGCGTTGCACGATTCGGCAATTACTACGGAGTTTACGTTTTCCTAATGACCGATTTGGGTTTAAGAAAGCATGTGGTCAGAGGCAGCCGCTTCTCAGCTTCGCTATTGGGTATGTCCGGCGGACACTCATTTCACTTTTTGTGGTACACATTTTGTGTAATTTCATTTATTGTTGTATCTTTGTATCACAAAAGAATTCACTTCACATGGATAATCCGTTCATATTCAGAGCATACAAGTCGAAAGAATTGTTTTGCGACCGCCAAGAAGAGCTGGAAAAAAGGCTACTCCATCTATAGTTTGAACGATGTATTCCTGTCCCGCTGGTTAGAAGAAAAGTACAGATGAAGATTGTTTTTCAATACTCGACAGATTTCCTCGGCATGAACGCGGCGGAGCTGGGGCACACCTGCATGCACCTGCTCTGCACGGCGGGGGAAGGCAGTTTTGTGTTCAACGGGAAGTGCTACCATATTGTGAAGAACGACCTGGTGGTGATACCACAGCCCAACCGGGCGAAGGATGTCGCCGCCGCACACGGGATGCAGGTGGAATGGTTCGCCGCCGACAACAAGTTCCTGCAGGGGCTGCTGCCGTCCAACAACTACAGCATCGGTGGCAGCATCAGCCTCAACCAGAACCCCGTCATCAAGCTCGACGACCGCCAAGCGGCCATCATGCTGGAGGATTTCCACCGCCTGAGAGACCGTCTAAACGACCGCCATCTGCTGTTCTACCGCGAAATGATGGGGAGCCTCTGCCTGACAATGATATACGACATCTTCGAACTCCATGCCCGGCGCGAGGCCACCGACACTCACAGCGACCGCACGGCCTACATCGTCCGTCAGTTGTCGGACCTGCTCTCTACAGGCATCAGCCGCACAGAGCGCGAGGTGAGTTACTATGCCGAGCGCCTCAATGTCTCGACCAAGTACCTCTCCACCACCGTCAAGCGCGTGACAGGGCACAGCGTCAGCAGTTTCATCGACCGCGCCACCGTACCCATCCTGAAGAAATACCTCAACGACGAGCGCCTCTCGCTGTCGCAGATAGCCGACCGCATGAATTTCTCCTCCCTCTCCTACTTCAGCCGCTACTGCACCAAGCACCTCGGACAGTCGCCCAGCGACTACCGCCGCAGCCTCCAGCCAAGAAGCAGGTAATCACTCATATTACATAAATTATTGAGCCTCTACGTATCACGCGGATTACACGGATTATACAATCCCACGGATTATATAACCTCCACGTATCACGCGTATTACACGAATTGATTATACTTGTGATACGCGAGATACGTGGAGGTAAAGAGCACGCGAGACTCGTGGAGAATCCTGAGTGGTTCAGTATAATTTAATGTGTTTCTTGCCGTTCTGGATATAGGCGCCTCTGAAGCTGGTAGGGACTTCGGTGCCAAGGTAGCGGCCGTCGAGGGTGAACACACGCTGGTCGCCCGTTGTCTGCATCGGCTCGACGCTATCGATGCCCACGGTGCCGCCGATGTGGGTCAGCGATACCGCGGTGCCGCCACTGACGGTGGCATTGAGGTAGCAGTTGTTCTCGAAGATGCCGGTGCCGCTGGCTGTGACGCCACTCTTGAGCGTAGGTGTTGTGGGAACGGAAATCACCAACCCTGACGAGTTGCCGCCTCCGGGGCCGTGACCGCCACCACCGGGACCACCGCCTGTGCTGACCTGCGGGGTGTAGAAAGCAATCACCTCGTCACCGTAAGAGAGCGCGTACCAGGTGTTGCCACTCACCGACGAGCTGCGATAGGTGGCCTGCGAGAGCGAGCTGCCGTTCTCCAGGCTGCCTACGGCGATGACTGTGCCGCCATTGACGTAGACTTTCTTCCCTTCCTCGCTGTTGGCATCGATGGCCATCTCGGCACCCCCTGAGCCAATGGCATAGACAAGGCCTCCGTTGAGATAGACATTGCCGTTGGCGTCGATGCCGTCGTTGTGGTTGGAGCGTGAATAGACATAGCCACCCGTGATGGTCATATCCTGCGCCGAGTTGATGCCGTCGTCGTATGCGTCGACATAGATCTCGCCGCCTGAGATATTGAGAAAGTTCTTGCTCTCGATACCCTCGCCATTATAGCCGGAGGTAGTCACCTTGATTTTGCCGCCGCTGATAACCATTCCGCCGCCATAGGTATAGCTGTTGCCCACCTGCGTCTTAACACCTGCCTTGATGCCCTTGGGCGAGGAGTAGTAGTCGCTGCTGATGCGGTCGGTATTGCCGGTGTAGTTGGTGTTTTCGGTGGTGCCGTTATTATAGTAGAGGCCGCCGGAGGTGGTGACGGTGATGTCGCCGCCACTGACGGTAAGCACGCTGTCGCATTTCATGCCCTTGCCGCCGGAGCCTGTGGCAACGAGCGTGAGGGTGCCGCCGCTGATGTTGATGTCGCCGTCGGCACTCAGGCCGCAAGCCGCCTTGGTCTCCAGGTCGTCCTCGTCCCAAGCACCTTTGCCAGAGGTAGTGATGTTGATGACGGGGTCGTCGGTGATGAACATGTCGCCTGCGCATTTGATGCCCTTGGCGGCGATGGCTGCGCAGTTGATGCTGATGGTGCCGCCGCTGATATAGATATTGCCGCTGTCTTCATCCTCATGATCCTCGGTGATGGGGGTGGCAGTGTCGCCCTCAAGGTCGCACTGAATGCCGTCGTCGCCTGTGCCGCTGATGTTAATGGTACCGCTCTCCATGAGAAAATACTGGTTGCACGAGATACCGTCGCCCACCGCCGAAGTGATGTTGAGCGTGGCGTTCTTCAGGCTGATGTACTCGCCTGCCTTGATGGCGTGCTTCACGTTGCCTACCACGTTGAGGGTGCCCTGTTGCTTGAACTCGGCGTGCCCCTTTACATACAGGCAGCCCTTTTGAGAGCCTGTGGCGGCATCGGCCAGGGTGTTGGTGGTGCCGGTGACGACCTTCACGTTGATGCGCTTGCCGTTCTGGACGTGCAAGGCTGCGCCGCTATACACCGGAGTGGCATTGGTCAGTGTCAGGCCGTTAAGTTCAATGGTGGTCTTGTAGGAGCCCGACATGTAGAATTCGCCGTCGGTCGTCGTGCCGCTCAGCCTGTAGGTAATCTCTGTAGCGAGGGAGTCGCTCTGGGCGATAGAGACGTGAGCCCCCTGCTGGTTGACTGTGAGATACTGCGCCACATTGTCGGCCACGCTTACCGTCGCCGTTGTGCCGTCATAAACGACTTCTACGGTGTTGTCGTTCTGTGCCAGTGCAATGCCGTAAGATGCGAAAGCAAACAGAATGAATAAGATGGATGTTCTTTTCATGATAATAGTGTATTTATTTTCAATTTGCAAAATTACGGTGAAATAGTCACTTGCACCATAACATATCGACGGCAATATTTGGCAAAAAGTCGGAATATCGTCAACAGTGTCAAAAATAATCTGTATTTTTGCACTATGAAAACAGCGCAGCCTTACACCCACCCGATGAACCTATTCCCCCAGAAAATCAAGGAGGAAGGCATCGTGGTCTTCGACAACGTGAGGGAATTGCCCACAGGCGACAAACCCTTTGTCTCGTCCGATTATGTCATCTGCATTGGTCACCGTGGACACATCGAACTCATGTACGACAATATTTCCGATTATTCCGAACAACACACTGTGGGAGTGATATTCCCCAACCACAGCCTGCGCAAGGTAAGTGTGACTGACGACTATCTGGCCACCTTAATCATTGTCGAAGCTTCGGTACTCAAAGACCCCATGCTGCAAATCATCAACCAGATGCGCTACCGCTACGAACCGCATCCCAATGTGAAACTCGACAAACATGAATACAAGATGATAACGAGCGTTGTGGAAGGGATGCGCGAAATCAAGCGACTCGAACTCCCCGACCGGCGGATGCTGATGACACGCCTGCTGGAATTCTTCCTGCGGCTGCTGAGCCGATACCGCGAGGGCAAACTGAACGAATCCCACACCGACAACAAGGTCAGTGCCCGGTTTCACAACTGCCTTGCACAGCACTTTCGCGAGCATCGCGACGTGGGTTTCTATGCTGCCCAGGCCTGCCTGTCGACCAAGCATTTCAGCGCCATCATCAAGCAGGAGACGGGCCACACCGCCGCCTACTGGATACATCGACAAGTAGTAGTTGAAGCCAAGATGCTGCTCCACATGCGACACGACCTCACGGTGCAGGCCATCTCGGACATGCTGGCATTCGACGAGCACGCCACCATCAGCCGCTATTTCCGTCTCGAGACTGGACT
>R21__coassemble_2527_pt1 | contig 10322 bp, 8 predicted proteins | sample R21__metabat2_low_PE_009 | metagenome-assembled genome bin R21 | reverse complement strand
TTAATGAAATTGACAGTCACCCTTTTCCTTGCGGCCGTCGCCATGCTCATCGGCACAGGCGCCCGCGCCCAGCATCTGGGAATCCATGTAGGCTACGCCCCCGAGAACATACCCGCCTTCTCGTTCAACCCCCTCACGTTGAACAACCCTCCCAAAATCGTGCAAGGCGACATGCAGGGAGTGTACCTTGGCGTCACCTACACCCTGAACTTTTCTGATAACTTCGGCGTTACCGCCGGAGTGAACGGCCGCTACAACACGCGCAACTACCAGTTCACCATGGCCATGCTGCCCTCTTCAGCCAAAGAGATGCAGGTCGTGGTCGACGTCCCTGTGCTGCTTCATTTCGGCATCCCCTTCAGCGACTATTCCCGCTTCTCCTTCTACGGCGGACCGCTGGTGTCGTATGCCGTCATGGGCTCATCAACCTATACCAACTCCCTCGTCGGTGAATTCGGCAAGAGAGACTGGTATGCCGACCCCGCACTCCTCAAGCGGCTCAATGTGCAGGCCACCTTCGGCCTAGCACTGAATGTGCGCCACATCCGCATCTTCGGCGGATATGTCATGGGCATCCTCAACATCGACGCCCACGAGCACGCAAAAACCACCACCTCGGGCGTGTATCTGGGTCTCGGCTATACCTTTTGACAATTGTAACAAACCCACCGCCATGGGCGGAAGAAACGTGCATTTCCATCCAGAGATGCACGTTTCTTTTTTCCCCGACCCCGAGTCATGCCCCCTGTCCGAATCAATCTCCCAACCGCAGTTCCTTCGTTATGTATTTTCTATTTTGTTTCTTTATTTTTTATCTATTATTTCTGTTCAACTGAAAAAGACTAGATGAAGGCCCATGGAAAGCCAATCAAAATGGAATACAACATAGGGCGTAGGTCAGAACCCACCACCTGTCTGCCACAAGCCCTGTTGGCCAACAGGGGGTTGCCAGTTGATTCTGCCGAGCAAGCAACGACCGACCGAAAGGCATGCCGGACAGCACGCCGCCCAGCCGCTACTGGGTGTATTTGTCACCCAATAGTATTTTTGTGAGAAAAAAACAAGGATATTACAAGTTTTTTTTGTATCTTTGTAGGTTGATGTATTTTGGATACATTTTATTAACAAATAGGAAATGAACACATTATAAAGATGGAAGAGAATCTGTCACTGAATTTTTTGGAAGAAATCATCGAACAGGGGCTCCGCGAGGGCACCTACAACAGTATTCTGACGCGCTTCCCGCCAGAGCCTAACGGTTACCTGCACATCGGCCATGCCAAGTCGATATGCCTTAATTTCGGCCTTGCCAAAAAGTATGGCGGCAAAACAAACCTCCGTTTCGACGACACCAACCCTGTGAAAGAGGACACGGAGTATGTAGACTCCATCCAGCAGGACATCCGCTGGCTGGGATTCGACTGGGCGGGTGTACACTACGCTAGCGACTATTTTGAGCAGCTGTATGAGTGGGCCATTGTCCTCATCAAGAAGGGACTGGCCTACGTCGACGACCAGACGCAGGAGGAAATCCGCGCCGGCCGCGGCACAGTGACCGAACCTGGAAAGAACAGCCCCTGGCGCGACCGCTCAGTTGAGGAGAACCTCGACCTGTTTGAGCGCATGCGCAAGGGCGAGTTCGCCGACGGCGAAAAAGTTCTGCGCGCCAAAATCGACATGGCGCACCCCAACATGCAGCTGCGCGACCCCATTATGTACCGCATACTGCACGCCAACCATCACCGCACCGGCGACAAATGGTGCATCTACCCCATGTACGACTACGCCCACGGCCAGAGCGACTCGATTGAGCATATCACCCACAGCATCTGCACCCTGGAGTTCGACATCCACCGCCCGCTCTACGACTGGTTTATCGAGCAGCTGGGCATCTTCCCCAGCCACCAGTACGAGTTCGCCCGCCTGAACATCAACTACACGGTGATGAGCAAGCGTAAACTGCTGCAACTGGTGAAAGAGCATTACGTGAGCGGCTGGGACGACCCCCGAATGCCGACCATCTGCGGTTTCCGCCGCCGTGGCTACACACCCGAGAGCATCCGAAACTTCTGCGAGGACATCGGCGTGGCCAAACGTGACAACATCATCGACTATGTGCGTCTGGAGAACAGCCTGCGCGACCACTTGAACAAGGTGGCCCCGCGCCGCATGGCTGTGCTGAACCCCGTGAAGCTGGTGATAGACAATTATCCCGAAGGGCAGACGGAAATGCTCACCGCCGTGAACAATCCCGAGAACGAGGCCGACGGCACCCGCCAGGTACCCTTCAGCCGCGAGCTGTATATCGAGCGCGAGGACTTTATGGAGGATGCCCCCAAGAAGTTCTTCCGCCTGAGCCTGGGCCGCGAAGTGCGCCTGCGCTATGCCTACTTCGTCACGGCTCAGAGCGTGGAGAAGGACGCCGAGGGCAACATCACCTGCATCCATTGCACCTACGACCCCGCCACCCGTGGCGGCGACGCCCCCGACGGCCGCAAGGTGAAGGGCACGCTCCACTGGGTGAGCGCACAGCACGCTGTCGACGCCGAGGTCAGGATGTTCGACCGCCTCTTCGCCACCGAGGCCCCCGACGAGGCCCCCGAAGGCAAGACTTTCCTCGACAACCTGAACCCCGATTCGCTCAAGGTGCTGCAGGGCTGCAAGCTTGAACCCGCTTTGGCCGATGCCCGCATGGTGGTGAACGAACGCGGCATTGAAGAGCCAATGCGCTTCCAGTTTGAGCGCATGGGCTATTTCTGCACCGACCGCGACAGCACCCCCGAGCACCTGGTGTTCAACCGTGCCTGCTCGCTGAAAGACACTTGGGCTAAGATTAGTCAGGGTTGATAGATTTGATAGAGGGGATAGAATTGATAGACAACAAGCCGCTATGAAACAAAGCTGTCTGCTATACACGTTTGTGGCATCGGTGTTCCTGATGCTGATCAGCGGTTCGCTGCTGACAACGGGTATGTTTATGGACGGCTTGATATACGGCAATGTGGCGGACAACATGGCCTCGGGTGCCTGCACCTTCTGGCACCCCATGCACTCGCCGTCGCTTCATGCCGACTTCTACGAGCATCCGCCTCTGGTGATGGGGCTGCTGGCCTTGTTCTACAAGCTTTTCGGCACCCACGTATGGGTGACACGGCTGTTTACCATGGTCACCACCGTGCTGACGGCCTGGCTGACCGTGAGGCTGTGGCATCGGATGGGCTACGAACGGCGGACGGGATGGATACCCCTGCTCCTGTGGGTGTTGATTCCCGCCATGTCGCGCAATGCCCACGACAATATGCTGGAATGCACAATGGCGATATTTGTGCTGGCGGCTGCGCTGAGCCTGCTGCCCCGCGAAGGTGACAAACGGCTGATGCACGCGGCGCTGGGAGGTCTGTTCCTCTATCTGGCATTCCTGTGCAAAGGATTCACCGGGCTCTATCCTTTCGCCCTGCCGATGATTGTGTGGGTGGTGGATTGGGCCATGGGCAACCACAAGCACCTGGGGCGCGCCCTGCTGCAGGCGGTGGCGGACACACTGATGGCCCTCGGCACTTTTGCTGTCTGTTTTGCTGCCACGGGACTGCTGTTCCCCGATGCGGTCACCTACTTCGAGACCTATCTGTCGCACCAAGTGCTCGGCAACCTCAACGCCCCAACTGCCGACAGCCGCTGGACCATCGTGAAGAACTTCTTCGAGCAGACCATCATCCTCTGGGCTTTGGCCATAGTGGTGGTGGGTGTCATGAAAGCGAAGGCCCACAAGCGTGTGGCGACGTCCGACAGGAGGGTCTTCTGGATATGTTTCCTCCTCGCCCTCTCGGGCGTACTGCCCATAGCCATCAGCCTGAAGCAGCACGGCTTCTATATCCTTACGGTATACCCCTTCGTGGCCGTGGGAATTGGAGCCATCATGCAGGAAGGCCTGACCCGCTGGACAAGCACCGAAAGCAAGACGTGGCGGAACGCCCTGATTGTCGTCACCCTCTTGGCGGCGACAGGAGCGGTGGTCCTCAACGCCGTCAACTATGGGAAACCGGGTCGCGATGTGGCCATGCAGGAGGATATGCGGACGATAGTCCCGCTGCTGGAAACGGGCGAGCAGGTGGGCATTCCCCTTGCCCTGTCGCAGGAATGGAGCCTGTATGCCTACTACTACCGCGAGAAGCATATCGACCTGAAAAGAACCGACCTCTCCCATCCCCAGCAGCCGCTGCCTCGCCACCTGCTGACCGACGGGAGCGTGGCCGTACCCACCGACCTCTATGTCGAGACCCCTTTGCCCACACAACAATATAAACTATACGTATTGAAAAAATAAAAACACATCATAATGAAGATATCGTACAAATGGCTGCGTGAGTATGTCGACACCGACCTCACCCCGAACGAACTTGACGAATTGCTCACCTTCAGTGGATTGGAGATTGAAGGTGTTGAGAAGGTTGAAAGCATCCGTGGAGGACTGGAGCATGTAGTGATAGCCCAAGTGCTCACCTGCGAGCCCCATCCCGACAGCGACCACCTGCACCTTACCACCGTGGACGTAGGCAGCGGCACCCCGCTCAACATCGTGTGCGGCGCCCCCAACGTGGCCGCCGGCCAGAAGGTGGTGTGCGCCCAGATAGGCACCAAGATATACACCTCCGACACCGAGTTTTACGAGATTAAGAAAGGCAAACTGCGCGGAGCCGTGAGCGAGGGTATGCTGTGTGCCGCCGACGAGCTTCAGCTCGGTTCGGACCATGCAGGTATCATGGTGCTCCTCGACGACGCTCCCGTGGGTATGCCCGCCAAAGAGTACTTCCATCTTGAGGAGGACTATACGCTCGAGGTGGCCATCACCGCCAACCGCAGCGACGCCACCAGCCATATAGGTGTGGCCCGCGACGTAGTGGCCGTGCTCAACACCCGCAACCAGGCCGGCAAGCATATCCAGTGGCCCGAGGTCGCCGACCTCAACAACGCCTCCGGAAAGAACGGCATCCGCGTCACCGTCGAGGAGCCTGAGCTCTGCCCACGCTACACCGGCATCACCCTCGAGAACGTCCACGTGGCCGACTCGCCCGAGTGGCTGCAGAACAAGTTGCGCACCGTGGGCATTCGTCCCATCAACAACGTGGTCGATGTGACCAACTTCGTCCTCATGGAAGTAGGACAGCCCCTGCATGCTTTCGATGCCGACAAAATCACGGGCAACCACGTGGTGGTCCGCACCCTGCCGCAGGACACCCCCTTCGTCACCCTCGACGGTGTGGAACGGAAGCTGGACCGCCGCGACCTGATGATTTGCAACGAGGAGGAAGGCATGTGCATCGCCGGTGTGTTCGGCGGCGAGAAGAGCGGCGTGACCCACAACACCACACGCGTCTTCCTCGAGAGTGCCTATTTCAACCCCGTCAGCATCCGCAAGACCAGCAAGCGCCACGGCCTGAAGACCGACGCCTCCTTCCGCTACGAGCGTGGCTGCGACCCCAACATCACCCGCTGGGCACTGCAGCGTGCCGTGCATCTCATCCAGGAGCTGGCCGGTGCCACCGTCGCTTCCGAGGTGGTGGACCTCTACCCCACCCCCATCCCACGTGCCGAGGTGGACATCAACTTCGACCGTGTCTTCCGGCTCATCGGCCAAAGCATCCCCCTCGATGCCATCCGCACCGCCCTCACCTCGCTCGACATCGAGATTGTCTCCGAGACCCCTGAGGGCATGAAACTCCGCATCCCTTCCTGCAAAGTGGACGTCACGCGCGAGTGCGACGTTGTGGAGGAAATCATGCGCATCTACGGCTACAACAACATCCATATCGACGAGCGCATCAACAGCTGCCTCAGCTTCGGCACCAAGCCGAACCCCAACAAGCTGCAGAACGTCGTCAGCGACATGCTCACCTACAACGGCTTCAGCGAGATCATGAACAACTCCCTCACCAAGGCCGAATACTACGAGAACAACCCCGACTTCGATGCCGCCCGCAGCGTCCACATCCTCAATCCCCTCAGCAAGGAGCTGAACGTCATGCGACAGTCGCTCCTCTATTGCGGCATGGAGTGCATGGTGCGCAACCTCAACTGCAAACTCCACAACCAGAAGCTCTACGAGTTCGGCCGCACCTACCAGCTCTCGCCCGAGGCCCTTTCTGCTGATGCCGAAGCCGAGATGGCCGTCACTAAGAAGTACGTCGAGACGCAGCACCTCGCCCTCTTCATGACCGGCGACATGCAACCCGAGAACTGGAAAATACCCGCCACACCCACCGACTTCTACTACCTCAAGGCACAGGTGATGAACATCCTGCGTCGCATGCGCGTCAACTTCTCCCGCCTGCAGATCGTCCCCGCCACCCAACATTATTATGCCGAGGGACTGGCCTTCGTCTACCGCGACAGCCACAAAGTCCTCTGCACTATGGGCCGCATACGGCGCGACACCCTCAAGCAGATGGACTGCAAACAGGAAGTCTTCCATGCCGACATCGACTGGTCGCTCCTCCTCAAGAGCTATCCCACCAAAGAAGTGCTCTACGCCGAAATACCCAAGTATCCCGAAGTGCGCCGCGACCTCGCCCTGATTCTCGAGAACAAGGTCACATTCGCCGAAATCGAGCAAGTTGCCTTCAACACCGAGAAGAAACTGCTCAAACGCGTCAGCCTCTTCGACGTGTACAAAGGCAAAGGCATCACCGAAGGCATGAAATCCTATGCCGTCAGCTTCATCCTGCAGGACAAGGACAAGACCCTTAACGACAAACAGATTGAAGCCGTCATGGCAAAACTGCAGAAAAACCTCGAGACCCAGCTGGGTGCCACGATAAGACAATAACCCATGAGCGCCACTGCCGCCAACCCCTACCGCCGCAAAGGACTGTTAGCCTACAGCCCCCGTGTGCTGCTGGCCCTGCAGCAGGCCATCGGAGGGAGCAAAGACTTCTTCCAATGGCTTGTCGAAGCCGGCTACACCGAGCTGGCCGCCTTCAGCAACTTCCTTCAGGACGACGTGGAGGCCGAGCAGTGGCTCGTTCAGCACAACTATCACTGGCTGGGGCTCCTCAGCCACGCCATCGACGGCGACCCCCGCGCACGGCAATGGGTGCAGCAGAACCTCCACGAGGCCAACCTCATGTTCGCACTCGCCTGCCGCAAAGACGACAAAGCCCTCTCCTGGCTCAAATTCATGAAACTCGACATCCTGCTGCGCCTGGCCGACCAAGTGGCCTCGCTGCGCAACAAACAAGAGCTCGATGCCAGTTTCCCTTACAAAATGCGATTCTAAAGAATTATGGAAAAGAACGACAATAACAAACGCCCACATCGTCCGCGTATCAACAAAAGCGGCGATGCCAAACCGGCCGCCAAGCGTCCCTACCGCAAGGATGGCGACAGACCCAATGCCTCCACCCGTGCCGAAAAACCGGCGCGTCCACCCAAGCGGGCCAAAGACCCCAACCGTCCCAAGCATCCTCCTGTCCGCAAGGAGAAAGTGCCGCCCCCAACCCCCAAGCCTTACGACGGCACCATCCGCCTCAACAAATACATCGCCAACGCCGGCATCTGCTCCCGCCGCGAAGCCGACAAACTCATCGCCGCAGGCAGTGCCTCGGTCAACGGCAAAGTCATCACCGAGATGGGCTTCCAGGTGCATGAGGGCGACGTGGTCAACTACGGCGGCGAGACCCTCCGCTCCGAGCGCAAACGCTACTTCCTCCTCAACAAGCCCAAAGGGTTCATCACCACCGTCGACGACCCCCAGGAGCGGCAGACCGTCATGATGCTCATCGACGGGGCCTGTCCTGAGCGCATCTACCCCGTGGGGCGCCTCGACCGCAACACCACCGGCCTCCTCCTCTTCACCAACGACGGCGACCTTGCCCGCCGCCTCACACACCCCTCCACGGGTGTATACAAAATCTACCAGGTGGAGGTGGACAAAGCCGTCACCCGCGAGGACATGAAGCGTATGCTCGAAGGCATCGAGCTTGAAGACGGCCCCATCCACGTCGACGACGTGCAGTACGTCCAGGGTGCCAACGACAAACGCATCGTGGGTGTGGAGCTCCACTCGGGCAAGAACCGCATCGTGCGACGCATCTTCGAACACCTCGGCTACAACATCCACAAGCTGGACCGCGTAGTCTTTGCCGGCCTCACCAAGAAAGACCTTCCCCGCGGCCGCTACCGCGAGCTCACCGAGAAAGAAGTGGGATACCTAAAGATGATCTGATGGCCGCCAAACTCATACTCTTCCCCGTCCCCATAGGCGAAGGTCCTGCCAGCCTCTCCATCCCGGCCTACAACCGCGAGATGCTCAACACCTGCCGCCATTTCATTGTTGAGGACATCCGTACAGCCCGCCGCAATCTCAAGCTCATGGGCTACGACACTCCTATCGACGATGTCACCTTCTACGAGCTCAACGAGCACACCGCCGAACTCGACATCGTCCACTACCTCGACCCCATCGCACAAGACCAGAACGTGGGACTGATGAGCGAGGCCGGCCTGCCCTGCATCGCCGACCCCGGCAACCTCATCACCTCCATGGCTCACCGGCAGGGCATCGAAGTGGTGCCCCTCGTAGGGCCTGGCAGCATCTTCCTCGCCCTCATGGCCTCCGGATTCAACGGGCAGAACTTCGCCTTCAACGGCTACCCGCCCGTCGACCGCAACAAAATCCTGGCACTTATCAAGACCCTTGAAGCCCGCATCCACCGCGACAGCCAGACCCAGATTTTCATCGAGGCTCCCTACCGCAACGACAGGCTTCTCAACCTCTTCGCCGCCCACCTCATGCCCACCACGCGCATCTGTGTGGCCTGCGACATCCTGCAGCCCACACAGTACATCCGCACACGCATGGCGCGCCTATGGCTCACCGACCCACCCATCCTCCACAAGCGCCCCGCCATATTCCTATTGTACAAGTAAAAAGGTCCGACCTGTCCGACAAGTCCGACAAGTCCGACCCCCCAAAAAAGCCAACAAAACAAAACAACTTAAAACAATAAAATTATCATGAAAAAATTCGATCCCGCAACAGCCATCCAGCGTGTTGACGGCCGCGATGCCAACCGCGGCGTGAACCCCGCCATCTGCGACAGTGCAACCTTCACCTTCCCCGAGGCACACCTCATGACCGAGACCTTCCACGGCGAAACCGAAGGCTTCTTCCTCTACAGCCGTCACTGGAACCCCTCCAACCTCGCCCTCTGCCAGTCCCTCGCAGCCATGGAAGGCACCGAGGCCGCTTGGGTCACCGGTTCCGGCCTAGCTGCCATCACCTCCGCACTCATCCACGAAGTCAAAGCCGGCGACCATATCGTCAGCTCCATGACCACCTACGGCGGCACCTTCGCTTTCATGGCCAACTACCTCAAGAAATTCAACGTTGAGACCACCTTCGTCAACATGCAGGACCTCAACGCTGTGAAGAAAGCCCTCGCCGAGCACCCCAACACCAAGGTCGTCTACACCGAGACCATGAACAACCCCCTGCTCCGCATCGCCAACATCCCCGAGCTGAGCAAGATGGCCCATGCCGCCGGTGCCAAGCTCATCGTCGACAACACCTTCACCCCGATGATTTTCAGCCCCTGCCAGCTGGGAGCCGACGTCACCGTCTACTCCATGACCAAGTACGTCAACGGCACCAACGACTGTGTGGCCGGCGCCATCTGCGGCTCCGCTGAATACATCAACAGCCTCATCGACGTCAACACCGGCACCTGCATGCTCCTCGGCCCCGTGCTGGACCCCATGCGCTCCGCCTCCATCAACAAAAACCTCCACACCCTCCACATCCGCATGAAGAAACACGGCGAGAACGCCATGTACCTTGCCAAGCGTTTCAAAGAGGTGGGATTCAAATACAACTACCCCGGCCTGCCCGAGCACCCCGACTACGAGCTCTTCAACAGCATGTGCAATGAAGGCTTCGGCTACGGCGGCATGATCAGCATCGACATGGGCACTGCCGAGAAGGCCAGCCGCATCATGGAAATCATGCAGCGCAAGGGCGTCGGCTACCTCGCCGTCAGTCTCGGCTACTTCAAGACCCTCTTCAGCAACAGCGGCAAGAGCACCAGCTCCGAAGTGCCCGAAGACATCCAGAAGGAAATGGGCATGAGCGAAGGCCTCATCCGGTTCAGCATGGGTCTCGACAACGATATCGAAGCCACCTTCCAGCTCATCAAAGAGTCCGTCGAAGAGAGCAACCGATAAACCCTAGTCCTATAGCGACACTACACCGGCGGGTGCGGAAGGCTGCGGCCGCTCGCACCCCCACAATTTTAACCCAATAGGTCATTAGGGTGGTAATGGCGAAT
>R21__coassemble_2470_pt1 | contig 10547 bp, 10 predicted proteins | sample R21__metabat2_low_PE_009 | metagenome-assembled genome bin R21 | reverse complement strand
GCGGCCGGTATATAGCCAACAGCGGTGGCGAAGAGAAAGACGAGACTATCCCCGACGACGAGGTGAAGACCGAAGAACGTACTCTCGCCACATCCAAGAAGCGCACTTCCTCAGCCGATGAAGCGTTGCCGCCCGAGGCACTGCTGTTCCGCTACAAAGAGAATCTTGAGCATTCTGTTATCGTATTGATAAAAGACAATAAAATCAGAGCCACCCAGTTGCAAGCCAAAATGGGGTCATTCATCCTCACGTTCTATTCCAACTCGGGCTACAAGTCTGCACCTTTGATGTTTACCGACTCAACCCAGATGATAACAGTGAACACCTTCAACAATGCCAGAGAGGCAAAAGATTTTGCCACCCATCTATTGTCAAAAGACGGTCCGCTTACCGACTACAGCCCCGAAGACTATCAGGTTTTCGCCATCTCTAAACAGAACTATGTCACGCTTTACAATCGCAAACAGGTTGACGCATACAAATTGTTTTACGATAAATACTATTCAAAATGAACGAGAATACCAATGGACTAATCAACACCATCACCGTAGGCACCTCCATTAAAGGAGACATCCAAGCCAACGGCGATTTTCGCCTTGACGGTACCCTCGAGGGGAACATCACCCTTACCGGCAAACTAGTCATCGGCGAGCAGGGACGCATCGTTGGCAATGTCGTTTGCCAGAATGCCAACGTGATAGGCATCATCGATGGAAATCTCTCTGTCAAGGAATTCTTGACATTATATTCCACGTCGAAGGTACGGGGGGACATCGTGGCCAACAAACTGGCAGTGGAACCCGGAGCCTACTTCACCGGTACCTGCCACATGCTTGACGAATTATCCGACTAAGCTCCATTTGCTATGACACCCGAAGAAGAAGTAATCAGCCTGTTCCAGAGCTGGACGGGGAAACGCCCTACACAAATTCTCTCCCTTGGCGCCCACGGTAGTGCCCGGAAATATTGGAGAGTACTGGAGGGTGACCACGCCTTCATAGCCGCTTGGAATGAAGACTTACGGGAGAACGAGGCCTTTTTCTACTACAGCAAAAGCCTATTGGAGAGAGGTGTCAATGTGCCCGAAGTTTATATTGTCAGCGACAGCCGGAAGTGCTATCTGCAACAAGACCTCGGCGACACAACACTTTTCTCACTTCTTCTTGACAAGCAACGGTCGGGTAGGGGATTCGACACCGAGATGCTTACCCTCTACAAAAAGGTGCTCGACGACCTGTCCACCATCCAGTGCGTAGGACGTGATTTAAGTTTCTCCTATGCCTATCCCCGGAGTGATTTCGACGAACAATCGATTCAATGGGACCTGAACTATTTCAAATACTGTTTCCTGAAGCTCCGCCACACGCCTTTCGACGAAGAGCTGCTGGAGCGTGACTTCCACCATCTGATAGCCTACTTGCTCGACACCGACTGCTCCTACTTCATGTACCGCGATTTCCAGTCGAGGAATATCATGCTGGCGAATGGAGCGCTATATTATATCGATTTCCAAGGAGCCCGGCGAGGCGCAGCCCAGTACGATGCCGCTTCACTGCTCTACAGTTCGAAAAGCAATCTCCCCGAACCCATCCGTCAAGAGCTTTTGACGCATTACATCGAGTGCATGGCCAGCAAGAATGGCATCGATAAAGACGAATTCCGCCAACGCTTTTATGGCTATGTGCTTGTCCGTATACTCCAAGCCTTGGGTGCCTACGGATACCGTGGCTATTTCGAACGCAAAGACTACTTCCTCGGCAGCATCCCGTTGGCGCTGGACAACATACGACTCATATTGGAGAGTCACCCTCTCCCTGTAGAACTCCCTCACCTCACGGCCGTACTCCAGTCCATTGTCGAGAGCGAAAACAGCCATCCGGCATCCGCCACACAAGGCGGCCTGACGGTGACCGTGAACAGTTTTTCCTACAAAAAAGGCATTCCACAGGATTCGTCCGGAAATGGCGGGGGATATGTGTTCGACTGCCGGGCGCTCCCCAATCCCGGACGCTATCCCGAATACCGATGCTACACCGGCAAAGACCGCCCCGTGATAGAATTCCTCGAAGGGGACAAGGCAGTAGAGGATTTCCTTGCTGCAGCCGAGAAGATGGTTGGCGCCTCCATATCCAAGTATTTGGAACGCAACTTTACCAGCCTGACCGTCAGTTTTGGCTGTACAGGGGGACAGCACAGGTCTGTATACTGCGCAGAAAGACTCGCCAAATGGATAAACGAAAACTTTAATTGTCAAATAGTTGTACGACACACCGAACAACAATAGCAAAAATACTTCACACTTTTTTTTATCACATCATTCTTTTTTCGTATCTTTGCAAATTGATAGAATAATAAAAACAACACTATATCATGAAAAGTAAGACTTTGATTCAAATCCTTTTGGGCATTGTCATTATCGGATTGGCCGTTGCTCTGTATATGAGCATGACAAAACCCATCAAATTCAACAATGAGTTCACTAAACGTCGCGATGCCTGCGCCGAAAAACTCAAAGCCATTCGTACCCTCGAAGAGACATACAAGAACACCTACGGCTGCTACACCGGCAGTTTCGACACGCTTTTCAACCGTCTCATGAACGAGGACAGTCTCCGCGTTGTCAACAAAAACATCAATTACGACAAAATCCCCGAGGACGTCGACATCAATGAGCTCTCCGAAACCGAGCAGATCAACGCCGGCTACGTCAGTCGTGTCACTGAATATGTCAACCCCATTGACAACCTGCGCAAGTCCGGTAAATTCAATCTCACCGACGAAGAGATTCTCAAACTCCGCTATGTTCCTTATCCCCGCGACAAGAAATACGACTTCGAGCTGAAGGCAGGTTTCATCGAGAAGAGCGGTTACAACATGCCCGTCTTCGAATGCCTGGTGAACATGGAAGATTTACTTGCCGACCTCGATCACCAGTTGGTGGTGAACAAAATCGACGAGTTAATCAAGAACCAGCGTTTCCCCGGCTGGAAAGTGGGTGACATGACCCAGACGATTACCGACGGTAACTTCGAATAAAATGCCTCAGCTGGTCACAGATATTATTTCCACAGATAAAGCAGTGGCTAACAGTGAAAAAAGATTATCCATTTGCCTCCGGTCAAATGGATTTTCTTTTTCAGTTGTCTCTACTGACGACACACTGCTGACCTTCGGCGAGGTTCAGTCCCAGCAGCCCCTGTCGGCTTCTCAGTTGGCCCAACAGGTGGTACAGACATTGGGCGAACACGATGCTGTGCTCGACTATAAAGAGATGCGTCTGGTAATCCCCTCCATGCACTTTGTGTGGATTCCTGCCCACCTCTACGACCCGTCGCACAACAGACAATACCTCGCCACCGTTGTCCCCGTCGACCACGAAGCAAACATCTGCCGTTCCTATTCCAAAAGCCTCGATTCCTACATCGTATTCACGGCCCCCGCCGACATCGTGACGGCTTTCAAGATTGCCATCCCTGGCGTAGACATCATCTGCCAACACGCGGTCCTCGCCGAGGCCTTGCCCGTCAGCACTTACAAGAACCATCCCGCCATACTTCTCCATCTGCGCGACAACGTGGCCGACATTGAGGCTTTCTACAACGGCCGCCTTCTTCTGTCAGCCAGTTACCCGGCACAGAACAACGACGAGCTCCTCTACCATGCCATTAACGTCATGAAACAGCTCCACCTCGAAACCCCCGACATGGAGCTGGCCATCTGCGGCATGGTAGACCGCGACATCTACTCGCACTTACAGCACTTCTTCCCCAACGTCACCCTCTTCACTGGCAAGCAGTTCACCTACCTGAACCCCGATTTCCAGACCCTACACACCTACAAGCACACCCTTGTCCTCTCCTAATTCATTCTTTTCAATCAAGTATCAAGACCCATCATCATGCGTATCATAGCTGGTTCACTCAGAGGCCGTCGACTCAATCCCCCCACCACGCTGCCTGTCCGTCCCACTACCGACATGGCACGCGAGAGCCTCTTCAACATTCTCAACAACTATGTCGACTATGAAGAGTGCACTGTCATGGACCTCTTTGCCGGCACAGGAGCCGTGTCGTTCGAGTTCATCTCCCGTGGGGCGAAAGAGGTCACATCCATCGACATCAACAACCAGTGCATCGATTTCATCAAACAATCAGCCACCCGCATGGGTGTGAACAACCTCCATGCTGTCCGCACCGATGTCTTCGATCTCCTGAAACGTGCCTACAAACGATTCGACATCATCTTTGCCGACCCTCCCTACGCCCTTGAGAACTTGCCGCAACTGCCCGACATCGTCTTCGCCAGCAATGTCCTCACCGACGACGGCATCTTCATCCTCGAGCATCCTCGCGAATACCAGTTCGAAGAGCATCCTCACTTCTGGCAGCATAGAAACTATGGCAAAGTGAATTTCTCCTTCTTCGCCATGAAGCTAAGTGAAGAATAACATCCAATTTGATTATAATACAAAAAGTAATATCATCATGAAAGCAGTCATTAAAACACAGTTTTCCTTCCCCAAACAGAAAAGCCTGTACGTAGGCAAAGTACGCGATGTCTATAACATCGACGACAAATACATGGCCATGGTTGTCAGCGACCGTATCAGTGCCTTCGACGTTGTCCTCCCCAAGGGTATTCCTTACAAAGGACAGGTATTGAACCAAATAGCTGCCAAATTCCTCGATGCCACTTCCGACATCGTCCCCAACTGGAAACTTGCCACTCCCGACCCCATGGTGACTGTAGGTCTCAAATGTGAGGGATTCCGTGTTGAAATGATCGTCCGCGGCTATCTGGCAGGCAGTGCCTGGCGCGAATACAAAGCCGGTGCACGCACGCTCTGTGGCGTCCCCCTGCCCGAAGGAATGGTCGAGAACCAGAAATTCCCCACACCCATTCTTACCCCCACCACCAAAGCCGATGAAGGACACGACGAGAACATCTCCCGCGAGGAGATTATCCGCACTGGCCTTGTAGCAAAAGAAGACTACGAACAACTCGAGAAATATGCGCTGGCTCTTTTCCAGCGCGGCACCGAAATCGCTGCACAGAAGGGGTTGATTCTGGTCGACACCAAATATGAATTCGGCAAACGCGACGGCAAAATCTATCTCATCGACGAGATTCACACCCCCGACAGCAGCCGCTACTTTTATGCCGATGGCTACGAGGAGCGCCTCGCCAAAGGCGAACACCAGCGTCAGCTCTCTAAAGAGTTTGTCCGCGAATGGCTTATGGCCAACGGATTCCAGGGCAAGGAAGGGCAGAAGGTTCCTGAAATGACCGACGAGATTGTCAACAGCATCACCGACCGCTATATCGAACTTTACGAGCACATCACCGGCGAGACCTTCGTCAAAGCCGAAAACTGCGCCGACATCCCTGCACGTATCGAAAAGAATGTCACCGATTATCTCAACAGCCTCTAATCCATCATCTTCATATCATGGAGATTGAACGTAAATATCTTGTTGCCGAACTGCCCGACAATCTGGAGCAGTTCAGCCATATCGAGATTGAACAAGCTTATCTGTGTACATCCCCCACGCTACGAATCCGTCGCATGGGGGATTCTTACATCCTCACCGTCAAGGAGCGCCTAACCTCCAGCTCCTCGGCAATACATAATAGGGAAGAGGAGTTCACCCTTTCCCCCCAAAGCTACCAACACCTCTTGTCTAAATGCGACACCGGACGAGTGGCCAAAACCCGCTATCGAATCGACCTCTTCCAGCTGACGGGCAACGAGAACTACAGGAACCTCACAGCCGAACTCGACGTGTTCCATGGCCGCCACGACGGTATATTGTTGGTTGAAGTAGAGTTTCCCAACACCGAGAGTGCCAATAGTTTCACTCCTCCAGAATGGTTTGGAGAGGATGTATCTTCCGACCCCTGTTATCGCAACAGTTTCCTCGCATCCATGAAGTGACCCCATTCAAAACACCCCATTCCTTGTGAAGAAAATACCACATACCTTTACCATTGTTTTCGCGCTTATCCTCCTCGCGGCAGTCTCCACATGGTTTATACCCGCAGGCGAATTCATGCGCGAAACAGTCACTGTGCAGAACGCCGACGGCACGACATCGTCGCGGCAGATTGTCAAAAACGACTCATTCCACTTTGTGGAACGCAGCCCCCAAACGTGGCAAGTCTTCTCCGCGCTCTTCGATGGCTTCGTCGACAAAGCCGACATCATCATCTTCATCCTCATGGTTGGGGGAGCTTTCAACATACTCAACAACAGCCGTTCCATTGAGGTAGGGGTGATGGCTTTCTTACGCAAGGTCCTCAAGCTAAACCGCTACAAACTGTTCCGACGATTAGGGGTGGAGAACATCATCATCACACTCATCATGATTATGTTCAGTCTCTTCGGTGCCGTCTTCGGCATGAGCGAAGAGACCATCGCCTTTGTCATCATCTTCATCCCGCTTGCCATCTCCATGGGCTACGACTCCATCGTAGGTGTATGCATGTGCTATGTTGCTGCCCATGTGGGCTTTGCAGGGGCCATGCTCAACCCGTTCACGATAGGCATTGCCCAAGGCATTGCCGACATCCCCATCTTCTCCGGCCTCGAATACCGTTTCCTCTGCTGGATATTGCTCACCGTCATCGGCATCGCCTTTGTCCTGTGGTACGCCAACCGGGTGAAACGCCATCCCGAAAAATCCCCCACATATAAACTCGACAACTACTGGCGCCAGCGTTCCGAGGAGCAGCATCAAAATCCGGTGACCTATGCCACTCCCAAAGTGGCATGGATACTCTTCGCTCTCCTGCTCATTGTCATGGGTGTATGCGCCTTCACCATGCCCACGACCACGGTCAGCGTGGGTGGGGGAGAAGCCGCGCTTCCGCTCATGCCCATCCTTGCCGCCCTTTTCCTTATCACCGGCATCGTCACCCTCCGCAAATCCGTCCACTTCTTCATCCTCGACATCATGCTCTTCACCATCTGCTTCCTCATCGTCGGTGTGCTGGGCTATGGATGGTACGTCAAGGAAATCTCTGCGCTCTTCCTGGCCATGGGCATCTGCAGCGGTATCGCCGACAAGCAATCAGCCGACGACATCGCCAAGCTCTTCCTCGCCGGTTGCAAGGACATCCTATCCGCCGCACTGGTGGTAGGCCTGGCAAGTGGCATCATCTTCATCCTCCAGGACGGCAAGATTATCGACACGCTCCTCTACGGGCTCACACGCTCACTGGCCGAAACTGGCGAAGTGGCTTCGGTAGGGGCCATGTATGTCTTCCAGACACTTCTCAACCTCATCATGCCCTCCGGCTCTGCCAAAGCCGCCCTCACCATGCCCATCATGGCGCAGTTCTCCGACCTTATCGGTGTCAGCCGCCAGACCGCTGTGCTGGCCTTCCAGTTCGGCGACGGCTTCACCAATATGATTACCCCCACCAGCGGCGTACTCATTGCTGTGCTCGGCGTGGCCAAAATACCTTATGCCACATGGGTCAAATGGGCATGGAAATTCATCCTGGCGCTCATTGGCATAGGCTTCCTGCTGCTGCTGCCCACCATGTTCATTCATTTCCCCGGATTCTAAAACCACAAAACCATGAAGAAAACCATCCTGCTCGCATTGCTAACAATTTCAGCCTTCATCAATATCCAGGCTCAGGATTCAGCCTACGCCCGCCGAATCATCAAGACACTCTCCTCCGAAAGCATGTACGGACGGGGATTCTGCCACCACGGCGACTCCATCGCCGCCCAGTTCCTTGCCGACGAGATGAAACGCATCGGGCTGCTGCCTCTACAGGTCAACTACATGCAGCACTACTCGCTCGACTGCTACAGCCTCGACGGACCCATTTCTCTTTCAATCAACGGCATAGAGCTGCAGCCATACACCCAATTCCGCATCTGCCCGAGCTCCACATTGACCCGCTCCAACAAATTGAGCGAGGCCAAGTGGTCCAAACAGCTCAAGGATGGCACTTGGGTGATAGGGGTGAACAAACTCGACACCTACGCACCCATCGCAGGCCCGCAGAAGGACAATCCCGTCTGCATTGAAGTCATCGACACCTTGATTACCAAACGAATCCGCAAAATCAAAGCCGACATACCTCTTCAATTCCACAAAGACTACAAGACGCAGAATGTGGTGGGATATGTCCGTGGCGTCATCGACAGCATGGTGGTCTTCACCGCCCACTACGACCATTGCGGCACCATGGGCGACGGTGTCCTGTTCCCTGGTGCACACGACAATGCCAGCGGGGTGGCGGCAGTGATGGACCTTGCGCGTATCGCCGCCAGCCAAAAGCCATACTACACCATGGTTTTCATGCTCTTCAGCGGGGAGGAGTCAGGACTCAACGGCTCACATTATGCTGCTGAAAATCCGCTTATTGAATACTCTAAAGTGAAGTTTCTCTGCAATATCGACATGTTTTGTGGCGGGGATGAAGGCATCATGTTCTTCAATGCCAAAAGCCCAAACACCAAACAATTCTATGAGCAGATGAAAGAACTGAACAACGAGACTCATGCGGCAGTGGAAATCCGGCCCCGCGAAAACCGCCCGAATAGCGACCATTATTGGTTCTCAGGCTACTGTCCGTCAATCTTTCTGCTTACCATGGGCGGACCGTACGGTGGTTACCACGACCCATACGACATTTGCGAATCCTGCGGCCTAGGACACTACAACGCCTACATGCAAATGATAAAACAACTGGCTGGACTGGAATAATCATCCACAATCCGTTTTCCCGTACGTTACTATACATACTTTCAGAAGATGAAACAGCATTGTTCAAAGCATCTGAAGATTGCATTGATTGTATCAGTTTCAATCCTGGTGATTCTTCAAGTTTTTTTGGTTGTATTTGCTGTTGTAAAATATATAAGCCAGCTGTATATGCAAGATTAGCAATAATTCCGTACCATAATGAGACATCACCACCAAGAGCATAGAGGACTACAACATTCCGCAAAACGTATATACCGAAAAGAACACTATTAAACACATTACTTAACATAACAGCGGTACTCGTAAAAACGGAACACACAAAAAGAAACACATTAGTAATACAAAATCGCTTGCGACCAACAATACGAAAACGCTAGAAAAAAGTGAGTTAATGGTAATAAATAAAAGATGTTAGCTGTAATCAGAACAACGTATCACAAAAAAATTACAATGTAGTAAGTTCGTTCAAAACAGCATCGATATAGTAATCTTGCAGGAACGTTATGTTATAACGTATGCAGAAACGAACGGATAACGATACTATAAGTATGCAGGATTGAACGACCCTAGTGGAGCACGGGCACCTTGCCCGTCTTGTGGGGTACGGGCACCTTGCCCGTCTTCTGGAGCACGGGCATCTTGCCCGTCTTCAGGAGCACGGGCATCTTGCCCGTCTTCAGGAGCACGGGCACCTTGCCCGTCTTAATGAGTACTGGCACCTTGCCCTTTGTCAGTAGTATGGCTGCTGCCATGCCTTGGGGGCCGCTCTATCATTCGACCGAGCGTCACTGTCGGTGATGTAAATCTGTGTCAGGCGGATGGGTGACAATATGGCAGGTTCTGTATAATTGAATAAAAGCGAGGGTCGCCATGTGGCGGCCCTCGCTTTAGTTTGGATGAATATGTGAGTTGGATTATTGTCCGGCCTCTTTCTGAAGGGCTTCGATACGAGCCTTGATGGGTTTGAGGTCGTCGTACATCTCAAGACGTGCATAGACAGTGTTGAGAGCATTGAGGCAGTGGTAGAGGTTTGCACGGTTCATGTTCTGACCTTCGGTATCGAGATTGTCGATATATCCGATAGCGCTGTTGAAGTAAGGGATGGACTGGCGGAAGAAGTTCTTGCTTTCGTCGTTGAGCTTTTCGTAGAGTCCGGTCTCATCATCGGGGGGAACGTTGTTGGCCTCGGTCAGTTTGTCGACAGCGCGGTTGTAGAGCATCTTACCAAGACCGAAGTTGGCGAGGAACTGGTTGGGCAGAGCCTGGAGGGACTCTTTGTAGCGAGCCTCGGCACTGACAAAGTCGTTGACACCCTCGAATACGGCACCGGCAGCAGCCAGAAGGCTGGAGTGGAGCTCGGGTTTGTCGACGGTGAGGTCAAGAGCCTTCTGGATTTCGGCGTTGCCTTGTTCCAGATTGCCTTTCAGCAGATAGGCTTCGGCCATCATCATGTTGGCGTTGTAGTCGTCCTTGGCGGCTTTGGTGTAGTTCTGAGCCACTTTGATGGCTTCGTTGGTGTCGCCAGTTGATTTGTAGATGTCGAAGAGGGTCTTGTAGACGATCTGCTCTTTGCTGCGTGTACGCACCAGGGGCTTGAAGTATTTGAGGATAGCCTCGTTGTTGTGTGCGTTGATGCCGGCTTTACCTGCGAGAAGGTACGACTCGGAAGCGTACTCTTTCTTGCCGCACTCGTTGAAGATTTTGACAGACTCTTCACAATAGGCCATGGCCTGGTCCCAGTCTTGCTGGTTGAAACTGCCGATGGCTTTCTTGTAATACTCGTTGCCGATGAAACTGAGGATGGTGTTGTTACCCTCGGCA
>R21__coassemble_2426_pt1 | contig 10709 bp, 5 predicted proteins | sample R21__metabat2_low_PE_009 | metagenome-assembled genome bin R21 | reverse complement strand
GTTGAAGAGGGTGTAGAGGTAGTCCTGCACCCCTTCGACGATAAGGATGCGTCCGCCTTGGTCGAAGTTGGGGAACTGCCAGCGGTGGCCTGTGCGCTCCGAACGGTCGAGGGTGAGCAGTATCTCGTCGCCAAACGACTGCCAGCGCATGATTTGGCCGAGGAAGTAGATTTTGCCAAACCGCAGGTCGAGGCGGTCGGGATAGTGGCTGATGGCGGTGTCGATGACTGTGATGGCGCTGTCCGCCAGCCGGACGGCGGCGGCACCTTCGGCCAGCATGGTGCTGTTGATATAGTGGTTGAAGCGGGCGATGTGCAGGTCGATGTCGTCGGGCGTTTCGCGCTGCCACTGCGCCAGGATGGTGCGTTGGCGGGCGTAGTCGTCGGCGTTGAGGGCGTCGTAGAAGGCATCGGACCAGGATTGGGCGGTGGCGGTGGCCACGAGGGCCAGCAGCAGGGCGAGGATGGTGTTTCGTTTCATTGCAACAGGTGTTTTTTGGGCAGGCACGGGCCTGGGGGTTCATAGGATTTTGACGCTGCAAAGATACACAATATTTTTCAGTTTTCGACGTTTTAAGGTATCATTCTTCCGCTATTTAGGAATTAATGGTGGCGGGACTGGCTCCCGCCGCAGATAATGATGACGAGTATGAAGTTTCTTTTGATAACGCCTCCGCTCACGCAGCTTAACACCCCGTACCCTGCCACGGCGGTGCTGAAGGGCTGGCTGCAGACGCAGGGATATGAAGCCGTGCAGGCCGATCTGGGCATCGAGACGGTGGACCGTCTGTTCACTGCCGCGTGGCTGCGTGCTGCTGCCCGCGGACGGCACAGGGAGTATATGCTGGCGGCGGCCGAGGTGGTGGAGCCCGTGATGCGTTTCCTGCGGGACGAGGATGCCACCGTGGCCTGGCGCATCGTGAACGGGTCGCTGCTGCCCGAGGGGCCGCGGTTCGACAACATCGAGGACATGGAATGGGCTTTCGGCACGGCGGGCGTTGCCGACAGGGCAAGGTATCTGGCCACGCTGTTTCTGGAGGATGTGGCCGACAGCATCCGCGAGGAGGTGGACGGCCATTTCGGTCTGGTGAATTATGCCGAGCATCTGGCGACCTATGCCCCTACGTTCGACGAGCTGGCGGCGGCCTTGCAACGCCCGCCCTCCGAGGTGGATGCATTGATGCTTGATTTGCTCAAGGGCTATATGGAGCGGGAACGGCCCGAGGTGGTCTGCCTCTCGGTGCCTTTCCCGGGATGCCTCTACGGCGCGTTACGATGCGGTCAGTGGCTGCGGCGCGAGTGGCCGGGGGTGAAGGTCTGCATTGGCGGCGGGTTTGTGAACACCGAATGGCGCCAGCTGCACGACGAGCGGCTGTTCGACTATTGCCATTTCATCACCCTGGACGACGGCGAGCTGCCGCTGCAGCGCATCGCCGAATGGCTGCAGGGCCGCTGCACGGAGGGCGAGTTGGTGCGGACGATGTGGCGGCGGGACAACGGCATCGTGGTGTGGCAACGGCTGAACGAGGAGGCCGTGGTGGAGAATGGTGAGCCCGATTTCGGCGGGCTGCCGTTGGACAAGTATCTCTCCACGGCTGACATGACCAACGCCATGCACCGCATGTGGAGCGACGGGAGATGGAACAAGGTGATGATGGCCCACGGCTGCTATTGGCACCGCTGCGCCTTCTGCGACACGACGCTGGATTATATCGGGCGGTTCGCGCCCCCCAAGGCCGCGAAGGTGGTGGACATGATGGAGCGGGTGATGGCGCAGACGGGGGTCAGCGGCTTCCACTTTGTCGACGAGGCACTGCCGCCCAAGCTGTTGAGGGAGGTGTGCGAGGAGATTGTCAAGCGCGGATTGATGGTGACTTTCTGGGGCAATATCCGCTTCGAGAAGGCTTACACGGCCGAGATGTGCGACCTCCTGTCGCAGGCGGGCTGTGTGGCTGTGAGCGGTGGGCTGGAAGTGGCTTCGGACAGGCTGCTGCAGCTGATGGATAAGGGGGTGACTATCGAACAGACCATGCAGGCCTGTCGCCATTTCCGTGACGCGGGCATCATGGTGCATACCTATCTCATGTATGGCTTCCCGACCGAGACGCTGCAGGAGACTCTCGGCGCATTGGACACCGTGCGGCGTATGTTCGACGAGGGCATTGTGCAGAGTGCTTTCTGGCACCGCTACGCCATGACCTGCCACAGCCCTTCGGGGCAGCACCCTGAGCGGTACGGCGCACGTCGTTGCACTGATGTGCCTAATACATTCTGTAATAACGAGGTGGACTGGGAGCCGTTGCACGGAGGTGAGCAGTTCGACTACGACATCGACGAGGTGGGGCGCGGCCTGCGTGTGGCCACCTACAACTATATGAACGGCCTCGGGCTCGACCAGCCCGTGCGGAGTTGGTTCCCCGGCATAAGATTCAAAAAACCGAAGAAATCCTAAGCTATCCTATGCCATCATAGAATCCCCTAAGAAAACCTACCCCCTCCTATGAAAAAAGAAACAACAAACACATGGTTCCGCGGCTGGTGGCCGGTGGTGTTGCTGGCGGCCTTTTCAGTGATGAGCCTATCGTTATTCTATTTCCCGCGACAGCCGCAAGACCTTGTGTCTATGACCGAGCCGGGCAACCGCTGCGAGTGGACAGGCAAACGGGAAGTCTTTCCCCTGTCGGGGTGGCTGCTTGGCATGGGCTACAGCTGTATGGAAATTAAGGTTGTTAGCGGTATGCCGCCCGTTGAAGTCTACACCGATTTCCAGATGCCGCATTTGTGGGAAGAGGACAGCGTGCGAGTGTGGATAAGGCAAAGGGACTACGACAGGCTGCAGCAGGCCAAGGCCGAAGGCAGCGACGAGCGACATAGGATAAAGGCCTACAGGATGGACGTGCTCGACCCCTATGTAGGCTGGCAACGCTACGTGGCGCAGCATCCCCACGGCCCCGGCCCCAGCTTCGCCCTCGGCGCCCTGGCAGGCATCCTCAGCCTAATCCTGCTGATAAAGAAAGTCTTCTACTCCTGAGGTTAGAGGTTATTTGAATAATTGACAACTTCTTTCCTATCTAGTTAGATATTGAAGATGGTGTAGACAAGGCTGTATCAAAAGTCTCCAACGGGGACGACAGACCACAGACAGGGGTGTAAACCCCTGTACGAATGGTAGTAAAAAAACAGAACCCCGAAGGGGTGATACATACCATGTAGCCGAGGTTCTGTCGCCCCTTCAGGGCTTTGTAATATCTTCTACAAGTACGGGGGCTGTTGCCCCCGCCTATGATCTTCCAGTCCTTCGGACTTTTTGAACCCCAATAGGCCATAAATAGACCTAAAAAGAGAAATAGATTGAAATGTCGGCCTAATGACCGATTTGGGTAAAAAAGTCCACCTACAGCCTAATTCCCATTCCCACATTAACGAATCCCCGCAATAGCACACAATTGAGAAGCGGTGCATTCGTATTAAATTGCATATTCTTATTGTTCCGTACCGAAACCCATTTACAACAATTAGGCCAAGTGTCTTTTTACCCGCACTCTTGCAGCAATTCATAACGTCATACGAAATAATTTTTTATCAATTGAATCTTTTTTTGTATCTTTGCAGATTAGTAATTCTTTATAAGAATGTTCTACCAACTGATAAAGAACAAAAGAGACATTTGGTTTCAATCACCTTCTTGTCCCGTCACGGAGCTCATCCAATATATTGAGAGTCGTGAAATGATGCGTGATGCCCAGATAGAAGCTATCAAGACCTATCTCTTTTTAAAGATTGCTTGTCAGAACAGACCTCTTTGGGAGCTATTCTATTATGGCATATTGTCCTCCCCTGAAAACATTGCGCTCACTGGTTCTGAGCGCAGTGTAATAGGAGACAACATACCTGCATTGGCTTTGATTGAGTATGCAAGCCTGCCCAATAAGAATGGAAAATCGCTGGCGCCAGAACTTGCAAGATTCATCAAGGCCAACCCCGAGACTATTGATTACCAACAAGTGTTCCGGCAGTTGTTCTATAACGTCAATTACCCCGACTATCTTTTCAGCCTTCCAATGGGAGCTGGCAAGACCTACTTGATGGCTGCATTTATCTATCTCGACTTATATTTTGCACAAAACGAACCGGACAATCCTGTCTTTGCCCATAACTTTATGATTTTGGCTCCATCTGGGTTGAAGTCTTCAATTATTCCTTCTCTGAAAAAGATTCAGAAGTTCGACCCATCTTGGGTCTTGCCAGAACCTGCAGCAAGCAATATTCGGCGTCTCATTAAGTTCGAGATTCTCGACGAACAGAAGAGTGCAAAAAAGAGCAACCGGACAAAAAATCCCAATGCGCAGAAAATATCGATGCACCTCAATTGTGGGGGAGAGAGTTTGATGGGTTTGGTGGCTGTGACCAATGCAGAGAAAGTAATATTAGACCATTGGGATAAAGATAAAGACCCCAAGCTATTCGACCAGGATGACATTATAGCCAATGAACTTCGTCAGACTATTGGCAAGATTCCCCATCTGGCTGTATTTATCGACGAGGTGCACCATGCTGCTGACAGTGAAATAAAACTCCGTCAAGTAGTGTCAAAGTGGGCAACGGGTAGTACCTTTAACGGCATGCTGGGTTTCTCGGGCACACCATATCTTGAGAAGGCAGAGAAGGTGCAAATGACAGATACTATTAGTGTCAGCAACACCGACCTTTCCAATGTGGTTTACCATTACCCGCTGATAGACGGTATAGGCAATTTTCTGAAATATCCCGACATCCGCATTGCCGATGCCGATAGCAATACCATCATCCGAAATGGTCTGACCCATTTTCTTGACAAATTCAAAGATACTGTTTACGAAGGCGGCCTATGTGCTAAAATAGCCATCTATTGTGGTAAGATTGAAACGTTGGAAGAAAGGGTATATCCCATTGCATCCGAAATACTACAGATGTATGGCATAAATCCCACTGAGGCCATATTGAAATATCATGATGGGAATAGCCAGTATCATGCACCCGAAGGGGCAGAAGCCGACTTTGCTGCCCTTGATACCGCTCTTTCCAAAGTGCGCGTAGTGCTATTGGTTCAGATCGGCAAGGAAGGGTGGGATTGCCGTAGCCTGACTGGGGTCATTCTCTCTCAACAAGGTGACTGTCCCAAAAACATGGTGCTGCAAGCCAGCTGCCGTTGTCTGCGACAGGTGGAACGAGGCAAAGCAGAGGAAGCTGTTATTTGGCTTAATAAATACAACGCTGATACCCTCAACGCTCAATTGAGCAAAACGCAGAACACGTCAGTTAAGGAAATAAATGCTAAGCACCAAGAAGAGCCTATGACGCTCAATCGCTTTTCACGCATGGTGGTGCAAAAGGTTCCGCCCATTGATTTCTACCAGCTGAAAGTCATCTATAATACGCTGATGATTGAGGAGAACCCTGACACAGAACATCGACTGAAAACAGAGTGTATCGTAAAACGAGATAGCACGCTCGTCAGTGTCCAAGACGTGAAAGGCAATGTGAAGAAAACCTATGCGATTGACCCCAATCAAGGCGAGCCGATTACTTATCGCGGATGGCTGTATCAGATCACCAAAGAAAGTTTTGGCACGCTCAACATTCAGCAATTGGCTCCTTTTGATAAGTATCTGCACAGCATTTTCGACACAATAACGGTGACCACTACTGACGGACGTCTTACCGATGAGCATTATGACCAGCAACGCATACGGTCGTTGATACGACAGGCTTTTGCCCCCCGTCGTGATTTCGAAACTCGTGAGGAAATCATCTCAACCGAAGCAAGCCTGCTCCAAATAGAGAAACTCACACCTACTATCGAAACATTCTACCCTGAACGATATTACCCTGACCAATTATCAGTCCGCGAGATTATTGAAGAAGATTCTCGCCCACAAATAATTACACCCAAGATACAAAAGATAATCGAAGCTTACCAATCAGCAGGCCTTCCAATCCCCCCATCTTTTCAGGGGAAAGATGAACACCCGGAACGGCATCACACATTCCATTACATTCCATATTGCTTCGATAGTAAGTTGGAACGCGAGTATCTGCAACAGGCTCTTGCTTGCATCGACAATCAAAAGTTGGAGGTATATTACAATGGCGACGACCAGTTGACCGACTTCAAGATTGACTGCTTCAAAAAGAGTGGTCGGCATTGGGTGCGCATTGGTAAGTATGTACCCGACTTTCTTGTCCTCAGTCGCAATGCCGAAGGTAGCATCCACAAGGTGATTATTGTAGAGACCAAAGGCGAAGGTTTTGCTGCCAAGTTCGCCGACCGCCGTCACTTCATGGAGACCCAATTCATCGAGCAGAACAACGAGAAGTTTGGATATAAACGTTTTGATTTCCTCTATATTGAGGACACCCTTAAGCCTGAGCAGCGTAAGCAGAAAATATTTGAGTCCATCAACAGTTTCTTTCAGGAGTCATGAAGAAAAACGAGATACAAAAGAATCAGCACAATATCGTCCTTTACCAGGATGACAACACAAACGTATGCGTAAGTGTATATTACAATCATGAAACTTTCTGGCTGACACAAAAGGCTATGGCTGAGTTGTTCGGTTGTTCAACTGACAATATCTCTTTCCATTTGAAGAATATTTATGCGGAGGGGGAACTAAAAGAAGGGGCAACTACCGAGTTTTTCTCGGTAGTTCAAAAAGAAGGCAACCGCGAGGTGTCTCGCAATATAAAGTTCTTCAACCTCGATGCCGTAATCGCCGTTGGCTACCGCGTTAACTCTCATCAGGCAACCGCCTTCCGTATTTGGGCAACCAAAACTTTGAAAGAATATATCACTAAGGGATTTGTCCTGAACGATGACATGCTCAAGAACGGACAGCCGTTTGGGAAGGACTATTTCGACGAATTGCTGGAACGTATCCGCGAGATTCGTGCTAGCGAGCGCCGCGCCTACCAAAAAATTGCCGATGTGTTTGAACAATGCAGCTACGACTACGACAAGAAGAGCGAGACGACCAAGGCCTTTTACTCCTTCGTTCAAAACAAACTGCATTTTGCTGTGACGGGCAAGACTGCTGCAGAACTCATCTACGAGCGTGCCGATTCTGCCCAACCCACTATGGGACTGACCACATGGAGCGCAGCACCCGATGGCAAGATACTGAAACGCGACGTCACCATCGCCAAGAATTATCTGAACGAGAAAGAGCTGTCGCGACTCAACCGCTTAGTGACAATGTTTATTGACTATGCCGAGTTGATGGCAGAAGATGAGATATTAATGAGTATGGCCGACTGGCTGAAACAGACCGATGTGTTTCTCTCCACCAATCGCCGCAATATCCTCGCCGACAAAGGCACCGTTTCTCACGACCAGGCCATTGACAAAGCCAACAAAGAATACGAGATATTCCGTGTCCGCCAAGACCAGGAATACATCTCAGATTTCGACCGTGAAACCGAAAAATATTTGAAAGGAGAATAACCATAAATAAACGACAATATGAAACTGTCAAAATTGAACATTCAAAATTTCAGGAAACTAAATAACGTTGAAATCATTTGTGAGAATACAACATTCCTTATTGGTGCAAATAATGCAGGAAAAACATCTACATTGTCAGCATTAGAATACTTACTTACTGATAAAAAATTAGATAGCACATGCCGCTCTCAATATAAAGAAGATGACTCTGGTGAGATAAAAATTGATGAAAGAGAGATTATTATTGAGGGTGAGTTTCAAGATGTACCATTATCTATTATCAATGTTCGAGGTTTTAAAAAAGAGAGACTGCATAGCTATACAAAAGAAGATGGCTCTATTGGGTACATGTTTAACTATAGGGTTAGATTTGGACTTGATGGAAAGCAACATAGGGAAATGAGGATGTATAAACAAAAAATGCAGCCCCAATATGAATCAGCAAAAACATATCAAGATTTAATAAGTGCTGGAGCTGCGGAAGCATTATTCGAAGGGAAGGAGCTCTCTCATAAAATAACAGCAAAAGACAGAGAATCCTTAGAAGACTCGATACCAGAATTATTTGAGGTGGATACAAATGAAGAATGGTTTGAAAACCCTGGCGGTATTCCTGGAAATGTATTATCAGTTTTGCCAAGATTCTTAAAAATAAAGGCGGATGTTTTAATGGAAGAGGTTCAGCCCAAATCGGGGACTCTGTTTGATATTTTAACGACCCTTTTTGAGGATGTTCGAAAAAGATCAAAGTATTACGAGGCTGCAAAAAATGCATTAGCCGAGTTGCAGAAAGAAATGGATCCCAACAACATCGAGAGCGACTTTGGTCACCTGATGAGCGACCTTAACAATGTCGTTGATTCTGTTTTTCCGTCGTCTTCAATAAATGTAACTACAGACTTAACTAGTGCAGATTCATTAAAGCCACAATTCAGTGTGGAACTTTGTAGTAATGTTGGAACCACTCCAGATTTACAAGGGACAGGCCTTGTCCGTTCTGCAGTATTTGCTCTTCTTCGATTCAGACAACAGTGGAATGAGAAAAACCGTGATGGAGAAGCAAGAAGCTTGATTATTGGATTTGAAGAGCCAGAATTGTTTCTTCATCCCAATGCTGCAAATAGCATGAGGGACACTATTTATAGTTTGGCCGGGCCTGATCGTCAAATACTATCAACCACACATTCTCCTTACATGATAGATTTATCTAAATCTGATAACCAAGTATTAAACAGTTATTGTATTGGAGAAAAAGAGTTCACGGAGATAGTCCCATTTAATCATTCCGATGCATTTAGAGCAATTGCAGATGATGATAAGATGCGTGTCAAAATGCTTCAGAAAATAGATGATTATGTGGCTCGCGCATTCTTTGCACAAAAAGTTATTATTGTTGAAGGTGATACCGAGTGCATCGTTCTCAAGAAAACAATTGAAGTGATGCCTGAAATTGTAAAAAAAGCTATTAATGACAAATACCAGATAATCAAAGCTGGCGGAAAGGCTGTAATAATTTCGTTCGCTAAATACTTAAGAGCCATGCAGGTGAATATATTTGTTGTCCATGATGAAGATTCAGAAACCCCTGGCGCTGTAAAAATGAATAATCCCATCTTGGCAGCTTTGGACAATGATTCTTCAAAACGTTTGATGATGCATAATTGTATTGAGGATGAACTAGGATACCCTATACCCTCTTCAGAGAAACCCTACCATGCATATCAAAATGTGCGTAATTGGAAATCATGGGAAGATGTTCCTGTCAATTGGAAAAACAAGATGAAGATAGTGTTTAGTGAATTCGCATCGGAACTTTAGATTAGATAGAACAAATACTATGGCAATAAAATATATACCTTATTATCCTAATACCCTTGAGGGGCAGGCGTTGCTGGACAATTTTGTGCGGACGCGGAGGATGCTCTCTTACAGGGACAATAATGTGGTGGTGGAGCATATACAGCGGGGGATGCCGCTGTATGAGGTGCAGCAGGTGGAGCATGTGGGTAACGAAGACAATGGTAATATGCTGTTGCGTGGCGAATGTCTGTCGGCATGTGCCTACTTGAAGGAGCAGGGCATTGAGGTGGACTTGGTCTATATCGACCCACCATTTGCATCGGGTGCCGATTATGCCAAGAAGGTGTATGTGCGTCGCAACCCCAAGGTGGCAGAGGCTATACAGCAAGCAGAAAACGAATTGGATGTAGAGGAGTTGAAAGCCTTTGAGGAAAAGATGTATGGAGACGTATGGGACAAAGAGCGTTATCTTAACTGGATGTATGAAAACCTGATGGCCATCAAAAATGTGATGAGTGAGCATGCCTGCATCTATGTGCATTTAGATTGGCATATTGTTCATTACGTTAAAATATTGATGGATGAAATATTTGGCGAAGATTGTTTTATCAATGATGTCACCTGGAAACGACAGACATCAAGTGGGTTTAAAGGGAAGAATGCGATGGGGAAAAACCACGAAAACATTCTAATATATAGTAAAGGAGATGATTTCGTTTACAATACAGAATATCTTCCTTATAGTGATGAATACATTAACCAAAGATTCACCCATTCTGAGATGGTTAATGGTAAAGAACGTCGTTTTAAAGATGCTTTCCTTGGTACTGCTACATCTGCATCAACAATTGAAGCACTAAAGAAAGAGAATAAGATTTATTATACGGAAACCGGAGGTATGCGTTTGAAAGTATATATGGATGAGGCTCCCGGAATTCCTCTTGATGATGTTTGGACGGATATTAGTGCTGTCAATTCACAAGCCGAAGAGCGAGTTGACTATGCCACCCAAAAACCAGAAGCCTTATTAGAACGTATAATCAAAGCAAGTAGCGATGAGGGCATGTTGGTGGCAGACTTCTTTGGTGGCAGTGGTGTGACTGCTGCTGTGGCGCAAAAACTGGGACGGCATTTTATACACAACGACATTGGCATCAATAGCATTCAGACTACCCGCGACCGGCTACAAGCTCTCGGTGCCAGCTTTGATATTAAGGAGGTGCGCGATGGCGTGTCGCTCTACCGCAATCCCGTGCAGACGATGGAGAAACTGCGCAGCCTTATCCTCGGCTTACGCAATGAGGATAAACTCGACAAGTTCTGGGAAGGCAGTATCCACGACAGCCAATTCGGCATGATGCCCGTCTATCTGCCCAACCAGATGGATGGCACTACCCGTTTGCTTGCCCGCCCGCTGATGAACCGCA
>R21__coassemble_2412_pt1 | contig 10742 bp, 10 predicted proteins | sample R21__metabat2_low_PE_009 | metagenome-assembled genome bin R21 | reverse complement strand
GGATAAACCCACATCAACCTACGAAACAATAGGGGCTTCAGTTGCGGGCAGGAGCCGGGGCTTGCCCTACGGCGAAGAGCAGCATACGGCAGTTGGAGCAGTCGAACTCGAGCCGGAACCAGCGGCCGTTGTTTTGCAGGTACAAGGGACCAACCACCGCTTCTGGGTTACGGCGCAGACACTGTCCCAACTCGTAGCGCAGGCAGTATTTGGTGGTCATGAGGGCTTTGCCGTCGTAGTCGCCGGTCTGTTCGAGTCCGCGTTCAAACTGCTGCACGCCGTGACGGCGGTAAAATTGTTCTGAGAGCCGGTTTATGACGTTGGCACGGTAGTCGAGGGCGGTCTCGAAATAAGGGGTAGTGTCGGCCTGACGCTGGGCGAGGGTTGGGCAATGGCCGCGCTCATGCAGATGGGTTTCGATGCGGGTTTCGACAAGCATTTCCACTGCCTGGCGGCGCAACTGGTTGAGCACCGAGGCCTGCACGAACCACGGTTGGGCACAGCTATTGGTGAAAGCGGCTACACGGAAAGGGGTGTCGCCCAGTTTGGTGAGTTGGCGTTGCAGCTGGTCGGCGGCACGGAGAGGGTCGCGTGGGGTCTCCTTGGTGCACGCCACAGTGGACGAGGCCTGGCAGCCATCGCAGTCGACAAGGGTGAGCCGCAGTCCGTCGGGGGTTTCCGTCAGCGTGAGATTAATGGGGATGGTGCGTTCGGCGGTGCGGCCTTGCAGCTGCTTGGTGAAGGCTTGGTCGTTGTTGCGCCACAAGGGTGTGCCGACGGCAAGGCTGTCGGGCATGCGGTTAGGGCGTATGGCCGAGCCCTGCACATGGTTCACCAGGAATCCCTCGAGCTGCCCTTGGGCATTGAAGAAGCAGAGGCCGTCGCCAGGAGTGAATGTTTCGGAAGTGGCCAGGGTGATGGTGTCGCGACCCAGGGAGGCCACCTTGCCGATGCGCTTGCCGAGCGATTTCTGTGTGGCAAAGTTTGCCATGGGTTGCCGCTGGCGGAGGAAGTAGTCGGTAAATCCACGGTTGAAAGTCTTTTCAAGGTCGGGGGTGAAGAAGAAGCGGCACGAACCCGACGAGGCGGGTCGGCAGGCGGGATTCCCCTCCATGATGTTGTCGAGCAGCTGGCGGAAGTAGGCGGTGGTGTTCTTTACATAGTCCATGTCCTTGAGGCGTCCTTCTATCTTGAAGGAGGTGATGCCTGCATCGACCATGGCCTGCAGCTGCTGGGCGGCGGAGAAGTCTTTGAGCGACAGGAGGTGCTTGTCTTTCTGCAACAGGCGGCCTTGGGCATCGTAGAGGTCATAGGCCGAGCGGCAGGGCTGCGAGCAACACCCGCGGTTGCCACTGCGGCCGGTGAGGTATTGGCTGAGATAGCACTGGCCGCTATAGCATACGCAGAGGGCTCCCTGCACAAAGGCCTCTAACTCGACGGATGTGTTGCTGCGGATGTGCTGCATCTGCTGGAGGGAGGTCTCGCGGGCCAGGATGACGCGACTGAAACCCACGCTTTGAAGAAACTGGATGCGGGGCAGGTCGGCGTTGTGGGTCTGGGTACTGGCGTGCAGCTCGATGGGCGGCAGGTCGCACTCCAGCAAGCCGAGGTCCTGAATAATGGCGGCATCGACACCGGCATCATAAAGCTGATGGAGCATGCGCACAGCATCGTCCACCTCGTTGTCGAAGAGGAGGGTGTTGACGGTGGCGAAGACCCGGGCGTGATAGATATGTGCATAGCGGGTCAGCTGCTCGATGTCAGCAAGGGTGTTGACGGCGGCCGCCCGTGCCCCGAAGGCAGGGGCTCCGATGTAGACGGCGTCGGCGCCGTGGTTGACGGCTTCGATGCCTAGCTGGCAGTTTTTGGCAGGTGCGAGGAGTTCTAACATAATTTCAGCAAGGTGTTACGTATTTCGTTCTCGTCGACTTGAAGGTCGATGACTGGGGCACCGATGTCCTGCAGCAGCACACAGAGGATGTGGCCGGAGGCGTTTTTCTTGTCACGACGCATATAGGTGAGCAGTTCTTCTGTGTTGCGGAGGGTGTAGCGAGGGATGGCGGTGAGTTTGGCGGCTACAGCACGGTAGCGGTCGAGCACATGCTGCGGAAGGCCGAGCTTGGCCACCGAGAGCTGCAGAGCGCAGACCATGCCTATGCCTACTGCGGCACCGTGGGCGACTGGCTGACGGCCGGGTTGGTGGCTGAAGGACTCGATGGCGTGGCCAAAGGTGTGGCCAAGATTGAGAATGCGGCGGACGGAACGGTCGTAGGGGTCGCGGCGGACGACAGCGGTCTTGATTTCGGCACAGGCGGCAATCATGTCGGGCAACACCTCGAACGTGCCGTCGAGAAGCATCCCGCACAGGCTTTCATACCGGCCGGGGTCGCCGACCATGAAGGTCTTGAGCATCTCAAACACGCCGTCAAGCAGCATGGCGTCGGGAAGGGTGTCGAGAAATGCCGGCTCGATGCAGACAATGGCGGGCTGGTGGAAGAAGCCTATCTGGTTTTTGCTGTTGTCGAGGTTAAGGGCAGTCTTGCCGCCAATGGCAGCGTCGACCATGCCGACAAGGGTCGTGGGGATGTTGATGTGGCGGATGCCGCGCTTGTAGCCTGCCGCCACGAAGCCGCCGAGGTCGGTGATGCAACCACCTCCAAGGTTGACAAGGACACTGTTGCGGTCGGCGTTGCTCTCAAGGAGGGTCTGCCACAGCTGGGTGGCGATGGCTATGTCCTTGCACTCTTCGCCCACGGGCACCTCCATGAACTCGGCTTGCTGCAGGCGGTCGACTTTCGATATCAAGCGAGGCAGACAGTGGTTGTAGGTGTTCTCATCCACGAGGATAAAGAAGCGAGCATTGTCGAATGCCTTGCCAGCCAGGACGAGGTTCATTTTTCCGAGTGTTGACTGATGCGAGGATATTAATAATTTCATAGTGCAAAATTAAGTATTTTTTTTCAAATAGCATACAATAAAAATATAATAATGACGTTAAAGTCAGAAAATCAATAAAAAATGGATATTAATTATATTGCTATTAATCACGGAGGAATCGATTTTTATCTATGTGCTTTGGATTGTAAAACCATTGTGACAATTAGTTATGTGGCACGCAGAGGAGAATCGGAAGAAGAAGGTGCAGTTCAAAGAATTCTGAACAAATCTCGAATAACAAGTATAACTGACTATATTTTAGAAGGAGGCTTTTTCCCAACAAATATAATATTGAATGTTGTTGATGAATCTGCCATCAGTTTAAATAGAGAAGAAAAAACAATCGCAATTACCCCCGCAGAACATATAGCCCAGGTATTGGATGGGCAGCACCGAGTTGCTGGAATGAAAGATGCAATTAAACGAAAACCACAATTGGGTGATGTTATATTCCCAGTTCTTTTATCGGTAAATTTATCAACGGAACAGTGTGCCGATATATTTATTAATATCAACACTGAGCAGAAAACAGTTCCTAAGTCTTTGATTTACGATCTTTATGGTTTATTGAATACGTCTAACTCGGATTATAGTATTGAACGTGGGAGAGATATCGCATATTCTCTTAATACTGAGGAAGAATCTCCTTATAAAGGATATATAAAGTTCCCGGGATCTCCGCGTTTTAAGGGTGGAATACAATTGTCGAGTGCAGTAAATGCCATAAAGCCACTAATCAAAAGTCGTGGTGAATTTGAGAGATATCAAATACATGAGTTGAAAAATCAATCAAAGGTACTTATCAATTATTTTAATGCAATAGCATACTATTATGAAAAGCAGTGGTATGAGCTTCAAAACCCATTCCTTTTCTCTTCTGGATTTGGTGCAGCGATTGACTTGCTAAAAGATAAGATACTGCCCATATGTTTCTCAAAAGGTGATTTTAGTTTTGAACATTTCAAATCAATCTTTTCTTTTACTAAGGATAATCTGCTCAAGCAAAGAGACTTTAGCGGAAAAAGTGGAGAGACGGCTAAACAGGAGCTTTATAACAATTTAGTAGGTTTAATTAATGTACAGACTACTAGGGAGAATGAATTAAAATTCTAATAGCTCTGATTATTCCAATGAAACTTAATCTCACTAGTTTTCTTGATAAAAAAAACTATTGCCTGCCTATAGGTCGTACAAACATCAGTTTAAAAGATTCTGATGTTGAAAATGCAAGAATAAATTTGTATAGGGATAGGGATGCTTTTTTCGTAAATGGTATTCTATGCTATGCATCGGCAATACAATCAGTAAACACAAATAATTATTCTTGGGCTTTTATTAATTCATATTATAGTGTCTTCTTTTTCTGTAAAGTCCTTATAAGTAATTGGGACTATGGAATTTATTATATAGGAACAACACCATACTTTATTAAGGTCGCTAAAGGAGAGTCCTTTACTAAAGAAAGTGGTAATTCTCACCAATTAGTGTTTAAAAAATTCATTGAATTATTTAAACATGAGGCTTTTATAGGTGAAATTGAGAATATTAATAACATTGATTGGTTTAATCATAAGCGAGAAGAAATAAACTACCGTCTTTCTCCAATGCCAGATCCTTCACCACCTGTGCCGTTATACAAATATTGTAATGATATTCGTAAGTGGATTGTCCGATATATGAATGATAGCATATACTCATTTGACGAGAGTCATTGCTACATGGCATTTCCCGTTTATATGATGTCATATATTATCCAATACCTTTATGATAATAAGAAGAATGAATTCATCTCAGAGGAGTTGTTAATTCATCTTCGGAAAAACATTGCAGACGCAAATGGCCCTATTGATTCTATTATAAAGAAAATAGCGGATTTACGACTATAGAATTCTATTACTTTGGGTTCTATTTATCAGGTTGACAATCAGCAAGTATTTGGGCGGTGGTGCGGGTGCGCTGCTGGAGGAGGATGGTGCTGGAGCCGACAATGCGGTCGATGATGTCCTGAGTGTAGTAGCGGATGGTGATGAGCTGCAGACCCTGGTTGTAGCGTAGGTGAAACTGATTTTGCAGGTTGTCGCGGAGTTGGTCGAGGAGCATGGGGCTGTCGTCGATACAGAGGGAGAAACTGAGGGCAGTGTTCTGCATAAGGTTGACACGGATATTCAGCTTGGCGAGGACGGCAAAGATGGTTTGCAGGTTGTCCTCCGCAATGAAACTGAAGTCCTTGGGCAGGACGGAAAGGAGGGTCTGGTTTTTCTTGAAGATGTAGAGGGGCGTGAGGGGTCGGATGGTGGGGAACGGCCCGACGACGGAGCCAGGGGCATCGGGGTTGAGGAAGGATTTGATGTGGAGCTGTATGTTCTTGTTCTGGATAGGCTTGACAGTTTTGGGGTGGATGACGCTGGCACCATAGTAGGCCAACTCGATGGCTTCGTTGTAGGGGATTTGCTCTATCTTGACGGTGTCGGGAAAGTATTTGGGGTCGGCGTTGAGAAAGCCGGGGACGTCTTTCCAGATGGTCATGCTGTCGGCGTCGAGGCAGTAGGACAGGATGGAGGCGCTATAGTCGCTGCCTTCACGCCCGAGGGTGGAGGTGTGGCCGTCGGCACTGCCGGCAATGAAACCTTGGGTGACGACAAGCCTGGGGCTGTCGGACAGCAGCACGGCACGGGCATTGCGGCAGGTGGCGGTGAAGTCGACAAGGCCTTCGCGGTGTTGGTTGTCGGTCCGGATGATTTGCCGGATGTCGACCCACCGGTTTTCAAGACCTATACTATTCAGGTAGTGGCTGACAATGGTGGTGGAGATGAGTTCGCCAAAACAAACCGTCTGGCTGTAGTCGTAATTGTATGTGGTCGGGGGGAGCGACGACTGCCGCTGGAGTTGGGAGAAAAGACGTTCAAGGTCGGCATAGACAGGGTGGGCAGCATCAGTGAAGAGCTGCCGGACAATGCCCATGTGGTAGTCCTTTGTCTGCTGCAGGAGGGCAGGATGCTCGTCAAGGGTGTTGACTCCCGGCACCAGCTGCTCAAGCAGGTTGGTGGTCTTCCCCATGGCAGAGACCACAACGACGAGTGCATCGTCGCAGTAACGGCCCACGATGGCGGCCATGTTGCGCACGGCCGGGGCACTGTTGACGGAGGCTCCTCCGAATTTGAATACTCTCATAGGCATTGGCATTATGATCGGTTAGCGCAGCTGCCGCAGCATGTCGCGCTTGGTGTCTTTCTCTTTGATGCTTTCGCGTTTGTCGTAGAATTTCTTGCCCCTTGCCAGCGAGATAAGGAGTTTGGCACGGCCCTGGGGATTGACGAAGAGCATGACCGGGATGATGGTGAAGCCGCGTTCCTTGATTTTGTTCTGCAGCTTGTGCAGTTCGCGCTTGTTGAGGAGGAGCTTGCGGTCGCGTTTGGCGGCGTGGTTAAGGTAGGAGCCGAAACGATATTCGGAGATGTGCATCTGGCGCACAAACAGTTCGTTGCCAATAAAGGTGCAGTAGGCGTCGGTTAGGTTGGCCTTGCCGTCGCGGATAGACTTTATCTCGGTACCGGTCAGTACGATGCCCGCCGTATAGTCATCGAGCAGAAAGTATTCGTACTCAGCACGTTTGTTCTTAATTTCGATTACGTTCTTTTCTTCCATAACAATGATAACGTGGAAACAGGTGTTTTATTGGATAGCGGAAGGAGAGTTTTTTCGACGGAGTTCCATCTCCTCGGCAAAAAGGCGGTTGCGGTATGCATCGAGCGACGGCAGGGGGTCGTCGCCAAAGCACACGGGCAGCGCCTCTTCAGGCATCCGATAGTCGGGGTTGTTCTTAAGGTACTGCAATATGCGGAGGCCGTCGACACGTTCGGCGCAGGCGTGGATGAAATGCTGACGGGTGCGGTAGTTGCGTCGAAGGGGCTGCCACAAGTCGACGGTGCCGAGCTGCTGACGGAGGAAAGCGGACATGGGGGTCTCGCGGTCGGTGTCGTACAGGGAGGGGAAGGTGTCGAAAGTAGTCTTCACGGCATCGAATCCGGCAGGGCTGTAAAAGGGATAGCGCTCGGCCATGATGTCCAGTCCTCCGGCCACGGCTGGTCCGGTTCCGAAAGGCACGCGTGCCGAAGCCCTGCCCTGAGGACGCACAGCAAGATGGCGATACGTCTCGTCGGCAAAATGAAGCACCACGGAACCGGTTTTGGCGAACTTCTGCATCAGGTAGAAGTCCTCCCCTCCCTGCAGCGGGGTGATTCCACCCACACGGCGGTAGGCCCACAGCGGGAACACCATGGCGCTGCCCAAGGCGGTAAAGGCATAGGGATTGCGTATGCGCAACATGTTGATAAGATAGTGGCGCATATAGCACTCGTAGCGGAGCATCGGGCGGTCGAGGCTTTCGTCGCCGCACAGCGGATGGTAATAGGGAACGGCAAAGGCACTGCTTACCGGATAGGCATTCATGTTGCACAGAACGGCTTCGAGGTATTCGGGGTCGAAGTCGGTGTCGGCATCGAGACTCACCACCAACTCGTTGTCGTCGTGCTCCTCAATTATGCGCTCGAAGAGGAGCTTTCGGGCCCACCCTACCCCTTTGCGTTTGCCGCTCCAGCCCAACCCATGCGAACTGCGGTCGATAACAACAAGGGGCATATCGCCAACTTGCCTCAACATTTGCAGGCACTGCTGGTTATCGTCGTAGCCATAACCGCCCTCCTCATTGTTGACACATACGTAAAGGGTGTATTGGCTAATTGTCTGCTGGCGCAGACGGGTGAGCAGCTGGGGAAGGTTCTCTTTTTCGGCCAGTACCGGCACAGCCACCGAGATATGGGTGTAGGAGGGCATGGCCGCCGCTTATAGCTTGATGATTCTCACTGGCATGTCGCCGATGCGGAGGATATGGACTCCTGCTGTACGGTCACTGAGGTCGTAGCGGCGTGAGCCCTGGGGCGTAACAACGGTGACCTTCCCCCGTGTCGGGTTGGGGAAGGCCTTGTAGGCCGCTTCCTGATGGTGGGGGATACCGACGACGGTATCGTCCAGATGGTGGATTTCTTCGATATAGTTGATGAGCGACTGCGACTCCACTTTCCAGTAGTGGTCAAGCAGGTTGGTGGCAAGTTTCTTGACAGTGGACAACTCCATGGTTATTTCCCGCATATTGTGATAATAGTTGAAGTAGTCCTGCCGGCCGTTGCTGATAACATACCAGTCGCCACCGTTGACGTAGCCTGCTGGTCTGACATCGCGGAAACGGCGGTTGTCCACCCGCCGGCACATGTCGACAAAGCGTTTGCTCACAGCCTTCCACCATTCGCTGTGCTCGTTCAGCCGCTCGAACGAGGTGAAACTGTCCCAGGGGTAGTTCATCACCTCCGAGCCGCCGTGGAGGTTGGCGCTGAGGAGGAAGTTATGCCGCTCGACATAGGCTATCATGGCCTTGTTTTCGGGTTGGAGGGAATCCAGCGGGGGAGTGCCGAAGGGGTCGGGGTAATTGCGGTTGAGGTCCACGCTGTCGGCGTTGTAGCGCCGTGCAAGCGCCACCGTGCTGTCGCCGCCGTAGTAAGTGCCGTCGGGATTGGAGAGGGGATTGATATAGATGCGGGTGCGGTCGAGCAGACTCGTGATTTGTTGCGAGGTGCCATAGCTGCCCAGCAGCGTGTCGCACAGGCGCAGCATCAGATAAAAGCCCGTCAACTCGTCACCGTGCATGGTGGAGGAATAGAAGAATTCGGGGCGGTAAAGATCGTTGTCCGACGAACCGGTGATGGCCAGACAGAGGATTAGACGTCCCTGAATGGAGACACCGATGGTGTCGACACGACAAAGGTCGGGATAACGCTCCACGAACCTTTGCATCATGGCTGTATAAACATCGTAGGTGGGATAGCGGTTCCAACGGTCCATCTCCTCCAGCGTGGTGGCCATGGTCAAGGCCTTGGGCGACAAGGTGTCCTCCACGGGCGGAAAAGCATCGGGACGCAGCGACTGCGCCGAGGCGCTAATGGTGGCGAACATAAAGAATAGGGCGAATACCATGGCACGCCGCCCTGCTGCCAAGGGCAATGCTATATTAATGGTTTTCATCTTGAAAGGTTTTATTGTTGTTTCTTGCGGAATGTGAACAGCAGATTGCCGAAGAAGTTCCACAATGTAGTGATACCCACGGCAACCACCCACAGCACATAGAACCTCCAATCCTCTGCCCACGTGGGCAATAAGCGACTCATCAGCCACAGACTCCCGTTGTTGATGCCCAAGCCTATGATGGATACAAGGATGAACTTGACATACTCAACCCCCACCTGCTTTTCCTTGCTTTGGAAGGTCCAGATACGGTTGAGGAAATAATTGCTCGAAGCGGCGGCAATAAAACCGATGGGATTGGCAATGAACGGATTCATGCCCGCTACCTCCTTCAGTAGGAACAGCAGGCCACCGTGAATCACCATGCCGCTGGCACCCACCACGCCGAACTTGATGAACTTCATCGCCAACGCGTGCAGGCTCCCGCCTATCGCCTCCTTCGCCATTACGTTAAGCTGTTGATTAGAAGCGGGCCTCGTTAGGATTGTGCGGTATACCAGTCTTGCGGATTTTCCCTGCGGGCTGGGGCCGTTTGGGACGGCTGATACGGTGGGCAGGCTTCTTGGCACGGGGCAGGTACTTCACATCGCCGGCGCTGTTCACCTCGGGGGCAGAAACCTTCTGGGTGGTGAGATTCACCTTGATGTGCCAGTAGTGTCCGCAACCGCCCTCGGTCAGTACTACGTCCTTGGTCAAACGCTCTGCTGCACTCTCATCCCACACAAAATTCACCCACACAATATGGCAGCCCGTAATGTCGGTGAACCCCACATACTGGCGCTCGTACTTGCGCATGTGCTCGTCAATCACAGGGCAGTCGCCCTCCTGGTTGATATGATAGCGGTTTACATAGGCAATGCGTTTCTGTATCAGTCGCTCGGCCTCGGCTATCTCCTCCTCGGTGGGAGTATAGCGGCCATCCTGGTTTTCGATGGTGAAATCTACATCCCAGCTCTCATGGAAAGCGTAGCCATGGTAGTTGATACCGTTAATCTCTTCATAGTCCCAAGTCTCGACCGGAACCACATAATCCTGTGCTTTGGCCATACCGCATACCGCCATGGCCATCGCCAATATCATTGCTGTTCTCTTCATACCGTTCGATATTTCTTTTTTGCTGGAGTAATCCGTTAAATTTTTTGCCTTATAATAACTCAAAAATCGTTGCAAAAGTACACAGATTTTGCAAAATAGACAAAATTTTTTTCGGTGTCAGAAAAAATTCTTATATTTGCAATTTGATACCGAATGGGATACGATGCTCTCATTTTTGTTAGAACGGTTTCATAAACAGACAATAACAGACAACAAAAGACAACCCGGAAAAACAAAAATGCAGTCCTTCCCACCGTACCTCGACGGTCTCCTATTCAGTGACGACACATAAAAATAAGAATTAATAATACAGAATCATGAACAAATTCGTAACAGTAAAAGAAGCTGCCGACAAAATTCACGACGGCATGACTGTAATGGTTGGCGGATTCCTCGGCGTAGGCAATCCCATTGCTCTTATCGACGCCCTTGTTGAAAAAGGAGTCAAAGACCTCACCATCATCTGCAACGACACCGCCTACCCCGAAGTGGGCGTGGGTAAGCTCATCACCAATCACCAGGTCAAGAACCTTATAGCCACCCATATCGGCACCAACAACAATACCATCGACCAGATGAACGCCGGCGAACTCCACGTCACCCTCCAGCCCCAGGGCACCCTGGCCGAGCAAATC
>R21__coassemble_2361_pt1 | contig 10885 bp, 12 predicted proteins | sample R21__metabat2_low_PE_009 | metagenome-assembled genome bin R21 | reverse complement strand
TGCGCATGTTCGTGGAAAAGTAGGTCGCTGCCAATCTTTTACAGAGGGAGTTCCCGAAAAGGGACTCCCTTTTTTTGTTTTATAGATTTTATAGATATGATAGATTTGATAGGTGGGGTTGTTTGAGATAATATATAAAATGTGTTAAAGTACTTGACTCGTCCCTTGGGGCATGTTGTATCTTTGCATTCGATATCAAACAAACACTATTGTCGTACGATAATGATTTACAGAACAAAATTAAAAATCGGGGAGTTCTCGAAGATGATGCAAGTGACTGTAAAGACCTTGAGGCTGTATGAGCAGAAAGGTCTTCTGCAACCCGATGAGGTGGATGAGTGGACGGGGTATCGCTATTATAACATATCCCAGATGCAACAGCTATCAACCATCCGCTCGCTGCAAGGCATGGGTTTCTCGCTGGCGGAAATCAAAGAGATTTTTGACAACAATTCCACCGTTCCACCCCTTGAACAGCTGGAACAGAAGATTGTCGACTGCCAGAGGCAACTGCACATGCTTCAGGGTCGTTTACAGCTTTTGCTTTCGTTGAGGGACTCCCGCAAAGAAATCAGTACAATGGAAAAATTTTCAATTCAGACCCTACCGTCAATCATCGTCGCCTCGCACCGCGAGGTAATCAAAAACTGGCAGGCCCTTGGCCCGCTCTGTACCGATGTTATCGGACCAGAGATGCACCGTCTCGGCTGCCGATGCCCGGTGCCAGGTTACTGCTTCACTGTTGAGCATGACAAAGAGTATAAACCCACCGACATCGACATTGAATACTGCGAGCAGGTGGAGGAAATGTGCACCGACAGTGCCATTATCCAGTTCAAACGCCTGCCCGAAGTACCCACTGCCCTGTGCATGGCTCATCACGGCCCCTACGACCGTTTCTACGAGTCCTACACCGAGTTCTTCCGCTACATCGAAGAGCAGGGCTACCGCATCACTGGCGAACACCGTACAGTCTATGTCGATGGCATCTGGAACCAGAAAGACCCAGAGAAGTGGCTCTCCATCCTTCAGGTGCCAGTAGAGAAAGAGTAATATCCATTACACGTATGAAAAAGGAGTTGCAACAATGTGACTCCTTTTTTCTTAGTTAATACAATATTTTCCATCTTGCTTCGTTACAAAATCAAATATAAATAAAGCAATGCCAACTATTTTTACACTATTTGGATTACGGTTTATGTTTTATTCTGACGACCACGAACCTGTGCATGTGCATATTTGTAATGCAGGGCGTGAAGCAAAATATAATGTGCAACCGATGATGATGGTGTACAATCACGGTTTCAAGAAACATGAGTTGTCACTAATAGAGTCAATTCTTGAAGAGAACACTGATGTAATCCTTGATCGTTGGCAAGAGTTTTTCAAGCAGAGATGAAAAAGATGCAAATAGACCGGGTATGGGTGGATGACCACGCTGTGTATGCTGTAACAACTGACGGCAAGCAGGCATCCTACGAGTTCGATAACTGGCCTCGCTTGCGTGACGCGAGTCAAGAGCAACGTGCTGAGTTCGAACTGTCCTATTCTGGCATTCATTGGCCGTTAATAGACGAGGACCTGAGTTTCGAGGGCATGTTCCACGATGCTGGTCTTTGTGACTTAACCGTAGCTGAAGATTCCGTTTATTATGGTGGTTGATAACTATATCAGCCATTGAAAAATGGAATAGAAATGTAACCCCGAAAAGTGGCTCTCCATCCTCCAGACACCTGTGGCAAAAGAGTAATAGTCATTGCATGCATAAAAAAGAGGGTGTCCCATAAGTTTTGGGCACCCTCATCTGCCAAAAGCATGTTGCGTTCTCCAATAGGTTTGGTAAGACTTTTACCAAGACTTTATCCAAAAATCATCAAACAAATCACTGCCAGTCGGCGTGTAATCATCATCAATTACTTGTTCGAATGAGAGCAGTCCCCAATCGGCTTTTGCATCCTTGCAATACCAATTCAATGCGCTGTAGCCTTCTTCCGACTCGCTAAAGAATGTGATTACCCAAAAGTGTTTCTCAAAGTCGTTAAGATAGTCATTCTTGTTGTAGGTCTCATTGATGATTGTCTCATAGCGGTTGAGTTGATCTCCGTGAATCATCGTGTAGGCTTTGTCCTCTAATACAACGAGGTGTTTCTCATCTTTGCCGTTGCATTTGATTATAACATTTGCCGATACATCGATGCGCTGCCATTGTTTCCACACATCAACGCTAATAATCTCGATGTCATTGCATCCGCTCTTTCCAATAAGTTTGAGCAGAATGTCGGTGCAGCGTTTGTGCAGTGTCGGGTTCTTTTCCAGTATTGCTTTGTTTGCGGCAACGCGCATCACCCACGACATCTGATAGTCGAGCATGGCCTCTTTGCCATAGTCACTTTCGGAATCGTCGTGCATGAAGAGTGAATAATCTACATCTTCCATAAGATAGTTGTATTAATTATTTTTTCGATAATGACTAATTATTAGTATCATTACTTTCAAATTTTTCAATAGGAATATTGTCCTCTGGTTCTTCTTCCTCAATGCTAATTGGGTCTAATTGAAGTTGAAGTGTAGAGCTTGATTCGGGTTCAAGGTTGTCATTTTCCTCTTGAATAACATGTGTTGTAGTTGGATTCAAGAGGGTATTATTTTCTGTTTCAGTTTTTTGCGACATCTTCTGGGTATTCCTGTCAGATTGTTCCACATTTGGTTCTTTCTTATCTTTTTTCTTTTCATCATTGCAGGTCGTAATAATTGCGCTTAATATCATTAGAATTACAAAAGTCCATCCAAAACAACCTAAACTATTATGCTTATTATATTCTTCATCGGACATCCATGCCCAATGATTATCCCCTAGTTTAACCCAATGTCTTGCCATTTTTGTGTGGCCATTTTATCCTGTTGCCTTTTCAGTTTTAAAATGATTATACAATATCGGCTTCCGACTTTTGAGCCGAAAGCCGATGTTAGAATAAGGGACATTAAGAAAGGCGCAAACCATCTCGTTAAGTTGTCCTTATTCTTTTGGAAGGTGCTGGTGGAACCTTTGGAACGGATAAGGTGCAAGATGTTTCACGCCAATGCGTGAACCCTCCGCATCCCTTTCCCCGTTCCGTTGAAAGTTACCAGCTTTTCCAAAAGGGGAACATGGGAGCTTCAAGCTCAAGATGATGTCTTATTTTATATGTCAGTTTCTATGTCATTTTTGTTATTAGTGTTGATATTATTCGGTCATCATTTTCGATGCTATTATTCTGTCAACAATGACGTAGTCGCCAAAGATGTGGAATATGATTGTCCAGCGGTGCATCACTGCCATTGTGCGGGCTTCGGGATGGATGCGTCTGGCAACGAGGTGACGGCTGAGAGGAAAGGATTTGGCAGCAAAGGAAAGTTCTGAAATGTACGAGTAGAGCCGTCTAACATATCGCTGACCCGCTTCGGGACGGTAGATTTCCGCCACATAGGCTTCGACACGCTCCATATCGCGGTCTGCTTCGGCAGTGAGAACAACCCTGCGTTCACTCATAGCGCTCATTCAGTCGGTTGATGGACTTGCGGTAGGATTCCTCAAGGCTGATGCACCCTTCGGGCAGACTCTCTCCGTCCATCAGTTCATGCTGACGCACGAAGAAATCTTCCAGTTCGGCCTCCACCTGCGCATTGAGTTCGTCGTTGTCAAGGTCGATGTCGTCGTGAACAGGACGAGTCTTCCGTGTACTTGGTAAGCGCATTGAAACTGAATTGTCTGTGTATGCAATTGCTGTTTCCATATTGTTGTTTTTTACGACTGCAAAAGTAATAAAATTATTTGAATTGACAAAAAATAATTTGCAGTGTTGGAAATAATGCGTACTTTTGCATATGGTAATAACAGTTAAAAACTACTGACTTATGAAAAATGTATTGTTTATCGTTGGCTCCATGAGGGAGCGGTCGTTTAACAGGCAGTTGGCGAAGGTGACTGAAGGGATGATTGCCGACAGATGCAATGTGAAGTACCTCGACTATCGTGACCTGCCGATGATGAACCAGGACTTAGAGATGCCTGTGCAGCCTGTCGTGGAACGGGTACGAAAAGATGTGGTAGAGGCCGATGCACTGTGGATATTCACGCCGGAGTATAACTTCAGTTATCCCGGTGTACTGAAGAACCTGCTTGACTGGCTGTCGCGCCCGATGGACATGAGCAACTTCCAGAACCCCTCCGCAGCTCTTGGCTAGAAGGTAGCCATCAGTGGTGCTGGAGGAAAGAATATGACGCAGAGCTGTCGCGCTAAGCTCACTGAATTGCTTGACTTCATGAAAATGGACCTCATGCACGAGTCACAGACAGGCATTGCTCTCGGCTTAGAGGCCTGGACAAAAGGCGAGTTATCTCTTACCGACGGGCAGCGTGCCGAGCTACAGGAGCAGGCCGACGCTTTCTGCGCATTCATCGAGAAGTAAGCCGAGACGAACCCAATGTAGGGCTGTCTTAAAATGCTATGAGGAGTCATCGATTTTCTCCCCTCATGTGGCGTTTCAGTGCTACAATTCAAAAACTATCAACCCATATCAGGAAAAGACATCCTCCTCACAACTATAGTGTTGTAACATTGTAACAGACTTCTGAAATAATCAGAAGGGACGTGAAGAAAAGAAAAACCATTCAGTCAATCTGCCAGAGGTAGGTCCTTAGGGGGACTTTGTCCGAAGGGGACAACTTTACGCCCTCGGCAGCGAGCAATTCAGCTTGGGCTGGGTAGTGTGGGGCAAGCCTCCCCGTTGCCGACACCACACGGTGGCAGGGCAGCTGCCCATCGGGAGCGCCGCGCATGATGCGTCCCACCAGGCGGCTGTGGTTGGGAAAACCAGCCAGACGGGCAATCGCGCCGTATGTAAGTACCCGACCTTGGGGGATTTGAGCCACAATCTCATAAACCACTTCGCGCAAACTCTCCTCGCTCGGTGTGCTATTCTCAGTGCTCAACATCAACCCCATAAGTATTAGTATTAAACCATTAAGCCACGTTTATCAAGCTTGAAATGGCGCCAGGCTCAGTGTCTGGACGACAAACTGTTTCATCAAAATAACCGTGTGGGATCTTGTATTGAAAGCACCTCCGTCACCACATACTGGCTGTTGCCTCTCCAGGGCAGGGTGCCCATATAGCGTTTCCACCGCAGTTCAACCTCTTTCCCCGAGCAGCGCATCAGTGTATCGGCAATCTTCTTGTCGGTGACAGAGAATTTAAACTCGTTCGACCTTAGCGAGGTGTTCACTCCGCCGGCGTTTGTCTTAAAGCCTGTTTGAATCATTTTGCCCTCGTATGTCTTGAAGATGATTCCTTCGCACTGCATATAGTTTATGTTGCCGGCGTTCACCCCCGAGCTATACACAAAGAAGAAGTGAAAATAGATAAACAGGGTAAGTACAATCGCAATTAATAACGACAGGATTGTGATGATTTTTGCCTTGCGGGATAGTTGTGCCATATCTTGTGAGATTGTTTGTTTCAAAACGCAAAATTACACAAAATAATTGGATTGGAGAAAAAAACTTTTCTCATCGAGTATTCCTCAAGGATGCTTTTGGGCAAGCGTTCGTATTTTTTTCTGTGGATAAACAGTTTTTTTGTATTTTTGCAGTCTCAATAATCTGGTTCCTCTCAGTCATGACAAGCAATTCATATATGGTGCAATGTGTTGTTATCCAATGTGGTTGTACGCCTATCCCAAGGCAGATTGTACAGCCTGATCCTCCGAAAATCCATGCGAAATATTAGCAAATAAAACAAAATCATGAAACTATTCAAAGAAATACTTGGCTACGCTCTGGGAGCAGTCCTGTTTGTGGGACTAATGCCCTTCCTTATGTGGTTGAGCTGTGGCCGCCCAGCCCTTTGGCCTGTCTCACCCATTCGTATTGCTGTGGCTATAATCTTGATGTTGATAGGATTGTCCCTCAGTGTTTGGTCCATCGTGTATATGCGCCATAAGGGCGACGGCAACCCCATGGATGCTTTCGGCCACGAGCTGGCACCCCGCACCCGTCATCTGATGACCGACGGCCCCTATCGCCTCAGTCGAAACCCCATGCTCTCCGGCAGTTTCCTCTATCTCATTGGCTTCTGTCTGTGGCTTTGGGCGTGGCAAGCGTTGCTCGTATTCATTCTGTATGTCGCTGTCATGATGCTGCAGGTCCTCAGCGAGGAGCGTCGCCTACGGCGCGATTTTGGCTCCGAATACGACGACTATTGCCGTCGAACAGGTCGTTTCTTCCCCAAGCGGCCATAATAATTTCGTCTCTTATGTCACTTTTTGCAAACTTTCTGGCTCTAATCGTACTAAATGAACATACAAAACGTCATTCAGTTGTCAATCAAAAAACCCATCATCATGAAAACCCATTCATTCTGGAGCAAATGCTTCTCGCTTCTCTGCCTTGTTGCGCTTGGCAGCGGCAATCTTGTAGCACAGAAAAACGACGAACCGGATAAAACCCTCTCGCCCTATTTCGTTGTCATCAGCGAGAACCCCGGAACCGACCAACTCCCGCTGAAAGAGACTTCGGTCAAGACTTCCATTTCCGGCTCCATTGCCGACGTGACCATCAAGCAGGTCTATGTCAACAGCGGCAATAACCCGCTCGAGGCCATCTACACCTTCCCCATGTCCACCCGTGCTGCAGTTTACTCCATGCAGATGACCATCGGCACCCGCATCATCCGTGCTCAGATTGAGGAGAAGCAGAAAGCCCGTGCCGACTACGAGAAGGCCAAGCAGGAAGGCAAACGTGCCTCGCTGCTGGAGCAGAGCCGTCCCAATGTCTTTACCATGAATGTCTCCAATATCATGCCAGGCGACACCATCATGGTGGAGCTCCGCTACACCGAGCTCCTTGTGCCGGAGAAAGGGCAGTACCGCTTTGTCTATCCCACCGTGGTGGGTCCCCGCTACTCCAACCCCGCCAAGAACCCCTCTGGCCCAGACGACGGCTTTGTCGCCACGCCCTACACCCACTCGGGCGTCATGCCTGCCTACAAGTTCGGCTACGAGCTCGTCATCCATTCTGCCGTACCCATCCAGGATGTTACTTGCACCTCGCATAAGATGAACATCTCCAACCCCGATGCCAAGCAGGCTGTTGTCCGCCTAGACCCCTCCGAGACCAACGGCGGCAACCGTGATGTCATCGTCAACTACTCCCTGCGTGGCAACACCATCGAATCAGGCCTCATGCTCTACGAGGGAAAGGACGAGAACTTCTTCATGCTCATGGTGCAGCCGCCCAAACGTGTGCAGAAAGACGACATCCCTCCACGCGAATACATCTTCATCGTCGATGTCTCCGGCTCCATGTGGGGGTTCCCGATGGAGATATCCAAGAGGCTGATGCGCAACCTCATCACCAATCTCAACCCGCAGGATAAGTTCAACATCGTCCTCTTCTCCAGCAATTCCGCCGTGTTCAGTCCCCGCTCTGTCGATGCCACTACCGACAACATCGACAAAGCCATGACATTCATTCAGGGGGGCAACAACTGGAGCGGCACCGAAGTGCTCGATGCCCTCAGCACAGCCTATGCCCTTCCGCGTCCCGATCAGGACATCTCCCGCACCATGGTCATCCTCACCGACGGCTACGTCACCGTCGAAAGCCGGTGCTTCGAACTCATCCGCCAGAACAATGGCGAGGCCAACTTCTTCTCCTTCGGCATAGGCAGCAGTGTCAACCGCTGGCTTATCGAGGGCATGGCCTTTGCGGGCAACGGTGAGCCCATGATTGTCACCAAAGAGAGCGAGGCTGCCGCCCAGGCCGAGCGTTTCCGCCAATACATCAACACCCCGGTCCTTACTCATATAGAGTTCAATTCCGGCTCCTTCCAGGCTTACGACATCGAGCCTGCCTCTGTGCCCGACATGATGGCCGAGCGTCCCATCCTCATCTTCGGCAAATACAATGGCAAACCCCAAGGCACCATATCCCTCACCGGCAAAGTGGGCCGCAAACCCTTCAAGCAGACATATAACCTTGCCACCCTCAAGGCCGACCCCGCCAACTCCGCCCTGCGCTACCTCTGGGCACGCGAACGCATCAAATACCTCAGTTATCTTGCTGGTGAATATGCCAACGACCAGAACCCCACCGCCAAGCAGATATTGGAACTCGGCCTCAAATACAACCTCATGACCAACTACACCTCCTTCGTCGCCATCGATGAAGAGATTGTCAACAAGGACGGCAAGCAAACCACCGTCAAGCAGCCTGTCCCCATGCCCGAAGGAGTCTCCGACTATGCCATAGGACATGAAGTCTCCGCCCTCAAAGCTGCACGAATCTCGTCTGTCGACCTCAGTCGTGTACCGTCGGTGCTCGAAGAGGTTGAAGAGGAAGAAGAGGTCTTTATGGTAATAGAAGAAGACCCCGAGTTTCCGGGAGGCACAGACTCGCTCATTGCCTTCATCCAGCGCAATCTTCGCTATCCCGACGAGGCAAAACTCAACAAGATTGAGGGCAAAGTGTTCGTCACCTTCATCATCGAGGCCGATGGCTCCGTCAGCAATATCAAGGTACTTCGCGACATCGGTGGTGGTTGTGGTGCCGAGGCTGTCCGTGTGGTGAAACTGATGCCCAAATGGAAACCCGGCAGACAACGTGGTAAGGCAGTCCGCACCCAATTCAACCTGCCCATCCTCTTTGTGTTACCCGAGGAATGAGCCGGAGTATCCTCATACTTCTTATGATAGCAGTGGTGTTTCTCCAAGCCTGTAAGGGCAGGGGAGACACCTCTCCGCTTCCTGTTGCCGACACGCTGGCCCAGCCTTGTGACACTATCCCGCGCATCTCGGTCACCTTCATCATGGGCCGCGACAATTCGGCCTACAACCCCTACTACTCCCTGGCCAACCAATATTACCGACTCAACCCCGACGAGCGTACCGAGGTGGTTGTCGACTCCCTCACCGCCCTGAGTCAGGTGCTCGACTGGCTCCGCCTTCATCCTGCCGACAACGGACTTCCTTACGGCCTTGTCAATTTGGTGACCCATGGCAACGAGTTTATCGACCTCCAGATGACTATCACCCCCGATGGCCAGCGTACCTCTGTCGAAAGCCTTCGTCAGGCTATGGCCGACAGCCTTCTTCTCCCGCCGGACAGCACTGTTATCGATTGCCACACCCTCATCTATCTCCATGGTTGTGCCGTGGGGCAGAACCAGTCGCTCCTCGACGGCTTGGCCCAAGCTTTCGGCAACCGTGCCACCGTCAAGGCCTCCAAGCACTTCGAGTATTATGCCTACCTCTCCGCCAACCGCAATCCCCAGTCCATTCGGCATTATTTTGCCCGCACATGGTACGCCTTCTATCATCCCGATTCTGACTACAACGAGGCTGCACTCGTGCAGCAACTGCGTCGCCGCTACCCCGCCGACACCACCCACTGGCGCGAAGGGCTCCGACGCCGCTTGCAGGACAACCCCTCGCAGCTCTACCACTATAGTTTCGTCGTCCCCTGCCTGTGGGATGAAGTCTATGTCTCGCCTGCCGATATGCCTCTTGTCAACACCCGTGCCCGTCGCAGCCAATGGGTGGCCGGCAATGCCGACTTCCGCAGTCTCTTGGCGTGTACCCATATCCCGCAGGACTATTTCCAAGTCAAATTCTATCGCCGAACCTATCTCATCTCCGACGACAGCTTGGCTCTTGGCCTCCATGTCAGGGCGCGTGCCGGGGTCGTCTGTCTTATCCAGCCCCTCGTGGCGGAAGACACTGCAGGCAACCCCTTCACACCCTTTTGTCCCCAGCCTAACGACACGGCGGTCTTTGCCTTTTCGCAAAACGCCCACATCCTCTTGCCATCTTCTTTTCAATACATCCTTGGCTTGCCCGGCAGTCCGGTGCCGCCTTTTCTGTAGCAGTAAAAATCAAGTGTCAAACCATTGAAAGATATCTATTTATCATTCGTTCGAATGGCAAAAATCGTCGCCAAGTGTAATATATCCACCCTCTTCTGCGTTTATTGAATAAAAGAATTCACCATCAAAAAACAAATCAGTTATGAAACGAATTGTATCAATACTCACTTTTGCCATTCTTGCCGTCACTCTCTCGGCGCAGAATCTCGTCGCCGTCAGCGGTGCTGTCTATGGAACCGACAATGGCTGCAATCCCGCTCCTTATGCCAAGGTGGAGCTGCTCACCCCTGACGGCAAAATCGTCGTCAACACCCAGTGCGACGGACAGGGGAACTATCGTCTCCAAGCCCCTGCGGGCAAATACCATCTCCGTGTATCCTTCTTGGGCTATTACCCCACAGGGCGCGACCTGTCGCTCATGCAGGACATGCGTCTGGACACCATCAAGCTTTTCCCCGACGGGCCTGCTTCTGTATTGGGTGTCGAAATTTTCCCCATCAAAGGCATGAACATCCAAGAAATGTACGACTTCAACCGAGGCCATTGCGTCACCACAACCGAGGGGTTCTATCGTGCCGCCCGCCATGCTGTGTCGTTCCGGATGGACGTCTATCACCCATTTGTCCGAACCAGAAATACAGCCATTTATTCTGAGGCAGGCTACACCTTCCATTTCAAACCCCGCTTGGGCGGCTGGGGCATTCATGTCGGCTGGGAGGGTGCCCAGTTTGGTGACCTTCGCCAAGATGTGTGGAACGCCTATATGGTAGGTGTTGAATATGAGCGTTTCCGTCCTAACGGACACATGTATCATTTCCGTCTGCTCTATCGCTACAGCTCTAATATTGGAGTCCCCATCTTTTTCTCTTTCGATTGGGACATCCCGCGACTTTTCGGTATTAAAGGTCTCTCATTCTGCGGCTACCTTGATATATGGGGTGATGAATACTACTATGGTGGTGAAGATGGGGGTGCTAAGGGCC
>R21__coassemble_2345_pt1 | contig 10971 bp, 8 predicted proteins | sample R21__metabat2_low_PE_009 | metagenome-assembled genome bin R21 | reverse complement strand
CTTACCTTGTTTTGATACCTTAATATTTGTTAATAATTAATGCATCAGTACTATTTCCCATTCATAAATAATAGAGAAAGTAAATAGAAATAATATACAAAGTATATAAGGTGTATGTGTCGATGTTACAGTTGCCTAGGTGATAATTATCCTAAGGACCTCTTGGATTTAATATACAATTCTATTTTTTTTTGTATCTTTTCTATTTTTTTTTGTATCTTTGCATCCGATTTCTGAGACTTGCCTGACATGAAAAGATTGTGTTTTCCCCTCTTTGTTGTACTTGCGTTGTCGACTTGGGCGCAAAAGGATTACATTGCCTTGAGCGGTCGTGTGACTTGCGGGTCGAAGGGGGTGCCGTATGCCACGTTGCAGCTTGCTGGCACCTCACTAGGGGTGTCGTGCAACGAGACAGGTGAATATGAGCTGAGGGTGCCCCTTGGAACCGAGAAGGACACTGTGGTGGTCCGCTGCATGGGTTATTCCACAGCGCATAAGACGGTGAGGGAGCTGATGCGGTCGGGTCGTGTCAAACTGGAGGAGCATGCGGTGGTGTTGAAGGAGGTGGCAATAAGTGATTACCGATATCCGCGCGACTTGCTGGAGGCAGCGGTCGGCCGCATAGCGGAGAATTACCATGGAGACAGCAGCTATTCAACCTTTTTCTTCCGCGACTGGCGAGCTGTTGACAATGAGTTGTATCTCTTCGATGAAGCTGTGATACGGATGAAACGTGCCGGATACTCTGAGTATGTGGACAAGTCGAGTTACCGGTTCCGCGCCGATGAGCGCGAGATGCCCACGGACTACAAGATGCTTTTGAAGCACCGCCTGCTCGTTTACGACCGGCAGTTGCTTGTCGACAAGACTGGTCGGCAAAATGGGGCGAGCGAGATGCTGGAATATGACGACAACGAGAGTTTCTTCGACCCGGTGTATGCACCGCAGGCCAGCCTTCTGTTCAATCGCCGTATGATGGAGGTCCACAGATTTGCAGCGATGAGCGAGTTTGAGAACAATGGCGAGAAATATTACTATCTCGAATCCAAAATCCTGGGTGGGAACTGCCGGTATGAATATACCATCCGCAAGCGTGATTTGGCCATTGTCCAAATCAAGTCGGTCCAAACCACACGCTCTGAAAGATGGCACCCTAGTGGAGATTGGGTGAATTGGGTATACAACCGGCTGACTTTTGATAAAGACTCGTCGTTGTGGAGCTACGATGTCCGCGATGGGCATTACACGTTGACTCATTATTATAATTACAAGTTGTATCATCTGAGTCCTCGCAGGAACGACAAGGAGAGTGAACCCCAGTGGTGGCAAAGCTCTGTCGACTGGACACTGACGGACTTCTCCCTCTCCGACACCGTCTCCCGTGGCGACACCATTGTTGTTCGGCCGCAGACGCTCCAGGGGGCTTTTGGAGCAAGCGACAATGCGGCTTCGTTTTGGGGTCGATACAACAGTGTGGTTGCCGACACGCTCCCCCTGCGTCTGTTGCTGGAAAAACTGCAAAAAATACATACTTATGAAAACAAATAGAATCGTTATCGCCCTTATCACATTACTGATGTTTCTCCCGCTATGCGCCCAGCAGCCGGAGGATGATTCGGTTGCCGTCTATGGAGCCATTTCGAACCACCGCACGGGAAAGCCCGAGCCCTTCTGCACCATCCAGTTCCTCAACGAAGACCGGCTTGTGGCGGGCACGGTGTGCGACGAGGAGGGGTTCTTTGTTGTGGCCCCCTTGCCTGTGGGCATCTATACGCTGAAGGTGTTGCTGAGTGGTTTGACGCTTTACAAACAGGAGCTGTTCATCGAAGAGGCTGTAAACCTCAATATCTCGGTCATCACGGATAGCACCACCATCCGCATGCTGCCTGAGGTGCATGTTGCCGATGCCGCACCTGCACATCAGTTGGAGTACCAGGAACTGCTCATCACTTCGCCCAGCGACCCGCGGCTATGGGCTTTTAATTACCGTTGGTGGGTGCCGGGTCCCAAGCCTGTACCGCACGAGGCAAGACGCGACCTTTCCGGGATGTGGTGTGGAAGGAAGCAGTGATCATAAGCGAGGGCGGATGTCCGACAAAAATGATGATTTCTGTCGTCGATGGTGCAATTTTTTTTGCACTGCACATACTAAACTCAAAAAAAATACGTAGAAAAAGTTGCTCATTGCAAAAAATTATGTATTTTTGCACCTCGAAACGAATTATAAACAAACACTGACAATATCGAGATAATACTTATCAGTTCAACAATTTAAACAGCGATAAGAATGATAGACGCATCACTTACCACGCTCCCCGACAACGAGCTGATACAGGGTTATAGGGATGGCAATGCCGCCTGTTTCGATGTTCTCCTTGCCCGCTACCAGGCCAAGGTGTATGGTTACATTTTCTCCGTCGTCAAAGACAAGGATGTGGCCGACGACATCTTCCAGGACACTTTCTTCAAGGTGGTGGCCACAATCAACGGCGGTGCCTACAAGGACGAGAACAAGTTTATCCATTGGGTTATGCGTATTGCCCACAATCTGATTGTGGACTATTTCCGCCGCAACAGCAAAATGCCCATTGTCCCCAACCGTCCCGATTACGATATTGTCGACACGCTCCAGCTGCACGACGACAATGTGGAACAGAGCATCATGCGCCAGCAAACCAGCAGCAATATCCGCAAGCTGGTGAAGATGCTGCCTCCCGAGCAGCGCAGGGTGGTGATTCTCCGCCACTACGGCAAATGCGATTTCAAGGACATTGCCGCCCGCACGGGTGTAAGCATCAACACCGCCCTTGGGCGCATGCGTTATGCTATCATCAACCTCCGTCGGTTGGCCGAGGAGCATAACATGTTCATCGAGCTTTGATTTAATGTGTAAACGCTTTAACTCGTGAATGTGTCAATCGTGTTCACGAGTTTGCTGGTTGGCACATTAACACATTCTAAATGTTAATTAACATTTGCCTGCACAATATTCGTTGCCATTCTGAGTTATTGGGGTTGAATGTTTGATAAAAAGATAGACATAAACCCATTGTTCAACTTAATCTGGCGCGTATGATGCAGGACTATGATTTAAACCACAGCACAAGTACATCTCTTGGAACTGCAGGCACAACCGTACAACCGTCACCCGAAGTTGTGCAGAACATCCTCCAGTATGCGCGGTGTTTTCAGAATATCCGCCTTGGGGATGTGAGAATTAAAGTTTATCTCAATTAGTAAGAAAAAAGCCCGGCAACTTCCGGGCTTTTTCTTTGTCAGCTGTTCAGCCGTTGGTAATATTTCATCCATAGGGCCGGTACCTCGCCTTTCATGGCCTGCAGGTATTCGGCATAGGTGCAGGGGAGCATCAGCTGGGTGGAATAAATCTCTTGCAGCTCGCTGTCGTGGCAGGGGACATGCACCCACCAGCGGTCGCTCAGTTTGCTCTTGTAGAAATGGATGTCGAGGTCGGGCTCCTCCATCTTCACGATGAAGTGTTTGCAGTTTTCGGGGTAGATCAGCGGATTGTCGTGTTTACGCAGGTAGTAGCCCTCGATGAAGTACCACAGGCCTTGGGCAACCATGTGGGCTGTCTGTCCGTGGTTGTCGAATAGGGGGTTCACCTCGAAGAGACCGAGGCAATTGGTCTTGTTGCTCATGCCAGCAAAACGCATCATCTGGCAAAACTCCTCGCCGTAGAAACCGTGGGGTGAGGGATAGCCGTTGGCGGGGGCATCGCTTTGGCGGATGGCCCCGATGTCGACGCTGAGGAGGTCGGAGTTGCGGATAAGGGCTTCCGCACGCGACATGTCCTGCTGCACCTCGCCGATACGGTAGGCATCAAACTTCAGGTCGTCCATCAGGCGGATATGGTCCTGCCCCACGAAATGGGTCTGATAGCCTATGTTGGAGTTGAAGAACAGGTAGTTCGGGTTCTGCATGATGATGTTTCTCAGCCAGGTGCGGGAGGTGATGTCGTCGTTGTTCTCGAGGTCGAAACGGGAGTCGATGGAGGCGATGTTGATGATGCTGTGGAGGTTCTCGTAGCCTTTGTAGGCGGCAAAGGTCAGGTCCTGGCTGCCGCCGAGCAGGACGAGGGTGTGGCCTTCAGCCAGCAGGTCGGCAACAATCTCCGCCACGGCGTAGTAGGTGTCGGCAGCGGTCTGCCCCAGTATGATGTTGCCCAGGTCGGTGATATGTGTATCGCTGTGGGGGATTGCCAGCTGGTAGAGATAACGCCTGATCTCGTCGGGAGCCCCTCCGCATCCGGCATTGTACTCGGCGCCGCGGTCCTCGCCAACACCGAGCAGCACGAGGCTGTGTTCCGGAATCTCATCGCCCGGATGATAGGGGATGATGCGCGAACCCAGTGTAATGGAGAACTCGCTGGGGTAGTACCCCAGCGAGTCGGGTTGAATAGGTGATAGATATTGTGATATAGACATATTAGAAAGTTTGGCGGATGACGTCGCCGTGGTCGTTGACAATCATTTTGTAGAACCATCCGGGGTACTCGGGCTGCATGGGGAAGGCGGGGTTGCCTGTCTCGGTACGCTCAAACCGGCCGTCCTTCTCTTTCTTGATGTTGCCGTCGATGTATTTCACCAGCAGGTACTGGTCCAGATTGTTCCAGGCCTTCATCATGCGGTCTGCCATGCGGTTGGAGAAGTCGTTAAGCTGATGCGTCAACGCCTCGTCGCTGTTGACACTCTGGCTGGCCTTGCCGTCGAAGCGGTTCACCTCGTCGATGAAGTTCGACTCCAATCCGTTCTGTACCTTCTGAACATCCACAATCATGTCATTATAGCGGCTGTAAACGAAGTTGGTCACTCGGTTGAAGAGCCAGAAAGCGGACGTGGGGCTGTAGGTGAGCATGTCGCCATTGCCTTGGCGGAAGCATTCGGGGATTTTGGTGATACCGCAGTACATGGGGCAGTAGACGGTGCTGTAGGTGTCGTCGACACCAAACCACAGGATGCCGCCAATCTTGCTGGGCAGCCAGCTGCGGCACTGAGCCACGAAGCTGAAGCCTGTCTGCTGGGTGGAAGTGGCGCGCTCGTGGACATACTTCTGGCCGTTCACCTCAAAGCCCATGGGACGCCAGCGGTAGGGGCAGGCAAAGGGACCAGCACCCATGTCCTTGCTCATGTCCATGGCGGTACCCTCGTAGTGGTCACGCATCAGGTTCATCACTTCGTGTACGTCGACCTTATGGTCCGGCTTAATCCACAAGGGCATGCGCTCGGCTTTGATGTCGCCCATGGCGTATTTCTCGTAATTCTTAGACACCTTGTGCACACGGTGGAACATGGCATACACACGGGCGTCGCATCCACGGATGCCGCTGAAGGTGAGGGGAGCGTAGGTGTCGCAGAACGAGAACTCCTCGTCCTTGCCATTGAACCAACCGCAGGCACGGGCGTAGGTGATGATGTCGGAGGAATAGACGCATTCCACTTCCGGCTCATAGAGATAGGCCATGTGGAGGCTGCTGATGGTGGTGTGGAGTCCTTTGCCCTTGGCTTTGTTGAACTTCTTGCCCTCTTGGGGGAACTGGGTGATGCGGGCCTGGTTGGCATGGCCGCTCACATAGCCGTCGGGGATGCGGCGGGCCACCCACACGGCGCCGTCGGTATATTTATACTTCAGTTTCTTGGCGAGGTCGGCCTTGACAGGAGCGCCGCGCTTGCCGATCAGTTCGAGAATCCACACCTCGTTCGGGTCGCAGATGGAGAAACTCTCGCCCTCGCTGCAATAGCCGTAGTCGGCCACCAGCTTGGTCATCCAGTAGATGGCCTCGCGGGCGTTCTTGGCACGCTGCAGGGTGACGTAAATCAACGAGCCGTAGTCGATGCCCTTCACCTCGTCTTTCCAGCACTCCTCGCGACCGCCATAGGTGGTCTCGCCGATGGCCAGCTGATGCTCGTTCATGTTGCCCACCACGCTGTAGGTGTGAGCCACCTGGGGAATCTCGAACAGCTTGCGGCCGCTGTCCCAGTCCACCAGCATGAACATCGTGCCGGCGGGATAGTCCGCAGCCCTGCGGTAATACAGCTCGCCATACAGCACGTGGCTGTCGGCGGCATAGGTAATCATGGTGCTGCCGTCCTTGGTAGCCCCCTTGGTGAACAGGAAATTGGTGCAGGCCGAGGCTTCATAGCCTATCGCAAGGATTGCGGCCAGAAGGGTAAGTGAAAGTGTTTTTTTCATCATGGTATTAAACTTTTAATTTTACTAAACTTATTCTCAGTTATCTACCCCCATGCGGCACCCTTGGTGCCGTGGTTTTAGAATTGCAAAGATACGATTTTAATCCAACTTGTCAGAGTTTTTGTGACAAAAAAATGCATCTTCTTGTGCCATAGGCTATCCCGTTGTCAACCTCCATCTGCAACCGGTAGTGTCCGGCCCTCTCCGGCGCTTCCTCTTCACGAAGCAATTCTCGCGGAGTCCTTTTTTTTCTTATCTTTGCATACCGAACGGTTGCCGTCAAGGCAGCAACATTATTTGAATCAAGAACTAATCCGACATGCAAGGACCCAGAACACGCGACACCGAACGGCTCTTCAACTCTATTGCCCGCACTTACGACAGCCTCAACCACTGGCTTTCGCTGGGTGTGGACAAGTCGTGGCGCCGTCGTTCTCTGCGCTGGATTGTTGACCCCTCTGCCCCTCAACAGATACTCGACATTGCTTGTGGCACCGGCGACTACAGCATCGCCATCGCCCGCCGCGCACATCCCGACACTGTGGTGACGGGTGTGGACCTCACCGAGGCCATGCTGCAGGTGATGCGTAGCAAGGTAGAAAAAGCCGGGCTGGCCGGCCGCATTGTCGCAGAGCAGGGCAACGCGGAGGCCATGCGCTTTGCCGACAATCGTTTCGACCGCACCACCATCGCCTTCGGCATTCGCAATTTCGAGCATCGTGAGCAGGCCCTTCGCGAAATCCTCCGTGTCCTCAAACCTGGTGGACGGCTGGTGATACTCGAGCTGTCTGTCCCCTCCAATCCCCTGCTGCGCTGGTGCTACAATCTTTATTTCACCCGTCTGCTGCCCGCCATCGGTGGAATGGTGTCAGGCGACAAAGCCGCCTACCGCTATCTGCCCGCCTCGGTGCTTAGTTTCCCCAATAAACGGGAATGGATGGAGACCATTCGCCGCTGCGGTTTCCGCAATGTGAGCCATCGTGCCTACACCCTTGGAATCTGTCGCCTTTATATAGGAGAGAAACCACATGAATAAATTATCTTTTTTCAATTCCCAATTCTTCCGCTCCTGTCTCAAGTCCATGCGTCTGCGCACGCTTCCCCTCTCGTTGGCCGGAGTGATGCTCGGCGCTTTCATAGCCGCAACCCATCAGTCGCTATCACCCCTCACCGTGGTGCTGCTTTTCCTCACCACCGCGCTATTGCAGGTGCTTTCCAACCTCTCCAACGAACTTGGCGACACCCTTCATGGCACCGACACCGATCAGCGGCTGGGCATCCATTACTCCTTGATGGACGGCGACATTACCGTCCCCCAGATGAAATGCCTTATCACTGTTGTGGCCGTGTGCTGCGCCCTCAGCGGGTTGGGCATGATATGGGCTTCGTTCGGCACACTTTTAGGGGTGGAACAGGCCGTACTCGTGCTGCTTGGTGCTGCCGCAATGGCCGCCGCCATGCGCTACACCCTGGGACATAATCCCTATGGCTATCGCGGATGGGGCGACCTCTTTGTTTTCGTCTTCTTCGGACTCGTGTCCGTGTGCGGAGGCTACTACATCTGCTCCCACCCCGTATCGGGGCTGATAAACACCCTCTTTAATAATAGTGGAGCATCCCCGCTGCTTCCTGCCGTCGTGATCGGACTCTTCAGCGTTGGCGTGTTGAACGTCAACAATATCCGCGACATGAAGACCGATGCCGCCACCCGCACTACGGTTGCCCTCAAGCTGGGAGCCCGTCGCGCCCGCATCTACCAAACCGTGCTCATTGTCGGTGGCTGGCTGCTGATGATAGCCTACACCGCACTCAGCGCCACCTCTTGGACGGCTTGGCTCTTCGTGTTGACATTGCCCTTGTATGTGAAGCATCTTGTGGGCGTGTGGCACCGCGAGGAGAAAGCCCTCGACCCCATGCTACCGCTATTGGTGATAAGCACCTTCCTATTCGCCCTGCTGTCCGGGGTGGGGATGATTGTCGGAATCTGAACATTGAGTATCGTCCTATAGTTTTTCTTGGGTTAACAAAACAAACCCGCAGCAAGGTGCATTTGCAACGGGTTTGTCGTTTCGAGGTGAGTTATGCTATAGGCAAATTGTCATGTATAGCGGTAGGTATGTGATGCCGTCTTTTTCTGCGTAGTCGCCAGAGTGTATCACATAGGGCGTGGAGAGGTACTCTCTATATTTGCGAATGCACTTCTCCAGTGAGGCCAATGCGTAGTGAGATGAGGATTTCACCTCGATGGGTGAGATATTGTGCCGTGAGGTTTCGGACGGCTTCCTCACAAGGAAATCAATTTCCATCCTGTCCTCAGTGACGGGTGACGGATTGGAGTAGAAGTAAAGGTCGTTGCCTGCAGTACGCAACATTTGTGCGACAATGTTCTCAACCAACATGCCTTTGTTGACCTCCAGTTTGTCGAACATGAGCTTCTTATAGAGCTGCCCTTGCTCAATATCTTTCTCTCCAAACGCCATTGCGATTAGCAACCCAGTGTCTGCCATATAGAGTTTACGCTTGGCATCATCCCGGTTTAGATAAAGACCGACATTGGGCTCTGTGGCGGCATAGCACACATTCACCACCCGCGACTCTTCAAGCCAAAAGAAAGCATTGGCATAGTCGCGTGTGCGGGTGCCCTTGCCGAGGTCTCCGACACGAAACCGCTTTTCATGACGTTGCAATTGAGAGGGTATCGTGTCGAAGACTCGTGTGACCTTCTGCTCACTGCCCGCCGCATACTTGCTGATATCGGCACGATAAATCTTCAGAATGTTGCGCTTTATATGGTCTACCCTGTTAAAGTCTTTCTCATTGACATAAGTGTCTACAGCCTGAGGCATACCACCCACAATTATGTACTGACGGAAGAGTTCCATTGCCTTTCTATGCAATGATGCCCCCAGTGGTTTGCGTGCAGAGAAACATTCGCGGATATAGCCCATCAAATCATCTTTCCCCAATGCCCATAGGAACTCCTCGAAATCCATCGGGTACATGTCAATCCGCTCTTCTTCTGACGGGATGACAATATTCTTCACATTGCGGTTTATGCTGACAAGCGAGCCTGTCTCAATATAGTCGAAACGACCATCTTTAACCAAATGTCTGATTGCTGCTCGGGCTGGAGGGTACTGCTGTACTTCATCGAACACAATGACCGACTCGCGCGGATACAGGCGTACGTCCTTTAACAACGACAACATCCGAAAAAAGGTGTCAAGGTCGCTAAGGTACTCTTCGAACAACATCTTTAACTGTTTATCCTCTTTGCTGAAGTCGATGAGAATATAGGATTTGTACTCATTCCGAGCAAATTCTTCTACTATATAGCTCTTCCCAACACGCCTTGCTCCATCAATTAATACGGCAGTTTTACCGTTCCAACTATTCTTCCACTTTAGTAAGTCATTGTAAATCTTTCGTTTCATATTATTATTACACCAAATTGATATTTGCAAATATACGAAAATTACACCAAACGGCAATAAAACAAAGTGCTTTTTCTACACCAAACAGAGCTATTACGTGTTAAAATATGTGAAATCCATCCTGTTTCACGATGGTGAACGATACTGAGCTTTCAATGCCATTGAAAACTTGCTTTCAACCCAAATCGGTTATTAGGAACCCGAGTGCGGAGTATCTGTCGAATCGTGCAATGCATGGGGAATATCCTTGCCCCGTAGGGGCTTTCGTTTAATAGCATACCAAGTTGATAGATAGGTTATTTCTCCTATAGGAGATTTCGAATAGGTACAATCTAATGACCGATTTGGGGTTAAATGGTGGATAAAAAAAGCCCGCAGTACTGAATGCAGTATTGCGGGCTTTAAGTTGGGTGACGAGTATTACAACAGTTTCTTCTTCAGGTTGAGAATCATGTCGTCGGTCATCTTTTCAAGGTCGTACTGAGGGTTCCAGCCCCACTCGTTGCGGGCGCAGCTGTCGTCCATCTTGTCGGGCCAGCTGTCGGCAATGGCCTGCTTGATGGGTTCGGGTTCGTAAACCATCTCGAAGTTGGGGTAGCGTTTCTTGATGGTGTTGTAGATGATTTCGGGGTCGAAGCTCATGGCGGTGACGTTGAAGCTGTTGCGGTGTACCAGCTTGGTGGGGTCGGCCTCCATGATGTCAATCATGGCCTTCTGGGCGTCGGGCATATACATCATGTCCATGTAGGTGCCTTTCTTCAGCGGGCAGACAAACTTCTCGCCCTTGACGGCTGCATAGTAAATCTCCACAGCGTAGTCGGTGGTGCCGCCGCCGGGGAGGGTCTGGTAGCTGATGAGGCCGGGGAAACGGACGCTGCGGGTGTCGACACCGAAGCGGGTGAAATAGTAGTCGGAGAGGAGTTCGCCGGTGACTTTGGTCACACCGTAGATGGTGTTGGGGCGCTGGATGGTGGCTTGAGGCGTGTTGTCGTGCGGTGTGCTGGCACCGAAAGCTCCGATGGATGAAGGCGTGAAGACGGCGCAGTTGAAGATGCGGGCCGTCTCAAGGCAGTTCACCAACGATCCGATGCCGACGTTCCAGCCCAGCATGGGGTTCTTCTCGGCTGTGGCCGAAAGGATGGCAGCAAGGTTATAGATGGTGTCGATGTTGTAGCGTTTCACCACATCAACGATTTGCATGATTTGCGTCGAGTCGATTCTCTCAAAAGGACCGTTCTCGACAATTTCACCGGTCAAAGGGCGAAGATCCGAAGCCACCACGTTTTCGTTTCCATAGGTAGCACGGAGCTTCTTCACCAATTCTGTT
>R21__coassemble_2083_pt1 | contig 12149 bp, 10 predicted proteins | sample R21__metabat2_low_PE_009 | metagenome-assembled genome bin R21 | reverse complement strand
GTGTAGGTCTCCTCGCGGGCGGGGTTGACGTTGGTCGGGCCATCCATGATGCTCTGGTAGTAAGGTATGCGCAGGGTCTTCTCGAAATGGGCAAAGCACTGGAGGTTGGCCATCATAAAGGGGTCGTCGGAATACTCGAAGCTGTTCAACCCGCTGTTGCCCGAGATGTCGGGATACTGCTCATTGTAGAGCGTATGCTCGGTATAATAGTTGCCGAAATTAAACTTGTACCGCTCGGAGAAAGAGCGCGTCTGACGGCGGAACTGGCGGTTGGGGATAGGCCCACGGCTGATATCGTCGAGCCATCCACGGTACTCGTAGGCCGGCCAGTCGGTGATGGTCATGCAGGGGATGCCGGCGGGATAGAGTTTCTTCAACTGGTCGAGCGTCTTGAGGGCGTAGCCCCACCCCTCATTGGCCACGCAGGTCACCACCACCCCATCGGGTGTGATGTCAAGACGGTAGGCCTGCTGCTGGTTCTGTGCCCCCTCGATATGCTCGACAAAATTGCGTCTTGGCGTAAAGCGGGTGGCCGTCAGCGTGCCTTGCCCCATCTCCACACGCTGGGGCGAGGGGATGACACCGATGTTGACATAATTCTTTTGGGCCGACAGCGGAAGGAGGGCGGCAAGAAGGAGAACGAATACTATTTTCTTCATATTGAGATGCAGATTAGTTGATACGATATGAGACGGCACGCGGCATTGCGTCACGCAACCGAAATGCAAAAGTACAAAAAATTATTGTAACAACACATTTTCTGTACAAAAAAATCATCGCTGCTCCTCGCACAGACAACATGCATCAGGCTCTCACAATAAAAGAGGGTGCCCGACGTTATGATTGCGACACATTTAAGCATAGACACATGAAACGCATACTTTTTGTCTGCCACGGCAACATCTGCCGCAGTGTGACTGCGGAGTTCGTTTTCCGTCGCATGGCCGAGGAGGCGGGAGTTGAACACCTGTTCGAGGTGGACTCCGCCGCCACCAGCCGCGAGGAAATCGGCAACCCCATCTACCCCATGGCCCTGCGCACCCTCGAGGCGCACGGTATCCATGGCGCACGCCACGCCGCCCGACATGTGACACGGCAAGACTATGACTACTACGACCACCTAGTGCTGATGGACAGCGAAAACCTGTATGGCATCCGCCGCATCATCCCCGACGACCCGGAAGGGAAAATCAGCCTGCTGCTGGACCACACCCCTGCGTCGGACAAAGCACACCACAACCGTGATGTGGCCGACCCGTGGTACACCCGCAACTTCGATGCCGCCTGGGAGGACATCACCGTGGGCTGCCGCGCCTTATTACAGCAATTGGGTTGAATGTGTCAGCCACCCCGACTAACGAATTAACGCATTAACGAATTAACGCATTCCCAACTCATCATGATATACGAATTAGACCCGCATTACCCCGGCTTTCCCAACCCCGAGGAGTCGGAGCCCGACGGCCTGATAGCCATCGGTGGCGACCTGTCGCCCGAACGGCTCATCAATGCCTATTGCTGCGGGATATTCCCCTGGTACGATGACAGCGAGCCGATACTGTGGTGGTCGTTAGACCCCCGCATGGTGCTGTTCCCCGACGAGTTCCGCTATAGCAAGAGTCTGCGTCGCGTGGTGCAGTCGGGCAAGTTCGAGGTGAGAATCGACACCCGTTTTGAGGAGGTGATGCGCAGTTGTGGCAACGTGGACCGCACGGCACAAGGACAGAGTGGCACCTGGATTACCGAGGAGATGGTTTCAGCCTACGTATGTCTGCACAGGTTGGGGCTTGCCCACTCGTTCGAGACCTATTACCAAGGGCAGCTTGTCGGCGGGCTGTACGGGGTGAGCCTGGGGCCTTTCTTCTTTGGCGAGTCGATGTTCCACACCATGACCGATGCCTCGAAGGTGGCCTTTGTGCAGCTGGTGGAGTTCAGCAAAGCACACAACTTCCGCCTTATCGATGCCCAGCAGGAGACAAAGCATCTGGCCAATCTCGGTGCCCGTCCCATCCCCCGCAGTGAATACCTCATGGAGTTGAACGCCATCAGTGGCGACAATACCCTGCAAGGCAACTGGGGAGAATATCGAAAAAGTTAATGATGTTTAAAATGATTCAAGGAATAGAAAAAAAGATGTATCTTTGCACACTGAAATCAAGTACTTGTTTAAACTAATCATTTATTATTCAAAAAATTAAAAAACATGAACCTTCAAAAAACGCTAATGACACTATAAATACATTACAGCATTACCTGGACAGGAGGGATGTACATGGACTTTTGTGACTTGTAAGGGGACGAACTGTTATGCCAACCAGGAACACACAGAAAGTGGATGCAAAAGGGATGGAAAAAACTGCACTCCTTGTGTTAATTCTGATGGAACTTGTGAACGAACAGAGACTCCTGCCATTCAGACCATCGCAACTGCTATTGGTACAATTGCCTCCGCTATCATCGCCGCAATTGCAGGTTCAACAAAATAGAAACAAACACTGATGTTATTTTCCAACAAATCATGAAATTAAATCACCTTTCAACAGTATTGCCTTCGACACGGAAGGCAATCCTATTTCTCGTCTTGCTGGGTGGAGTTTATTATACATCTGCCCAAACATCTTCCCGCAGCAATCGCAAAGGATGGCTGAAAGCCACCGTGTTTTGGCAAACAGAAATACGACAACCTTTTCAAGTCAACCCAGCTTTCACTCTGTATTACTCCCATACACCTCTCAATACAACAGATGGCATTAACAAATCTGACTGGAAAATCGTAAGAATCAATGATTCAGTATATGTCAAAGATGTCAGTGTCGAGTACCTGATGAGCGGAAACAACCTCGTCTGTGTGGATTCTATCGATAGAAACTACATAGAAAGTGAACGCGGCGCAAGTTTCTATAACGATTTCTATAGCCAGGTATTCCAAGGCAATTTAGAGAATATTAAGAACCTCATCTTCCCAAACAACAAACCACAAAATGCCACAGCATTCAGATACATCTACGACACCACAATAAACGACATTGCATACAAGATACTGCAAAGGATAAGCCTGAAATACTTTTACAACCAAGAGACAAAAAAGTTTGACATACCTAACGAACTGCAGATTGATTATTACTACAACACCGCATCCAAAAGGCTTGAGTATATCAAAGAAACACCCACCTCACGGAAAAGGAACCGTGCATGGCCTGAGGAATATTATGTAAACTACTATTTTGATGCCGACACAACAGGATGGTACACAACGTTTGACCGCTCCAGTCCAAGGTATGCCCCATACTCACAAGGAACCGACTCGGAGCCTGTCGGGTACAGCTCGCTATCCATGCAAGGGAATGAGAGTCTGACGGACAGTGTGAAGAAATTCCCTATCGTCTCACTCTCCAACGACACCACCAATATAGCGAAACAAGACGGCTGGATATTGCTTGACTTCTGGTTCTCGGGATGCACAGGATGCATCAAATGGTTTCACACATTGGGCAAAGAGAAAGAGACGTTGGGATATAGGATACTTGAACAGAATGGGATCAAAATCATGTGCATCAACTGTCTGTCGGACAATGTCAACTACCTTAGCCAGAAAGCAAATGACAGCAGGAGCCAAATACCCGACATCATGTATCATGCCAAAGGGATAGGCAAGATACTCGACATGCATGTGATGCCACAATACTACCTTATTTCTCCCGACAAGCAGATAGTTTACAAATCCCATGACCTTGGAGACTATTCCGAACTGCTACAGGCCAAAACAGAATATGAAAAGAAACTACAATGAAAAATTTTCTTATCATTTTTATAGCTTTCTTTTGCAGCCTGTCCTCATTTGCTCAAAATAACACTAAAAAAACGAGAGCACAGATATATTTTACAAAGACACTTCATACATTTGACACGATTCCATTGGGGAAAGGTGATACATGTATCTTTCAATACAAAAACACGGGACTTGCACCGCTTATTGTCTCTGAAGTCAAAGCCTCATGTGGATGCACTTCACCTATTTGGAGCAGTAAACCATTATTGCCCGGACGATGGGGAAACATAAAAATAGTATACTATGGACACCAAAAAGGACATTTCAGAAAAACAATTGTGGTTAGGTCTAATGCAGAAAACGCGCCAAACACCATTCTACAGATTCAAGGATTTATCATAGACCGAGACCCCTCCCCCAAAAAAGGCACTAAGTATAAATAAACGTAGGTGGCAATAAAAAAACAGTGGGAGCCAAACTATGGCTCCCACTGTTTTTTTATTGTGTGTTACCACTTGCCGTAATGGATGCGGGCAGGGTCCCACTTGTCTTTGGGCTGCTCGTCGCCAGCGGGGTAGCCGATGGGCACCACGCTATAAGGCACCACGGTGGCGGGAAGACCAAGCGCCTGTTTGACGGGAGCCATGCGGTCGAGGTAGGGATAGCAAGCCGTCCAGCAGGCACCCAGGCCGTAAGCCTCGGCAGCAAGGAGCAGGTTCTCGGTCACGGCACCCATGTCGTCGCGCCAAATGCCGTTAGGCTGTTGCACGGCGGGGGCATCGGGATTGTCGCGCGGAGGGCGTACCACAGTCGTGTCGGCACACATCACAACTATTGCAGCCGACTGCTTGAACATCGCCATGTTGTGGTTGTCGCCAAAAATCTCGTCATAGCGGCTTGTGTCGCTCAACACCACAAAGCTCCACGGCTGGATATTCCTGCCCGAAGGGGCTGCCATGGCGGCACGCAACAGGTTCTCCATCACCGCGGCGGGAATAGTGTCGGCGGTGTAGGAACGCACGCTTTTACGGTTGAGGATGTTTGTCATGACTACCTCGGCAGGGTCTGGAGCGACGGGCTGCGGCTCGGTGTGACAGGCTGCAGCCAAGAGGGTGGCAGCGGCCAACGAAAGGATTGTCTTCTTCATAGCATGGATATTGTCTGATTACTATTTCTAACTGAGACACTGCAAATAGCGATGTATAGTTTCCTCGATGCCGAGATAGAGGGCGTCGCTGATGAGGGCATGGCCGATGGAGACTTCATCGAGCCAGGGTATCTGCTGGTGGAAATACTGCAGGTTCTCCAACGAGAGGTCGTGCCCGGCATTAAGCCCCAAGCCACAATCGCGTGCCACAGTGGCAGCCTTGAGGTATGGGGCTATGGCCTTGGCCCGGTCGGCAGGATATTGGCGGGCGTAAGCCTCGGTGTAGAGCTCCACGCGGTCGGTACCCGTGCGTGCAGCCATCTCTATCATCTCCGGCACGGGGTCGATAAAGATGCTCACACGGATGCCACAGGCCTTGAACTCCGCCACCATCTCACGCAGGAAATCCTGGTTCTTCACGGTGTCCCAACCGGCATTGCTGGTCAGCACGTTCTCGGCATCGGGGACGAGGGTCACCTGTGCAGGCTTGATTGCTTTGACTAGCTCCACAAAGCGGGGCACGGGATTGCCCTCGATGTTGAACTCGGTAGTGAGCACCGGCTTCAAGTCGTACACATCCTTGTAGCGGATATGCCGCTCGTCGGGACGGGGATGGACGGTAATGCCTTCCGCGCCAAACCGCTCGCAGTCCAGCGCGAACTTGACCACATCCGGCACCTTGCCCCCTCGCGCATTGCGCAGGGTGGCCACTTTGTTGATGTTTACACTTAGTTTTGTCATTTTGTATTAATTTTTAAATATGGGGATGCTTGAATGTGTGAATGCTTGAATGGCTGGCGCGGCCAAATGGCTCATGCAATCAAACCTAATCACCGTCGCGCTTGGGATTGCGCGGAAACCAGCCTTTCCTCACTCGCTCGCGCTGCTTGAACAGCTCGATGATTGACCACAGGCTTGAGAACCCGGCCACGCCGAGCAAGGCGGCAATCACCACACCGTTGACAAACAGCGACGCCACCAAACAGCCCAGCCCAAACAGCAGAAACAGCCACCAGCATCGCACACCCCAGTGGTATTCAGCCTTAATAACGATTGGGTGGAACACCCCAATGCATAGGAACGCCGACACCCCGATGATTAGTCCTGTGAGATTCATTTTCCACTCATGCAATTACAACCCGAACTCTTTGCGGATAGGTTCAACATAGTCCAGTTTCTCCCAGGCAAAGAAGTCAACGGTCTTGGTGTAGGCTTTGCCGCAAGGCTCGTACATGGTCACCTCGGCGGTGTAGGGGTCGCGCCCGATATGGCCGTAGGCGGCCGTGGGGGCATAGATGGGGTTCTTCAGTCCGAAGCGCTCAATGATGGCATACGGACGCATGTCGAACAGGCGGCCGATATGCTGGGCAATCTCGCCGTCGGTCATCTGGACGTGTGCCGTGCCGTAGGTGTTCACATACAGTCCCACCGGCTCAGCCACGCCGATGGCGTAGGCCACCTGCACCAGCACCTCGTCGCACACGCCTGCCGCCACCATGTTCTTGGCAATGTGGCGGGTGGCGTAGGCTGCCGAGCGGTCGACCTTGGAGGGGTCTTTGCCGCTGAAGGCACCGCCGCCATGGGCGCCGCGCCCGCCGTAGGTGTCGACGATAATCTTGCGTCCCGTCAAGCCGGTGTCGCCGTGCGGACCGCCTATCACAAACTTGCCCGTGGGGTTGACAAACAGTTTGTAGTCCTCCCCGGCAAAGAGGGCACGGTTCTCGTCGCTCAGACGTGCCAGCACGCGGGGGATAAGGATTTCCTTTACATCCGTGCGGATGCGCTCCAGCATGGCCTTCTCCTCGTCGAACTCGTCGTGCTGCGTGGAGATGACAATGGCCTCGATGCGCTGGGGCTTGCCCTCGTCGCTGTACTGGACGGTTATCTGGCTCTTGGCGTCGGGACGCAGGTAACGCATCTGCTTCCCCTCTTTGCGGATGCGGGTAAGCTCCTGCAGGAAGATATGCGCCAAGGTGATGGGCAGCGGCATCAGCTCGGGTGTCTCGTTGCAGGCATAGCCGAACATCATGCCCTGGTCGCCCGCGCCCTGCTCCTCGGCCTTGGCACGGCTCACGCCCTGGTTGATGTCGCCGCTCTGCCCGTGGATGGTGGAAAGCACCCCGCACGAGTGGGCCTCGAACATATATTCGCCCTTGGTGTAGCCAATGCGGCGGATGACATCGCGCACGGTGTCCTGTATCTCGACATAGCCGTCGCAGGTCACCTCACCGCTGACCACCACAAGGCCAGTGGTCACCAATGTCTCGCAGGCCACATGGCTGTCGGGGTCGCGACGTAGGAACTCGTCCAACAGCGAGTCCGAAATCTGGTCGGCCACCTTGTCGGGATGGCCCTCGCTTACTGATTCAGATGTGAAAAAATAGCTCATAGTTCTCTGCCCGGTGTCCGGGCTTACATTAAATAGTTTAAATAATAAATTTTGCCCTTAGGGGCACACTGACAAAGGGAACGGAAAGGCGTGATTGTTAGTTATGAAAATCATGTGTTTAGCATTATTTTTCAGTGGTTGCAATCATTACAAATCTATCCACTTTGCGGGTGCAAAGATACAACTATTTTTCCACACAGCAAGAAAAAGTTTTGCACCCTATCGCTAAAATGCCTTAGGCTTCTTCTGTTGTTACGGATTTGCAATCCGTAACGTATTGTATCTTAATTTAAAGCGGATTGCAAATCCTTATAATCTGTTGTGGCGGATTTCTGTCTCTTACCCGCCATACCCAAAAAAGACATACGCCTCTGTTGTTACGGATTTGCAATCCGTAACGTATTGTATTTTGTTATGTCCTGTCTCCCACCCGCTTACCCATCAAGGAGTCGGGAGGTTGACACTGCAAAGATACAACTTTTTTTCCAATCGACAAGAAAAGTGCCGAGCCTATCGGGAGTCCCTGATTCATCGGCCTTTCTTTTCTATTTACTTTCTTCTTATTTTCTCTATTATTTCTGTTCGGCAAATAATAAGCAACCGAAAGGCTGTCAAAGCCGGATGCAAAAAACGGGGGAAGTGAGACGTAAAGCCCAATGACCGATTAGGGATAAAATAAACGTCCTCCTTTCCGGTTGGGGGGAAAGGAGGACGCATTGAGGTGCGGCCAACGGAGGGCGTTGGCGACAGTAAGAGTCTGCACCGGCTCAGTCGCGACGGTCGCGGCCAAAGAGCTGGCCGATCCACTGGCGGTTGAGGCGGGCGATGTTCTGCCGCTTGATTTCCTTGGGGCATTCAGCCTCGCAGGCGTAAGTGTTGGTGCAGGAGCCGAAGCCGAGCTCGTCCATCTTCATGACCATCTTCCTGACGCGGTCGGCGGCCTCGACTTTACCTTGCGGGAGCAGGGCGAGGTGGCTGACCTTGGCACCGACAAAGAGCATGGCGCTGGCGTTCTTGCAGGCGGCCACACAGGCACCGCAGCCGATGCAGGCGGCGGCATCCATGGCTTGGTCGGCCTTGTGCTTGGGGATGGGGATGGTGTTGGCGTCGGGCACACCACCGGTGGTGGTGCTGATATAGCCACCGGCCTGGATGATTTTGTCGAAGGCGGTGCGGTCGACGACAAGGTCGCGGATGACGGGGAAGGGCTTGGCGCGCCAGGGCTCAATCCAAATCTCGTCGCCGTCGTGGAACTTGCGCATGTGGAGCTGGCAGGTGGTGACACCGTCGTCGTTGCCGTGGGGACGGCCATTGATGTAGAGGCCGCACATGCCGCAGATGCCTTCGCGGCAGTCGTTATCGAAACAGACGGGATGGGAGATGCGGTCGTTGACAAGCTGTTCGTTGAGGATGTCGAGCATCTCAAGGAAAGAACAATCGGGCGATATGTTGTCGAGATGGTAGGTCTCGAAATGGCCTTTGGCGCGGGCATTCTCCTGCCGCCAGATATGTAATGTGAATTTCATGGCTTATTTATAATTACGTTTTGCTATCTTGATGTGTTCGTAGTTGAGAGGCTCTTTGGTCATCGTCTCGGTGACGTCGTGGCCTTGGTACTCCCAAGCGGCGACATACATGAAGTTCTCGTCGTCGCGCTGGGTCTCGCCGTCCTCGGTCTGGTGTTCGGTACGGAAGTGGCCGCCGCAGGACTCTTCGCGGTGCATGGCATCGGTGATGATGAGGCGTGCCAGCTCGAAGTAGTCGGCCAAGCGGTAGGCTTTCTCCAGCTCGGGGTTGAACTCGTCGGCGGTGCCGGGGATAAAGACCTCTTTCCAGAACTCGGCTTCGAGGTCGGCAACCAGCCGCTGAGCGGTGGTGAGGCTCTCGGTGTTGCGAGCCATGCCTACATACTCCCACATGATGCGGCCCAGGGCCTTGTGGAAATGGTCGACGGAATGGGACTGGTCGGACTTGATGTTAAGGAGGGTCTGGAGTCGCTCACGGACGGCCAGCTCGGCTTGGTCGAACTCGGGGGTCTTATCGGAGATTTTGCCCACATAAATCTGGTCGGCCAGGTAGTTCTGCATGGTGTAGGGCAGGACGAAGTAGCCGTCGGCCAAGCCCTGCATGAGGGCGGAGGCACCAAGGCGGTTGGCACCGTGGTCGGAGAAGTTGGCCTCGCCAGCGGCGAAGAGGCCTGGGATAGTGGTCTGCAGCTCGTAGTCCACCCAGAGACCGCCCATGGTGTAGTGGATGGCGGGATAAATCATCATGGGGTTCTCGTAGGGGTCGACATCGACAATCTTCTGGTACATCTGGAAGAGGTTGCCGTATTTCTGCTCCACCACATCGCGGCCGAGACGCTGGATGGCATCGGCAAAGTCGAGGTAGACGGCCAGACCGGTGGGGCCGACGCCGTAGCCGGCATCGCAACGCTCCTTGGCGGCACGGGAGGCCACGTCGCGGGGCACCAGGTTGCCGAAGGCGGGATAGCGGCGCTCGAGATAGTAGTCGCGGTCTTCTTCGGGGATGTCGTTGGGGCCTTTCTCACCGCGGCGGATGGCCTCGGCATCTTCCTTCTTCTTGGGCACCCAGATGCGGCCGTCGTTGCGGAGGCTCTCACTCATCAGCGTCAGCTTGGACTGGTAGTCGCCGTGGACGGGGATGCAGGTGGGGTGAATCTGCACGTAGCAGGGGTTGGCAAAGGCGGCGCCTTTCTTGTGGCAGACCCAGGCGGCGGAGCCGTTGCTGTTCATGGCATTGGTGGAGAGGTAGTAGATATTGCCATAGCCACCGGTAGCCAGCACGACGGCATGGGCGGCGTAGCGCTCGAGGTCGCCGGTGACGAGGTTGCGGGCGATGATGCCGCGGGCGCGGCCGTCGACAACGACGAGTTCCATCATCTCGTGACGCTCGTGCAGTTTGACACTGCCGCGGGCAATCTCACGGCTCAGCGCACCGTAGGCACCGAGGAGGAGCTGCTGACCGGTTTGGCCGCGGGCGTAGAAGGTGCGGCTGACCTGCGCACCACCGAAGGAGCGGTTGTCGAGCAGTCCGCCATAGTCGCGGGCAAAGGGGACGCCCTGTGCCACACACTGGTCGATGATGGCACCGCTGACCTCGGCCAGACGGTAGACGTTGGCCTCGCGGGCGCGGTAGTCGCCACCCTTGATGGTGTCGCGGAAAAGACGCTCGACGCTGTCGCCGTCGTTCTGATAGTTCTTGGCAGCATTGATGCCACCCTGCGCGGCGATGGAGTGGGCACGGCGCGGGGAATCCTGGATGCAGAAGATGTCCACATTGAAGCCCATGGCACCGAGGGAGGCGGCAGCCGAGGCACCGGCAAGGCCTGTACCCACCACGATGATGTTAATCTTGCGCTTGTTGGCGGGATTGACAAGCTTCTGACTGGCTTTGTAGTTGGTCCATTTTTCGGAAAGAGGACCTTCGGGTATTTTAGAGTCTAAAATCATTCTTGTTTACTGTTAAAGGATGAACAATATCGATTACAGGCCGAAGTAGACCAAGATGACCACGACGGCGAACATGAGGCACACCACCCACGCGTAAATCTGTCCGAGAATATCAATGGCCTTGCCGTATTTGTAGTTGTTCAGGCCGAGGGTCTGAAATGCCGAGGGGAACGCATGACGCATGTGGATGAACACGATGGCGAAGAAGATAAGATACATGATGGCAATGTAGCCATGGCTGAACTTTTCACGCACCATATAGTAGAAGTCGGGCTCGGGGTCGCTGTCGGGCAATGCCTCGCGGAGGGTTTGCCGCTCGTCGTAGGTGAGGTGGCGTATCCACTTGCCATCCTCGGTGATATTGTCTTCGGCGTAGGCACGCTGCACAATATCCAACACGGCAGCCTTGCTGCGGAGACGTGCAATATATTCTTCGGTCTCGGCGGCGTCCTCGTTCTCGTCGGCGAGCGTGGCGGAACGCTCCTCAAGCTGGTTGATAAACTCGTCGAGCGAGATTTCCATCTGGTCGGCGAGCTGTGCCCACTGCATCATCTCTTCGTCCTGCAGATTCTCGGTCTTGACCATGTATTCACCTTTCACCCAGCCGAGCTTAGCGAAATAGAAATCGGCAAAGTGGAGTATCAAGCATACAAAGATAAGGATGCCGGTCCACATCATGAGTTTGGAGCCGGGATGGGTCTTGCTTTTGCCAGGCTGATGGTAACGCACCGGACGAGCCAGACGGTTGGTGATCCAGAGCCACGCAGTGAAGCAGATGTGCAGTGCAATGAAACCGAGCAACACTATCTCAAAGACCTTCACAATGTAGTTGGTGCCCATGAAATGGCAGAACGCGCTGTACCAGGCACCGTCGTCGTGCCGCAGGACGCAGAGGTTGGCACTGGCGTGGAACAGCAGGAAGATGAGCAGGAATCCGCCCAACAGGGCGACACAAATCTTCTTGGAGATGGAATGGATTTTGGGTAAATTCATATTTTGTTGAATGTGTTATTGTTTATATTTATTCTTAGTTATTATTTCTTACCAGAAGGGGCACCGCCGCCGAAATCGTCGTAGAGGATATTTTCGGGAGCCACACCTAGGTTGTCCAGCATATTGACCACAGCCGAGCTCATGGGTCCGGGTCCGCACATGTAGTACTCGATATCCTCGGGGGCGGGATGGTTCTTGAGGTAAGTGTCGTACATGACGTTGTGCACGAAGCCGGCAGTATAAGGAACGCCTGCGGCATCGGCAGCGGGGTCGGGACGGTCGAGAGCGAGATGGAAATGGAAGTTGGGGAAATCGCGTTCCAGCTGGTGGAAGTCGTCGAGATAGAACACCTCGTTCAGCGCACGGGCACCATAGAAG
>R21__coassemble_2048_pt1 | contig 12312 bp, 10 predicted proteins | sample R21__metabat2_low_PE_009 | metagenome-assembled genome bin R21 | reverse complement strand
CACCACCACCAAGCCCGAGCCCCCCAAAGAGCCCGAAATCAACAAAAACGCCCTCTTCAACGGCAACCGCGGCAATAAAAACAAGAACGCCAACAGCGGCAGCGAGGGCAACACCTACGGCAGCGGCAACATGGGCAAGGAAGGCGGCGACCCCAACTCCAACCGCTACGACGGCGTTCCGGGCAAAGGCGGTGCCGGTTTCAGTCTTGCTGGCCGCAGCGCACGTGCCCTTCCCTCGCCCAACACCTCCACCAACAAAGAGGGTAAAGTGGTTGTGAAGATATGGGTCGACCGCGCAGGTAACGTCACTCAGGTGTCGGCACCCGAAAAAGGCTCCACCCTCACCGATGCCTCGCTGGTAAGCAAAGCCAAAGCCGCCGCCATGAAGGCCAAATTCAGTCCCAAGGACGACGCACCCGAAGTGCAGACCGGCACCATCACTTACGTCTTCCGCAACAACTAAGCCATGGACGAACCCATCCGCATAGACAAATATCTCTGGGCTGTGCGTCTCTACAAGACGCGCAGCCTTGCTACTGATGCCTGCCGCTGCGGGCATGTACGCATGAACGGGCAACAGCTCAAACCCTCTCACGAAATCAAGGCTGGCGAGATATACGAAGTCTCCATCGAGCAGCTGCACCGTGTCATCCAGGTACGGCAGCCCCTCGGCAACAGGGTCGGTGCCAAACTCGTCGAGAACTACATGACCGACCTCACCCCGCAGGAGGAATACGAACGCATACAAATGGTGCGTCAATATGCCTTCGAAAAACGCGACCGGGGCTCCGGCCGACCCACCAAACGCGAACGCCGCGACATTGAAGAGTTCAAGTATAAATAGCCCTACGCACTGCCATTGTGTCACTTACATCCAACAATAAAAAAAGTGCGGCCACAGTGCAATAAAACCCACATCCGAAATACATAATAACAGATTCGACCATGGACGAAGAAGAGGTAATCCGCGACATACTTGCAGGCAACATCAACCGCTATGCCGAGATAGTCAAGTTCTACCAGACCATCGTGGCCAACCTCTGCTTCAAAATGGGAGGCCTCAAACTCGATATTGAGGAGATGACTCAACAAGTCTTTGTCGAGCTCTATCAAGCCCTCCCACGATTCCAGTTCAAGTCGAAACTGAGTACTTTCATCTACCGCATCACTGTCAACGTCGTCTGCAAAGAACTCAAACACCAGAAGCGCTACATCGTCCCCACCGACGACAACCCACTGCCCGACCGACCTGCCGACGAGCCAACGGCCGAGCAGTCCATCATCAGCAGCGAACAGCAGCAACAGCTGCGCATGGCCATCGGACGCCTCAATGCCGAGCAACGCACAGCCATTGTCCTCTACACCTACAGCGACTTCTCCTACAACGACATCGCCGACGTCATGCAGTGTTCCACCGCCAAAGTCGAGTCACTCATCTTCCGTGCCCGGAAGAACCTAAAGAAAATGCTCAACCCCTGACACTCCCGCACCGCACACAACACAGAACAGAACATCATCAAAAAGCCGTGAAAGAAACAGAACATATACCCGAAGACGAACTCATGCAGCAGCTACGCGAACTGCGCTACACACGTCCCATCGACGTCACCGACGCCGTGATGGCACGAGTGCGCACCATGCCACTGCTCACCCCCTACACCCTGCGCCGACAACGGATGCAGCGGTGGATTACCGCTGTGGCGGCATGTGCCGTCTTCGCTGTGGCACTCAACATCACCATCCTCTTCACACGCACCTACAACGAGGCTCAAATCAGCGATGTCATCACCTCCGTCTACGACTATCACGACGACTACACGACCACAGCCATGCTCTCCGAATCGGCCGTACTTGAATATCTTTACGAATAACAACCCTATCACAATCAACATATCATGAAAAAGACATTCATCTTCATCATCTCCATCCTCACCATCACCACGCTCATGGCTCAAGCACCCGGCGGCGGACACCGCCACCGCCAAGGTCCCCCCGAGCCACCAAAGGTTGAGGAAATGGTCAGCAACCTCTCCGCCATACAGAAGAAGCGCCTCGAAGGCATCTCCGAGAACTGCAAGAAACAAACCGCCAAACTGCAGAAAGAGCTCGACGAAATACGCTCACAAATCCGCAACCTGATGATGCAGGACGGCGACCAATCCGACAAGCTCTTCCCGCTTATCGACCGCGAGTCGTCACTCCAGGCGCAGATAGCCAAGGAAATGTACCGCACACGTGTACAGATTGACCAGGTGCTCACCGAGGAACAGCTGACAGAATTCCGTGCACGCTGCAAAGCCGACCGCCAGAAACACCATCAAGACATTAACCGCAAAAAACAGGACATCAGCTCTGCCAAAAAGGCAAAGAGACAGTAAACCTTTTTCATATCATCATTTTCCATTTCATTCCACCGCTGCCCCCTCACCACATAGAGAGGGCAGCTTCATTTTTGTCCCAAACCGCACGCAGCAACTACCTCGTATCTCTTCCGTCAAATCAACGGCAAACCAACCTCATCAAGTGTATGTAGCATCCCACTTCCCCCTCGTTTTACAATCCTCTTTGTATGGCTTTATCCCAAATCGGTCATTAGGCCGACTTATCAATCGTGATAACCACACTCAGCTGACGGCTTGCACGACCCACTTGGGCCGTTCAATCTAGGCTCGATGTTGCCTGCTTCTCGGCTTGTTTCCCGTTATCATATCGAGTAACGAAGCTATAACGATACTATAACAATGCAGGATTGAACGGCCCCTCTCCGTAGCGAGGGGGGATTGTTGCCGCTCCATGGCGCAGGGTGGGTAGGCTGAACAAGGTACGGGGCAGGGCTAATCCCCGTGCGTTGCACGATTCGGCAATTACTACGGAGTTTTCGGTTTCCTAATGACCAATTTGGGTTTATACTATGTTCTACTGATTATTCAGAAAGTAAATAGAAAATATAAAGCAAAGTTACAACGTCCATAAAGCCCCATCAGGGTGCCGTTAGAGGAACCCTGATGGGGGGAACCGGAGTGGTTGCGGATAGGGATAAGAGGCTACTCGTAGTAGCTGATAACGCGTTCTATGGTACAGGTATAGGTCTTGCCGGATTCGGTCACCCTGGTTTTGGCTTTGGTCCAGTTGCCGTGGCTGTCGGTCTTGAGGATGGTATAACGGATGTGGGGCGATGGGTTGGGCTCGCCTCCGGCATCCTGCTCCCAGTCGGAATGCCATGATTCGATAAGGTTGTCATCATTGTCGTAGCGGAAGAACTGGTCAACATAGTGGCCAGTCCCTGTGCGAATCCGCTCCAGACGGCCTTTGGCATCGTAGTAATAGGTCATCTCGGCACCAGGGAGAGCCTTGTAGACAAGACGGCCCTTGCTATCGTATCGGTATTCGGAGCTGTCGCCCCATTCTGCGATATGGAAGAGGGGACGGCATTGTTTGTCGCATTGAATGGTAAACCGTGTGGACTTTTTGCCGCCGGTGGTGTCGACATTGGTACCGAAAACATTATAACCCGTCAGGCAGCCATGCTTGTCGTAGCTGAAAGCAATGCTGTCCCAGGCCAGCGGGAACCCTTCGATAACGCTGTGCAGGCGGCCGTCGGACGTGTAGTCGTAACGGGTATAAAAACGTCCCAACGAGTCGATGGAAACGATGGCAGTGCGCCACCCGTCTGCATTGAACTCTTCTTCTACCACTTTGAAACAGCGTCTTGCAGTCGCATCGCAGGTCTGATGGGTCTGCACATGCTTCACCGGTCCGCGTAGGCCCGCCTCGGCCACGCTTACACGGTAGGTTATCTCGCTTTGCCCAAGTGCTGCAATCGGCAGCAAGAGGGTTGTACCCAATATAGCGCATGCAAGACAGGTGTTTTTTAGTTTGTAAGTGGCTTGGAAGTACTTTTTCATAAGTCTTAATGATTTGCTATTCATAATAATTAAATGTTCTAATTATAGTATAGGTAAAGGTTGGATGTTCGACGGAGACAGTGGCTTGGGTCCAGTTGCCGTGGTCGTCGTATTTAGTGTAGGAGTAGTATTTGTGTTCCCCTATTTCATGGTCTCCCTGCTCTCCTTCGATGTGTTCCCAGTTGGTGTGCCACGTCTCGAGGGTGTCGCCGTTTGCGTCGTAGCGGTAATGGGTATCCTCGTAGTGCTTGCCGCCAGTACGGGTTGTTACGAGGCGGCCGTTATTGTCGTAGTGATAGGTCACGGTCTTGTCGGGATGTCCTGGCATAGTTTTCTGGGTCAGCCTGCCTTTGTCGTCATATTCATAAAGGGTTGTGTCCTCCCACACCGAGGCACATCTCAGCACGCGGCACTGGGCATCGCAGGTAACGAGGAAGTCCGTCACGCTATTTCCTTCCGTCGGGTCGGCGCTCAAAAAGTATCCCTCAAAACCAAACAGACAGCCATTCTTGTCGTAGTGGAACACAATGCTGTCCTTACCACCTTCAGCGCACGTACCAAGATAGTATACCAACCGGCCATTGCTGTCATACTCATAATGATAGTTAGTCTGATAGAGGAAGTCGGCAACCGACATGTCCGTCCGCTGCCCCTGTTCGTTATAAGCCTCCGCCGTGGTGACAAAGAACCGGTTGGCAGAGTCCATGCAAAACTCCGTACTCTGCACCGTCTCCACCCGTCCCCGATACCCCATCTCCTCCGCACTAACCCGCCGCGTCACCTCGCTCTGTCCCTGTACCGCAATAGGCAGAAGTAATAATAATACACCATGTAATATGACTGTATCTCTTTTCATATTGTGCATTAGATACATTAAAGTCCTTCTGTAAGAAAACGTCTTAGATTCAAGTGGGTGATGCCATTATCGTCGTTACGTGACACCAATGGAGTCATAGAGATGACGTATTTGGGATAGTTGTCGTTAATCTTTCTGAGGGTTCCGAATTCCCTTTCGCGCGTGGTTTCGTCGGCGATGATGTAGGATGCTTGCACATATACACGCTCCCCTGTCGGTTTAGAGCAGACAAAGTCCACCTCTCCTGCTTGCAACTGCCCCACATGCACATCATAGCCCATGCGGATTAGATGTTGATATATCACACCCTCTATTACCTTTTCGATATCCTGATCTCTTCTCCCTCCTGCTATGACATTGCGGATACCTTGGTCCTCGAAATAGAACTTCTCATTACTCTCAAAAAGCCGTTTTCCATGGATGTCATAGCGACTTACCTTGTGGAGCAGATAGCACTCGGTCAGCATTTTTTGGTAGTTGATGATAACCGCTGGCGAAATGGTTTCGCCAATGAATTTCATATATTTACCGATGTTGGAGGCGGAGATGAGTTTGCCTTCGTTGTCGGCCATGTATTGCACCAACTTAGTCAGGAAGTCGACATTGCGTATTTGGTTTCTCATCACCACGTCTTTCAACAGCGTGGTGTCATAGATACTTGCAAGGTATTTATAAGCATTCTCTCGGTCAAGTCCCACCTGCACCAAACCCGGCATGCCTCCGTATTCGATGTAGTAATTTAATGCATCGGGATGATTGATATCCAACTTATGGTACTGTAGGAACTCTGTGAAAGATAGTGGTTGGACATATATCTCCACATATCGGCCACCTATCAGCGTGGCCAATTCACTGCTCAGCATCTTGGCATTACTGCCTGTGACTATCACATCCGTGTTGGGCTCATTGTAGAAACTGCGCAGTGTGCGTTCAAACTCTGCAATATCCTGTACCTCATCAATCATAATGTAGTTGTGCTTCCCTTCCACCCATTGGGCATCGATATATTCGTTCAAGTCAAGGTATGTGCGGATGCTGTCGAACTGCCGTTGCTCTTTGTCTATGAATATCACATTGCCCTCACGGGACAACTTATCACATAGTAGACGCAATATGCAACTCTTGCCCACACGCCGCTGTCCAGTAAGCACAATGGCCAAACTCTTGCCAAGCCATTTGGTTATCATCTCTATATACCTTTGTCTATCAATTAATTCCATAATAATTGTATTTATTGTGACAGTGCAAAGATACAAATATTTTATGAATTATACTTTATAAAATATACAATAGCGGCATTTTCATCAAGTATAATTACATATCAAAGATGCGATTTCATTTGTCGGCACATCCAAGGCCAAAATACCATTATATTGGGATTTTCAGTGCAAAAGTACAACTTTTTTTCCATTTAGCAGATTATAATCGCAATATATTGCGATTTGTACCCAATATTATACACAAGGTCCGGGACTCACCCTTATATTACCACTATTGATTTCGCATCCAATTCTGGATTTTGGCCACCAAATTACTTTCTGTTTTTCCCTGAGAATCGCAGAATTTAGGATACTCCCCTGAATTTACAATTGGAATACCAATACCTATTATCTCGCCCCCATCTCCATTCAATTGTCGTGGTGTGGATGGCACAATGGCACAGGTGTTTGACTCCTTTAGTTCTATTGGATAGAGCAATGCACAATGTCGAGCAGGCAGAACATGCATATAGGTTATCATCTGAAACAGATCATCTCGGCCGATATTGACCACATCTTGGGCCAAATGTTTATATTTCGCATCCAAGACAAACGAGGTTTTTGCAACGTCAGTTTTCCTGTAAAAATCAGGATAGTAGCATTTCTTTCCATTCTTATATATAGCAATTCCATTCTCTCCAGTCTTGTTCTTGGCATGTGTAATATCCAATCTTGCTTTGGCGAATATGGTACCCAAGTATTCTTCCCAGAGCCAGGCACCGTCAAACAGAACACCATATATTCTGTCCTTTTCCTGTCCATATTTTAATGCTTCGTGTCTGAGTATCTGAAGGCAAATTTTCTGCAATGCAGTGTATTCAGAGTAGAATGGATGGGTAACAGGTCGCAGGTTTAGAATAATAATTCTATTGCGGTCTCTCGTATTGTATGTCGGGGTGGCTTGCGTCATTGTCATAACGGCATCTTTAGTCTCTTGATCACAATTCAATACGCCATTACCCATTGGGTGAGTTTTGATGTATTCTATCGCATGTCGAACCAACTCTGTCACCTCATTGTCATAAGTGTGTTCCCGTGTCGAATACGCCACCGTTCCACGAAAAGGATTATTTTCCCTGATATGTCGGCTCACATCGATAGGCCCGCGTATATTAGAATCATTGTATTCGAACCGTCTGTATTTCTTATATATGCCTTGCCGAAGTGCCTTCTTGAGAAAGTAGGGAAACAGGTAGAGCAAAAAGTCAAATATCGGCTGGCTACTGGTCGTGTGCTTTATGTCAAACAAGTTGATTGCAAACACCCTCTGCAGCATATAGTGCAAGAAGTAGTCTTCGCCATCTGTTTTTGCGAAGCGGGAAATGATGTCCACTTGAGTGTCGTTCACCCCGACAAATCCCATTATATTGCCTGTAGAAATGCAATCATCGTGAAAACTGATAATCCGGCCTTCGCCTACATCATCACCATAGTATCCTAAGTCCCTTGGAAAAACCAACAGATTCGGGCGTTTACCACCTTTTAAGTCTTTAATCTGAGCATTGGCTATACGCTGCAAATCCTTTCGAGTATTGTCATCAATTGCATCATGACAATACCCTATATCACTCTCATGGGTGATTTCTACTGCCACGTGGTTGTCTGTAATACGTAGACGGCTCATGACGGGATGCTATCTGACTTTTTGATACCAAAAGCTTCTCCCAATGCATCAAGTTTATCTTCGGCATCCGGCATCCCACGAAGGTATTCAAACAGCAATCCTTTCAAATGATAGTCCCATAGTTTTTCATAATCATATGAGTCTTCACCATTCTTGTAATTAGCTAATTTCAAGAAATAGCTTGCACCAATGTGATATGCTGATGATAGTCCTTCAATACCCTTTTTGTTTGGATCATTATTATCAGGACAAATTGCTTCATTCAGATTATGCATGCGTTCTTTTATGACAGAAATGACTTCGGATGAGGGCTTACGGGAATTCCCTTTTTCATCTTTGCCCCATGCCGAATCAGAATCAAGCATCTGCTGGCTCTCCTCAGCCGTAACCTCTTTGAAAGCAAATCTGCGGCGGAAAGCAAAATCCATACTTTCAACACTTCGGTCAATATCATTCATCGTGCCAATGATATAGACATTCTCCGGTACATAGAAGCCATTGTAGAATACATCATCTTTCTTAACAAGATTCTGATATTGTGTTTTTACTCTTCCAGCAGTGCCACGATACCCCGGGTCTATAGAGAAGAATAATTCTCCAAATATCTTAGAAATCTCACCGCGATTGATTTCATCAATAATAAAGATATACGGAGGCTTCTCTATATCATCAGGATAATTATCTAATATATATTTCCCAACAGTAGGTACATACGTCTCATGTTGTGGATCATATTCCCGTGTCTGAAGATACAATATAATCCTGTCATCATTTACGGGATATTTATTACCTGACGAGGCTATTGCATATATATGGCCGTCTTTTAATTCAAAAGAAATCTCTTTGTTTGAACCAATAGAATTAAGAGGTTGATTGGGAAAATTATTCTTACACCATTCAAGCATCTTTAAAGCATTACTCTGCGTGATTTTAATAGCATCTTTACAAAAGGATTTGAATGCACCATCACGTCTTTCGAAGCCGACATTCCCATTTTTATCATTAATAGGTCTTAAACCTTCCACAAAATCAGTGTAATCATAGCTTGGGTGAAACTGAACAAAACCACACTGCTCCTTCATATCATTCTTTTCTTTATCCGAAGCAGTTTCTTCGTTGTACTCTTTTCCAAGTATCATTTGTGCCGCAATCTGCTTAGCCAAATAGGTTTTTCCAGTGCCTGGTGCACCTGTAAGAATTAGGTTATGATTACTCACTATAATATTTATCGTTGCGAGTGTCTGTTCCATTATTATTTTGCCTTCAACAATTTTATTAATATATTCACATATTATTTTATCTGAATTATTCGTTTGTGGTTTTAGCTCATATATTGCCGGAATCCGATTTGAAGAACCAAACGCGTTATCTTCAGAAAACAATTTTTCTTTGCCTTCAAAAGTCACAAAACCAGATAATCGTCTTTGAAAAGGGCCTTCCCCAAATACATCAGAGTCAACTTTCCCTGCAAAAAAGGTTCTCTTATTTGAATTGGCCCCTTGAGCACAGATGACATAATCTCCTTTTTTCATATTAGAAAATATAATTCCACCTTTTTCTTCGGGATCCCACCCCATCATTATTGTATGTTCGGCGCACATTTGAGGAAGGAAGTCATTAACATTTCCTTTTCCATCAACATTGGGACTGATAACATAATATCTATTCATATTTCAACTATTGTATTAGTTCCTTATAAATGAATTAAAGCACTTTTCTCCTCGTCGAAGAGATAAACGTGGCATTCCACCTCGGTTTTGATATGTAGTACAGATGTTCCCATGTTATCCTTTGATTTTGATATTATTACTCTATATTTTTACATTTTTTCGGACGAACTTTCAACAAAAAAATACATTTTTTCGGACGATCAAAGCTATAAAAACTACATTTTTTCGGACGAATGCCTGTTGTCGTTAACAGAAAGAGGGCTTGCCCAAACTTCAGCAAACCCTCTTTGTATATATTTGACAGCATCAACCCAAGGCCTCTATCTGGGCTTTGAGGGCGGCTATCTTGCTTTCGGCGTCGGCTTTCTTCTGACGCTCGACGGCTACCACCTTCTCGGGGGCGCCGTTGACGAACTTCTCATTGCTGAGTTTCTTCATAACGGTGGCGAGGAAGCCTTCAGCATACTTCAGCTCTTCGTTGAGCTTTTTCAGTTCGGCCTCCTTGTCGATGTTGAGGCTGACAGGCACAAAGCACTCGGTGGTGCCGACCATGAAGCTCAATGCGCCCTCCACCTTGTCGGTGACGGACTCAATCTTGCCTACATTGCCCAGCTTGCAGATGATGCCGTTGAACATGGCAGGGCAATGGCCTTTGATATAAAGGTCCAGCACCTCCTTGGGCGAAAGGCCTTTGCTGATGCGCAGGTTGCGGACACCGGCGATAATCTCGCGTGCCATCTCGAAGTCGTCGAGCATACGCTGGTCGTAGAACACGCTGTGAGGCATGTGCTGCACCATGATGCTGGAGCCCTCGGGGCGGTCGGCCAGGGCATGCCATATCTCCTCGGTGACGAAAGGCATGAAGGGGTGCAGGATACGCATCAGGCGGTCGAAGATACCGAGTGTGGCCTCGTAGGTCTCGCGGTCGATGGGTGTTCCGTAGGCAGGCTTGATCATCTCAAGGTACCAGGAGCAGAAGTCGTCCCAGACGAGTTTGTAGCTCTTCATGAGGGCTTCGCTCAGGCGGAACTCGTCGAAGTCTTTCTCAATCTCTTCCAGCACTTGCGCCATGCGCATCTCCATCCACTGGACGCTGACACCATTGTTGTAGAGGGTGTCGGACTGGGCGGTCTTGTCAGACTTGTCGGACTGGTCGGACTGGTCGGACTTGTCGGAGCCGTCGCTCACTTCCCAACCCTTCACCAGACGGAGGGCGTTCCATATCTTGTTGGAAAAGTTGCGGCCTTGCTCGCAAATGCTTTCGTCGAAGGGGATGTCGTTGCCCGCAGGGGCGGTGAGCAACATACCCATACGCACACCGTCAGCACCGTACTTCTCAATCAGCATGATGGGGTCGGGGCTGTTGCCCAGACTCTTCGACATCTTGCGGCCCAGTTTGTCACGCACGATACCCGTGAAATAGACATGGTGGAAAGGCACTTCCTTGCGGTATTCCTCGCCAGCCATAATCATACGTGCCACCCAGAAGAAGATGATATCGGGAGCGGTGATAAGGGTATCGGTGGGATAATAGTATTTAATCTCCTCGTTGTCGGGGTTACGGATGCCGTCGAACAGGCTGATAGGCCACAGCCAGCTGCTGAACCAGGTGTCGAGCACATCTTCGTCCTGACGCAGGTCGTCGGCACTCTTCACGGCTCCAGGGTGTTTCTCGCAGGCCAGACGATAGGCCTCTTCGCGTGTGGCGGCCACCACCACCTCGCTCTTGCCATCCACATCGTAGTAGTAGGCAGGGATGCGGTGACCCCACCACAACTGACGGCTGATGCACCAATCCTTGATGTTCTCCAACCAGTGGCGGTAAGTGTTCTTGAACTTGGCAGGGTGGAACTGGATGGTGTCGTCCTCCACTACCTCGAGAGCCTTCTTGGCCACATCGCTCATACGCATGAACCACTGGGCAGAGAGCTTGGGTTCGATGACTGCATCGGTGCGCTCGGAATGACCCACATTATTGGTGTAGTCCTCAATCTTCTCAATCAGACCGGCCTCCTCAAGGTCCTTGACAATCTGCTTACGGCAGGCAAAACGGTCCATGCCGGCGTACTGCAAGCCATGTTCGTTGAGGGTTCCATTGTCGTTGAAGATGTCGATGGTCTCAAGGCTGTATTTCAATCCGAGGTTGTAGTCGTTGATGTCGTGTGCAGGAGTGATTTTCAATGCACCGGTACCGAACTCACGGTCGACATACTCGTCCATGATAATCTTCACCGCACGACCCACACCGGGGATGACCACACTCTTGCCCTTCAAAGCAGTGTAGCGCGGGTCTTCGGGATGCACACAGACAGCGGTATCGCCAAGGATGGTCTCGGGACGGGTAGTGGCCACCACAATGTACTGGCCTTTCTCATCCTGCTTGATGCCGGACTCTTCTGAATACTCGGAGGAATCCGAGTTCTCCGATAAATAATATCTCAGATAATAAAGCTTGCCGTGGCTCTCCTTGTAGATAACCTCCTCGTCGCTGACGGCTGTTAGGGCTTGGGGGTCCCAGTTCACCATACGCACGCCGCGATAGATGAGGCCCTTGTTGTAGAGGTCGACGAAAACACGGATGACGCTCTCATAGCGGACATCGTCCATGGTGAAAGCGGTACGGTCCCAGTCGCACGAGGCACCGAGTTTACGCAACTGCTTGAGGATGATGCCACCATACTTCTCCTTCCACTCCCATGCATACTCCAAGAACTTGTCGCGGGTCAAACTGCGCTTGTCGATGCCGCGTTCCTTGAGCATTGCCACCACTTTAGCCTCGGTGGAGATGCTGGCATGGTCGGTGCCGGGTACCCAGCAGGCATTCAAGCCCAGCATACGGGCGCGGCGTATCAGCACATCCTGAATGGTGTTGTTGAGCATGTGGCCCATGTGCAGCACACCCGTCACATTGGGCGGGGGTATCACAATAGTATAAGCCTTACGATTATCAGGTTCTGAATGAAAGAATTTTTTCTCCAGCCAATAGGAGTACCATTTC
>R21__coassemble_2046_pt1 | contig 12322 bp, 14 predicted proteins | sample R21__metabat2_low_PE_009 | metagenome-assembled genome bin R21 | reverse complement strand
GAGCATGGGAAGGAGCTTGGAGAGGATGTCGCCAAGCACTTGGTCGTCGCTGGCTTGGTTGAAGGTCTGTCCTTCCTCGTCGGCACGGTTGATGTCGAAACGGTTGGCCATGCCGTCTTCATAGGCGTTGAGGGCCGTCTCCATGATGGTGAACACGCGGTCGGAGGCGTTGTTGGTGGAGTTGTAGTATATCTCTACATTGGGAGCCGGTTGTCCGCCTTGGGGGTCGTAGGTGGCAACGAGGTCGTCGAAGTTTGCGGGGAAACGCATCAGTACTGCGTTGATTTCCTTGTCTTGCAGGGCGTCGATGTCGGCTTGGCTGACGGGCTGCTGCACGAGGGCGATGCTGCTGTCGAGCGAGGCGAGGAGCGGCGCCACGCTTTGGGGCATATTCTCTACGCGGACAGTCACCACGTCTTGTTCGCCGTGGGTCTCCATATTACGGATGCCGACACCCATGAGGCTATAGATAAGATAGATGAGCAGACCGGGCATGATGACGGTGGTGAATACCAGCTGGCGGTCGCCAAAGAAACGGGCAAATTCCTTGCGGATGATGGTCCAGGTGTTGTTACGCTTTTTCATTCTTCGTCTCCTTTCTGTGCTTTGTAAAGTTCAAAGAATCGGTCTTCGATAGTGAGGCCGTTGCAGACCTCTTCGAGGGTGCCGCAGGCCGACAGGCGGCCGTCGATGATGATGCCCACGCGGTCGCAGAGGCGTTCCACCAGACTGAAGATGTGGGTGGAGAGGATGATGGTTTTGCCTTCGGAGCGGAGCTCTTGCAGGTAGTCGGTCACGGTGCGGGCGGTGATGACGTCGAGGCCGTTGGTGGGCTCGTCGAAGATGATGATGTCGGGGTCGTGAACCAGCGAGATGACTATGCTCACCTTCTGTTTCATGCCTGTTGAGAGGTTGGCCACCTTCACCTCGGCAAACTTGTCTATGCCAAAGCGGTCGAAGAGTGCCTTCTTGCGGGCGGCTGCGGTGGAGGGGTCTACGCCGTGCAGGTCGCTGAAGAAGTTGAAGAGATAGTTGGGTGTGAAGAAGTCTTCCAGCTTCAGTTCGCTGGTGAGGAAAGCAATCTTGCCGCGCACCTCTTCGGGCTGGCTGACAATGCTGCTACCGTCCACCCAGGCGTCGCCCTGGTCGGGCTTGATGAGGGTGGCGAGCATTCGGAGGGTGGTGGTCTTGCCTGCCCCGTTGGGACCGAGCAGACCGAAAATCTCGCCTCGGTTGGCGGTGAGGGTCAGGTTGTCTACCGCCACCTTGCGGCGTTGGTTTGTGCGCTCCAGACGTTGCTGCTTGCGCGACAGGGTGAAGGTCTTGCTCAGGCCTTCGATGCGTAGGATTTCTGACATGATATTGTTTGTTTTTATTTATTGCTGATTTGTCGGAGTACTCAGAGTATTCCGAGTACTCTGATTGGATTTGCCCATGCCTAATACTGCCCAGCGGACGAAGGGGATGCGGCGCAGCAACTCGTATATGATGGGGGAGAGGGTGAAGACTGCCACCAGCAATATGAGATAGTCGGCCACGGGCGGCAGGGAGGTGTAGAGCTTGAGCATATAGCCGAGGGCGGCAATGATAAGGTAGTGGACAATGTAGATGCCATAGCTGCTGCGGGTCATATAGGAGGCAAAAGGCGTGGTGCGGTCGGCCCAGGCCTTGAAGCAGGCCAGCATGGCAAGGATGGCCAGCCAGGCAAAGAGGTTGGTGTTCCAGTGCATCAGGTAAAGCGGTGCGGTGTTGTCCTGGCCCCAAGTGGCAAGGGGTAGTGCCATACCCGCAGCAACCGCCGGTACAAGCAGCCAGTAAGCATAACGTGACAGGAAACGCTGCATGTTGTTGCGCGAGAAGAGGTAATAGCCCATCAGGAAGGGGACGAAATAGGCAGCCGGGCGGTAGAGGTTCCATAACCCCTGGGCACTGTGCTCGTCGGGGTGGGGGATGGAGCCCTGTGCCCCTGCCCAAATAAGGAGGAATCCGCCCACCAACAGGAGAGCCAAACGGCAGGGCTTGGACCAGCCTCGTGTGGACTGCAGCAGACGGCCGACGGCATTGTACAGGCGGTCGCGCTCAATGGCGACGATAATAATCAGCATCAGGGAGAATACCCACAGCTCCTGAATAAACCATAGCGGGCCGATGCCTGAAAAAGCACATGCCATATAACGGATAGGACCGGCGGGGATGGAGGCAATCTGATTTGGGATGCCCTGCGCCACACCCGCTATCTGGGTGTTGAAATAGCCCGTCATCCATTGGAAGACAAACAGACCTATCGTGGCAGGGACAAGCAGCTGGCGGGTGCGTTTCTTGAACCATTGCCCCCGAGAAGATTTCTGTATGGCATAGCGGCTACTGATGCCTGCCACCAGGAACAGCAGCATCATAAACCACGGGTAGAGAAGGTACATGATAATATCCTGCGGCTGAGCCTTGGGGTCGTCCACCCAACCCCCTATGCCGCCAAAGACACCCTTGTTGTTGTAGAAATAGACCACATGGTAAAGCAGCACCAGAAGCACTGTCACCCAGCGGATGTTGTCGAGGAAATGTTTTCTATTCATAATAGTTTACGCAGTTTGTTTTCAACGATATAATAGGTGACACCAAATGGTATCATAAGGATAATGACAGCAATCGTTATCACTGTTTCGGTCACCACATCCGGCCACAGAATGGCGGCGGAGATGGCAGCAAAGAGGAGTGCAATGATGATCGTACTCACTCCTGACGAGATATAACGTAAGCCGTTAGGGTCGGGACCGTAGACAATGCGCTCCACTTTCCATCGGCCGTCAACGCGGCGAACGGTATAGTTGTAATTGTGTTGTGGGTTAAGGATAAAGTAGATAAGCATGCCGCAGGTCACCAACTCGATGAGAATGAAAATCAAGGGTAACACAATATGCATTTCCTTTTGGGAGGTCGACCCAGTCAAAGGGGCACCGTACGGCAGGATTGCCAGCAGCACCGTCTGTGCCAGCAGTATGCCTACCGATGCAAAAAGCAATATGCGGAAGATGGATTTATTGCGTTCTTTCATGGTAGGTTAACTGTTATTTGCACTCCTATTAGCCATTGCTATTTTCACCGACATCCATATCACCACTGCAACCGTCAAGACACTCAATACAACGATACACCATCCTGCGGGAATCCTGTCGAACAGGGGTACACCAAGTTTATCCATGATGTCAACGGCAAAGATTAATATTATACACACGCTCATGGCCCCCAGCATGATGTAGCTGTAGCCGTAGGGGTCGATGGCGTCATGCTCGACTTTCTTTATTCGCCGCTCGCGGATGTCAAGTTTCAGATTCATTGTTTTTCCTGGCCGGACAAAGGTATACACCACTGCCAACAATGCAATCACCTCGGGCAGTGTCCTGAATATCAAGTGCGATACCTTCTCACCTCCCATCGGCATCTTGATAATAAACCACACGTTCGACACTAGGCAGACGACGGCAGCCAGTGCCAATAAGATGTATCCTATGATTCTGCGTTGCTCCATTATTTGCATTTTCTATCTGGTTTGTAAGTAAACTGATAAACGGTGTTTTCTCCGCCTATGGTGATTGTTTTTGATGTTGGGAATCCCTCAGCATCATAAGTGTATGAACATTGACCATTGCCCGATACCAGAGTTGTCATATTATTCTCGCACCAGCAAGAGGCATAACCGAGAAACAGGACGCTGTTGCCAAGCACTCCCTCGAATATCATATTTGTTATGCACATGGTCTCCATCCCCATTGGGAAATGCATTGGGTTAGGATTGTTGTCGTACTGCATGTTGTTGATGAGAGATTGTCCATCACATGTTATGGAGGTGACATTGCCACCGTTCCATTCGAATAGATAGGAGCTGGTCTCCACACTACCGTCGTCCTTGGTCTTGTTTGCATGCACAGTCGACACACAACCGTTGTCTGAGTAAGAATAGACCAGCTCACATGGTACAATCTCGTCATAGGTTTGTGGGCATAGGTTCCCCGTTGCCCTCATTGGTAGCATGAAGGTTTGACGCTTTAGTCGCCCGTCCTCGCCATAGTGGTAATGCATCGCGCCATCGGTGTAGACCCTACCCGCGCCATCGCAGGGATAGACACTCGCTAAGCGGCCGCCTTCATATTCAAGAATGGTGCGGCCAAGTGACGTTCCGTCATACATCGTGCAACTGATTTCTTTCAGCAAGTCGCCATCCCATGCGAAGTCGTAGGTCAGGTAGTCTAATGTACCCACGCAGTGGACAATGCGGCTAATCTTCTTTACGGGCCACATCTCTGTCGTGTCTGAGTAACCTCCTTCAGTTGGTGGGTCTTTGTGACAACTGACGACCATCGTTGCAAGCACTGCAAGCAGTGTATAATAAATCATGTTTCGTTTCATGTGGAAAAGATTTAGAAATACTGTATTATTTTCCTGTATTCTTGTTTTTTTTCAAATTTCACTCTCTATCCTTTTGTAAATACCCTAAGTTACAATAATGCTTATTTCTGAATACTCTTATACATCGACCAAAACATCACCACTATCGCGACTATACAGAATGCGAGGATGGCAATGGTGGAAGCCCAGCTTCCGAACGGGTCCCATCCTGCGTTTTTGAAAACCTCGATGTTGATTATTAAGACTAAGGTCAGTGCTGCCACGCCCAGCGTAATGTAGCGGTAGCCTGCGGGGTCGATGAGACTCTGCGTGGTTGCCTGATCCTTCCCTTTCAATAGCGGCTTGGAGTCGGGATGGGTAAAAGCCCATACCGACGGGACCAATAGTGCCACTTCTGCCAGCATAAAGACTACTATGCGGATTCGGGTATCTGCGCCTTCCGGCATTCTGATGAGGTTCCAAACAACCGACATCAAGCAGGCCGCACCTGCCAGTGCCAGCAATACAATTCCGATGATTCTGCGACGTTCCATGATTATTATTACTATTCTGTGACAAACTTCAAGATGTCCTCCTCGCTATATGCTGCCGAGGTGATGCGGCGCAGCTCTTTCCCGTTCTCGAAGAGGATGACCACGGGGATGGTCAGGGTGTTGTACTCCTTGGCGATGGAACGGCACTTGTCGATGTCGACTTTAATGAAACGGTAGGAGTTGCCCACCTGCTTGCTGACGTTCTCTAATCGGGGATACATCAGTCGGCAGGGACCGCACCAGGTGGCTGTCATCATGCAGACGGTTTTCCCGTGTGCGATGGCACTGCGGAACCCGATGGAGTCTACCTCCTCCAGCGTGGTGGTGGGCTTCTGCATCAGACCAGTGGTGTCGCCACTGATGACTGGTTGCCCGTCGGCTCCCATGCTGAGGCTCACCATCCCTTGCTCGTCGGGGATGGCGAAAAAGGTGTCGTCCACCTTGCCGGCAGTCACGGAGACCAGCCGGTTCACTATCTTCATGGGCTGTGAGCCCTTCATGATCATAGTCATCTCCTCCCGCACGGGCAGTCCCCATGGCAGTTCCTCGTTCAGGCTGTAGTGGAAGGGGATGTGGTAGGTGGTGTCTAACCATACGGTGGAGCTGATAGTGGCGGCTTCGGTTTCGTTCTCATACTGCACCTTCAGGCAGGTGTGGCCGTCCACCACTTCTGGCTCGTCGGCAATGTCGAACAGGGGTACTCCCATCGTGTCGGGGTCGATGTCGTGCGACATCAGGATGGGCTTGCCCATCATGGCGTTGATGGTGTATTGCTTCTTCTCCTTGGCAAGGTAGAGGGTGCGCAGCTTGTTCTGGGGCATGTCGACAAATAGGTCATTGCCTCTGTAATAATAGGTGCTGATGGCGGCAGAAGGGGTCGCCCCACCCGCCATCGTGGCCGATGAACTGAAAGTGGCTACGCCTTCAAACAGTTGTTGTGCTGACGACTCATGGCCAAGGGCTATCATGGCCGCTATCGCCATAGTGACTAAAACAAAACGTTTCATTGTTGTTCTTCCTTTTGTTGTGGGCTTTTCTTTTTCGGGGTGCGTTTGGCACGTTTGAGGGCGTCGGACAGAATCCATTCTATCTGCCCGTTGGTGCTGCGGAACTCGTCCGCAGCCCACTTCTCGATAGCCTCGTAAACCTCGGCATCTACCCTCAGTGCAAAACTCTTTTTCATTTTTTCTTCTTAAATGTTTTCCGGTCTACGAGCCAGATGATGACGGTAAAGAGCACAGCAGCAATAAGGTCGTGAACAAGTATCCGATGGGTGTATCCGCCTTCGATAAGCATATCCACCAAGAAGAGGCCCACGAAATCCCATAATGCTAACAAGACATAAAACTTCCAAGTGTGAGGAGTCTGCGTAGTCATGTTGATAGTCTCGCTTTATCAATTATACAGTGTACCCGTGTTAATCACTGGGCTGGCGCTTTCGTCGGCGCAGAGCACCACCAGCAGGTTGCTCACCATGGCGGCTTTGCGCTCCTCGTCAAGCTCCACGATGCCGTCGGCGGAGAGTTTCTTCAGTGCCAAGTCCACCATGCTCACGGCTCCCTCCACAATCTTTTCGCGGGCGGAGATGATGGCGTCGGCCTGTTGGCGGCGCAGCATCACGCTGGCAATCTCGGCAGCGTAGGCCAGATAGTTGATGCGGGCTTCCACTACTTCGATACCGGCGATGTCCAGACGGCTGCGGAGCTCTTTCTCCAGGCGGTCGTTAATCTCTTCGCCGCCGCTGCGCAGAGTCAGCTCCTCGCTGTGGTGGTCGATGTTGTCGTAGGCATACATGCCGGCCACCTTGCGCAGTGCGGCATCGCTCTGCACGTTCACGAAGTTGTCGTAGCCGTTGTCGTGGGTGGTCTTGTTCCCGTTCTTGTCCACCGTGGTGGTACTGCCAACCTCAATGTCGAAGCATGCCTTGTACGTGTTCTTTATTTTCCACACCAACACCAGGCCGATCATAATCGGGTTGCCGTTCTTGTCGTTCACCTTGATGGGGGCCACATCCATGTTGCGTGCCCTCAGCGACAGTTTACGGGTGCTATAGAAAGGGTTCACCCAGAAGAAACCGTTGTCCGTCACCGTGCCGCGGTACTTGCCGAAGAATATCAGCACACGGGCAATGTTCGGCTGGATAATCATGAACCCGATAAGATGCAGCACCCACAGTATGCTGCCCACACAGCAAACAGTTGCACCAAGTCCGTCGTGTCTATTCCCCACAAGCAACACAGTAAAGAGAATGGTTGCCGCGAGCAAGGCAAAATTAATGCATAAGTGCAGAAAACCATTGTTCCACGCTTTCATCGGTCGATTAAATTCTTTTGTTTCCATAATATCTAATTGTTTATTGTTTAACTTTATGTGCTTTTGTGATGTGATATTATTTTGATATCACTTTGCAAAAGTACAAACATTTTTTCATTCACACAAAATATTTTTTTCGTATCTTTGCATTTTGAGCATGGCTCAGTCCATGTTAGCTATTGACATTTAATATCATACTCTTATGAAAAAAAAATCGCTCGTGCTGTTTCTCGCGCTCTTGGCAACCGCCTCAAACTGGGCTTTTGCGCAGCTGCCTTCGGCCGATTCCATCGATGTTTTGCACTACAATCTTACTATCGACCTTGGCGCCACTGTCCAAAAACAAATGCGTGGTGTAGCTGACATTCAGTTTGTGCTTACCAAACCATGCAATGCCGTTTCTTTCGACCTTATCTGCGACACTGTCCGTCCCGTCTCCCTCGACGGCACCGTCACCCGTGGTTTCAGCTACGACCCCGATGAGCGCTTGCTCAGAGTCTATGTCTCCGGCGGTCAGCCCGGCGCCACACATACGCTCTCCGTGCCCTATGTCAGCAACGGCTATGTAGAGCATTACGGATGGGGTGGCCTGCACAGGGACAACAATTTCTATTACAACCTCGGTGTGGCTTTCCGCGAATATCCCCATGCCTTCGGCCGCGCCTGGTTCCCCTGTCGCGACAACATGTACGACAAGGCCAGCTATACCATCACCGTCACCTCCCAACCGGGCTGGCGTGCCATCTGTAGCGGTATCCGCCAGAGCGAGACCACAGCCCCCGACGGCACAAACTCCAGCACTTGGACCATCAACCAGCCCACGCCCCCCTACCTCGTCTCCATCTCTTCAGCTCCTTGGCAGGTGATTGAACGCGAGTATCAAGGTGAGTACGGCACCTATCCTGCCATCATCGGCTCCATTGTCGTACACGACAGTGCAACCGTCCGGCATGCATTCGACATCCTCGACGATGTTGTTCCCGCCTACGAGCGCGCCTTCGGTCCCTACCGTTGGGAACGTATTGGTTACATCACCACCCCGATGGGCTCTATGGAGCATGTCTCAAATATAGGTCTCGTGGCCGAATGTGCCGCCAGCACCGACTCTCCCTGCCAGATGACCATGTGCCACGAACTCGGTCATGCCTGGTTTGGCAACCTCGTCACCTGCACCACCGTCGGCGACATGTGGATTAACGAGGGCGGTGCCTCTTTCTGCGAGGAGGTGGCCGCTGCAGCTGCCTACGGCAAGGCCTGGGCCGACGACTACTATCAGAAAAACCTCGTCAATGTCTTGCTCAATGCCCATCTCTCCGACGATGGCTACCGTGCCCTCTCCGGCATGCCCGAACGCATTACCTATGGCACCACCACCTACAACAAGGGCGCTCTCGTATGGCATTCCCTCCGCGGCTTGATGGGCGACAGCCTTTTCACCGCCTCCATGCACCGCCTCTTCTCTTCTTGCGCCTTCGGCAATATCGATGCCGCCGGGCTGCGCGACAGCCTCAGCCTCTACAGCGGCCTCGACCTCACCGACTTCTTCGACTTCCATGTCTTCACCCCCGGCTTTGTCGACTTCTCTCTCGATCTCGGTATCAATGGCAACGACCATCACGTCACCCTTCGCCAGCACCTCAAGGGCACCGACAGCTATCCTCGCACCTCCCGCGTGCCTGTCACCTTCTTTTCCGCCGACCGCTCCATGCGCCACAAAGAGTGGCTCACCGTCGCCGGTCCCCTTAGCGAGCTTACCCTTTCACTTCCTTTCCAGGCATCATTTGCCATTGTCGATTTCGACCACGACCTTTCCGATGCCTGCTCCGACGACACCGCACTCCTTGTTCGCAAAGGCGTTGTCGACATGCCCCACGCCTTCTGCAAAGTGAACGTGCCCGAAGCCCCCTCCACACCCTCATGGATACATGTGGGACTCCATTTCGCACACCCCGACGGCGATACCGTCTCCGGCATTGTCCGCATGGCCGACCGCTACTGGCAGGTGACCGGCAGCGTGCACTGCTCTGCCACCGGACGCTTCCTCTACAACATGGGCAGCAACGGCAGCAGCGGAGCCTCCAATATCGACATGGGGTTCTTCGACCGCCCCTACACGCTCGATTCTATCTGGCTCCTCTACCGCCCCGACAGTCATAGCCCATGGCAGCGCGCCTCAAATAGCCGCACATCCAGCAGCTCCATCACCACCGGCTATTTCACCTACCGTCTGCTTCCCGGACAATACACCCTCGCCGTCTGCGACACCAACATCATCCCCCTCATGCGCATCGACACACCCTCCGACGCTCCCTCTTTCCGCATCTACCCCAACCCCTCTGCTGCCTCGTTTCGCATCGACATGGGCGGGTATGACAAAAAAATCGATGTCCAGATTTACGACACTATGGGGAGAAATGTATTGGATATGTGCGACTTAAACGATGGCGACACCATCCGCCACAACCTACCCGCCGGAACATATATCGTGTTAATCAAAAATAATTTCTTATCTTTGCAGTCGCAAATTATAGTACAATGAAAAACAATAAGTCTCTTTTGCTGATAGTTATGCTCCTGACCGCAGGCGTAGCCTCGGCTCAGTATGCTCAGGAAAAACCCAATGTCGAATTCATGTTCAAGGTGGAGGCTGGCTATCTCCACAACGTAGGCAACTACGGCAAACCCACCACCGAAGCCACCGGCCCCGACATCAAGGGCACCGGCTACAACCTCAATGCCTGGGAAGAAGGTGCAGGCCTCAACCTTATGGCCGGCGTCAATATCAGCCAGGACTTCTTCCTCGGCGGCGGTGTCGGTTATAGCATGTGTGCGCCCATGCGCCCTGCACGCTTCGACAAGAGCAGCAACCTCGCCGCACTGTTCATCGACATGGACTTCCGTCCCGTCGGCGAAATCTGGGCTCCCATGGTTGGTGCCCGCGTGGGTGGCAGTTTCCTCATGAACCCCAACAACTACGGCAATACCATCAGCCCCTACCTCGAAGTCTATGCCGGCCTCAACTGGTTCTACGACCACGCCCTCATGCAGATGGAGCGCAACTACCACAGCCTCTTTGTCGAAACAGGCATCACCCTTGTCCAGGGCACTGTCTTTATCCCCATCCGTGTAGGCTGGCGCTGGTAATAGTTGAAAATTCATAATTGAAAATTGAAAATTGGCAAGACGCAGCAGCGCATTCCCATTTTTCAATTTTCAATTCTCAATTTAATAGTCATGCAGTCTACCCGACAGAATAAAATCTCCCGCCTCATACAGCAGGACCTCGGCGACATCTTCCTCCGCGAGATGAAGCCCGTCCTCGGCAACTCGCTCATCACCGTCACCGGCGTCCGCATCACCCCCGACCTCTCCATCGCCCGTGTCTATGTCAGCATTATGCCCATAGGCACCATACCCGCCTATCGCGACCGTCAAGAGGAGCCTGCCACCAAGCAAGGCATCATCGACGCCATCCTCACCCACAGCGCCGACATCCGCCGCCGTCTGGGACTGCGCGAGGGCAAGCAGTTGCGCATTATTCCGCAACTCGACTATTTCCTCGACGACTCCCTCGACATGGCCGAACGCATCGACAACCTCCTGAAACAGTAAGCACCACGACCCAAGAGGCAGGAGGTATGTCCAACCAAAGCTCGAAGCTCTTTTCTCTCAGCTCGCTCATCGCCCGCCGCTACTTTTTCTCTCGCAAGCAGCGGACGGTCATCAACATTATCTCCTGGATTTCCCTTATCGGCATTGCTGTCAGCACCGCTGCCCTCATCATCGTGCTCAGCGTCTACAACGGCATCGGCCAGGTGACGCAGACCCTCTTCAACTCCTTCGACCCCGAACTGGTGGTGCAGCCCGCCCAGGGCAAGACACTCCATCTGCACGACATCGACTACGATGCCCTCTGCCGTACAGACGGTGTGGCCACCGTGTCGCAGATAGCGGAGGAGAACGCCTGGATGACCTATCGTCATAACGAGGCCATCGTCTCCCTGCGCGGGGTAGACGGCAACTACCACCTCGTCACCGGCCTCGACACCCTCCTGTACGAAGGCATCTACCGCTTCACCGACACCGTCGCCGCCCCCGACGACGAGGGCGATACCATGCTCACCACGGTGCATTACCTCCTCATGGGTGCGGAGGTCTACTACAACCTCGGCGTTCGCGATGTGTCCAACATCCCCGTCGCCATCCATATCCCCAAACGTGGCGTGGCTCTCGGACTCACTATGGACGAGGCCTTCAACACCGGCTACGCCCTGCCCGGCGGCAACTTCTACATCCAGCAGGACATCGACAACCGCTACGTGGTCACCGACATCGACTTTGTCCGTCAGCTGATGGACTATGCCGACGACGAATGCACCACGCTGGCCATCGCCTTGCAACCCGGAGCAAGGGTCTCCAAAGTCAAAACCGCCGTTGCCGCGCTGCTGGGCGACGGCTACCGTGTGCTGGACCGTTTCGAGCAGCAGCCCATCTACTACAAGGTCTTCCGCAGCGAGCGGCTGGGCATCTACCTCATCCTTGCCCTCATCGTCCTCATCTCCACCCTCAACCTCGTGGCCTCCCTCTCCCTCCTCATGATGGACAAGCGGCACGACATCGCCACCCTCCGCAGCATGGGCATGCCCGCGCGGCAGGTGCGCCGCATCTTCCGTATCGAGGGGGTGCTTATCGCCGCCATGGGTGTGGCGGCGGGACTGCTGCTGGGCTTCGTCGTCTGTTTTGTGCAGCAGCAATGGGGTGTCGTCAAGATGGGCAGCAACTTCGTTGTCAATGCCTTCCCGGTAGCCATGCGCGGCATCGACTTCCTCCTCACCACGGCCATGGTCATGGCCCTAAGCACCCTTGCCGTCCTCTTTGCCGTCCGCAAAAGCAAAGTCTAGCCTCACAGTCCTCCTGGCCGCAGTAACTTCGTTCAATATAGCATCGTTATCCGCTCGATACAGCATCGTTATTTTACACCATATCGGGTAACGAGCCTGTTACGATATGGTAAGAATCGACGTAATGGACAAAATTGATGGTCGAACCAACGCAAAAGCGTGATTTTATCG
>R21__coassemble_2029_pt1 | contig 12423 bp, 10 predicted proteins | sample R21__metabat2_low_PE_009 | metagenome-assembled genome bin R21 | reverse complement strand
GAAATGTAGCGGTCGTCTGTTTCGTCAAAGACTATTCCGGAATAATAATCGACTGCAAGGTGATAATAGCCCTCGCGATTACCGTAGGTGACAGTTTGCCAACAGACTCTTAGCGGCTCATCATCCTCGTAGTTGATGACATAGGGGTATGTGCTGACGGGAGTTACACAGTCGACTGCAAGTATTGTATCGGATACCACAGTACTGCCACAAGGGCTTTCGATACGAGCTTCGACGACATGTCTCCCAACATTGTTCCAAACAAGTAAGGCTGTGTCAGAATCGATAGAAAAGAAATCGGCATCATGGCAATCCCATTCCACTGTGCTTACGGTGCTGTGCAGAAGTTCCACCTCGACTGTATCACCGATATTGCACTGATCGGGAAGATTAAAAAATACCGAGGGGGAGAGTTGTGTGTCGACAATTGAGTCGGAAGAGGTGATGCACCTAATGAACCAACAGATTGTGGTATCGTTCCACCGTGAAGCATTTTGAACCTGATTTAAATGCTGCCAAGAGATTCCATTGTCGGATGAAATCCAATTTCCATCAGGAATTCTCAGATTTGGGGCACCCATGTATGATATTTGTTCTTCGTTCAAGAAACGAACCGTAATCCACAGATTTTGGTTGGTATCTATAGGAACAGGTGTTTCAAACTGGATACGATTCCAACTCACACGTGGGGCCTGAATCGCACCGGGCTGAGTGTACACTACAGGGCCTGGTGCATCTTCGCCACCACTATGGACGTATATGACATATTCACCAAGGTAATGAAATAAATCGACAGCAGTGAGATATTTGTGTCCAGCCAAACAATATGCAGGCAGTTTAATGCCTATCCGTGTTGATCTGTTCACATTGAACACGCCTTGTTGACTGGTATTGGTGCCTGTATAGGACAACACTTCACCGTCTTCGGCAAGGGTTTTAGTGAAGGTGGCGGTAATGCTGACATCATGGGCGAGAATCGGATAAGGATTGACTCTGACTCCGTTGCTCCAACGGAGGAAACGATAGCCATTGGCAGGCGAGGCACTAAGCATGACGGTGTCGCGATAGTTGTATGTTCCACCGCCAGATACACTTCCTTTGGAAGGGTCGGCACTTGCAACAGAAACAGTACAGGATGAACTGCTCCCGTAAAGGGTGTCGGGAACGATGCCAATAACGGCATGCTGATTGGAGCTGAAGTTGAATTCCAAGGGATCCAATGCTTCGAGGGTGAAATAGCCGTCACCTGAGCCATTATAGCCCCAATTGAAATGGAAAAAGCCATTGGTATCGTAGCCATCACAAACAAATTCGTGAGCGCCTGAAGGACCAGCTCCAGAATAGAGGATAGGGCGGCGATGGTCAATCTCATTTTTTATCATGGCCTCCCACTCTTCGCTGGTGTAATAAAGACGCAACACACCTGCCATGCCAGGGCTATACTTGAAATAGGTACGTAGGGCATTTTCGGCACATGGGTAATTTAAACCCCTGCCGTTCATAATATCGTAGGCGCCACTGCCGCCATCCACTATGGTGCCGTAATGCATATCGACCGAAATGCCGCAATGATACATCAATGTCGCCACAGCAGCTACTTGGGCTGAGCTACTGGAAAAGGTTAGCTCAGTGGGCATATTCGCCCAGTCGTAAGCTGTTTCAAAATTGGCACTCAGCACGCCACAACAGTCGGTAGAATAACTATGCTGACCGACACCAGTGTCGGGCCAATTCCAATAGTTCATGATTTGCGCCATGGCAGTAGCGACACAACCCGTCAACGTTCTATCTAAAACTGTCGTGGGGCAGAGGTAGTTGTATAATGATGCTTGGCCCCATGTTGTGGTCAGTAACGGACCTACAATAGAATCATATCCGTCAACGCCGGACTTGGCCATGCCCTGTTCCTGCCATCCAGAATGAACGGGCAAAGAGGCATCCTCCATGGCAACGCGTATCTGTTTGTCATAACCGTCGAGCCATGAGGCGCAATTCGACGGGAGTTTGTCGACATCGATACTTGAAGCCAGCGAATAGCCCAAAATGGGTTGCACCCGGTTGTCGGCACTCACAATGACAAAACCGCCACCTTTGATATCAAACAGGTAGAAGGTCTCGTAGGGTGATTCCATCAATTTAAGCTGCGAATCGCTTTTCAATTGCAAAAAAGCAGCAGCCTTTCTCGCGGCAACGGTTGCCGGAACAGTCTCAGCATTGGCCACAAAACACGACACCAACAAAAGTAATGTGATAACTAATAGACTTTTACGCATAACATTAATATATTTGTTTTGATATGCAAATATAATAATAAAAAATAAAAGAGGCAAAAAAACGACAAAGCCAGATGACTTTGTCGTTTCTGTACCCCGGGGGGGACTTGAACCCCCACGCCATTGCTGACAGCAGATTTTGAGTCTACCGCGTCTACCATTCCGCCACCAGGGCGTTTCGGAAAGTGCTTTGGAGCAGCCCTTGAGGGCACCTGTTCCATCACTTTTTCTCGCTCGAAAACGGGTGCAAAATTACGCACTTTTTTCGACATGGCAAATTTTTTTTTCAAAAACTACAATAATCAAGAAAAATAGTGTATCTTTGCAGTCTCAAAATCAACACAAAATGGGCGAAAAAAAAACTGATAAAGTATTCATTTTTGCGGGCCGTGCAACAGAAAATCTGGCCCACAGAGTAGCGGATATTTATGGAATTCCGCTTGGAAATTCCACCGTTTTCCAATATGCCGACGGAGAATTCCAGCCTTCCTATGAAGACACCATCCGCGGTGGCACGGTCTTCATCATCCAGTCCACCATCCCTCCCACCGACAACCTTTTCGAGTTGCTGCTGATGATTGATGCCGCCAAGCGTGCCTCGGCCGAGAAAATCATCGCTGTGATACCTTACTATGGTTTTGCCCGTCAGGACCGCAAGGACAAGCCCCATGTGCCGATTGCCTCGAAGGTGATTGCGGACATGATTCAAGCCGCCGGTGCCGACCGTGTCATCTGCATGGACTTGCACGCCGACCAGATTCAAGGTTTCTTCAATATCCCCGTCGACCACCTCTACGGCTCGTCGTTGTTTATGCCTTACATCCGCGAGAAGTTCGATATTGAGGATGTGATGTTCGCCAGCCCCGACATGGGCGGCAGCAAGCGCGCAGGCATGTATGCCAAGACCCTTAACAATAGCTTTGTCATCTGCTACAAGCACCGCAACAAACCCAATGAGATTGGCGAGATGCGTCTGATCGGCGATGTGACCGACCGTCATGTCATCCTTCTGGACGACATTATCGATACCGGTTCGACCATCTGCAAGGCTGCAGGCATTATCATGGAAAGCGGAGCCAAAAGCGTGCGAGCCATAATTACCCATCCGGTGCTGAGCGGCAATGCTATCGAGAAGGTGGAGAACTCCGCCCTCGAGGAGCTGGTCACCACCGACACCATCCCCCTGAAACGCCAGAGCGACAAGATTCGCGTCCTGAGCTGCGACTGGCTGCTGGCAGAGGCTATCCGCCGCGTGGTATGCTACGAGTCGCTGGACAACCTCTACGAGACCACCATCCACCACAAGGGTGTTATCCACCGCATGTGAAATGTGTTAACGCGTTAATTTGTTATCGTGTTAGTCGATTTACGAAATAAATACTGAAAACTTTTTTAATTCACAATAATCATTCACCGGCCTTCGGGCCACAAAAAACAAACAAAAAAATGAGAATAGTATCAATGAGCGGTTCTCTCCGCGAGAACGTAGGGAAAAAAGATGCTAAGGCTCTCCGTCGCGAAGACAAAGTGCCTTGCGTAATGTACGGTAAAGGTGAGCAGTATCTGTTTTCTGTCCCCCAGACCCAGTTCCAGCGCATCCTGTTCAACCCCGAACCCTGCTATGTCGAGATTGACCTGAACGGCACCAAGCATCGCGCCATGCTGAAGGACATCGATTTCCACCCCGTAACTGAAATCGTGTACCATTGCGACTTCTACGAGCTGAGCGACGACAAGCCCATCGTCATGTCCATCCCCGTCCACACCACTGGCACTTCGGTAGGTGTTATGAAGGGTGGTAAACTGGCTTACAAACAGAAGAGACTCAACGTGAAGGCTCTTCCCGCCGACATGCCCAGCGAGATTCTTATCGACATCACCAATCTCGATGTTGCCCAGCGCTGCAAGGTGCAGGACATCGCCACCGAGAACTACTGCATCCTCAACCCCAAGAGCAGCGAGGTGGTTGTTATCAACAGCACCCGTGCCGCTGCCACCGGAGCCAACGAGGTTGTTGAGGCCGAATAATAATCCAAGTTGAAACTAAAACCTAAAAACTAAAAGGTCACCTGTATGCCTTTTGGTTTTTAGGTTTTGACTTTTTAGCACCTTTCCCCATGCACAAAGCAGGCTTTGTAAACATCATCGGCAACCCCAACGTGGGCAAGTCCACCCTGATGAACGCTCTGGTGGGCGAACGGCTCAGCATCATCACCAGCAAGGCTCAGACCACACGCCACCGCATCATGGGTATCGTAAACGGCGAGGATTTCCAGATTGTCTATACCGATACCCCGGGCATTGTCAACCCCCACTATAAGCTCCACGAGCAGATGATGGGAGTGGTACGCAATGCCCTCGAGGATGCCGACCTCTTCCTCCTTGTCACCGAAGTCGGCGAGACGTTGAAGAACCAGGAGCTCTTGGAACGAATCATCCGTTCCGATACGCCAATCATATTAGTTATCAACAAAATCGACCTCTCCAACCAGCAGCAGGTCACCGACAAGATAGCCTACTGGCACAATCAGATTCCCCGTGCGGTCATCATTCCCGCCTCAGCCACCGAACGCTTCAATATCGACAGCATCTTCGACCACATCATCCAGCTGCTGCCCGAGAACCCACCCTATTTTCCGAAAGACGAACTGACCGACCGCTCCATGCGTTTCTTTGTCAGCGAAATTATTCGGGAGAAACTGTTGCTCTACTACCAGAAAGAGATTCCTTACAGCTGCGAAGTGGCTGTGGAGAGCTATGAAGAGAAAGAGGGTGTGGACAATATCCGTGCGATCATCTATGTGGAGCGGGAATCGCAGCGCGCCATCCTTATCGGCCACCAGGGCAAATCCATCAAGAAGGTGGGAATTGAGGCACGCAAAGACATTGAGGAATTTACCGGCAAGAAATGTTTCCTCAACCTTTATGTCAAGGTGATGAAAGACTGGCGCAACAGCGACCGTGCACTGAAGCAATTCGGCTACGAGACCAGCGACTAACCCCACCAACGCATCACGGTCTCCAACCATGCGGCCTTACATACTCTTCATCATTGTATTGTTTCTCGTCGGATGCCGACATGTCTCTCCGTCAGGCACCCATTGCGATACCGCCGACAGTTCTCCCGTACAGGAGGACTCCGTTTCCATCGCATCCCAGCCGACACCCCAACCCTACACACCCACCGAATGCATGTTGCTCAATTTGGGGCTTGTCGATGTGCAGCAGCTGGACTCCTCAATCCAGGTGCATCTCGTCTATTCCACGCCCGACAATTTCACAGGGCAGACACTCTACCCCGACATACACAAGGCTTTCCTGTTGCCGCAACTGGCTCAGAAGATTGCCGCCGCGCAGAAAGAGCTGCAGTGCATCCGTCCCGACCTGACGCTGATGATTCTCGATGCCGTCCGACCCTTGTCGGTGCAGCGTTCGATGTTCAGCTTTGTACAAGGCACACCCCTCAACATCTATGTATCCAACCCGCGCAACGGTCCCGGCCTGCACAATTACGGTGCGGCCGTCGACATCACCCTTGCCGATACCGCAGGCAACCTGTTACCCATGGGCTCCAACTTCGACCACTTCGGCCCTGAATCGCATATCGACAATGAATACGAGCTACTCAGCTCGGGGCGCATCACGCAGCAGGAATACGACAACCGCCGCCTACTGCGCCGGTTGATGCGTAGCCAAGGGTTAATCACTTTCCGTTCGGAGTGGTGGCACTTCAACCTCATGTCACGCACACAGGCACAGCAAACGCTCAAGCCTGTAGACCTATAGACCGAGCGGCACTATAGTCCAATAACATATCGCGCCACCCGCAGTTGGAGATAACTGTATTTGCCTTCGAAATGCTCATACACCTCCTTGAGGTGTGTCGCCTCTGGATGGTCTGACCAATAGGCCGACAACTCCTCCAACGCCTCTTGCGGCAACAACAGCTCGGGGTCGAGAACATCATGTTCCACCGCGGCAAAAAGGTAGCCTTCCGTAGTACTCACGGCACGGTTCAATTCCCGTGCCACCTCTTCCACTGTCCTACCCTCAGACATCAGTATCGCCGCCTGCTGCCACATGGGTACTTTTTCCTGCTCTGGTTCCTCGTTTATCTCCGGCAGAGGGATACCCTTTTCCTGGCAATAGTCGTGCACAACCTGCATGATTTCGGAGCCGTACTTCTTCAACTTTATCTTGCCCATGCCTGGCACCTCTTTCAACTCTTCCATCGTCAAGGGCAGCCGGTCGGCAATGGCCAAGAGGGTCTTCTGTTGCATAATGGCGAATGCCGGTACCCCAGCCTCCTCGGCAGTGTTGCGCCGCCAGGCCGACAGCATCGGCACCAAGCCGGAGTGCTGCACACCCTCGTAGACCTCCTCGCGCCGTTCGCGCTTGGGTTTGGCTGGTTCCTGTAGTTCAAAGTCCACCTTGGCCTTCTGGCAGCGGACTATATCAAACCCCTTTTCGCCTACACTTTTTAGCAGATGCCTCTTCAAGCCGGAATCGTGGCGGTAGCGTTCGGCCAACTCTTTCAGTCGGCGAGCAACCTCCTTATTGTCCACATCCACATCCAGCAGCGGCTGCACACGATTGTCGATAGCCTCTATCACACCTTGGAAATAGGCCGACGCCTTGCCGATGCGCTCTTGCATCAATGTGCCGGACTGTCCGTCGGCGATTTGTCCGATAGCCGTCAGCTGGCGGCGAAAACGGCCTGCTACCGACACCATTTCCTCAACCTCGCCAAGACACAATTGCGAAAAAACACCTGCCTGCGCGGGATACACCGAACGCAGATGCTCCTGAAAGAGTCGGTTCAGTCCCTCGGTATCGTGTTGCAAGGTGCTGAAATCAAACAAATCGAAGAGGACATCATAGAAATACTGTGACCTGAAGCCGTCGAACATCTGCTCAGCCTGTTCGGGAGGCGTGAAGGTCTGGTTGAACTGCGCTATATCCTCGCTGCCAAAGGCACAGCGGGAAGTGACCGGCGACAGCAGGGTCAAGCCTTCAAGACTGCGACAGCGACTCAGCGCCACATATACCTGCCCGTAAGTGAACGCACCCGACACATCCACCTGCACCCTGTCGAAAGTCAGCCCCTGAGCCTTGTGGATGGTGACAGCCCAGGCGGTTTTGAGGGGATACTGCACAAAGACGCCGTCAAGCTTCTGCTTTATCTGGTTGTCGGAACTGTCAATCTCGTATTTCCATGTATCCCATCGCTCCTGCCCTACATTGATACGTTCCCCTTCACTGTTCACCACCACGATATGCCTCTGTCCGTCGGACGCATCGTCGTCGGCCTCTATACTGTCCACCACACCTATCATGCCGTTATAATATCGATGCGCCAAGCTGTCGTTTTTTACAAACATCACCTGAGCCCCCACTTTCAGTTCCAGATGCCGCTCGGTAGGAGCTGCACTGTCGGGGAAATTACCCTCCACCTCAGCATCAAAGATGTGGACAGGCGTGTCCAGAGCTTCTAGATGGCGACGATTGTCCTCGTCGGCCTGCCAGTTGTGGGTTGTAAGCAAGATAGGCTCCTGCCCATCGGCGGAGGTTGCAGTGGCTCCTGGTTTCCGCACGCGGGAGTTGAGTGCTGCCAGCGTAGATTCGTCAAATCTGTTGTCGCGGATGTTGTTGAGCAGGCGCAGAAAGACAGGGTCCTGCTGGCGGTATACAGTGGTCAATTGGATAGTAACATACTGCAGCCGTTGCAAAGCTTTGCTGTGGAAGAAGAACGGCGAAGGGTATACCCTGTCCATATAGGGTCTCTCCTCGTCGGTGACCACGGGAGCCAGTTGCTGCACATCGCCAATCATCAACAGCTGCACCCCCCCAAAGGGACGGCTGCTGCGCCGATAGCGTCGCAACACAGCATCCACCGCGTCGAGCAAATCGGCTCGCACCATGCTAATCTCATCAATAATCAGCAAATCGAGTGTACGTATCACGTCCACCTTCGACTTTCTCAACTGCTTCTGGTTTTCAGGGAGCTGGTATTCAGTCACCAGTTCCTTCACATCGGGCAGATAAGGGCAAAAAGGCAGCTGGAAGAAGCTGTGTATCGTCACGCCTCCAGCATTCACCGCTGCCACGCCCGTCGGCGCCAGCACCACATTGCGTTTTGAACAGTTGGCAACAACATGGTGAAGAAACGTGGTTTTCCCTGTTCCTGCCTTTCCAGTCAGAAACAACGAAACACCCGTCTCGTTCACATACTTTTCAGCCAGTTCTATCTGAGGATTTCTCTGCTCCATAGCTCACGCCCTACTCGGCGGCACCCGCATCTCAACTGATGGGAACCCGGCGGTCTATTCCAAAGCTCATGGGCGACACCTTCAGCACCGGAGCAAACTGCAACCGCTTCCACTCGTTGATACGCACCTTGCGCAGTACCTGCGACACCAATTCCTCATCATAGCCCTCGGCTACTATCTCCTCGGCACAGAGCTGCTCCTCGATATGCAGATTCAAGATGGCATCCAGCACACTGTAATCAGGCAGCGAGTCGGTGTCCTTCTGTCCAGGACGCAACTCGGCTGAAGGGGGTTTACGGATGGTATTGACTGGGATTCTCTCCACCTCGCGGTTCACATACTCCGCCAACTCATATACCTCGGTCTTGTAAAGGTCGCCGATGACACTGATGCCACCACAGCTGTCGCCATACAGGGTGCCGTAGCCCATGGCAGCCTCCGACTTGTTGGTGGTGTTCAAGGCCATAGCCCCGAACTTGTTGGCATAACTCATCACGATGGTGCCGCGGATACGGGCCTGCATGTTCTCTTCGGTCACATCTTCAGCCCTGTCACCAAACACCGGCTTCATGGTCTCCTTCAGCAAATCAAACATTGGCTTGATGGGTACGATGTCGTAACTGACCCCCAGATTGTTGGCCAGATCCACAGCGTCTTTCACCGAATGGTCGGTGGAATATTGCGACGGCATCAGTATGCCGTGTACATTCTCGGGGCCCAAGGCATCGGCGGCCAACAGGCATACCATGGCCGAATCCATGCCGCCCGAAAGGCCCAACACTGCTCTTTGCAGATGGTTTTTGCGGAAATAGTCCCTCAACCCAGTCACCAAAGCCTTATACACCAATGCCACCACTTCGGGTTTTTCATCCTCACAGGGTTCGAGCAGCTGTAGGTCGACGCTGGCTGCGTTCTCTTCAAAATAAGGCAGCTGGCACAGCACAACCCCTGCGGCATTCAACGCCATCGAGCCACCAGCAAACAATAGGCTCCCCTCGCTGCCGGTACGGTTGGCAAACACCAGTGCGGCATTTAGGTTCTCCACAATCTTGTGCATGCGGTAACGGATACGATAGGGCTTGTTATAGTCGAACACATTGCATCCGCAACAAATCACCACATCGGGCTGACCGGAGTGCGACTTCGACAGTTCCTTCAAGTCTTCGTAGAATCCTATCGCCAGCGACTGGTCTTGATACTGGATGGTCTGCACCCCCTCGCCGCGTACGAAATAGCGTTGCTCGTCGGGAGCCAGATATTTCTTGGTGATGATGCCACGGATGGCACAATTCTGTACAAACACGATGGCGTTGCACAGACCGCGGTCTTGTATCTGCAACGGCATACCCACCAGAAAGGCGCGGTGCTCCGACCGCTGCACCAATTCCTGCAAGGCCGCCTGGGCACGTTTCTGGACGTCGGTATAGGCCACCGAACCATACAACGGCGCACCGCACAGCGTGCAGGCAGGAAACACCGTCAGCAAGGCCTCTTTACTCTCGGGGCTTTCAAGCTCTTCCAAAATCCATTTCAGATTCTCTTCAGGATTATTCGACACAATGTCGTGCTGAACTATATGTATATTCATAAATCTTATATTATTACGCACGGAACGACTCCGAACGGGTTATTAAATTAGAGTGCAAAAATACGAAAAAAAAATCACAATCCCGTTTTTTTTTGTATTTTTGCATTTCAGAAATATTAGTTGAAACAAAGAAAAAAATTATTAACAAACTTAAAACAACATCATTATGAAGAAATTTTTTGTACTTTTAGTGGCAGTATTTGCCCTTGGAATTGCTGCAAACGCACAGGATGCACTGGGTCTCCGTTTCGGCGGCGGCACCAAGTATGGCGCTGAGATATCCTATCAGAAGAGCTTGGCAGCTAACCGTCTTGAGTTCGACTTGGGAGTGAATCTACCTGATTTCGACTTTTTCTATCTGACAGGTGTCTATCAGTGGAAAGGCGGTCTTACCGACTGGCTGGGTTGGTATGCCGGTCCCGGTGCCAAGGTGAGCTTTTGCAAAAACCACGGTGTAGGTGTTGCTGTTGCCGCACAGCTGGGTCTCGAAGCCAACTTTGCCAACTTCCCATTCCAGATTACCGTCGACATCCGTCCGGAATATGAGTTTGTTCTGCCCAAGGAGTGCATCAACCATTTCAGCTGGGCTGCCGCTCTTGGTATCCGCTACAAGCTGAACTAATCATTATTCAATATAATGAACAGCAATAGAGGTTTGACAACTGTCAGACCTCTATTTATTTACCATCTATTTTCTGCCAGATTCGGGTTTCAAGTCCGTTCGGGAGGAGTTTCAAGAGGACGGGCGCCAGATAGTTCATCACACCGGGCTTGACATAATGGCGTTTGCGGAACATGCCTCGCAGGGCACGGCGCACCATCCACTGAGGTGTGCGTACGATTCCAAGACGGGTGAGGAGTTTGAGTGTGGCGGGCTTTATATTGTAAAGCGGTGTGGCGATGGCGCCGGGCAGCACGGTGGTGACCCCCACGCCGTAGGGACGCATCTCGAAGTAGAGCGACTTGGAAAAGCTTTTGAGATATGCCTTGGTGGCGGCATAGATGGTGATGCCCGGTGTGGGCATCTGGGCAACCATGCTCGAGACGTTGATGATGTAGCCTTGGCGGCGGTGTTTCATTTCCTCGCCGAAGAGAAAACAGAGACGTGTGGGGGTGAGCATGTGGAGGGAGAGCATGGCTTCTGCGCGGCCGACATAGTCGGGGGTGAGTTCGTGGAAGAAGAACATGCCGGCATTGTTGACGAGGATGTCTATCTGCAGTCCTTCGCAGCAGCACCAGTCGTAAAGCTGCTGTGCTGCATCGGGGGCAGCAAGATCCTGGTAGCGGCCTATGGCACGTACATGGTATTGTTGGCTGATCAGCAAGGGCAGTGTGTCGAGCTGTTCTTGCTGATTGGAGACCATGACGAGGTTATGGCCGCCCTGTGCCAGCTGTCGGCAGTATTCCAAGCCCATGCCCGAGGTGGCTCCAGTGACGAGTGCTTGCATAATCCTGAATTGAGTTCAAATCATATCAAGGGCGCGTTCGATAAAACGGTTCAGCGGCACTGCGGCCTTCCATACCTTTATCACCTCGTCGAAGAAGTCGTCGGACATCACCTCGCTCCGAGACATCTCATGCATGCAGCAGTAGTCGTTGTATTTGAGCAGGTCAATGTCGGGCCAGTCGGCAGAATAGCCCTTGGGCGGACGGGAAAGTTTTTTGGAGGTGAAGAAATCTCGGCCATAGTAGCGATGGTAGTCAGGGCTGTCGAGTATTGCTTTGAAATCGTCGGTGCAATAGAAAATCTCCTGCCTGATGGCCGCCAGCTGCTTGCTGTTGGGCATAAAGAAGCCCCCGCCAAGGGAGCAGTTGCCCTGCAGGCCGTAGTCCTCCTGCCCCAGTTGCAGATAGTAGCCGGGGACACACTGCGTACGGTCACCGCCGAAAGGAAGAAAACAGGCTATATGGGTCTTGTAGGGGCGTTTGTCGTGCGAGAAACGCAGATCTCGGTATATTCGATATACACATTGCTTGGCAGAAAGGCCTTGGACAGAAGGGTCGAAGGGTGCCATTGCATCGATAAGTTGCTGGGTAAAGTCCATGAAAGAGTCACGGATGTCAGCCCAGCGCAACTTATTGTCGTTAAACCATTCACGGTTATTGTTAACCGCCAGTTCTTCAAAAAAGTGGAACGTGTCCGGATGAACTTGTGCTGTCATTCTTAAAATTATTCTTGTTTGAATATGCAAAGTTACGAATATTTTTTGTAATTTTGCAGTCTCAATTAGTAAAAAATAACTAACAAAAACAATATTACTATGACAGAAACCGTTAAAACCTTAAGAGACAG
>R21__coassemble_2028_pt1 | contig 12424 bp, 10 predicted proteins | sample R21__metabat2_low_PE_009 | metagenome-assembled genome bin R21 | reverse complement strand
CCACGAGATGACCTTGAAGGTGGGCGACCATGTGCTGTATGGCAAATACAGTGGCACCGAGGTCGAGATTGACGGTGTGAAATATATGATTATGAAAGAAAGCGACGTGTACGCTATTATTTAAGTAGGATAATTCGGAATAGTCTGAAAACTCCGAATATTCAGAAAAACAAACTCAAGAAAGGAAAATCATTATGGCAAAAGAGATAATTTATAACAATGATGCCCGCGAACAGCTCCGCAAAGGTGTTGACGCTTTGGCAAATGCAGTGAAAGTGACCCTCGGTCCTAAAGGCCGCAATGTGGTTATCGACAAGAAATTCGGTGCTCCCCATATCACCAAGGACGGTGTCACCGTCGCCAAGGAGATTGAGCTGGAGAACGGCATCGAGAACATGGGTGCCCAGATGGTGAAGGAGGTTGCCTCCAAGACCAATGACCAGGCCGGTGACGGTACCACCACCGCTACTGTGCTGGCTCAGGCTATTGTGAACACCGGTCTGAAGAACGTCACCGCCGGCGCCAACCCCATGGACCTGAAACGCGGTATCGACAAGGCTGTTGCCACTATCGTCGAGGACATCAAGGCTCAGTCGGTTGAAGTGGGCGGCGACATCGAGAAGATTCGTCAGGTTGCTACCATCTCCGCTAACAACGACAGCCAGATTGGCGACATCATCGCTGAAGCTATGGAAAAGGTTTCGAAGGACGGCGTCATCACCATCGAAGAGGCCAAGGGCATTGAGACCAGCGTGAAGGTGGTTGAAGGTATGCAGTTCGACCGCGGCTATATCAGCCCCTATTTCGTCACCGACACCGACAAGATGGAATGCACCTACGACAGCCCGCTGATTCTTATCTATGACAAGAAAATCAGCACCCTGCAGACCTTGCTGCCTATCCTTGAGCAGGTGGCCAAGAGCGGCCGTGCCCTCCTTATCATCGCCGAGGATGTTGAGACCGAAGCTATGGCAACCCTCGTTGTCAACCGTCTGCGTGGCGGCCTGAAGGTTGTCGCTGTGAAGGCTCCTGGTTTCGGCGACCGCCGCAAGGAGATGCTCGAAGACATTGCTATCCTCACCGGTGGCACCGTCGTGAGCGAAGAGAAGGGCTACAAACTGGAAGATGCCACCCTCGACATGCTGGGTACCTGCGAGAAGATTACCATCGACAAGGACAACACCACCATCGTGAACGGTGCTGGCAACAGCGATATGATTAAGGCTCGTGTCAACCAGATCAAGGCTCAGATTGAAAAGACCACCAGCGACTACGACCGCGAGAAACTGCAGGAGCGTCTGGCTAAATTGGCCGGCGGCGTGGCAGTCATCTATGTTGGTGCAGCCAGCGAGGTTGAGATGAAGGAGAAGAAAGACCGCTTCGACGACGCTCTGCACGCCACCCGTGCAGCTGTGGAAGAGGGTATCATCCCCGGCGGCGGTACCGCTTTCATCCGTGCTGCTGAGAAACTCAACGCCATCACTCCCGCCAACGAGGACGAGAAACTGGGTGTCGAGATTATCCGCCGCGCCATCGAGGAACCCATCCGCATCATCGTTGAGAATGCCGGTATGGAAGGCTCGGTTGTGGTGAACGAGGTGAAGAACGGTAAAGGCGACTATGGCTACAACGCTCGCACCGAGAGCTACGAGAACCTGTTCAAGAGCGGTGTTATCGATCCCGCCAAGGTTGCCCGTGTTGCCCTGCAGAACGCCGCCTCTATCGCCGGCATGCTGCTGACCACAGAGTGCGTCATGTGCGACATCAAAGAACCCGAACCCCCTATGCCTGCCAACCCCGGCATGGGCGGCATGGGCGGAATGTACTAACCGCGTGCTCGCGGAGAGCAATAATATGAAAGGGAGCATCCAACTGGGTGCTCCCTCTTTAGCTATGTTTTGATTTCAAAACTGTCTTGTGACACTCTTTTCGGTCGTTTCCAAAATTGATTTGGATTTTTGACGTTTGCCGAGGTTTCATGTCGACAAACATCTCGTAATCATTTCAATAGATTAACTAATTTGCGGAATTCATTTTCACCCAATCCCGTTGCTGACAAACTCTGACGTCTGATTTTCCTACCGACTATCAGGCGATCTTCCTGCTCCAATTTATTCCATATTCTTTCACCAAGCAGTTTTCTCCACTGCTCTTCTGCGCGAACCACGACAAATACAGTTTTGCGATTCATCGTCAAATGCTGGATTAGCATTCTTGAAAAATATTGTGACGGCAAGATTCTTCCTTTGGCCTAATCCGTATATTTCTTGGAGGCATAGCCTATATACTCTATCACCGATAGCCGTGTATAAAGAGGGTCAAAAACCTCGTTGCTTTTGGGTATTCCCGCAGCGCTCCTGAATTTCTCAATCATGTCATACCAATAGTTGTCAACCAATGTGTGAGCTTCAAGGTATGTAATGTCCATATCACCCGGTTTTTTGTTAGGGCAGAACATTGATACTGCTTTTAAGTCAGATTGTTCAACTAAATGTTTGAAGATTGCCTCGCGATAGTATATCGTCAAAGCTTTTGCCAACACTCTTTTTTGCCAATCTTTAAATCCCGGATTAAGACTTAGCAGCACAACCCTTGCTGTAAGTGGATTGCCCATAAATGGTTTAGGCCATTTTTGAATACGGTATTTATATTCAACATCGTTATTTCGATTATGTTCGCTAATATAAGCCTCATCGCATTTAAGGACACATTGTGCGTTGTCATCGTAAATCGTTGACCCACCTCGTATGGGGTCAACGTACTCGAGACTTGAACCCCACGGATTCATGGATAAAACCTCTTCTTCCGAGATGGGTATTCTATCAAGTGGAGTTGGACTATACCATAGCTGTCTGAATTCGTCAGCATCAATGTAATGTCGCTTAATTAGTTCGTCATAATAATTTCTTACATCTGCAAAATATGGATTCTGTGCAAGAGCAAATCTATAGAGATTCCGAATCTCATCCTGAAACAATTTCACTAACTGCTTCAGGTTGATTTTATCATCGGAGACAAAATTGTCAATGGGATTGAATCCTCCACCACGTATCATTCCAATATAATTGGATATGGTTGCGCAAATGTTTTTTGTCCTATCTGGGTGTTCGTAACATTGTTCTTTTAGTTCATCGGAGAAATTGTATCCATGATATACACAATCTGCTATCTCTGCCAATTTATCTTCCTTGCATGAGTAGGAAAACTCATGAGCAAAACCATCAAAATATTCTCTGATTGATTTGGTAGGTTTAAATAATGGTTTCATTTTGGACTTTTTTTATTAAATTACACCTATTCAAACGCAATTTTCAGTCTACCAATGTGCTACACTCCCAGCACAATCTCGGCAGGGATGTCGAGTTTACGGCTGATGTTACGTGCTAATGGCAGGGATGGTTCTGTCTTACCGCGCACAATCTCGCTGAAATGCGGTGCCGATATGCCCAGCAGGGCGGCTGCTTCGCGTTGGGTCATTTTCTTTTTGTGAAGGCTCTCTTTGATTGCCTCGGTAAGCATCATCTCTGGCGGTGGGAACGGATAGTTGAGGTCTTCGTATTCTTCCACAAGTTCAGAAAGCATATCCAGTTCGGCCATGCGCGGGTCGGTCAACGGCATATCGTCCGACACCACTTTCAGTAGTTCTTCTATTCTTGCCATTGCGGCCTCGTAGGCTGCTTCGTTCTTAATATGTGCCATATCTCAAATGTTTTGAATGTCTTTGATTTTGTCATATTCATCGTGTGTTCCAATAAAGCGGATGTAGACCGTGTGTGGTGTGAAGAGTATGATTACCACCAAGCGGTAGTCGTTGCCTTTTATGTTAAACACATATCGGTCGTTCCCCACTTGTGACACTGTAGCGAAAGTGCGGCGTATGTCGGCGAAATTGTGCCAGTCGGCTTCTTTTGTCTTTTTATACCAGTCATCAAGAGGCCTCATCGCCTGTGGGTTGTTTACAACATATTGATTTATTGTCTTTCTTGAAACAATTCTCATCCCATTAATACTTTATTTTGACAATGCAAAGATACGAATAAAATTAGATGTGGCAAAATTTATTTATATTATTATGTAATTTCCAGAGTCAATGTCGAGGATATTGAAAATGCATTAGGGTTGCTGAACTTGATGAGTAACGTTTTCGACATTCTCATCGTGAGTATCTTTCCATACCGAAATGAGGACAATCCCTGAATGGGCGGAATGTACTAACCGCGTTCTCACGGAGAGCGATATTCAAAAAGAGAGTATCCAAACGGGTACTCTCTTTCCTTTTTGCAGCTTGCTATTCTTGGCTGGTTGCGACATGGTTGTGATGCTTTATTTTGATTACTGTAAAAAAGAGAATGTCTTTCTTTCAGTATTTTTTTCACGATGTGATAATAATTGTGTATTTTTGCAGTATGAAATCACCTAAAGAAATAACTGTCGAACAGTGGTTGATGCGTTTAACGCAGGAACTTATTGACATCACCCCAGAGGAGGACAACCTGCCGCTGCACGTCATCCACGACCTCTTCAATAACAAGGAAATCCAAGCCGTGCAGGACTATGCCAACAAGGTGTCCATCTCTCGACTCAACTTTAACGATCACGGCCCAGTACACATGCGTACGGTTTGCCATAATGCTTTGCGAATGCTCAAACTGCTGTACACCGCCGGCATCCCCACCAGTCTCCAGAAAGAGCAAGTGGGCACGTTCGATGACAGCGTCACAGCCGTGGTCCTTGCCTCGTTCTGTCACGACTTTGGCATGACTATCGGTCGTCAAGATCATGAACTCTACTCAGGCATCCTGGCCTATAACATCATTGACGGCATTCTGCTGAAAAACCTGCCTGATGAACGCGATTTGATGCGCCGCGTTGTTATCCGTTCCACCGCCATGGAGGGTATTCTCGGCCACATGGGTACCCGCAAGATTCATTCTATTGAGGCGGGCATCGTTCTCATTGCTGACGGATGCGACATGACCAAAGGCCGCGCACGTGTGCCCATTGAGATACACTCTGCCCCTAAGATGGGCGATATCCATAAATATTCAGCCAACTCTATCGACCGTGTGCTGATTCAGAAAGGCAATGAACGTCCCATCCAGATTGTCGTCCAGATGTCGGCCGAGGTTGGTCTCTTTCAGATAGAGGAGGTCCTGCTACCCAAGATCAACTCCAGCCCTGCCAAGGAGTATATCGAGCTTTACGCCTGTGTCGAAGGTGCTAAGCCGAAGCGTTATTTGTAATACGAATAAAATAATAACCCAATGAAAAGTTCCCTGTTTCTCATCCTATCGCTGGCTGTAGTTCTGATTGCCCATTCGCAGGAGCCCCAGCCTTTGCTTACACCTCAGCAGATGCCCAATCCTGTGCGTTTCCTACCTCCGCCACCCGACAAGGCTTCGGATGCTTTTGCATACGACCAGTCGCAATACCGCTGGGGCAAAGAGCAGCGGTTGGACTCGGCACGGCTGTCCATTGCCGTGAGGGATGCAGACTGGAGCATTGAGTGTATCTGCCGTGAGTTTAGCGAGCCTTTTGGTATGACTATCTCGAAGGAGGCAACTCCTGCGATATTCCGTTTGTTGTATGTGGCACTTATTTCGGCGGACATGGTGGGGAAACTGCCTAAAGATTTCTATAAGCGTACACGCCCATACGTCTATTATGGGGAGCCTACCATCTACCCACAGGACGAGGAGGAATTGCGAAATAACGGTTCGTATCCTTCGGGGCATACGATCGAGGGTTGGAGCGCGGCACTAATACTGACAGAATTAAATCCCGACAGGGCAGACACCATTCTGGCACGAGGGTATATGTATGGCGAGAGCCGTGTGATAGCGGGCTATCATTGGCAGAGCGACGTGGATGCCGGACGACTGGCCGCCAGTGCCGCCATAGCCCGACTGCATGCCGACAGACGTTTTATGAGGTTGTTGAGAAAAGCACACAAAGAATTCCGCTGTCTCTCTCGCAAACAGAGATGATACATGAAGTACCCTAATGAAGTACAAGGGGTGCTTCAGGTGGCTATCATAAAAACCGCTGCAGCAGGTTGCAGCATTCGGTTGTTGCTACGGCCATACTGGCTTCATGTTTGGTGAACGAGGCACCAGGTGCATACGGCTTACCCCCGTTGATAGATTTGTTTGAATCAAGATTCATAAGGGTATGGGAACCCTCCTTGGGCTTGGTTTTGAATATTTTTTCAATCAAGTCGCTGATGACTCCATAAGTGCCAGCACGCAATCCGCCTTGTGTATCGGCGAACTGGAGGAAGTCTTGCTGGTCCATCATCTTGGAAAACTCTGGAATGGCATTTTTTTCAATCGGGAGACCTCTTTCACGGGAATAGAGGCTGTAGAGGTCGATATAGTTGGTATGGGAATAGAAATCGCCTATCGTATGGAGGTCGACACCTGCCATAATGTATCTCTTGCGGTCGGTGTGCAGATGAAAGTTGTTGATGGCATCCTTGTAGGCATTGACAATCAGGTTGTTCCCTTTGTAGTTGACAAGATGAACTGATGACTTGAACGAGAGGATGATGTCGGAAAAGAAACCTATGCCAAAACGCATCCATCGTACTGCACTATCGGAGAAATCAGCTCCGATGAAGGCGTCGTTAAGCATTTTTTTGTGGGTCTTAATACCAAATTTATCCAATCGCTTGACGAATGAACGGATGATGAACTTGCTGTTGTCGTTTTTATTATCTTGTGCCATATTATTAGAGTTGATGTTGCAAAGATAATTATTTTACTTGATTTGAACAATCAGTATTTGATGTGAAAGATACCAGACAACAATGGATGGTTATGTTTTTTATTGATAATCGAAAAAAAAGATGTATTTTTGCATCTTGAATTTTGGATATATTACTCTACTATGTGTCTATAGTACAATTACCTATTGAATTGGCATGTGCCATGGGACAGGGATTGTGCATATCTGCACAGAAAATAGAACAAGATTAATTTATAATTCATATAAAATAATGAAGAAAACAGTATTAACAATCATGACACTATCGCTCTTTGCTGTTACAGCTTGTAACAAGGGTACCGAGTTGACCTCGGGTGTCAATCTTGACAACCTCGACACGACAGTAAACCCTGCCGAGGATTTCTATCACTACGCTTGCGGTGGATGGCTGAAAGCTCATCCACTGGATGCTGAACACAGCCGTTACGGCGCTTTCGATGTGTTGGCCGAGACCAATCAGGAGCAGTTGCGCACCCTTATTGATTCGCTCGTCAATACCAAGAACGACCCCGGCAGCTATGGCGACAAGATTGCCACTCTCTATTCTGTGGGTATGGACACTGCCACTATCGAGAAACAGGGCGCTGAACCCATCATGCCTTACTTGAACGAAATTGCTGCCATCAAGAGCGTTGATGAACTTCAGCCCGAGATGCGCCGTCTGCACGGTATAGGCATCAATCCATTCTTCGCTCTCTTCAACGAGGCTGATGCCAACGATGCCAACCAGTGCATCGCTTGGCTCTACCAGTCCGGCATAGGCATGGGTGAGCGTGACTACTACTTGGAAAGCAAGGGCCGCGAACCTGAGCTGCGCAAGGCATACATTGCCTTGATGGAAGCCCAATTTGCCAATGCTGGTTATGACAAAATCAGTGGCAAGACCCCTGCCCAGCTCGCCAAAATGGTTATGGACCTTGAAACCCGTTTGGCCAAGTCCCAATACTCCAACGAGGAAAACCGTGACCCCTTCAAGACTTTCAACAAGATGAACTTCGACACAGCATCCGTGCGTGCCGCTGGCATTGACCTCAAGACCTATTTCTCTGAGATCGGTCTTCCCAAGCTCACCAGCTTCAACATGTGCCAGCCCGAATACTTCAGCGAGGTGGGCAAGGTGCTGAATGAGCCCAAAAGCCTTGATGCCGTTAAGGCCTATTATGCCTGGAATGTCATCAACACTGCTGCACCTTATCTGAGCAGTAACTTCGTCAACACCAATTTCGACTTCTACGGTCGCACCCTGAGTGGTGCTGAGCAGCTGCGTCCCCGTTGGAAACGCGTCACCAGTACTGTTGACGGTGCCATGGGCGAAGCACTGGGTGAACTCTATGTGGCCCGTTTCTTCCCCCCGGAAGCCAAGCACCGCATGGTTGAGATGGTCAACAACCTGAAAGAGGCTTTTGCAATGCGTATCCATGATGCAAAATGGATGAGTGAGAATACGAAAAAGCGCGCTATCGAGAAACTCTCTACAATCATGGTAAAAGTAGGTTATCCCGACAAGTGGAGAGACTACAGCGGGCTTGAAATCAAGAAGGACAGCTACTTCGCCAATGTGGTCCGGAGCAATCAGTTCGACATTGCCTACATGGTGTCCAAGATTGACAAGCCCGTCGACAAGACCGAGTGGGGCATGACTCCCCAGACGGTTAACGCTTACTATAACCCCACAACCAACGAGATTTGCTTCCCGGCCGGTATTCTGCAGAAACCCTTCTTCGACATGAATGCCGACGATGCTTTCAACTATGGTGCTATCGGTGTTGTTATTGGACATGAGATGACCCATGGCTTCGACGACCAAGGTCGTCACTATGATAAGGACGGCAACCTGAACGACTGGTGGGAGGACGAGGATACCGTCCGCTTCAAGGCCAACGCCCAGGTGCTTGTCGATTGGTTCAACAAGGTTAAAGTCAGTGACAATCCTCTTACCTATGCCAATGGCCAGCTCACACTTGGTGAGAACATCGCCGACAACGGTGGTCTGCACATCAGCTATCAAGCCATGCAGAATGCGCTTGCCAAGCGCCAGGTCAACGACAAGGAAATGGATGGTTTCACCCCCGCCCAGCGATTCTTCCTCGCCTATGCCGGTGTATGGGCCAGCAACATCCGCGAGGAGGCTAAACTGCAGCTTACGGCTGCCGATGTTCACAGTCTGGCCGAGAACCGTGTGAACGCCACTTTGCCGCATATCACCGAGTTCCTCGAAGCTTTCGGCATCCAGCCCGGTTGCGCCATGTACCTCGCTCCTGAACTCCGTGCTCAGCTCTGGTAATTGCATTCCTTTCTTTTTCATATCATTAAGAGTCGTCTTTATGGCGACTCTTTTTTTATCCCCATAGTACAATCGCAGATTTAAAAAGTTTTCGTATCTTTGCACTACATTCATACTGATTGTATGTTTGGCAACAGGTTGAAACAAAGTTGTATATAAACTAAACACAATAAACATCATGAAACAACTTATCGAGTGCGTTCCCAATATCAGCGAGGGACGCGACATGAATATCATTAACCAGGTGACAGCCGAGATTGAAAAAGTAGAAGGTGTAAAACTCCTTGACGTGGATCCCGGCCAGACCACCAACCGCACTGTCATCACTTTCGTGGGCGAACCCGAGCAGGCATGCGAGGCCGCCTTCCGTGTTGTACAGAAAGCTGCCGAACTTATCGATATGCGCAACCACCATGGCGCTCATCCTCGCCAAGGTGCTACCGACGTCTGCCCGCTTATCCCCGTCAGCAACATCTCCATGGACGAGGTGGTGGAATATGCTCACAAATTAGGCAAACGTTTGGGCGAGGAGCTCAACATCCCCATCTACTGCTACGAGAACGCCGCTTTCCAACCCAAGCGTCGCAATCTGGCATACTGCCGTACCGGCGAGTACGAGAGCCTCAGCAGCCGTCTCGGCAGTGAAGAGTGGAAGCCTGATTTCGGTCCCAACGAGTGGAACGACCATGTGGCACAGACTGGCGCCACTCAGGTTGGAGCTCGCGACTTCCTCGTTGCCATCAACTACAACCTTAACACTACCAGCACCCGCCGTGCCAATGCCGTGGCCTTCGATGTCCGCGAAAAAGGCCGTCCTCAGCGCGAAGGTGGCAAACCCAGCGGCAAGATAATGAAGGACGAGAAAGGCAATACCATTATGATTCCCGGTACTCTGAAAGGCACCAAGGCTATTGGCTGGTACATCGAGGACTATGGCATCGCCCAGGTTTCCATGAACATTACCAGCATCAAAGTTGCTCCCGTACATCTCTGTTTCGACGAGGTGTGCCGTTGTGCAGCTAATCGCGGTCTCCGCGTAACTGGTTGCGAAATCGTTGGTCTCATTCCCAAGAGCGTTCTGATTGACGCTGGCAAGTATTATCTTGCCAAGCAGCAACGCAGCTTGGGTGTCAGCGAGGATGAAATCATGAAAGTGGCTATCAAGAGCATGGGGCTTGACGACCTCAAACCTTTCGATCCCAAGGAGAAAGTCATAGAATTCTTGATTGAAGACCACAGCCAGAAGAAACTTGTCGACCTCACCTGCACTGGCTTCTGCGACGAGACTGCCAGCGAAAGCCCTGCACCTGGTGGCGGCAGTGTGAGTGCCTACATGGGCGCTTTGGCCGCTTCTTTAGGTACTATGGTGGCCAACTTGACGGGTGGCAAAGCCGCCTACGACGACGAGTGGGAGAAGTTTAGCGACATTGCCGTAAAAGGCCAAGCCCTCAAGACAGAGCTCTTGCACCTTGTTGACGAGGATACCAATGCTTTCAACAAGATAATGAATGCATTTGGTCTGCCCAAGAAAACCGACGAGGAGAAGACTGCACGCACTGCTGCTATCCAAGAGGCCACTAAGTTCGCTACAGAAGTCCCCTTCCACACTATGCAGAAGAGTTTCGAAGCTTTCGAGGTGTGCCGTGCGATGGTAGAGTGGGGCAACCCCGCAAGTGTGACTGACGGAGGTGTTGGAGCACTTGCCGCTCGTAGTGCCGTCATGGGTGCCCATCTCAATGTGAAGATTAATGCAAGCTCTCTGAAGGATGAAACATTCAAAAACGAAATTCTTTCCAAGGCAGCAGACCTTGAGGCCCGAGCCATAAAAGAAGAGGCTGAAATCATCAAGATTGTAAACGAAAAGATTGGACTCTAAGTCTCACACTTCTTTCCCCGGATATATGAACCGAGAAGAGATATTAAAAGAAATTGAGCAACAGCAACAGCTGTTGCTCAATTATTTGGAACTTGAAGTAGACATTGAAGACGATTCAGCTTATATAGCACGCGGTAACGGATTTTGTGATGCCAAATATAGTGAGGACTTCCTCCATAGCCAGGCTGACAAGATACGGAGCCGTATAGCAGAACTTGAGAACTTGCTGAAATGAATCTTCACATCTGTTCTATCTCAAACCAATAGACACTTATCAAGCGATAATATACACCTTATGCCCCTTTTCTGTTAATCGCATAAATGACAGAAAGGGGGCTTTTCTTTCCACAATACTTTCTACAAGCAGTTTCATACTTACTTCGGAGAATCTGATATAGCACAAATTCAAACCCATCGCACATATTAACCCAAATCGGTCAATAGAAAAGCGAAAACCCTAATGAGTGATTGGTTGGCAAGCATAATGCCAGTATAGCGCATTGTCCTGGAGGGGCTTTCGCTACATAGCGTACAAAGATAATAGATAGAGTAACATCTAAAAATTGCTCCCCTGAAAGAGAAAATCGTGATAATCATTATCGATTATTTAACACGAATTGCCGTGAAATGACCATAAATTAATGACAATTAATGATAATCCCAAATCGGTCATTAGCCGACTTATCAATCGGGATAACCACACTCAGCGGACGGCTCGCATGACCCACTTGGGCCGTTCAATCTCGGCTCTATGTTGCCTGCTTATAGGCTTGTTTTCGGTTTCATATCGAGTAACGATGCTATAACGATACTCTATCGATGCAGGATTGAACGGCCCCTCTCCGTAGCGAGGGGAAAACGTTGCCGCTCCATGGCGCAGGGCGGGTAGGCAGAACAAGGTTCGGGGCAGGGGTTATCCCCGTGCATTGCACGATTCGGCAGTTAGACCATAGAAGTTTTCGGTTTCCTAACGACCGATTTGGGATAAAAGATAGGAGATTTCTTCGTGGGAGATTTCAAGTAGCATCAACCCAATGACCGATTTGGGTTTATCTGAAACAATAATGCCTCAGCCATATAGGCTAAGGCATTATTTCTGAATTTGTCTTGTTTGTAAGAATGCTTATTCAACCACTTCAGCAATCGAACCACGATAAGCCGGGCAAGTGTGATGGGTGCAAGAAGATGCAACCATGGCGATAAGCATGACCAAACAGAGCGCAATAAGTGACTTTTTCATTTTATATCTATATTTATTATGTTTATTGAATTCAATATCAATAGCGTTCAAATATGACCTTTATCCAAATCGATATTGGATGACTCCTCGGAGTTAGTGATACCCAATATCCCAGCATCTATCAGACGACCTCTTATGACCTTCTCTCTTATATTGGCGGAATGCGACTTATGAGCCAACTCATAAACCCTCGATGGAGTAGTGAAACTCAAGAATGCAATCTTGAGATATCTCCACCTGTTCGAACTGTTCCACCAAT
>R21__coassemble_1839_pt1 | contig 13439 bp, 14 predicted proteins | sample R21__metabat2_low_PE_009 | metagenome-assembled genome bin R21 | reverse complement strand
TGATAATTGTTGCTCATAATTAATTGTATTGATTTGTTTGTTAATCTCGATTTTGAAATTGCAAATTTACGAATATTTAATAAACCACAAAGAAAAAAAGTATTGCTGGCTCTATTTTTTTTGTCTATATCCTATCTCCATGCCTGCAGGGTGCGGCAGGTCGACACAAGGAATCACAATTGAAATTATTTGAGTGAATAGATTTTTTTTTGTACTTTTGTGATTGAAAAAAGTGGCGAAGTCTGTGCGATTTTGCACGTATGATATTGGATTTTAATATGGTATTAATATTTAATATGGTATTAATATATGTTACAAACAGTTTTTGTAGGAATAACGGCACAACCTTGTAATGGACACCCCCAGTATGTGGCCCCGTGCGTCACGGTGGTGCAATTTGCAGTGGAGAACGGATTTACCGACTCGTACACAGAGAAACTCGGATTGACTGACAACGAAGGAGACATTAACCTAGAAAGTCGCAGCAATGATGGCGACAACTGGGGTGGTGTATCCGACAATTATTGGTTTTGATAAGTTGATACTTATCGCATTAAGCATGAATAAGTTTATGAAAATGAAAAGCAAGATACAATACCTTTTCTTGGCAGGCATGATGCTGCTAGGCGGCGTGTTGGCAACCAGCGGCTGCCAAAAAGAGAACGACCGGGAAGGCATTCCCGAAGGGGCTGTCCTGATTACCGCTGAAGGCTTTGGCGGCATGGAGGGAGACAAGACTTCGGTGAGTGCCGAGAGTGTGGTTTGGGAGAACGGGGACAGGGTAAGCCTCAATGGTGCCGACTATACCGTCACGGTGAGTGGAAACAAGGCTTACGTTTCGGGTTTCAGCAGCCCCGACGGCCAGTTCCGGGGCATCTACCCCGCAGGCTTGACGACTGGCACCCAGACGGTGACAATCCCGTCGCAGTATGAAAGCCATTACAACAACGGACGGCAAGTGTTGCATCTGCCCATGCTGGCCATGGCCAGCGCCCGTGCCGATGCAATCCGCTTCCGCCATGCCACCGCTGCGGTCCGTGTGCTGGTGAAGAACTCGCTGAATGTGGACGTGGTGGTGACGGGGGTGAGTGTGAGCAGTGAGGAAGGACAGCTGTGCGGCACTCGGGGCGTGACCCTTGGCGTGGGGACCCTCGCAGAGGCTGCACAAAGCGAAGACGATGCGATTGCCGATGAGGACAAGCAGGTGTCGGTGCTGTTGACCGACAGCCCCCTCTTGGCTCACGGCGGCAGCGACATCATAGAGGTGCAGGTGCCCATCCTGCCTGTTGCTGAGGGGGACATGACCATCACCGTCTATGCTCACATGGCGGGTGCCGCACCCGGTGCCAGAAACTTCACTTTCACCCATACGGCTTCGCACCCTGAGCTTGCCCGCAATGTGATGATGACGGCGCGCGTCAACCTCAGCACCGATGGGGGACGTACCACTGAGGACACCAAAGGCCGTTTCTCGGTGGGGGAGAATAGGTGGGTGGTGTTTGCCCACGGCAACCTGCAATTTAATGCCGGCACAAGCACATTCCGCTTTGCACCCGAACAGTACGACATCATCGGCGACGGCAACAGCCATGTCGCTTCCAACTATTCGGGATGGATAGACCTGATGGGCTGGGGCACCAGCGGCTACCAGGGCAGCAACCCCTGGCTGTCGAGCACCGTCGAGGCGGATTATGGCCCCACTTCCGGCAACATCGCTACGACACATTACGACTGGGGTGTGCACAACGCCATCGAGAAGGCTGGATCTGCCGGCACCTGGCGCACCCTGACAAGCAGCGAGTGGGACTACCTGCTGAACGACCGCAGTGCGGTCAAACGCTTTGCAAAAGTGGCACTGTCGGTTGACGGCACCACGGTCAATGGGTTGGTTCTGTTCCCCGACGACTACAATGTTGCCGATGGGCTTAGATGCAATCAGCCCAACCTTGGATACGAAGGCCAAGGTGGGTCGAACATACTGTCGTTGAGCCAGTGGCGGCAGATGGAGGCCGAAGGCGCCGTATTCTTGCCTGCAGCGGGATACCGGGAGGGCACTAGCCCCACCGAGGTGGGCGGCACGGGCTACTACTGGTCCTCGTCAAGAGTTGTTGGTAGTGCACGGGCGCTCCGCTTCGCCGACGAGAATATGGTGTTCGACAGCTCTCCCGCCGTATACTACGGAAACGCCGTCCGTCTCTGCAGCGATATTTGAATTTTTCCTTCCCGGACGAACACGAGCGGCACAAACCGCAATTTGAATTGAGAAAACTGCTAAATTAAATAATGTCCCTTGAAAAGGGGCATTCGTGATACGGAGAGGGGTCGTTCAATCCTGCCTCGTTATGGTATCGTTATAGCATCGTTACTCGACATGATAACGGATAACTAGCATGTAAGCAGGCAATATCGAGCCGTGATTGAACGACCCAAGTGAATAGTGGCGTGCCGTCCGCTGAGACTTGCTATTCGGTGTAGATGATGAAGTGGGGGCGGGAGTCGATGGATAGGAGGCCGTTGTTGGCTTCGGCCTCGGCTTTGAGCACCCGGATGGCGTTCTCGTTGTCGATAAGGTCGTTTGTTATCAGTCGCGAGGTCTCGCACCATCCCACCAAGGGGTTGTGGAGGTGTGTTTCGCGGTCTTCGCGGTCGGTGGTGGCCACGTAGTTGGTAGTGACGACGGTGAGGGTGCGAGAGGCCCAGTCGGAGGTCCATTCCCCATTTTGGTAGATGGTGGTGCCGTCCTTGACGAGGGAGTGGAGGGCGTAGTCGTAGTAGGTTCTGTCCGAGCTGCTGGTGCTTTCCTTGCAGGTGATGTAACAGTCGATGCCTGTCATCTGGGTCAGCAGAATCCTGCCGGCACCGGTCATGGAGTATTCAAACAGCTGGAGCAGTTCGGCATAGGTGATGCGGAACACATAGAGCTGGTTGCCGAAGGGAAACATGTCGTAGACATTGCCGACGGTGATGTTGCGCGAGGGCTGCCCGTCGAGGGTGAAGTAGGTGCGGATGTAAGTACGGTTGAGGAAGGCCACGTCGGCCTCGCTGATGCGTTGCATGATGTCGCCCATCCAGTTGCCCATGACCGAGGCACGTTGTCCGCTGCCGTCGATGAAGTAGTTGGATGCATCGACGGTGATATGTCCGATGACCTGTTGTAAGTGCCCGGAAAGGTCGTTGAGGGCGTTGTCGGAGACGGTGAGGATGTCGTCGTCGAGGTCCTCGGCGTTCTGCCCAGCGAAGGTGTGGCGGTCGCGGGTGGCGTCGACATTGATGGTTTGCTGGTCGTTGACACTTGTGAATGAGATGTTGCCCTCTTCGTCAACCCTGAATTGGAGCTGGGCATAGGCGTAGGCTTCGCTCTTCTTGCCCCCTTGCAGATAGGCGAGTCCCCAGCTGGTCTGCCCCGAAATGGTGCGGTGGGTGTGGCCGCCAAGCACGAGGTCGACAACCGAGCGCTCGCCGAGGCGTTCCGCCGCCTTGTCGGCGGCACCGTGGGTGAGCAGGATGGTGGCGTCGCACTGCCCGGTGGATTCCAGCTCGGAGGCGAGGCTGTTGGCGATGGTGTAGTTCTCCTGGATGGTGTAGCCTTTGTCGGAGAATTGCGAGGCCATGATGCTCATGGAGTAGTCTTCGGCAAAACCGATGATGCCTATCTTTACGTTGACACTGCCGCCACGGGGATTGACTGCCGTCTTTTCCACAATGACGTAGTCTTTGGTGCAGGAGACGCGGTTGCCGTGCTGGTAGAGGTTTGCACAGACCACGGGCACCTCGTTGACGTGGTTGCGGCCGTTGTAGTCGTAGTCGAGCAGCGTGGCGTCGGGGTCGACCATGTTCTCAAATCCCCAGTCGAAGTCGTGGTTACCCAGCGCCACTGCATCGTATTCCATCTTGTCGAAAGAGACATAGATGGGCTTGCCCAGCTGAAGGTTGGAGATGGTGGTGCCTTGGTAGAGGTCGCCGCCGTCGAGCAGCAGGAGCCGTTCTTTCCGGTAGGCTCCGCCGTGGCCGCGGATGTCCTTCACCTTGTCGGCGATGTAGGCCAGCCGGTAGTGGACGGTGTCGGTGGAGGCGTCGACAATGTGGCCGTGGACGTCGGTGGTTTCGATGAGGGGCAGCAGGTAGTCGCCTGCGGCCGGTTTGAGGGGGTTGATGTCCTCTTTTTGGCAGGAATAGAACATGGCTGTCACAACGACCACTGGCAGTAGAAGTTTGAAGATTTGTTTCATGGGTTGTTACTTTTAATATTATCAGGATATTTGACTGTTCGCAGTGAGTATCAACATGTTTTGTGGCATCATGCTCAATGCGGATACGGTGTTATCGGTTGCAAATTTACGTATTTTTCATGAATTAACGCTCGTGTTGGTATAAAGTTGATGTATGTGGTAACGGCAGGCCTGGCAGGATAGGTTGTCGCGCACAATCGTATGGGGTGACAATTTGTCAGTGGCTGTGGCAGGGGTGACTGTTGGCATGGTAGTTGATACTTAGGTTGTCGGATTCGCCCGCAAAAGGGTGGGTCGGAAAAGAAATATCAATTAATTAAGAAAATAAAAAAATAGAATATCATGGGTAAAATCATTGGAATCGACTTGGGTACAACAAACAGTTGTGTATCAGTCATGGAAGGTAACGAGCCGGTTGTTATCGCCAACAGCGAAGGCAACCGCACCACTCCCTCGGTAGTGGGATTTATTGAGAACGGCGACCGTAAGGTGGGCGACCCCGCCAAGCGTCAGGCTATCACCAACCCTCACAACACGGTGTACAGTATCAAACGTTTCATGGGCGAGACTTACGACCGTGTGCAGAAGGAAATCGCCGCAGTGCCTTACAAGGTGGTGAAGGGCGACAACAACACGCCTCGCGTGGAAATCAATGGCCGCCTCTACACTCCGCAGGAAATCAGCGCTATCGTGCTGCAGAAGATGAAGAAGACCGCTGAGGACTACCTCGGCACCGAGGTGACTGAGGCCGTCATCACCGTCCCCGCCTACTTCAACGACAGTCAGCGTCAGGCCACTAAGGAGGCTGGCGAGATTGCAGGCTTGAAGGTGCGCCGTATCGTCAACGAGCCTACCGCTGCCGCATTGGCATACGGTCTGGACAAGAAGGCTCAGGACATGAACGTGGCAGTGTTCGACCTGGGTGGCGGTACATTCGATATCTCCATCCTGAACCTCGGCGACGGTGTCTTCGAGGTGAAGAGCACCAACGGTAACACCCACTTGGGCGGTGACGACTTCGACCTGAAGGTCATCAACTGGCTGGCTGACGAGTTCAAGGCCGACAAGGGCATAGACCTTCGCAAAGACCCGATGGCTATGCAGCGTCTGAAAGAGGCTGCCGAGAAGGCCAAGTGCGAATTGTCCTCCTCTCAGGAGACCGAAATCAACCTGCCTTATATCACCGTGGCTGACGGCGTGCCTCAGCACTTGGTGAAGAAACTGACTCGTGCCAAATTCGAGCAGTTGTGCGACGACCTGATTCAGGCCACTATCGAGCCTTGCCGTCAGGCCATGAAGGATGCCGGCTTGAGCAACAGCGATATCAACGAGGTGATTCTCGTGGGCGGTTCGACCCGTATCCCCGCCGTGCAGAAGAAAGTTGAAGAGTTCTTCGGCAAAGCCCCCAACAAGGGTGTCAACCCCGACGAGGTGGTGGCTATCGGTGCCGCTATCCAGGGCGGTGTGCTGACCGGCGAAATCAAGGATGTGCTGCTGCTGGATGTCACTCCTCTGTCGCTGGGTATCGAGACCCTCGGCGGTGTGATGACCCGTCTGATCGACGCCAACACCACCATCCCCACCAAGAAGAGCCAGGTGTTCAGCACCGCTGCCGACAACCAGCCCGAGGTGGAAATCCATGTGCTGCAGGGCGAGCGTCCTATGGCCAACCAGAACAAGACCATCGGCCGATTCCACTTGGCAGGCATTCCGCCTGCACCGCGTGGAGTACCTCAGATTGAGGTTACCTTCGACATCGACGCCAACGGCATACTGAATGTCAGTGCCCTCGACAAGGCCACCGGCAAGAGCCAGAACATCCGCATCGAGGCCTCCAGCGGTCTGAGCGAAGACGAAATCAAGCGCATGAAGGCTGAAGCCGAAGCCAACGCCGACGCCGACAAGAAGGCCAAGGAGGAGATTGAGAAGATTAACGCCGCCGACGGCATGATCTTCCAGAGCGAGAAGAACCTGAAAGAATATGGCGATAAGATTCCCGCCGAGAAGAAGAGCGCCATCGAGGCCGCCCTCACCGAGCTGAAGGCCGCCCACACCGCCCGCAACGTCTCCCAGATTGACGCCGCTATGGAGAAGATGAACCAAGCATGGCAGGCTGCCAGCCAGGACATGTACAATGCCCAGCAGCAAGCCGGCGGAGCCAACCCCGGTGCCGGCTTCGACCCCAACAACATGGGCGGCAACCCCGGCCAGCAAGGTAGCTCCACCAACCAAGGCGGCAGCGACAACGTCACCGACGTCGACTACGAAGAGGTGAAATAATAAAAAGGTTATTTTCAGACAAGAGAGTAGGTGTAGTTTATGCATCTACCCTCTTTTTTAATAAAAAACTATGGATACACAAACAATACTGAGTATAGTCCAACTTTTCGCTGTTGCTGCGATACCTGTTTTCATATGGTTGGTTGGTAATAAACAGATGCGTAAGAAGGAAAAGGTAGATGCAAAAAGAGAATTGTTCTTCACTTTAATGAAATGTAGAAAAACAGGTTATGTGACCAGAGAAAGAGCCGATGCTTTAAATCTTATTGATGTGGTATTCCAAGATGATAATAAAGTACGGGAGGCTTGGAAGAACTATTTGAGTTCATTGAGTCCAAATTCGGCTGAAAATCAAAATAACAATGCATATCTTTTAGACCTGTTGTCCGAAATGGCACAATCATTGGGGTATGAAAAACTTAAGCAGACTGAAATTGATAGATTTTATGAACCACAAGGCCTAATTGACGATGGAAAGAGTGATCGTCAGGTTAAAGAGGAGATTATCAATACAATGCGTTTTCTCCGTAAAGATGGATTAGTACAAGAATAACTGCTGGTGTGTTTCTGCAAGCAACCAGAGACAAATTGATTGCATATGTGTAAAGTTTCCCATCCTTAGATATAGGTGATGAACTTCGGATTATATTGAATTTAAGTTGTTGGGGATTGCAAATACGCAATAAAGGAAAACCGCTGCCAAAAGAATCCGCAGCGGTTTCCTCATTAAATTGCTCTACGGGTTGACGTCAGTGAACTCCCCATAAAATTCAATTATACGAAGTGGTGATGTCATTGCAAATCTGATACATTTCATATTGTTGAAAATGTTACATACTACAGGTTCATTGGGATTTTTCCAAGCACGATTTGTTAGCCGTCCGTACTGTATTCTATCAGGCTGTATGTCATCATCTTCGATTATAGGAAGATTAAAATTAGAATTGATTCCTGTAGGAATGGTGCCAGACAGACAAAATGTCATCCCTCCATCTATATCCATTCCGCCGACTTTTGACTCGAGTTCTCTGAAATTTGCTATTGATACTACACTGTATGAATTAAAATACATCTCGTGTGCTTTAATTGTGCATTCGATTTCGCCTTGGCTAACGCATCTACCACTTTGATATTCCTCAAAGCGATTAGCATTGAATTCAAATGATTTTTTGTAAAGTGACTCCATATTTGATTATTTTAGAAATTATTATTTGATTTAAAGAAGCGTTCGATATAAAATGTAATATGTCCCAATGATATCAACCATATGTTCCATCTTGTATTTGAACATTCCATTATTCCCTCGTTGGCGTTCCCTTAATGCCTCAAATGCTCTGGAATCACATAAATTTTCCAATTGAGACAACAGGTTTACGCGGTCAATTAGATTAATTGTATTTTCTTTCTGATTCCATTCTGTCTCACTTACTCCTGGAAAACCAAAGCGATTCATACAATAGTGCTTTGAATAGTATGACAATACAAATGCCCGAATAGCATACCAAGTATTGTGTAAAGGATTATATGGTATACCTTGTAACGCGAAGTCGGTTGAGCGGATGAATTCTACAACACCAGATCGAGATATTTCGAAAACATCATCATTGTATTCCGAGTAGAAGTTAAGATACCATAAGATATTCTTCTCTCCTTTGGTAGCAAAAGCTATCTCTGGCATGGATTTTCTGTATAGAAATACACCGAATCTATTTTTATCTTCTCCTTTGCCGCTGAAATCCACCTCCTCAGAAGAGTCCCTTTCAATAGAGGTTCGATTAATCCCGTCGGATTGCAGTTGGAATCCATAATCAGATGAATCATATATGCTGAATTGTAATCCATCATTTTGATAGTCTTTATTTTTTGTTATAACCACTTTATTGGCTGCGGAGTATTCTGTTTGGCCAGTGTTTATGGTACGTACTTGTCGAAACGAGTAATAAAAGAGAGGCGCCTTTTCGCTAACAAATTCTATTGCCATTTTAATTATGCCCATTTTATACTGATGGCTCTTCAGTATTAACAGTTTTCTTCAATAAAGAGTATTTCATTGCACATTTTTACTAGTGTACTTCCCATCAAATTTGTATCGTTTAGGAAAACTTGTCCTGAAGCAAATGCGTTCTTTATTTCTTCGGCAAAGTATTTTACTTGTGGTAAAAACATCATCAAATATAAAGAAAAATCTGTATCATTTAAAAGTTCTTCAGGCTTTCCATATTGATAATGAATGAACAAGTAAACAATAGGACATTTGTAGAGACTATACGCTATTTTAGCTTCAGCTGCCGAATCTACACCTTCTTCAATCATAAGTTGGGCGGCAAGTTTTGCGCCATATTCATCAACTTTCTTGTATATAGAAATATACTCATCTTTTGTCCAGGGTGATTTTCTACCCATATTAATTCCTTCTGCCATATTCCGTTTTATTTGAACATTATACGATAATAATAATCATCACAATGAGGAGGATTGAGCATTAAGTAGGCATAAACATTATCGCCATCTTTTATAATGCTGAAGTAATTGATTTTGCTTTTTTCGAGAACACTCAGAGTGGCTGGCAGCAATTCGTTTATATTGTTTGCCACTTGTAAGTTGTTTGTTGCAACAGCGATTTCTGAAGTTCTTCGTTTGTCATAAACGAATTTTTTTACGGAGAACCGAACGAGCGGAGCGTTCACCTTACTAATGGGATTGTTGGCTGTTATTTGGATTACATTAGAGCCATACATTCCACTTTGCATCATGACGTCTACTAATTTGGTGACTTGTTCCACTCGTTCCTCTTGAGAATTAACATAATGGCATCTTTCAATAATTGCCTCATCAAAAAATGCCATGAAGTCATTGCCTCTACAGATTCCTTGAATAGATATGTCCATTGTATTCATGCCTGTTTTATCCTGTTGGCTCTTCAGTTTTATAGTGATTAAACAATTTTCGGCTTCCAGTTGTAGAGCCGGAAGCCGATGTCGGGGTAAGGATATGAAAAAGGCGTGAGACCTTCGTTATAAATCCTTATTACTTAATCAGGTGACTGGTAATTACCTTTGAGGCTAATAAGGAACGAACAATCCACGCCAATGCGTGAACCTGTTGTTTCTTATTCTCGCCTCTTAAGATTACCAGTCTTCGATTAAGGAGAACAAGCACTTCAAGCTCTATTTATTTCTTTACTATTTCTACGTTTTACGTCATTGTATTCTTTTGTGTTGCTGTGATTATAATTGTGAATAATCCCACATTGCCATTGGAAGTATTTTCTTTTGAACTATCATTCGGTACTGTGGTGTGTGCTTGGGAATATCGAAATTTGAGGATTGCACCCACGCAATAGCTTTCTTCTTCTTTGCTGTCAGTTTGTTAATCTCTGGAGCCTTGGAAGGGAGCCACGTTTTCAACCACTCCAGTTTCTTTAGCATTTTTGTGACTTCGCTGGTAATGGCAGAGTGAATTTCGATATAAAAGACCTCGCCATCATAGCCTAACGCATAATCCCATCGGCAATCATTAGGGTAAAGCTCCCTTGTGGTGGCATCAATATCAAGGCTTCCGTCAATTTTTGTCAGGTCAGGCACACTGATCTTGGTGGTATATCTACCGAGTGCAGACAAGCCTTCGTGATAGCCGTTGCTCACATCGGGCGTTGCCGCTACGGCCTCACGAAAAGTCAACTGCTTATTTGATTTGTCCTTGCTCATACCGGGTGGCTACTCTGCATATTCATAAACAACGTCTGCGGCATCTGCAGAGAATTGAGATAGCCCACCCCAACCAGAAATGGCATGGTTATCACTTCCAGCATCCAAAGAAGAAATGTCAGTCGACTCGACTTTGCCATTTGCTACACGCGAGAAATAGTACGTCAAGAGTGTTTTATCAAATAAGCCGTCGAATAATTGTCTGCTGGCAGGATTTTTACGGATATTAAAAAGTTTGAACATAGCATCCTCTTTCTTGTCGGAGGAAGAGTTCTTTATGGCATTGAAAGCCCAGGCGAAATCAAGCAAGGTGGTGGAATGGGTAGAAATAATCACTTTCAGACCATTATGCAGAAGTTCCAATACTTCGAGCAGAATGGCTTTGATGGCTTGTGGGTGCAACCCCATTTCAGGTTCCTCAATTACAACATATTGATAATTGTCTTTTTTAAAAACGGGTGAGGAAGGTCCAGACAAGCAATAGAAAGCGATAAGCAGAGGCATAAACTCTTTCTGGCCAGTGCTCCATGTCATAAAAGGAAGATTCATGTCATCTATCTTCATCTGAAATTTCTTCTGGCCGGCATTCTCTTCCATGACAATCTTGCCGCCATAGAATATATTGTCGTTGAAAGATTGTTTCAATACTCCTTTTAGCCTGTTGCTGATAGGAAAGATTGTGTTCGGGTCGCCCATGAACCCTTGAATGTATGTTCTTAAAGTTTCGCTAAAAGCTCGCAAAACATATGGAGTGGAAAGGTCGAACTCCATGAAGTTTTTCGGACGGCCATCAGCAATGCTAAGGATGCGCTGTGCCGGAATATAAAACATGGATTCCTTCTGGGGTACGTTGCGTTTGGTTAAAGTGTCAATAGATATTGTTTCATTGTCGAACAGGATTCCTGTCTCTGGTTTGAACATTTTGTTCAGACCATCCCCAAAAACGACATCCAAAACCTTTTGAGGGTTCTTTTTGTCAATAATAAAATTATATTTGCGGAGATTTGACAGTATGTATTCCTTATCGACAATATACTTCAGTAGTTCCAGAAACAAACTTTTGCCGCTGGCTTGAGGACCAACTAAGAATGTGAGGTCTCCAAAATCCACTGACACCTGACCAATTGGTCCAAGGTTACTTATGCACAAACTCTTCATAAGAATTCCAATTCTTTTTTCAAAATGCAAAGATACATATTTTTTTTCATTCGACAATAAATATTTCACCATCTTTCACCGAGACATCATCACGGTGTTGTCAAATGATGGGATGACACGGTTCCCACGACGGTTTTCGCGATCCTTGCGGATAATGGCTTCTATGTCGTCATCGCCATGATCGTTGGCCCAGCATCCAGACAAACTGCGAAACCCTTTCTCGCGCTCCTCTTCACCGTCAACAGAAGACAGGCGCATACTGCTGATGAGCATCGAGACAAGTTCAAGTTTCAGCTTGTCGTCCAAATTCTTCACCAGTCCCCAGTAGTGCATGATAGAAGAATTGTTGTTGCGTGTTCTTTCAGCTGTTGTTTCCATTTTTTAGCAGTTTTCGATTTGCAAAAATACGACTTTTTTCCAACATGACAAAATGTTTTTTATAGAGGATTCCCCAATACTTTCTATAGCACACACTTTTTTGTTGCTATGCGGAGAAAGAGTGTTATCTTCTCCGCAGAATATGCGGAGAATAACAACTAAATTATCCGCAAAATAACAGAATTATTACTCCTTCAAATATGAGTAATAAGCCTCTCGGGCATTAAGGTCATTATCCGCAATAGGAGCACCGGCACCGAGTAAGCTGAATACTATGTCAGGCATTCCTGTTTCGTTGGTCGTGGGAACAGATTGGGAGGTAAGCAACTCATGAATACGCGAAATGCGCTGTACAGATGAGTCCATACCGTCCTCGCTTTGGGGTTTGTGTGACAAGCTATCGGCCAGCCGCAGTAGCAGAATATCCACCTGCGACTGCATCCAAGCCTCGACAGCCTCGTCATTGGGAAGCGCGGGCTTTACCCTTTCCAGTACGCAGTCGTCAACCGATATACTATATGTGCACATAATTGTATATTTTTCAATTTGCAAAAATACAAAGAATAATTGAACTGACCAAATATTTTTTTCGCAGTCTTTCTTTACAAATTTCACCGCTTCAATCAGCGGCGACAGACAAATGAAATAAAATGTTATCTAGGGTATAGGTAGGGAAAAGTAATCTTGTCTTTGCTATCTTTCTGCGTTTTATGTTAGAATCATTTTGTCAATTTTACGCTGCAGAGATACACATTATCTTTTTATCATTTTTGCCGCTTTAATTCTATCAATCACCACTGTGTCATTCTCAATATGGAAGATATATACCCATCGTTTGTTGTGTGACACCATGTGCCGTGCCTGAGGATGTATGCGACGGACATCGGCATAACGGCTGACACGATAGAGGTCGGCGAAGATGGTAAGCGAGAGTATCTCCTACCGCATTGCCTCTTTGTAGCGCCATGCACCTTCTTCTGACATGTTCTCCGCTAAGAAATCGGACAACTCGCCAAGGTCGGCTCTGGCCGATACGTCAATCTCAATTCTGTAGGTTCTCACGTTTCGTCAAATACATGGACCACAATTCATCGAAATACTCATCTACCGACAGGCGTTCGCGCTTGCCTCCTGTCGGAAAATTCTCTTGCGCAACAGCTGCACATCCATAGACGGTCTCAGGCTCAGATGATGTCGGCATAGGCTGTTCCTCAGTTTTATAAGTTTTTATCGGCATAGTACTATATCATCTTTTTCACGCTGCAAAAGTACACAAAAATATTCATTTGGCAAAATAATTGTTGCCATGCGGAGAAAAAGCTATGTTTAGATCGTGAAATATGCGGATAGCAGTACGTGCATTAGCCGTAAAAATCCTCATTTTTGGTGATTGTGGGGTCGTGGGGATGTTGATAATTTTGCAGCATGAATCAAAAAAGCTATAGTATGGATAAAAAACTGACATTCTGGGGTGCTACGGGTTTCGTGGTGCTGTATTTTGTGGCGGTATTCGCTGCCGAGTTCATCGGTTTTGCCCATCCAGTGTGCTGGATGCTGGCTCCAGCCTTGGGCGCGCTCCTTGGCGCATTGCCCTACCGCTGGCTCTCGCTTCGCTGGCATAAGTTCGGCTTGGGAACGGTGTTGTCTGCCGTATTCGGCTTGGTGATGATGGCTATGGGCGAGGTGG
>R21__coassemble_1680_pt1 | contig 14377 bp, 9 predicted proteins | sample R21__metabat2_low_PE_009 | metagenome-assembled genome bin R21 | reverse complement strand
CTGGTTGTTATCGTCGGCTTCGGTGTGCTGAGTGATTTGGTGCGCATGGGCGTAAAGAAGGATGGCGTCACATACCCGATTCTCGCCCTTGGAAACATTGCAGAGATTATCTACCTTTGGACACGCAAGGCGTGGTACCTCCAGGGAGCCGCCGAGGAGATGGGGCAGGCCTATGCCGACGCTATGGCTTCATTGCAGAGCACGCTGTGGTTTGTTGTCGCCTTGGTGGCCATCGTCGTAGCTGCCGAGTGCGGATTGTGGATAGCTAAAAAAATAATCAAATAACATTATATGACTATGGGTATACTAAGCAAGATTTTCAGTAATACACGCAAACCCGAAGGTTTCTTCGGAAGAATGATGGTCAACGGCATGAATGGCGGCGGTCACGCCCGTATGGCGGAATGGGGTCTCTCGCATCTGACGCTATTCGACAATGCCAACGTCCTCGATGTGGGGTGCGGTGGCGGTGCCAATGTGGCACGTCTGCTGAAGCGCTGCCCCAATGGGGAGGTGACGGGCATCGACTATTCCCCCGTCTCGGTGAAGAAAAGCTCCGAAGTGAACGCCGCCGCCATTGCTGCAGGACGCTGTAGGGTGCTGGAAGGTAATGCTTCTGCGCTGCCTTTTGATGGGAATTCTTTCGACATTGTGACCGCCTTTGAGACCGTCTATTTCTGGCCGGACATCGAAGAGTGCTTTCGTGGCGTACACCGCATTTTGAAAGGGGGCGGCCGTTTTGCCATCGTCAACGAGGATGACGGCCTCACGGGCAACAACGAGAAATGGGAGAAAATGATAGAAGGTATGCACACCTACACGCCCGACGAGCTACGTGCCCACTTGACCAATGCCGGATTCCGCGACATTGCCGTCCACGGCGACGAGCAACACCACTGGCTTACTGTAATAGCAACAAAATAAAAAGATACCATGAAACCCAACTACAAAAACTGGATGCCCAAGGGTATGATTTGTGGAACGGCGGCAGGATGTGCGGTATGCCTTGGCCTGTTCCTTGTCTTCGGTGTGAGCGGACTGCTTACAGCCGGAATATGGAAAACCGTGCTTACCATACTTTTCCTTGTCCTCACACTCTTCTTGTTGGCCGTGACAATCTGGATGATTTTTCTGTACAAGTCTTTCTCGTACGACGGAAAGCGCCAGCTTTCGCGTAGGATAATCGACGGATTGGCCGAGAGAGTGGTACTGCCCGAAGGCGGCTGCGGCCTTGACGTAGGGTGTGGAAGCGGTGCATTGACCATTGCCGTGGCCAAGCACAATCCGAAGGCACAGATGACCGGCATCGACCGCTGGGGTGTGGAGTATTCCTCTTTCAGCAAGACACTCTGCGAGGAGAATGCCAAAGCCGAGGGTGTATCAAACACTTCCTTTGCTAAGGGTGATGCTGTACGTCTTAATTTCGCCGACGAAACCTTCGATGCGGTATTCAGTAACTACGTATACCATAATATCCCAAGCCTGAATCGTCAGGAGATACTGTTGGAGACACTACGCGTGCTTAAGAAAGGCGGCACCTTCGCCATCCACGACATCTTCTCGAGCCTGAAGTATGGCGACATGCAGAAGTTTGTGCAGCGTTTGAAAAACATGGGCTATGCTGATGTGAAGCTTGTCCCCACCGACAACGGTCTTTTCATGAGCCGATGTGAGGCCACATGGTTGGGGCTCAGAGGTTCTGCCATACTTATGGGGAAGAAATAGTGAACTCATGAGACAATCTCCAATTATTACTCGAATAAAACATTGCTTTGCAATGAGAATGCATGGTAATGCTCTTTTAACCCAAACCGGTCATTAGTCCGACTTTCCAACAATATTAATCTTTCATAAACCCTAATGACCGATTTGGGTTGAAGAAAAAGGGGACCTTGAATTGCGGTTCCCTTTTTGATGGCAGGTATGAGAGATTAATAGACGGCCTTTAAGCTGCAGAACTTGTCTTTGCCAGTGAAGGTGACGAGGTAAACGCCGTGGGGAAGTTCGGAGAGGTCGATGGAGGTGTTGCTGTTGACGGATTGAGAACTTATCAGGCGACCATCGACGGAGTAGAGGTTGAGGGTGCCATGGATGGGATGATCGGTGAAAGTGAGCGTCACGGTGTTGTCCACTTGGCGGAGGAGTGCATCATTGTCGGCAGTGCTGGGGGCAATGGCTGTGTGGCCACGCAGACGGGCATATTCGGCCCGAGCACTGTCGAGAAGCTCTTGGAATTGGGGTTCGCGTTGCAATCTGATAAGAGTGTAGGCGGCCACTATGCGGGCGGCTTGCACATCGGTAGCCCAATGATAGCCTGCAATGATGCGGCTGCGTCCATACTCAAAGCCACGTCTCAGTACGGAGTTCATGCTGTCGGGTGTCAGTTCGACCATGGCCATGGCAAGTCCCCAACCGAAAGTGGAGTGGGAGGAGGGATAGGAGGTGGTGAGAGCGTGGGATTCCTCTTCTTCAGGGATAAGTGTGGGCTCATCCAACTGCATGTAAGGACGACGGCGGAAGCCTGTGTTTTTAAGGTAGCCGGATTGGTCTTTGAGAGCTGTCCTGACATATTTGAGGTAGGCGGTGATGTGGGGAGCAGTGGTGGTGTCGAGATGCATGTTAAGGCAGTTGGAGAACTGGCTGAGGAAATGGTGCACTTTGCTGCCAGCGTCGGTTTTGGCTTGCTCGCCACGGTCGGTGTTGCGTTCGCCTTTGGCAAGCCAATGGGCAGCCACATCGCCCTGGAAACGGTAGCTGGCGGTGTCGACAGGACGAGGCAGGATGCGGCGACCATTGGGGTATCCCACGTTCTGGGGGGTGGAGCCATGCCAGAGGAGGAATTCTGCACGTGCGGCGGCAAGGTCGGCACGATATTCGGGGCTTGCCTGTAGGCGTGCCACACAGGCAGACGAAGCCAGTCGGGCGGCATCGACATCACTCTGCCAATGGGCTCCGACAATCACCCGGCTCTCGCCATACTCCCAACCACGACGCAGGATGGTGTCCTGCAGCTCGGGAGCCATCTGTGCCATAATGAGGGCGGTGGTCCAACCCAGAGAAGTGTGACCAGAGGGATAAGAACCGTTGCCACGCAGTTCCTCCTCGTTGTCAAAGGCTCCTGCCACATGCTCGTTCATCCGGGCGAAGGGACGCTTGCGCATGTATTTCCGTTTGGCTTTACGGACGGCTTGGGCGGCAGTCCGCTCGCCTCGTGAGACGAGGCGATAGATGGCTGGGGTGGTCTCTTTGCTGACTAAGAAGCCTAAGGCCTCGCTGTAGATGCCGCACATGCGGTCTACACTATACATGGATTCCCAGCTGGCTTGCTCTCCACGAGGGGTGTGGCGCATGGATTTGCCCCAGAGCCACTGCTGGAAGTCGTCAATGAACAACTGGCTGTTGGTGTCCGGCGGAGCGGGCAAGTAGATACCAGCGTCCGGCAGCTCTTCAATGTCGAAATAGGGGATGGTGTCGAGGTTCTGCCCCTTGGCCACAATGGCGACCAAGCAGGCAAACAGAGTCAATAAGTTTTTTTTCATGTTCATGTATTTTAGTAGCATTATAAAGGTCGTTAATTGGAAAATGGAACGAATCGCCAGTCTGCCGTGTTATTCTATTTTTCCTGCCAATCGCATACTTGTGGCAACAGGCAAGGGGGCAGCTTTAGCGGCACTGGTTATTACTTCTTGTTGCAATCCGTCAATGTTGAATTGCAGTGTCGCGCCGTCGCTGCGCACATCGATAGTCACAGGGGCACCCATCACCAACGGCAAGTTCACCTCCCCGTGACCTGCGGGGAAACCGCAAAGCAGCGGTATGTTATATTTCTCAATATACTGGCGGAGCATGGCCTCGATACTTTCGTATGAGAATTCGCTGCCGCAACCATCAAACTCGCCAAGTACCACGCCTTTGCAGCGGCTGAGCACTCCGTTCATGGCCAAGATGTTGAACTGGCGGTCGATATTATGCATCGACTCGCCCACCTCCTCGATGAAGAGGATGAGCGTGCGGCCAAGGGTGGCGTCGGCCGGTGTGATGATATTAGGTGCGAAGGTGCAGAAGTTGCCCACTAGAAGAATGCCACTGGCACGACCTTCAATATTCTGTGGGTGTGCGGGTACTTCATAGCGGGGAACACGTCCCATCAGCAGGTCGCGCATCAATGTGCTGGTCATGTCGGTGCCTCCGGCTGCGAGGAACGAACTCATGGTGCCATGCACGCTCATCACCCCGGCGCGGGTCAGCAACCCATGCAGGGTGGTAATATCACTGAATCCCACCAACCATTTGGGATGGGCACTCCATTCTTTGAGCGATAGCTGGTCAATCAGCTGGATGGTGCCGTAACCTCCTCGGTTGCAAATAATGGCCTTGATGGTTGTGTCATTTAAAGCCCAGCGTATATCGCTCACACGTTCTTCCACCGTGCCTGCATATTTCCCTGCATACACCTTGCCCACATTCGGCCCTATCACGGGTTCAAGTCCCCATCCACGAAGCACTTCGGCGGTTTTCTCCACATTCTCCATCGGAGTGAAGTATGATGGGGAGATAAGTGCCACGCGGTCTCCTGCCTTCAAGTAATCAGGTTTCACACAGTTGAGGGTTAACGAATTATCGTCTGTGATGGCTGTGAGGTATTCCTCTTTCTTACACGATGACACTAATAATACGACTCCAAGCAATAGCAGAACCCATGGTAGTTTTTTCCTTTTCATAATATATGATGTTTATCATTTGTACAATTCCATCATTCTCTTAACGCTCATTCTCCGTATTTATTGCATGGGAATTGGTCTCCAATACATTTTGAAACCTCCCGACTGTAGCTTTGGCGTATTGCCCCATCGCAGAGGAGACAATCACACCCTGTCGAGTCATTCCAGTGTAGAACGCAGGCGGTGTTTGCCGCTGCCAAGAGTCTGTTTCTGGTATCCCTCTGCTGTAGGCAACCACACCTCGGCAGTGGTATTGGCAGGTATCAGTATCTCCCATTCGAAATTGTTGCCGTTGCGTTTCCACTTGCTTTTTATGAGGCCGCTGACGGATTGGTAGGAACAATTCACGTAATCCAATCCTTTGATGGGATAGGGTTTCAGCATTATCTTGCTATATCCAGGAGCCAAAGGCCTTATGCCACCGAGGTATTCGTAGTACCAGATGATAAGGTCGCCGAGGAGCATGACATGGTTGCCGGAGTTCATGGCGGGGTCACCGGTGTCGCCGTTCCATAGTTCCCAAATGGTGGTGGCACCATTCTTCACCATATAGCCCCAGCTGGGGTAGGTTGTGTCGGTGGCCATCCGCAGCGCCAAATCGCCACGACCGTAATCGGTGAGGGTGCGCATCAGGTGCTGGATGCCCACAACACCTGTAGAAACATGTCCGTCGAAATCTTTCTCAGTCTTTTCAACAATATGCTCCAGCACGCTGTGCTCGTAATTAGGTCCCACCATCCAGAAGGCAAGCGGGAGGATGTTGGCGGTGACGGTGTTATTGGCATAGCATCTGGAAACGGAATCGAAATAGCGTGCGTTATATGCCTTGGTGACAGTATTAATTTCATTCTTGAAATACTTTACGTCGTCTTCCCAATGAAGGTTTGTGGCAAATCCCCCCATTATCCCGCAATACTCGACATAGTATGGCGTGGAGAGGCAGGCGGGCCACGTGATGCGGTTGGTGTCCTGCGAATGGATGAGCTCGGGGCTTTCGGGCGGCACGCACCAGTCGCCGTAGGTGTCGCGAATGAGGATGCCATCCTTGAGGTAGTATTTCTTCATGTGTAGCAACCAGCGTTTCATGGCGTCGTAATGCTGTTCGATGGGACGGAAGTCGCCAAAACGCCTCCATATCATGTCGGCCACGGTGATGAAGGCTCCGGGCCATGTCATGTTGTCGGTGTAGTTGCGCCAGTAGGCGGGGGCGACATCGGGGAGTGAGCCGTTCTCGAACTGGCTGTCTTCAAGGTCTTGCAGCCACTTGGCGTAGAGGCGGTGGTTGTCGAAGATGTAGCTCTCGCCGTAGCAACCAGTTGTGCGGTCGCCTGTCCAGCCCATCCGCTCGTCGCGCTGGGGGCAGTCGGTGGGCATGCTGCGGTAGTTGCCTCGGATGCCCCATGTGGCGTTGCGATAGACGGCGTTGATTATCTCGTTAGAGGTTTCAAAGGTGCCAGTAAAAGGCATCTCGTCGTAGAGGACGAGACCGGTGAAGTCGTCGAGTTTTGGGGTATGGCGCAGGCCGGAAATCTCAACATATCGAAAGCCGTGATACGTGAACATGGGATGCCAACAGTAACGGCTACCTTTGGCAATGAAGCGGTCGGTGCATTCAGCGGAGCGAAGGTTGGCGGTATAGAGGGCGCCGTCGGGTGCCAAGGTTTCAGCATAGCGTAGGATGATAGTGTCTCCAGATTGTGTGTCGAACAAATCCAAATCGAGCACGCCAACCATGTTCTGCCCCATGTCGAGTATCCATTTGTCGCCCTTTTGGAAGAGTGCCACAGGCTTGAGCAGCTCTTGTATCTTGATATTGGGATTGGGCTGCGGTGTGAGGAGCTGCATCGGGTCGGGACGCTGGTAGTCGTTAGGCAGAGGGCTGCCAGTGACGACAGGATACTCGCGGGCAACGCGGTGACGTGGATTGTAGATGTCCTCCCGGTACATGTTCTGCCGGTCGTAATCGACGATGGCTGCATCCCACTGGCTGTCGTCGTAGTTGGGCATTGTCCAGTCTCCTAGGTCGAGGCGGGCGTCATAGGTCTCGCCGTCGAACTCGTTGCTCTTGCGTATGGGACCGCGGTTGGTTATCTTCCATCCCTCGCCGCTGACTATCGTGTCGGTAGTGCCGTCCTTGTAGGTCACCTCCAGTTGCATCAGCAGTTGCGGCAGGCCATAGTGGGCGGCGTGATTGATGCCGCACCATTCGAGGTAGTTGTTGTCGTGGCGGACGGTGGTGAAACGCCCGCCTGCTAGCGTAACACCCACGGCGTTCATGCCGTCTTCACGGACTAGCTCTGTCACATCGTAGGCATTGAAGTAGATGCGCCTCGTGTAGTCCGAGAGCGTGGGCTTCAGGCATTCGAACGCGTCTACCCACTTCCCATTGATAAAGGCATTATAAACACCCAGCCCACTGATGTAGAGGCGTGCTTTGACAACATCCTTTTTGAGCGAAAACTCCTTGCGCAGGTAGCGGGCGGCGATGGCGGTGTGGCCGTTCACATTGTCGTCCTCATAGTCGCGCCCTATCCAATGCGCGTGCCAGTCGTCGGGCGAGAGAAGGCTAATTTCAAAACGTTGAACGTCGCTTTCGGTGGTGGCTTTCTTATGGTGCTTGCCATAGGTGAGGGTGGCGTAGACCTTCCAAAAGGCGATGTCGCGGCTGTGCAGTTGCTTGCCCTCATAGGGGATATAGAGCATGTCAGACGATTCAATAACGCCCGAGTCCCACAGGTCGCCGATGCCCTGCTCGGCATTCTCGCGTGAGGAGGCGACCACGCTGGGGTAGCTTGCCGGCATCACGTTGCTGTGTTCGGTCTGATTCTGCCGGCTGAAGCGGGGCTGGGCTGTTGCCAAGGGCATTGAGCCGTCTTGCATTTCGACTGTTGGGTTGGCCAGATGTATCTTGCCACCGCAGGAAATAAAGAGCAATGCTAAAAGAGGTATAATGTATCTCATAACTTAATAATATGTTTTCCACTGGTGAGCTGCCGCTCCTTCGGGGTGCCGGGAAACACCGTGGCGGTAGCGCCTTGTGGGATTTCAACTTTCAATTGTCCCTTTTCAATGTCCACACGGATGGTTCCGTAGGGAGTGGGCTTGGTGGCTTTTACCCATTCAACACCTTCGCACGGCTGTGGGTCGATGAAGAAGTGCTTGTATCCTGGCTCCTCAGGGTCGGGACGGATGCCGGCAAGAGCTTGATAGAACCAGATGCCGATGCCGTTGTAGCAGTTGTGCACACGACTGCGGTCCTCTTTGCCGGGACGGCCGCAATCCCACGACTCCCATGTGGTGGTGGCGCCGTTTTCAATCATATAAAGGTAGCCGGGATAGTCGGGCTGTCGCAGTATGGTGGCCATGAGGTCGGTCTGCCGCTCGCGGATGCACCACTCGGTGAAGATGGGCACTCCCATAAGTCCTGCGGCAATATGGTCGCGGTATTTGTCGTGGCAGTCGGCGATGAGCTTTGTTTTCACTGCTGCAGCGGTGATGCTGTCGGGGGGGATGCCCATCAGCAGGGCGTAGCACTGGTCGAGGGGTGTGCCGTTGGCGTAGGTGTGGGTTTCGGGGTGGTAGAAATGGCGGTGGATGGAGGCGTTGAGGCGTCGCCGCCAGGCAGCGTAATGCAGTGCATCGTCAGGGTGCCCTGTCATATTGGCCATGCGGACTATTTCGGCCAGACAGTCGCTGATAAAACAGCTGCTGGCATGCAGCACGCTCTCGCCCCCTTTGTCGACGCCTTCGGGCACTGCCCAGTCGCCGAGAAACCAACTGTGTCGCTCATTGTCGGGCCAAGGTTGCAGGATGTAGTCGTGGCTGTGCCGTTCGATATATTCAAGCCAGCGCTTCATGTCGCCGTAGTGGCGGTGGATCAGCGAGGGGTCGCCGTAGTTGAGCCAGGTGCGCCAAGGGGCTTTGACGATGAAGCCGCACCAGTAGGGTCCGCCTCCGGTACGGAAGGCGGGAGCTGCGTAGGACAGCTCGCCGTCGGGCTGCATGGCGTCGACCCAGGCCTGCATCCAGTTGGCGTAGGTGGTGCGTACGTCCCATAGTGTTTGCAGGGTCATGGTGGAGGAGTTGCCGTCACCTCCGTAGCCCATGCGCTCAATGTGTGGACAGTCTACCATATAGCCGTTGAAGGTGAGGCAGCTGAGGGTGTATTTCACCATGTTGTGTATGGCGTTCAGTCGTGAATCGGAACACTCGAAGGTGGCACCGCTGTCGGGGTTGACAGCGCTGATTTGCACAGCGATTGCCGTTATGATGGGGGTGTGTAAGTCGTAGGTGAGATAGTGTGCGAGTCCTTTGACCTTGACATAGCGGAACGTGTGTATATGGAATCGATTGGTGAAGTGGATATCGTCGTCACCGTCGCTGATATAGATGTCGGTCTCGGTAAATGGAGGCTTGGCCTCGAGGTGGTCGAGGTATTCCATCGTTATCACCTTTCCTTCGGGAATGGGCAGACATTGGACTTGGAACCAGCCTGTCACCACCCGGCCGAAGTCTATCAGGAATGTGCCATCGGACAGTGTGTCGACCGATTGCGGCCACAGCCTGCCGACTTCGCGGTTGCCCTCAAACTCCTGCTGTGTGATGGAGATGTCTTTCGTCTCATACACCGAGGCCTGGCGCCAACGAGGCTTCACACGGGCATCGTAGCATTCGCCGCCGAACTGCATAGGCTGCCAGTTGCCGGTGTAGCTGTAGGGCGATGGCGAGGCCTCCCAGCTGCTGTCGGTCTTGAGTATTTCATGTATCAGTCCGCATTCGCCATCGGATACATGCTTCTCCACCTTCGCTTTTGCCACCGCCGGGGTGCCGTAGATGCGCCCCCATCCCTGCCCGGTCCAGAGCATCAACTCGTTGTCGCCTTCGTGGAGATAGGGCGTAATATCGTATTTTACCCAAAGGGCTCGTTTGTCAAGTTGCGACACGGCGGGTTGCATCACTTCATCACCCACTTTTGTATGATTGACATACACTTCATGGTATCCCAGCGAGGCTACAGTGACCGAGAAGGCAACCTCCCTAGAGGGCTGCTGCAGCTCTCCGGCATCCACATGGAATGTTGTGCGTAGCATCGGTGTCTCCGCCCACCCGCTGTCGGTACGGCAGCCGATGAACTCCTGAGCCGAAAGACTCACCGCTCCCAGCATCAATAAGATTATGACGACAGCCTTTCTCATCGCCTCTCACGTATCGAGACGGCAAAGCCGCCGCAAGAGGCCATCTTCAGTTTGAGAGTGGTCTTGCTGGTGACTTTCTTTGTGGTGATGGTGTATGAGTAGGGATTGTAGGTGTAGCCGGGTAGGCCGGTGGCATCCTTGCCATCGGTGTAGATGATGGCTTCGTAGGTTTTGCCTGGGGTGAGGAAGTCGAGTTTGACCGAGAATTCGCGAGCAGTCTCGTCGGTGATGCCTCCGATGTACCAGACATCGCGAGGAGTCAGCCCCGTCAGACTGGTCGGCTCTGTCAGTCCATACACATACTGGGCTGCGCTGCTGACGACACCTTTCTTGCCGTCGGGCAGTTTGCCTACACCTTCTGCGGCTTTGTTCAGAGAAGCGATTTTCGGCTTGCGGGCGGTGACGATATAGTCGCCCGGCTCGGCATATAGATAGATGCTGGTGTCCCAGTCCACGGCCACATCCTTGATAAACTGGAAGGCATCCATGTAAGGGGCGTAGTGTTCGGGGAAGTCGGCGGCCATCTGCAGCGGGGAGTAGAAGGTGACGTAGAGTCCCAGCTGGTTGCAGATGGTGTGGCTCATCGGTTTGCCCCAGGGGACAATTTTGCCCATGTCCGGCTCGAAGATGCCGGGGGTGTAGTCCATCGGGCCGCCCTGCAGCCGTGTGAAGGGCAGGATGGAGGTGTGGCCGGGATGGATGCGTTCGCGGAATTCGGTACCCATGGCGCTCTCGTTGCCAATCATGTTGGGCCATGTGCGGCAGAGGCCTGTGGGGCGCACCGCCTCGTGGGCGTTGACCATGATGTGGTGCTTGGCGGCCTCGACAATGGCGTAATGATAGTGGTTATTAATTGGCTGGCTGTAGTGCCCTTCGGCAAATGGGATGATGGTGCCGACATAGCCGCTCTTCACGGCATCGTAGCCATATTTGTTCATCAGCGTGTAGGCCTTCTCCATCCAGCGCTCATAGTTCACCGTCGAGGCACTGCTCTCGTGGTGCATGATTAGACGGATGCCCCTCTCATGGGCATATTTATTCAAAGCGGGCAAATCAAAATCCGGATACGGAGTGAGGAAGTCGAACACGAAATCCTTCTGTTTGCCGTACCAGTCCTCCCAGCCTACGTTCCATCCCTCGATAAGGAGGGCGTCGAATCCGTGCTTGGCGGCGAAGTCGATATAGCGGCGCACATTGGCGTTGTTGGCGCCATGGGTGCCGTTGGGCTTGGCGTGGACAAAGTCGGTCTCGCCCAGCTTCACCGAGGGGAAGTCGTTGGTGTAGCTCCAAGTGCTTTTGCCCGAAATCATCTCCCACCAAACGCCCATATACTTCACCGGGTGAATCCACGAGACATCCTCCAGCGCACAGGGGTCGTTCAGGTTGAGGATAAGGCGCGACCGCAATGCGTCGGTGGCCTTGTCGCACACCATCACCGTGCGCCACGGCGTGTGGCAGGGGGCCTGCATACGGCCCTTGTAGCCCGCTGCATCAGGACAGAGCCAAGTGCGGAAGGTGAAAGGTTTCTCCAGATTGAGGTGCATGGTGGGAAAGTCCAGCGTGGCGGCCTCATGGATGTTGATATACAGGCCGTCGTCGGTACGCATCTGCAGAGCAGTCTGCACACCCGTGCGCGAGAAGTCGGTCCAAGGCCAGCCTCCATGCTCATGTCCTTTCTCGTAGAGGCTGTCGATTTGCGACAGGCGGCTCTCGGTGTAGTTATACTCCTGCGTGTCGTAGTCGCCCGGTATCCACCACGCCGTGTGGTCGCCAGTCAGGGCAAACTGCGTCAGCTCCTCCTTGAACCAGAAACAGACCAGCGCGTTGTCGATGCCGTTGTAGCGCATCGGGAACTCGTAGCGGAAACCCAGACCGTCGTCATACAGGCGGAAACGTATCTGCATCACCGTCGGACGCTTCTCGGTCGAATGGTCCATGCTCTCCACCGAGCCCACGGGCTGCTCCAGCGTCACCAGCATCTCGTTGTAATGGTTGCGGATGTTGGCCTCCTCGCCCCACACAGGGTGCCACACCTCGTCGAAAGTGCTGCGCTGCACCTCCTTTTGCACAAAGGCGTGTGCCAGGTCGTCGCGCCACTCCAGTTCGAAACCCATCTGCGAAGCTGCAATCACCTGCTTCCCGTCGCGTGTTAATTCATAATAAGGCTTGCCGTCGACGAGACGGAAAGTCACCTCCATCCGTCCGTCAGGGCTTTTCAACCTCAGATCGTCTGCACCTCTCATAGGCATAGACAGACATGCCATCAGGAAAAAAACAAGAAAGAATCGTATTTTCATCATATTAACTATTATTAATAATTCTGTTTTTACGACTGCAAAGATACGATTTATTCTCCACATAACCAGCCTTCGCCGTAACAAAAACACATCCGTCGCCATTTTTTTGCCGCAAATTGTAATAAAATTCGTACCTTTGCAGTGATTTTCAATTTGCATTTTTCAATTACACATTCAAGCACTAAAACATTCAAGCAATAACTCAAGCATTCAAGCATTAACACCTTCTGACTAACGCAATAACACAATAACGCGATAACACATTCAAATATCGACTAACACAATAACAAATTAACACGTTAACACATTAATAATCTAAAGACCTATGAAAAAGTATTCCCACGCCTGGCTGGCCTTCATGGCCATCAAACGACTCCAGTATGGCCCCATCCCCGAAGAGCTCAAGGAGGACGCCAACAGTCTCGTAAAATGGTTCCACGACTATCGCGACTTCGTCATCGAAGGCTCGTGGTATCCCGACGAAGTGTTTAAGGACATGGCCACCAGCCACGTCATCAAATACCGTCCTGCTCCCGGCTCCGAAGCCAGAGAATTCAAGAAGCTCCCCCGAACAATGAAACTCTACACCTTGGGACAGAAGTCGGACCTTTACAAAAAGCAGTTCACCATCGAAAGCGGCAACTGTGCCGACCGCTGTGAGTCTATCTCCCACAGCATCATCGACAACTTCAAAATCCTGCGTATGGAGGACCGCGGCTGTCCGCTCACCACCACCAACAACCACATTGCCATGCGCTTCTTCATCCTCAGCCACTACATCGCCGACTGCCACATGCCGCTTCACTGCGACTGCCGTTCCTTCTCCTCAGGAGCCAACATCCACGGATTCATCGAGTCCGAGTGGGATAAGCAGGTGCGCAAGTCCTACAACATCGACATCCCCAACAACCGCTTCTTCTACGACCCCGCAGGCTATCCCCTCTACGCCAAGCCCACACCGCTCATCCTGGCTGTGGAGGACGACATCATCAACCGCGAGTACTACCACCCTTGGGGACCGGGTAACGACAACACCTGGGACTATATCAGCGCCGTCTCCGAGTACTCCTACCTCATGTCCTACCGCCTCATCCCTGCCGAGTACGACGACAAGAACCTTACCAAAGAGGTATACCTCGGCACCGAGGCCTACTCCAAACTCGAGGAATACAGCCGTGCCATCCTCTGCGACGCTGTCGACTCCATAGCCCGTGTGTGGCTACACGTGTGGGCTCGCTACCGCACCTGGGCCAAAGGCCGCTAGTCAGTTACCTGTTGCCGCCACAGCACGGCATCACGATAAAACAGGAAGAGAAACCGCACAACCATGCCGGTCGTGCGGTTTCTTGTTATTAAACCCAAATCGGTCATTAGGAAACCGAAAACTCCTACGGAGTATAATTTGAGAGGGGTATGACGTTGGCTATTAAGCGAGAGCTCCTACGGAGCACCTGCCGAATCGTGCAATGCATGGGGAATATCCCTGCCCCGTAGGGGCTTTCGCTTAGTAGCATACCAAGTTGATAGATAGGATATTTCTCCATCGGAGATTTCGAATAGGTATATTACATCGACCGATTTGGGTTTAAAAAAACAGCATCCCGCTTGCATAATTGAAAAAACATTAGTAACTTTGCAATGATGAACAAAACAATATTGCATGTGTAAAAAAAACAAAATCAACGAGATAATTAACCACAACAATAAATCAGCCTTATGAAAAAGATACTATTAACCTTACTGCTTATCGCCGCTGGGGCTGAGCTGGCGGCACAGACGGGGCGGAACCCCAACCCGCTGCGCGACACCATTATAGGCCGTGACCCCACCTATCATTATTGCCCTTTTTGGTATGACATACACGATGATTCCGTCCACCTATATCCGGGCAATTTTATTTTGGGTACGGATGATTGTTATCCCGGCGCACTCGACGAACTTCCTCTCTATCCTCATCTCGGGCTTCCCAAAGTCGAATATGCCGAACTGCACATTACCGCTACCCCCCTCAAAATAATTGGATTGGCCGCTTGCCCCAATATTCAAATTGAACATTATCGTACCTGGACTGGGACATTTTGGGACACCGTCTGGCAGCATGCCACCAATGAACTAAGGCTCTACAACCACATAGGAGACTCCATGTACATATTGGCAAGCGAGA
>R21__coassemble_1640_pt1 | contig 14627 bp, 6 predicted proteins | sample R21__metabat2_low_PE_009 | metagenome-assembled genome bin R21 | reverse complement strand
ACCCCACGCGCCGCAACGGCGGCCGTGGAAACTGGGGCCCGAAAGGTTTACTATGCCTTGCAGCAGTGCTTTTTACCATGCTGCTGCCTGCAGCCCTTCACGCCACCCCGTTGTACGGATCCTCCCATTTCCGTGATGCAAGCAATTACGATGCCTACTCCCTGGGCAATGGCAAAATCCACTACAAAGTTCTTGTTTTTGCCGAAGGCCTATTGCACAACTACAATGCCGGCAAAGGCGGAGATGGTTCACGCATCTGGACACATATCGCCAACACCAGTTCATGGCCCAACTTCATCTATTATGCATCCGACAACGATACATGCAAACCCGGCAACGTGGCTGGCAGGCCGCGGGACAAGGGATGGGCACAGTTGAAAGTGACTCGAGGCGTTGTGGTGGTGACCAACAGTTACGACGGCAGCAACCCAGCATTCAACGCCGACGGCAGATGGCACTCTGTGGATTTGCGCCGCAATGACAATGGCGACCATTTGACCTACTTGGAGTTCGACTGGTATTTACCCGACAGCCTGCAAAATGATGTGTTCCAAAGTGGAATTGAATCGGTCTACCACCAAAGCGGTGGCTCCAGCTACGATAATAGCCAGTTTCTTGTAGGCACTTTCGATGGTGGCGGCGGCGCCCAACAGCCACAGTTGATGAACCCCATTTTCTACACCTCAACCAACTACGGTGCGGCGGGATACGGCGTGGCCGGATACGGCATGTTGGCGGTACCCTATGTCGCATTCCAGCAAACCTTTCAATACAACACTTCGTGGAATAGCCACAACATTCCTTGCACCGACCAGTCGGGACTCATCTATGTCCCCAGCCGCGACACGGTACAAAGGGGGTTCTATATTAACATGCAGACACGTCACAGCATGTCGACAGGCGAAACTGTGGTTAAGCAATGGCTACGTTCCAACATGGTGAACATACCGGCCTACCACAAGATATACGACATGCAAGTGGAACAATACGTTTATTTGGACGAGCGTTCAAATATGTACTACAAAGACATGCGTTACCATGATATCAGCTGGAAGTTCCACACGCCTAGCGAAACCGATATTGTGCCAAACGACTTGTTCGAACTACAACGGGCATACGACAGCAACTTCACCGACGCACAGACCATTGCCACCATCCCCATCGCCTGGGGTGTAGGGGATTCGCTTCAGGATACCACCTACCACTATGTAGACTCCTCGGAAGCAGCATTGAACAACCCATTGGATTCCAGCAACAATAGAAAGCTATACTATCGTGTGCGGCGAGCATCGGCGGCTGTATGGGGATGGGATAATCACCCCTACGCTGCCAAAGCCCGTGCTTTCATCCGTGCCGAAATACCATTCATGAGGAGACTTTACTTCAGGGTCGACGACGATTTCTCCAACAACCATAAGACACATTTGTATTTTGAGATGCCTAACGGCTTTTGGGGCAATGGTACCCTCGAGTCGCCGAGAACCACATCGTTCTATTGGGACAAACGCACCACCGTGTGCATAGAAAAGATATTGGAAGAGACGCATGACACGGTGCTTATCCGCGTACCATCCGACACCCTGGTTGCTTTACTGGAGCACTTTGCCCTGCATCCGGTATACGACACCTTCCACGATGGAAAGATTATCCTGCATGTTGTAGACCAGCTTTCCACACCCTGCGTACACTACAGATACCGGTTCTATTACGACACTGCCGGGATGGTGCTGAGATTGCAAACCACGTACGATGTCGACAACACTGTACCTGATGAGATACCTCCGCACGGAAACGTGGTGCCCTACTTTACCGATGCTGCCGGCCTCAACAGCCTTACAGCCTCCAACCAAGAATATCCCGACCATGTGCTGCTGACGTGGTCTCCCACCGAAGGAGGGGTGGACGACTACGTTGTGGAGACCCGACCTGACAGTACTGAAGGCTGGAGTTTGTTGGGTACCACCACCAATAACTATTGGCGGGACGAAACGGCCGACCCAACGGTGAGCGCAGAGTGGGAATACCGCGTAACGATGCGCTATACTTGCCAAGGTGTCACCACAAGCGACAGCCGCCAGACTGTCGGTGCACGCTCCCCCTGGGGAAGAGTGAGCGGACGGGTGCATTATGAGGACGGCACTGCCTGCCCCGGCATCACGGTGGTGGCGACACGCACCAGCGACAGTCTTGTGATGCAGACAGTGGTGACTGACAACAGCGGATTCTATCAGTTCGACAGCCTGCCGTATAGCGGTTATCAGGAGTATGCCATCACTCCCACCTCGGAGCATGCTACCTTCCACTATAATCACTCAGCACCAGGTTTGGCAACAGTAAACCTGTCGCTGAACAGATGCCTGGTTACCGACATCGACTTCGACAACATTTCGGCAGTGCGGCTGACAGGCCGTGTGCTGTACGAGAACAGCTCCATCCCCGTGCGTGATGCCAATCTGGTGCTCAATGGCAACATTGTGAGACTGGGCAACTCGGCATTGAAGACCAATGCCTCGGGAAATTTCGAGTTGCGGGTACCGCAAGGTAGCGCTTTCACCCTGCAGGTGGTGAAAGAGGGCCATCATTTTGCCGAAGGCGGTTTTGTACGCATCTACGGCGACAGTGTGCTAACCCTGGAGTCGCCGCTCGACGGGGTGCGGCTGTGGGATCAGACCAAAGTGAGGCTGGCAGGACGTGTGACCGGTGGCCTGCTGCAACGACAGCTGCCATTAGGATTCGGTGAATCTCACAACAATCTGGGCGACAACCTCAAGCTGGTGCTCGAGTTGGAAGGTGACAACGTGAGCTACATTGTCCGCATACCCAGCGACCTGACAAGAGATACCCTGGAATATACTGTACCCCACCTTGTGTACAACGGCACGGACACCACCGACACTTCAGGTTTCACCCGTGTACACTACCAGTCGCGGCGCATTGTTATAGAGCCGGACCCTGCAACGGGCGAGTACTGCGCCGACCTCTTCCCCGTGCGGTACAAAGTAATCCAAGCCAACGCACAGGGCTATTCCACCCTCTTCGGGCACGGCAGGACAAGCGAGACCATAGACCTCAGCAACACCGCCGGGAGCCAGGACACCGTATGGCACGAAAGCGATAGCCTTTATACCCTCCACAATGCCGAGTACAGGCTCACCTACCGCAGTCCCATCAACATTACGTGCAAGCAATTGCGTTATGGCATGGAAGTGGACTACTTTGGCGAACTGACCATTCAGCGAATCAACATTCTAAATAATAATCTCAACGTACCCATTGCCACACAAGACAGCAACGGGAATTATCACTACCTTTTTGGAGCACCCGTGTTCCTTACCGACAACTACGACTTCCGCGCCTATGCCCACGAGGACTATTATTACAACAACGACCCCGAAGAGGCTCACGACCAAGTGCGCATCAAAGGCGGAACACTGAAGATATATAATGGGATGCACGATGCAACCAATACTCAGGTTATCACCAAAGAGCTTGACAGCTTGGGGCAGGCCGATTTCACCATCCCCGTCGATTATGTGTCGTTTGTGCGCGATGATGAGAATGTGAGGCGTGTGCTCGACCTCTCGGTAGAGAGCGAGGGAGAATATGTCGAGCTGCAAGCCGTGAGAGGGTATGTGACAGGACACCGCAATACAGGGACAGGAACCACCACCTCTTCCCACGGCACAATTATGTTGCTGGACGTGCTGCGCGACCCCCCGGGCAGCGGCTCGTCGGCCTTTATCGAGGCAGGCTCAGAGTATTCGTATAGTTATACTGTTTCAAACGACTTCAAGTTCGGTATCAATATCGGTTTTACAGTCGGAAGCCATGCTTCCTCCGTCATGGGGGCTTACATCGGTGCAGGCGGCGGCAATTTTGCTGGTCTGAACTACAACATCAGCAGCACCAGATCATTTGCCTTTCCTGTCCAGTCAAGCTATCACTACAAGCATGATGGCAATTATACATTCAAGACCAACGAACGCATCACCACCAGCAACAGTCCCTACAATGTGGGCCAGGATGCCGATGTATACATCGGAGCAGTGCAGAACGTATACTTCCAACAAGTGGATGCCCTGCAGCCCATCGACTCGCTGACGTATGCCACCCTTTCGGCACGCAGTGCTAACGGGAGCATGAACACCATAGCACAAGGCGTGGACGCCGATGGCAAGCGCTACTACCTGGCTATAGGCAGCGAGATCGAGATAGGACCATATTTAGCCTCGACGTTTGCCTATACGCACAGCCATATTGAGAACAACATCATTCCCCAGTTGAAGATGCAGCGCGACGCATTGTTGCTGACATGCGACAGCGTTACAGCGAAAAACATAGCGAATGAACAACACAAGGCAGTGTACTGGAGCAGGGTGACTCCGGACAACCCGAACTGGTCAGATGAAGGTTATTACAAGATAGTGAAACCTGATCTCGATACGCTAGTCTTCACAAACGAAGTGCTTAGTATCAACAAGGCAATTGCCAACTGGGTTGCGCTGCTGTTGATGAACGAGGCAGAAAAAGTGTCGGCCATCCACAATAACACTAGCGAAACGGTGGCCAACTACTCCATCAGCAACGGTACCACTGTCAACGTCACCAACAATTATTCCTACAGCGAAGCCTTCCACGTCTATTTCAACTATCCTGGACTCAATGCCAGCACCTCCAATTTGGTTACTATGTTCCGTCGGTTTAACAAGGGTATAGGACAGAGGCTGATGGAACAATTCCAACATGTAATAGATAAAAGCCAAAGTCAAGAGGGTGAAGGTGCACCAGAGGCTAGCCCCATGAAATTCCTCAGCAGTTGGGCAGGCAGCACACTTGAATTCAACATTACTCCTATTCTGGATTGGACCAGTAACCAAGACCCTGTAGAGAAAACCACCCACACCCGCACGGCAGGTTTCTCGCTGGTACCTGACGCCTATAGCAATATGGATGTGTCGGTGTTCCGCATACGAAAGCCGAAGGACGATTTCTATTTCAACCAACAGTCGGCACATACACGTGAATTTTTGGCGGACGAAACCGACTATGATAACGAGTTTTTGTATGGCTCTCTCGTATACTACCTCCAGGGCGGCGCTACCAAGTGTCCCTGCGAGGTGGCCGACAGCACGCATTACTACGAGCCCCCCATGCCCATCTCCGCAGGGTCGCTGCGACTGGAGAACCCCAAGGTGGATATCAATGTCCACGAGCGGAGCAATGTTCCTGCCGACAGACCCGCGGTGTTTACAATCTATCTGTCGAACGAAGTGGAGGCGACGACAGGGCCAGGAGCCACAGGAGCCATCCAGTTCAAGTTGAAGATGAACGACCTCAGCAACCCCCATGGGGCAAGGGTGTATATTGACGGCATGCCCCTCACCGACGGCCGCATCATCACCCTCACTAGAGGGCAAGTAGTGGTGAAAACCATGGAGGTGTATGCCGGCGACGGCTACGACTTCGAGGACCTTGTAATCGAACTGGGTTCAACCTGTGTGGCATCAGCCAAGGGAAAAGCCCAATTCTCGGTACATTTCGTGCCTGTGTCGTGCAATGTGGAAATTGCCACGCCGCACAATAGCTGGGTGATGAACACTTTGTCACCAATGGATTCGGTGGGCTATTACCTACCCGTCACCATCAACGGATATGATGTAAACTACAAGGGATTCGACCACATAGAGCTACAATACAAACTGTCCACACAGAGTGACGACGGATGGGTGAACCTTTGCTCCTACTATGCCGACAGCGCCCTCTATCTGGCTGCCAGCGGCAACAAGGACATGATTAAGGGCGGTAGCATTGAGAACATCCGCTTCTATGGCGAACGCGACCCCATCGAACAGCGCTACGACCTGCGCGCCGTCAGCTTCTGCCGTCATGGCAGCGGCTTCATCTCGCGGTCGTCGGAAGTGCAGAGCGGCATAAAGGACACCCGCTGTCCGCGCGTCTTCGGCGAGCCTCTGCCAGCCAACAGCATCCTGGGCGTGGGGGACTACTGCCGCCTGCGCTTCAACGAGCCCATTGCGGGCAACTATCTCGACGAGGACAACAACTTCCAGTTGCTGGGAGTCACCAACCGGTCAGGGATTGCCTCCTCGACATCGGTCTACTTCGACGGTACACCCAACTGCGAGGCAACCAGCGCCGTCACCCGTGTGCTGGCCGCCAAATCGTTCTCCATCGACATGATGGTCAAGCCGGATGCTTCCGCCGCCAACCGCCCGCAAGAGCTCTTCGGACATACCACCAAGAACGGCGGCATCTCGTTCGGCCTGATGCCCGACGGAAACAGGTATCGGTTGTATGGCACCATCGACGACTACACCGTTCAATCCCTCCCCCTCGAACCGATGACGTCTTTCACCCGCGTGGTGATGACCTACAACAATATTACCAATGAGGTGGAATTCTATGCCGGCACCCAGAACGTGACCGACCCAAACAGCGACATACTGGTGACACCTTCCTACACAGGTTCCGCCCCCCTGACATTCGGACATGGATACAAGGGCAATATGCTGGAGGCACGTCTGTGGCTCAAGGCCATCTCGTCCGACGAAATTGTCCAGACTCACCTCAAACGCCTCACAGGCTATGAGCACAAGCTGGCCGCTTACTACCCCATGAACGAGGGACGCGGTGAAATACTCCACGACATAGCCAACGGCTCGGCACTGACAATGCATGGCGCCAACTGGACCACCCCCTCGGGAATCTCCATCCACATGGACGGAACTCAAACCGTCACCCTCGACCAAAACGTGCTCTCGCGCTCCGCCATTCAGGACTACACACTGATGTTCTGGTTCCGCACCACCGAATACAACGCCGCCCTTTTCTCCGCCGGCTGGACTGGTACAAACAAAGGCACCCTTATCGCCCTTGAGAACGGACGGGTGGTGTTCCACAACAACAGGATGACGCAGCAAACCTCCGGCAGGTATGCCGACGGCCTGTGGCACCATTATGTGCTGACCGTGAACCGCACCTACAACAACGCCTCTATCTATATCGACGGCGAGATGGTGAACACCTTTGCCACCGACACCCTGAGCGGGTTGAGCGGCGTGATGGTGCTGGGCGGCGATGCCTACGGCCTCACCCGCACCTTTGCCGGCAACATCGACGACTTGGCCATCTTCGAGCAAGCGCTGCCGCGTAGTCTCATCGAGACCTTCGACAACATCTCACCCTTCGGTGACGAGATGGGGCTGGTGGGCATGCTCTCCTTCTCCGAACAGAGGGAGAACACCAGCGGCATTATGGAGGAAATCTTCTCCGTCAACAACCGTCGCATTTTCAAGACCACCGACGGTACGGTCGTCAACAAGATTCAGCCACTGGTCCTTGCCCCCGATTCTACCACCCTGGCCGGCATGGCCGACCGCAACATCCATGCGCCGGTACGCGAGCGCGACCTGCTGACCAAAATCAACTTTGACTGGTCGTTCAACTACGACGAACTGCTGATCAACATCAACATGCTCGACCGCGAAATCAACAAGAACAACATCTACCTCACCGTCCGCAATGTCGAGGACATGAACGGCAACCGCACCGTCAGCCCCATCATGTGGCAGGTGTATGTCAACAAGAACACCCTCGTATGGGACTCCGAAAGCATCAACGAAGTGTTCTACGACCGCGCCACTACCGACTACATCATCCCTGTACAGATTAGAAACACCAGCGGCAAGCGCCATCAGTACTATATCGACGGCGAACCCGATTGGCTGAGCGTGAGCCAAGGATACGGCAGCATCGACCCGCAGGAGTCGCTCACCCTTCAGCTCATACTGGATAAGGACATTCCCATCGGCACCTACTCCGAAATCATCTACCTGACGGATGAAAACGGACTGGCAGAACCGTTGAAGATTTACATCCAGGTGAAAGCCAAATGCCCCTGGCCAACGCTGAACATCAAGGACTTCGACCGCCAGATGTCGTTCAGAGGACAGGTAGTGGTGGATGGCGTCTACGACACCAATCCCGAGGATATTGTCGCGGCAATCGTCGACGACGAGATTGTGGGACAAAGCCACATCTCCTTCGAAGAGGAGACCAATACCAGCTACGTCTATATGACTATCTACGGCAACGACGACACGCAATCACAACCTGTCTCCTTCCGACTGTGGGAGTCCAGCACAGGCCGCATTTTCAACCTCTCGTCGTCGGTGCCTGTCATCTTCCAGAGCGACTCGATGGCGGGTCTGCCTCCTTTCAGCCCGGTGATTCTCTCCACCAATGCCAACGAGGTGCAGAACCTCAACCTCTCCACAGGATGGAACTGGATTTCCTTCAACATCATCCCCGACCATGAGGGTGAATTGGACGACCTGTTCTTCACCAACGAACCCTTCTCCATCGGCGACCAGATTAAGTCGGCTTCCGAGATGAAGTTCGCTGAATACGACGGCGCCCATTGGGTGGGCTCGCTTCCAAACGTGAACTACAAACAGACGTACATGATCCAAACCGGCATGGACCACTACAACACCCAGGTGGTAGGACAACGCATCACTACCGACTCCGAGCGGACCATCCAGATCTCGCATGGATGGAACAGTTTGCCCTACCTCCTCACCTACGAGGACAACATCACCAACGCCATGGCCGACTATGTGGACCATGCCACTGTGGGCGACATCGTCAAGTCCCAGCACAGCTTCGCTGTCTACTCCGAAAACCAGCGATGGGAAGGCTCGCTGAGTGCCCTGTATCCCGGCGAGGGCTACCTGCTCAAACGCATCGGCAATGACCCCGTGTCATTCACCTACCACCACAACAACTATAAGGGCAGCTCAAAGTGCAGTACCAAAGGTGCGCCTGCGTCGGGTTTCACCAATTCCCATTCCTCCAACATGACGATGATTGCCACCGTCGAGCATCCCGCCCAGTGCACACGAGTGCTGACCTACGTAGGCGCTACGCTCTCGGCGGTTGCCCTGCCTCAGGTGGTGGATGACGACACCCTTTTCTTCATCACCATCGGCTCCGACCATAGCGGTCAGGTGTCGTTCGTGCTTGAGCAGGAGGATGGCCTTACAGGCATCGCCTCCACACGGATTCCCTACCAGCCCAACGCTCATTTCGGCTCGCTCCGCGAACCCGTAATGCTTGCCCTCGAGCCTTCGGACGAAAGCAAACCCGCTGTGATGGCACTGCCTTCCATCTTCACCGACCGTGTCACCTTCGCCGTCACCGACACACATGCTCCGCTCGACGCACAGATGAGCATCCGCATCTACTCGGTGCAGGGCGTGCAGGTGGCCTCACTCGAAGGCCCGGCGCCACAGCTGATGTGGACCGACTGCGCCGCACTCCCCGATGGAATATACTTCGCATCAATCAATTACAACGGTACTGTTTCAACCCTTAAACTGATAAAGAAATGAAAAAGAGCATAATCATCCTGATTGCCCTCATGGGGCTTCTCGTCACGGGCTGCCAAAAGGAGAACGTCTCTGCCCCCATCACGCCCGACAAACCTGACATACCTACAGGCAATCTCAGTGCACCCAATTGGAATGTCCGACCCAACTACGACTACAGCAGCAGCATGACCGCCGTCGTCGAGGTAGACCTCTCACTCACCTATCCCCAGATTGGCAATAACTGGCATGTCGACACCGCCGACATGGTCGGGGCTTTCTGCGACGACAGGTGTGTCGGTGTGGCCAAGCCTACAGGCAACCTCTTCTTTGTCTACATCACCTCCCCCAATCCCAGCCTCAACAGCCATGTCACCTTGCGCTACTATTCCGCCGTGCTGAAGAACATCTTCTACGGCGATGTAGAGTTCCCCTTCAACAACGGTGACCGGCAAGGGACCGTCAACAATCCCCTGCGGCCACTGTTCCGCGCCGACGAATAACCCGTTGACAACCAGTGAATGTGTTATTACGCCCTTGTGTTATCTTTACACAATAGCATGATAACACATTCACGCTTTTAACCCAAATCGGTCATTAGGAAACCGAAAACTCCTACGGAGTATCATTGGGAGGGGTATGGCGTTGGCTATTAAGCGAAAACTCCTACGGAGTACCTGCCGAATCGTGCAAAGTATGGGGAATATCCCTGCCCCGTAGGGGCTTTCGTTTAATAGCATATCACGTTGTTATACAGATATATTCTCCATAGGAGATTTCGAATAGGTATATTCCAACAACCGATTTGGGTTTATGGCATACCCGACATAACACATTATTATTTGCAAAAAGTTAAGTCGTGGAGAATTGAGAGTTGAGAATTATCGCCCGACAGGTCTCAATTCTCAACTCTCAATTCAGATCATCTTACATCCCGAACGGGACGTACAGACAACCCGCTCTGGCGACTGTATCTGTCCGCAGCGTGGAGCTCGTTGCTGTGGAAGTACATACTGTACGCGTCGCCCCCATTGTAGGGCGTGGACGCCCAATAGTACCCGTCGCTGCCCACATCATAGACAGTCGTGCCATTGCGGCGGGCAGCGGCAGGCAGGAACACCGCACCGGCATCCTCCATCTGCGACCACTGGGCAGAGGTGTAGCTGTTGCGAGACCAGTCCCTGTAACTCGATGCCAGGCCAGGATTGAACTGAGGACAGCCCGAAGGCAGCGTCCAACTGTCGGGCAGGATAATCAGTCCGCCCACACCGTCAATGTTGCCAGTGCCGCGTTTGGAAGCAGCGTCGGCGCGGGTGTTTAGCAGGTAATCCCATTCGTCATGGGTGAGTGTGCGCCACCAGTGGGCTGTGTTTCCGCCGTTTCTGATGGCATTGTACCATGCCCAGTCTGCCCCGGCGTAAGCTCCCGTCAGGCCAATGGAGCTTGAGCCACCCGGATAATAGTCCATCCATGAAGTGCTGGTCGACCAAGGCTCGTAGCAACCAGCCCCGCTGTTCCATCCACTGGTACCCCATCCAAAAAGGTCTATCCATCCGTTGTAGGAGGAACTGATGTTACTATTGGCATTGCCCACATATTCGTACTGATACTCTGCAAATCGCCAAGTATTGTTGCTGGCCTTGTACTGCAGGTTGCCCTGCGAGAAACGCACCTGCCGCGTGGCACTCACCGAGAATGAACCGGGCAGCACCCCTTCGTCATCTGAACCGAACTCTTTTTCACAACTTGCCAGTAGCATTAATCCAGCCATCAGGCCGACTATCATTCTTACATGTATTCTCTTCATAATAAATTGATTTATAACTATTGATTTTATACTTTTATTTACCATCGTTCTATCCATTACCACTGCAAATATACAACTTTTTTTTCAAACCGAGTCTCTTATGATAACGTATGCGGATACACAGACTAATACTCTTTCTCCAGCCACCGCATCAAGAACAGGTTTACATCGTAATAGTCCCAGTGTAACCATTGAAAACAAAAGAGTTATCCATACTCATCTTCATTAATTCTCCCTGCAAATATACAACAAAATCCCGACTTAACAAAATGTTATTAGCAAAATGTTAAGTGATGATATGTGCAATGGAATCTGTTAGATAGAAAAGAGACCCTGCCGCAGAGGCAAGGACTCCCCTATTATTTCGCTGTGGCGGACTTGCTATCTGCCAGCACCTAATCACTCCTCTGCAACATGAGTCAATGCCTCATCTTTGAGGACATATTGAGGCACACCATACTCATACAATGTGTCGGAAGGCAGGTCTATGCGGTCGTTCCAATATACACAGGTACGGCTGCTATCCACCTGTGCCTGCTCCCAAAGATGGGGGATCTGCTTCAGCATACGAAACTCATCAACCTGCTCAATATCCTCACCTACATCGTACACCACCTCCTTCCCGTCGTCAAACACAACCGAGAGTCGATAATTAGGCAAAGTCTCAATGCCTTTTATGCGCGGCAGAGTATCCATTATTCTAAAGGTGGCAGTTTATGTATTTGTTGTGTATTCCACATATCAATAAGTGATTTGGCGTTAGCACGCAACCATTCTTGAACAAGACGCTGCGCTTTCTCGGGCAGATCACCAAGAGTCATCTCAAAAGTGAAAAGGTCAAACACCCCCACATATTCGTCATAGATTGCATGAATATGGGCCGGTTCGTGTTCTTTCGGTTTGAAGAACATCTTGATAATAATCCCATAAAAACGACTAATCTCAGGCATATCATCCGACTTTTTCAGAATGCAAAAATACACATTATTTTCCAATCATCAAGAAAAGTGACAAAAAAAGAGTCCCTGCCGCAGTGTCAAGGGCTCTCTTTTGTTTCTCTCAAGCAGCAGAGGCTACCTACAACAAGTTAATTATTATTAGCATCCCAAACTAAACGCACAGATAGCCCACGGCACAGTGAGCTGAGTCCACAATAAACATTTCTGTAATCGTTATAGGGTTCTGCATTACCTTCTGGCCATTCATAAAATGAATAAAAGTGCACATTGTAACCACTATTATTATTGGCAGTATTATTGGCAGACCAATAGAAGCCACTGATATCAACAGACAAATTTCCATCATACACTGCTTCAGCTGATTCCACAGTCACATTTGTACCATCCCGATAACCACTTGCAGGGAGAAAAACCGCCCCACGAGATTCGAATTCATATTCCCAAGTGTGTGAATCATACACTTCCATACAGACATCATAACTGTAACCGCTTGGCAGCTCCGATAAAGAACAGTTCCAATTGTCGGGAAACAGGATTAGACCAACAGTCCCCTGCACAACAGCCCATTCATACCTGAGACCTGTGGTAGTATTACGAGTAAAAAGAAGATAGTACCACTCATCCCTTGTAAGAGTTCTCCACCCTCTATTAGCCGTATTTCCCCCATTGCTAATAGCATTAGTACCCCAGTCAACAAAGCTATTGTAATCACTATTGTTCGTCGATGCCAGCGTGGGGTTATTTCCCGTACCCCAGCCGAAGTGGTCTATCCAGCCACTGTAGTTTGAACTAATATTGCTGTTTGCACTGCCCACATAGTCATACTGGTTCTCTGCAAACCGCCATGTATTGGTACTTGCACGATATTGTAAGTTGCCTTGCGAGAAATGTACCTGATGTGTAGCACTTACTGAGAATGCACCCGGTAGAGCCCCGTCAACCGGAGGCTGCCCATCCCACTGCACCACCGTCAGGCTTACTATGGCCATCTTGTTGTGCTGAAGCGACGCACGTTTTTCAAAAGTAGCACACTGTCCATTGGTAGCGTAGAGTTTGATGAACACATCGTTCTCACCAAATGCTGGTGCTACGATGTAGTAAACGTAGGTGTCCCTGTCCCCGCGACCTATAGCGGGTCTGTCGCCAAGCGGGAATACCAACGACACGTCGTGGCTTGCCGATGACGACACCATTGTACCAATATGGTCGTTCGGACTTCCTGTCACGGTAGCACTGCACAACCCACTGAGGTATGCGGTAGCAGTTGTAACGGTAATATGTTCAAGGACGAAGTCATCATCCATCCTGTTGCTGATTACCACTTTGATGAGTGGGCAGAGGTTGTGGAAGGTCAACGACTCGCTCGATGAGTAGGCTCCCATCGGCACCTTCACCTTTTGGTCACCGCGGCTGTCCACCTCATATATTTGTTCGCGGGGCAGGGTGACGGCAATGGTGCTGCTGCTGGAGATGTCCACATCCCCCACGATGTCGGCAGGGTAGATGGCGCGGTAGTGGTTGCTTTCCACCACATCGGTTATCTGTGCCGACGAACCCAATGCCGCACTGGTAGTGCAGGTCTGGTTGTTCACCCGTATCAGGTCATTGTTGTGCCAGCAGGGAGTCAGGTTGTCGATATATACCTTGGCATCCCTACCATTGTCAATATTAGCACCCAATGTCACAGTGCCGTGTTCTCTTTTGCAGCCTGCCAGCAACACTATACTCGCCATCAGGCCAACTATCATTGTTGTATGTATTTTCTTCATAAAGTCTTATTTATTAATTCTTGATTACTAATTTCCATTTACCACCGTTCCAACTCATACGAGGTGGTGCGGTTTCCATCGCCTGACAAGTCGTCACGCTCGAAAGGGTTTGAGTGGCTGCCCGGCATATCGTCATCCCAAGTTTCCAACTCAAAATGAGTGGTGGATATGCCAAGCCCCATCTCCACCACAAACTCGACTACCTTGATGACAGGTGGGCTGTAAACTTCTTTAATTCGTTCTTTCATTGCAGTTGTTGTTTAGGTTAGGACATAAAAAAAGCGTGGAACATTTTCCTTGCCTGAACGTCAGGGTTACCACGCCCTCCAAAATCCAACAAGTCATTCCACGCCGAAACAATCGGCGTTTCGTAACCTATTCTTGATTTTGGAGCCTTTAAATGGCAATGTGGAAATTTGACGTTCAAGAATAGCACGAATCGCTATTATGTTATGTCTTTACTATCTTTTGTTTGCTACATAATTGTACGTATTGATTATACGGATGTTCGTTTTTGTCATTTTGACGCTGCAAATATACAACTTTTTTCGCAAATAATGAATCTTCGACTAATCTGCCCTACCAATCAACTGCCCCGTCTCGGTCTTTTTGTACTTTTTCTCGGTACAATTTCGTTCCTTTCTTCTGGGGGGAAACACAAATTGTCGTGGATTATCCATAAAATAATTGATGGTAAATTCGTGAT
>R21__coassemble_1638_pt1 | contig 14635 bp, 7 predicted proteins | sample R21__metabat2_low_PE_009 | metagenome-assembled genome bin R21 | reverse complement strand
ATAGATTCTTCTTTTTGAAATTTATATATACGATTGTGGTCGATATTATTATGTTTTTTAATGTTTTCTAATAATCCAGCAATATTACAATATTCTTTGTCATTTATTTCTGTTGGAGTCGAGTCAAAACTATTGTGTATTATAGTTCCATTACTTCCATTTTCAGAAATAATTATGTATGGATACGTCTTTGCATTAATCACCTTGTCTTGAATAGCGTCTGTAATATCTTTAGTAACAATAAGTATTGGTTTCTTTCTTGCTTGCGAATAATGCAACAAGTTGGGATGTATATGTTTATCATTAAATCCATATCCAATACAAAGAAAACCCGATGTGGATTTAAAGACATCGTCCATCTTTTGCATTAGATCCCTATATGGTGGTTGTGATGTCTTCTCGTACTTGTTTGTTCCAGGAGTAATAATACATGGATAATAATTTTTTGGAGCATTTCGGACATTCATAAAAGAGAACAGATTCCCATCTTTTTCAAACCAATCAAGGGAGCCATGAACCTTTAACACATTTACACTTCCGACATAGCATGGATGCGATTTGCATTGTTGAAGTGTAATATCGTATGTTCCAATTGGTTTATTTGAGAAACAAGTATTTAGATATGCTTTTGTTTGCGAAACTGCATACTCTGCAATTCTATCATAATTAGTTGTAACAATATTGACAATTTGATCAGCTCGATCATAAATCATATAATCGAGCAGATATGAGAGATCTAATTTTTCTCCATCAACAACTCGATCATATACTTTGATATCATCCTGTTGGATTTCATTCCATACGCAATCTCGGATTTCATTTTCCACAGAATTTGGCATTTGAATATCCAAAAGAGCATCTTCCAGCCCCATTTTCTTTGTTACAACATTGTCAAGAAAAGAAGATACTGCATCATTGCACTTTGAATCCGTATATGTTTTTCCATAAAAATAGTCTGATAAAACATCTGATAATTTACTCATGCTCGCTATTCCGTAACCAATAGATGCACCAGAACCAAGCACAATGACTGGATTTGCATTAACCACATCTTGTATTTTTTTTAAAAGTTCATCTTTTTTCATATACTGGAATATTTGTTCGTTTAAATTATCCTCCTTACCGTCTCTTTCGAATATTCTTCCCAGATTTGTTCGAAGTTGTCGGCTACTTGGTCGGTGGCGAGGCTGGCGTCGCGGAGGACGAAGTAGTAGGGGTGCTGCTTGGCGATGGCTTTGATGGCGGTCTCGTTGACATCATTGTCAAAACAGGCCATCAGGTAGTTGTCAGCCACGCTCCATACAGTCTTACCGGCAATCTCTTGTTTTTCTATCTTGGCCGACAGCTCAATGCCGAGCTCTATCATAGCTTGGAATAGTAGGTCTTCATCAGTACGGTCAGGCTTGATATTGTCCTCGAAGAGCAATTTTTCGTTAAACTCCTCGGGTGAGTAATAGACATCCTGCATATTGGAGCTATCGAGTTTCAGCACACGGAAGCCAACATCCAATGGTTTCGTCTCATTACTAAACAAATCAGCTTGTTTGGTTCTATATTCCTCAAGCATTTTAGTACCAGTACGGCGCAAACGTTCTTTTGCTAATTCCGGAAGTAAATGAGGTTTCTCAAGATTATCGCACAATGTGATTGCATTCTTTAATATCGCCTTGGCTCCACCTGTTGCTTTCGCTAATGCCAAGTCTAAATCTTCTTGTATTTGAACCAATATGTATTTAACGCTTATATTGTTCTGCTTTGATAGGTTGACTACAGCTTCCCCTGTAGAGCCTGAACCAGAAAAGAAATCCAGAACTATATCTCTATCTTTAACATTAATAGCACGCATTAATAGCTCTAGTACAGATGTATCCTTTGGATTATTAAAGACATTTGCACCCATTATTGATGTGAGATATTTAGATGCAACACGCCCGTCTTTATACTTGATACTGGTTAAACTCTGCGTCTTAGTATTTGCAAGATATGTCTTATTGTTCGGAACAGTTGTTTCATCTTTTCCAAAATGGACTAACCCCTGTTTAATTCTTTCTTTTAGTGTTTCTTGTGGGTACCTCCAACCACTAGCAGGCTCCTTGACAACTTTGCCTGTAACAGGGTGAATTACATCGTATCGGTATTGTCCATAATTAGGACCAGATATATTATCCGGGAAATAAACACCGTTTTCATCCATCCATGAGTAATGCTTGCTATCATATATTGGATTAGACTCTTTAAACTGTTTAAACCATTCTAAAGCGGCTTTGTGTATTGCAGTCCAATCTGTTCCATATTCTTTTCTAAATTCATCAAATGCCTTGAATATTTCATCCAAGCCTTCTTTCTCTTCAATCCATTCTCCTAGATTTTCTCTTTTGTTTTTTACATAGCACAAAATATACTCATGTTGAATCGAGATATATGCTTGGTCATTTTTGCTGCTGTTTTTCCAAATAATTTCACCAGCATAATTGGAAGGATCAAAGACTTCAGACGCGACTTTTCTCAAATTATCAACCTCATTCTCATCAATACTAATAAATATCACCCCATCCCCTCTCAGCAAGTCTTTCGCCACTTTCAAACGTGGGTAAATCATATTGAGCCAGTCGGTGTGGAAGCGACCGTTGCTCTCGGTGTTGGCGACGAGGCGGTTGCCCTCGTCGTCTTCCTGTCCGCTGTTGTGGATATAGTCGCCTTTGGTCTGTGCAAAGTCATCATTATAAACAAAGTCGTTGCCCGTATTGTAGGGTGGGTCGATGTAGATCATCTTCACCTTGCCCAGATAGTTTTCGCGGAGCAGCTTCAACACTTCGAGATTGTCGCCCTCAATATAGAGGTTCTGTGTGTTATCGAAGTCCACGCTCTCCTCACGGCAAGGACGAAGGGTGTCGGTAGTAGGTGCGTTGGCCAAGCGGATGGCATTGCGCTTGTCGGGCCAAGTGAACTGATAGCGTTCCTCAGGTCCTTCCACAATATCCTTCGACAGCTCCTGTCGCAGCTGGTCGAAGTCGATGGCCACCTCCGGCCGTCCGTTCTCATCCAGCCGCTCCGTCAAGCAGTTCGGGAACAACTCCCCAATACGTTTTATATTTTCATCCACAATGTTTGTGGTCTGCATATTCAGTTTCTCCATTTTTAGACTTTAGTTGTTAGGCGTTAGACTTTAGTTTTTTCTGTTCATTTACCTTGCAGATTTCTCCATATATTAAAATTAAAATATATTATCAACATTCTCAATATCAGTTTGTTTGTTTTTGTTTATAGATTAAGCATGTTCAAACATGCTTAATATTTGTTTCAGTTTTATAAGTTCTTGGTGCAATTCATATTTTTTGTGCGTCTGTTTCTCCAATCGGCATTTTTTTTCGAGGACTTCTATCTGTCGAAGCAGTTTCTCTTTCTGTTCTCGGTTGATTATCTGCTGCTCGATGGTTTCTCCCGATGTGGCATCGAGGTCTCCAATGTTGGACACAATATTGTTCCAGACATCATCGAGATTCAAACCCTGGAGTGGGATAACAGCCTCGTCTGATGGCATCCATGCCGACTGTTGCAGCTGGGTGTGAAAGATACAAAACTGCGTCTGACCATCAAACTGTAAGGCAAATACGATATTCTGTGGAATCAACTTTTGCAGCAACAGGATGTTCTTTGTGTCATATTCCCTTTGCTTCAAATCCACCTGTAGCACATAGAAGCCTTTCACCTCGTTGCCTTCGGACAATGCCGGGACGGTGGCGGGAGACACACGGGCCACCAACACCATACGGCTTATGTCTGCATCGAAGCGGTCGCGCTCAGCCGTTTTCAGGTTGAACTTATCGAAGACCGTTTTCTTGTAGAGCGGCTTGCTAATGACAGTAGATGGCGGCAGGTTGTACATGATAGTCGTTAGTTGTTAGACTTTAGACATTGGTTTTGGGGCTTTAGTGAGTTAGAAAGGGCATTGAGCATTTTGCTGATTTCAGCTATTAGGTTATTGGTATTAGTTGCCAGACTCTGGTCGATATAGCCTATGCGGAGACATATTTCAATTTGTGTTTCTAATTCCCATAAAGAGCCTCGGGCAATAGATAAGAACTGAATGAACTCCTTATCAGAATTGCGGCCTTGGCCTTCGGCAATATTAGAAGGAATAGACACTACAGCTCGGCGCATCTGGTCAGACAAGGCATAGGTTTCCTCATTTGGCAGAAGTTTGACTAGTTTATAAACCTCAACAGTCAAATCCATTGCCTTCTGCCAAACCTTCAATTCTTTATAATTACTCGATTTCATTTTCTTAAAGTCTAATGTCTAAAGTCTAAAATCTAGTGTCTAAAGTCTAACGTCTAATAACCAAGAAACAAATAAGTTCGAAGTCGTCGAGGCCAGAAATCTTCTTATCGAACAGCTCTCCCTGCACTCCGTCTAGGAAGCTGTCCATATCGGACGATTCCTTCACGGAAATGATGGAGTTGATGGCTTTGCTCAATAGGTCGGAGTATTTCTCCATACGCAAGCCGTCGCGTGTCTCCTTGTTAAAGGTGCTGCACAACTTTACATCCGGTGTAGTCATGGGCTTACAGATAAGGCGCATCTTGTCGAGCATGTCTTTGGGGTGCAGGTGGTCTACCATCACCTCGCCATCGTCACGGATATAGACCATATAGAATGGATGCAACTGATTTTTGTGGTCGATATTCACACCTGCGGTTCTATTCTTCAGCACAAAGATAGTGCCTGCTGGTGCCTGATCGTTGCCACGCACTACGGCATGCAGTCCGAAGGGGGTATGTTCCACATCGTGATTGCTGTTCATATACTCGAGTAAGTCCAGCCGGAATTCGTTAAGTCCCAAGTCCATGATGCTTACCCCACTGTTCATCTCCTCGAGGTCAACCACATCTTCCTGCAAGCGTTTCAGCTGGATGCGCCGGTACTCTAAATCGTCTTTCTCTTCAGGGGACAGAAGATTGTCGTCACCTGTGGAGGTCATTACTGTTACTTTCATGCGAGCCTCCACTCGGCCTTTCAGGTTGATGTACTCGTCGAGCGTCATATCCGGCCAGTAATTGACCAACTGAATCTGTGCATTCTTAGACCCGATACGGTCGATACGTCCGAAACGCTGGATAATGCGGACGGGATTCCAGTGTATATCGTAGTTGAGCAGATAGTCGCAGTCCTGCAGGTTCTGGCCTTCACTGATGCAATCGGTAGCAATGAGCACATCTATCTCTTCGTTCAGATTTGGATAAATGGCTGCACGTTCTTTCGAGACAGGCGAAAACAGGGTCAACACTTTGTTGAAGTCGAGTTTCTCTTTCAATTTAAGGGTACTCCTTGCTTCCACATCGCCGGTGACAAGTGCCACATTCAAACCATACTTGGACTTGATGGCGTCAGCCAAATTGTTATACAGATATTCTGCTGTGTCGGAGAAAGCCGTAAACACCAGCACCTTTTTGTTGTTGCCATTAATGGGGTGGGCAAACTTGTCTTTCAAGTCGCTGATGAGCTGCTGCAATTTGCTGTCGTGCTCAGGCGTGATGCTTTTGAGCATATACAGCAACAATTGGATGATTTCAAGGTCGCTCTTGATTTCATCCCGCCAAGAGATGTAATCCATATCCTCCAAGAGAATACGGTTTTTCTTCTTGCCGATGGTGAAGTCCTGTTCGTCCTCATCCACATCGGCACTTTCGTAGTCATCCACCGACACACGCCTTTCGCCTTTCTCAAAGCGGGCAATGGCATCGAGCGTTTCCTGCATATAGTCACGGATACGACCCAGAGTAAGGCGGAAGGAGTTGACAGACGATTCCAGACGTTTCAGCAACTGCATATTCATCAGCCGCTGAATACCCCGTTCACGTTCTTCAATGCTCAGACGATGTCCTGACGAGCCTTCCTCTTCTTTGTATTTCCATTGCTGGGTCGCCAGAATGAAAGCCGAAGGGGTATAAATAGCCAAACGGAGCATCTGCAATTGCTCGAATATCTCGTTGTAGTTGATGGCTGTGTCAAGGTCGGTCAAATGCGGATTGCGTGAGATGGGCTTTAGGCGCTCGGGGAATGTGCCAATGTCTGTGGTGTCGTAATACTGCTGGATGTGCTTACGGCTACGGGCGATGGTCACTGCATCAAGTAGTTTGAAGAAATCGAAGTCGAGCATTCGCAACAAACGTTCCGTAGTCCTGTCTTGTGGTGGTAAGTCTGCCCAGATGTTATAGGCACCTTGTGCCTGACGGAAGATGTCGTCAATGCCCCTATTGGTGGGCAGTAGCTTGTCAAACGCTTTTGCCTCTCCTTCGTAAGCCAACTGGAGTTGGTTCTTGAGGTCGTTGAAACGGTTGTTGACAGGAGTAGCAGAAAGCATCAATACTTTTGTCTTCACGCCTGAACGAATAACCTTGTTCATCAGACGTAGGTAGCGGTTCTCCTTGGGGTTCTCACCGTATTCGTCGGTAGAAGTCTTTCCACCATTGCGGAAGTTGTGGCTCTCGTCAATCACTACAAGGTCGAAATTGCCCCAGTTGATTCGGTCCAAGTCAATATCATTGCTACGCCCGTGGTCGCGAGAGAGGTCTGTGTGATACAGAATCTTATAGTTTAAGCGGTCTTTTACCAACGGGTTGTTCGTATAGGGCTGCCGATATGTATTCCAGTTTTCATAGAGCTTCTTGGGGCAGAGAACAAGAACGGAACGGTTTCGACTTTCATAGTATTTGATGACAGACAATGCGGTGAAGGTCTTGCCCAAACCTACGCTATCGGCAAGGATGCAACCGTTGAACTTTTCCAGTTTGTTGATGATGGCCAAGGCTGCATCACGCTGGAAGTTATAGAGTTTGTTCCAGATAATAGAGTTCTTGAAGCCTGTTGCCTCATTGGGCAGTTCATCCTCGCTGATATCCTCCAAGAACTCGTTGAAGATGTTGTATAGAGCCACAAAGTAAAGAAACTCTGGGGCATTCTCCTTATAGACGTTGCTGATATTGTCGATTACCTCTTCCGTCACCACCTGCATACGTTCCGAGTCATTCCATAGCTGGTTGAACAGGTCGATATAGGCTTTTGAGAATGGTGCATCGGCCTTTTGTATCATTGTATATGCAGTATTGCCTTTCTCACAGCCAAGGTCGACGGTTGTAAAGCCATCCAAGGGAGAATAGCTGGTGTCGTCGAGTGTGATAAACCCCATCATCTGCTCGTTGGTGCTGTTGGACTTGAAACAGACCTTTTGACGTATCCACTCAGCGCACTCACGAGCGATAGCCTTTTGCGTCAGTTCGTTGCGGAGCTTTACTTCAAACTCTGAGCCATATAAGGTGCGTTCCCTATCAAGACGAGGGATGTAGAATTCCCGCTGTTGTTTGGGAGTCTTTTCTGTCGTAAAAGTAGGTGAGGTAAAGATAAAGCGCAATTCCTTGATGTCTTTAAGCTTCTCCTTCAACTCCTGGTAAGCATAAATAGAAAAACAGGAGGCCGCTATCGAGAGACGGCTACTAAGCTTGATTTGCTGCATCAGGTCGTCGCGCAGTGTCTTATTTATATTGTTTATCAGCTCCATCATTTTGACAATTCATGATTGGAAGTCAAATCAGATACCCCAGGGAAAAATCGAATTATTAATTGATATATGTATTCATAATGATTTATTATCCAACATACTACATTGCCACTGACGTATAGACACAACATATTCATAGGAATTTCCATCAGTTTGAATATTATGTCTATATGTCGTTATTTACGTTAGCTCTTTATTCCCTATGTTGTTAATTTGTTTGTTGTTTTACACTTTTTTGTTGCTTGTCTGGCCCGTGGAGGCCACGGGGTTTGACGTTGCAAAGATACACATTTTTTTTCAATTATTCGGGAAAAAGTAAGTCGGGCTGGGGGTTGTCTGGAGTTGGCGCTGGGGTGCACTGGGGCCGTTCAATCTAGCATCTTGATAGTATCGTTACAGGCTCGTTATCTTACATCATTACAGGAAACGAGGGAGGAACGATAGAATAAGGATGCCGGTTTGAAGGAGGTAAGGGGGTGATAATGCGGGTATTCTTCGCATTGCATACTCACCTACATGTAACAATTAATTCGTGAATGTGTTTATTCGTAAATTGATTTACACATCAACACGCTTATTCTGCGTGTCGGTAGTACGCTACCTTGTTGATTGATACGAGGTGGCGTGTCTTCGACACGCATTGGGAGGGTCACCGTTACCCCACACTGCTCACCTTCGGTGTTTAGTGTGGGGTTATTGAGATGGTGTGCCTCCGGCACACTTTAGTCTTTGTCAAATAAGCCCAAATCGGTCATTGGAATATACCTATTCGAGATCTCCTACGGAGAATATATCTGTACAGCAACGTGATATGCTATTAAACGAAAGCCCCTCCGGGGCAGCCCATGCATTGCACGATTCGGCAGTCACTACGTAGGAGTTTTCGCTTAATAGCCAACATATTACCCCTTGCCAATGATACTCCGTAGGAGTTTTCGGTTTCCTAATGACAGATTTGGGATAAAAAAAGTGTGATTGTGTCGGGGAGGCCTTCACAATCACACATCGGTATGGGTGCCGCCGATGGCGTCAGAAGCGGAACATCTGGTCGAAGTCGACTTTGATGGGTTTGACGTCGGGGCCGAGGAGGTTGGCGACGGCCTTGGGGTCGAACCGCTTGGCATTGCCGGAGATGACGACGACCAGCGGACGGCCTTTGATGTACTTGGTGTGGAAGGCGCGAAGGTCGTCGATGGTGAGACGGGACATCTGCTCGGTGAGGTCGGCACGGAAGTCGCGTTGCCAGCCTAGGTCTTCCTTCCAGTACTGCACCATCTCGGGAATCCGGCGGAAGGTAAGGTAGTTGCTGTTGCGTGAGCTGACCACATTCTTGATGGTGGGCTGGACTTTCTCGGGGCGTTCGGGGAAGGTGACGAGGAGATCGCGGATGGCTTCGACTCCTTCCTGCGTCTTGTCGCACTGGGTGCCGAGGTAGGCGTAGGTGTAGAGGGGGTTGAGGCGGAGGAGGGAGGAGGCCACATAAGCCTTGGTGCTGTAGCCAAGGGAGCGGAACTCACGTATCTCCTGGAACATGACGCTGTTCATGCCTGAGCCGAAGTATTCGGTGAAGATGCTTCCCGCGGCACGGTCGCAGGGCGAGCCGTCGGCGGTGAAGAGGTTGGTGTCCAGATAGATGCTGGGCACATAGATGTCGATATTGGACTGGAGGAACTTCTTGTTGGTGGCATAGAAGAACTGAGGAGTGGTGTAGTCTTTCTGCCTGAATTCGCGGGGACGCATGTCGGTGACGCTGTCGCGGACAAGGCCGTAATGGCGCAGCTTGTCGGCAAGGGTGGAGGGGTCGGTATTGCCCGAGAAGGTGACGTAGCCGTTGCGGGTGAGGATTTGCAACACCTCGGCATGGAGCTCTTCGCCCGTGCGTTTGCCCCATTGTTTGTATGGGGTTTCGCGCAGGTATTGGGATTGGTCGCCGTAGAGCACATATTCGCTGAGGGCTTTCGACCAACTGTCGGCATCGTTCTTCACGCTCTTCTTGGTGGATTTGAGTCCGTCAAGCATCTTCTCGAGCTGACGGGCATCGTGGCGGGGATGGTAGAGCCAATGCCGGCAGAGGGAGAGGATGCTGTCGAGGTTGTCCTCTGGACCGCTGATGGTCAGGCTCGACTTGTCCTCATTGCTGACGAGGGAGAAGGTGGCTCCTAAGAGGTTGAGCTGCTGTTGGAGCTGCTGGTATTTGAGGCTGTCGGCACCGAGCAATTCCATATAGCCGATGGCGCGGTTGATGTCGGGGTTGTCGATGATGCCGTAGTTGTAGGTGATTTCCAGATTGAAGATATTGTTGTAGGGGTTCTGCGTGCTGTAGAGGTTGAAGTGGGGGTTGACGGGCTGGATGTCGAGGTCTTTCTTGAAGTCGATGACTTGCGGCTTGATGGGGTCGGGCTGGTTGATGGCAATCATGCGGGCGAAGGCGGACTGGGCATCCTTGTTGGCGGGTTCGAGGTGCTCCCAGTCGGGCTTGACGGCGGGTTCGCCGGAGGGGAACCCCATCCTGGAACGCACGAGGGTGCAGTGGTCACGGTCGAAGTACTTGTTGACCACAGCCATGACATCCTCGCGGGTGAGGGTGGACCAGCGTTTGCCGTCTTGGAGCCATTGGTCGTAGCTGCTGCCTTCGGTCTCGAGGGAGAGGAGGAGGGCGGAGATTTTGGAGATGCTCTCAATCTTTTGCTGACGCTCGATGTAGGACTGCATTTTGATGCCCTCAATGATGTCGTCGCTGAAACGGCCTTGCTTGATGCTGTCGATGCAGTCCCAAATAACCTGCTCGGCCTTGGCATGGCTCTGGAAAAGGAGATTGGGTATGTAGAGGATGGTGTTGGCACCGGCGTCGTTGAACGATACATCCATGTTCAGCGCCATAAGCAGACGGCCGTCGATGGCTGCCTCGGTGAGGAGGCCTGTATTGCCGCCAAGGAGTTGGCTGAACATGTCGAGGGCCAACTTGTCGGGGTGGCGCTTGGGCACACCGGGGAAAATCATCATACCCATCTTGATGGGGGTCTGGCGGACATTGAGCACTTTCTGCTTGGCGAAGTCGGGCAGATGGTAGGCAGGCATTTCGGGCACTTTGCCGCTGCGCCACACACCGAATTTCTCTTTTACAAGCCGCTTGACTTCGGCGGTTTTGAAGTCGCCCACGAGGATGAGCGTCATATTGTTGGCCACATAGTAGGTGTCGAAGAACTTCTGCATCTCGCTGGGCTGTGGATTCTTGAGGTGCTTGGCATAGCCAATGACCTGACGGCTGTAGGGGTGGTCGCCGTAGGACTCGGTGAGCACGTTGAGGGCAAACTTCTGCGCAAGCCTGTTGTCGCTACGGTTCTTCTCCTCGTAGATGGTCTCGAGTTCGCTCTGGAAGAGGCGGAAGACGGGATCGCGGAAACGCTCTACATACACATCCATCCAGTTGAGGAGCTGGTTGGAGGGGAGGGTGTTGTAGTAGACGGTATAGTCGTAGGAGGTGCCGGCGTTGAGGCCTGTGCAGCCCATATTCTGCAGGATGGCGTCGACCTCGTTGGGGATGGCGTACTGCGAGGCAGCAATGCTGAGCCGGTTGATTTCGAGTTGGATGTCGTGCCGCTCCTGGTCGTTCTTGGCGGCCTGGAGACGGTCGTAGGCCTGGCTGATGCTATCGAGATAGGGCTTCTCTTTGTCCCAGTCGATGGTGCCGATGCGGTCGGTACCCTTGAACATGATATGTTCGAAATAGTGAGCCACACCCGTGGCGTTGGGGTTCTCGTTCTTGCTGCCTGCATGGACCACCACGCAGCCGTAGATTTTGGGCTGGCTGTGCTCCTCGCAAAGGATGACTTTCAGTCCATTGTCGAGGTGGAAGGTCTGGATGGGCAGTTTGGCCTGAGCCGAAAGGGCGAGCATGGCAAACAGCGCCATGCTGAATAGGATCAATCTTTTCATTATTGCTGTTGTATTGAGTTTGAATTCATGTTTTCGGTGGCGGGGAGTTTCTCTTCACGGTCCTGGCGTGCAAAAAGGCTGCACAAGGCTGAGACGGAGGCAGAGCCGATGGCCGAGGCACAGAGCCAGAAGCGCGGAAGACCTGTTTTGGGGGCGTCGCGGTAGAGCAGGACAACGATGAGGATGAAGAGGATGAAAGAAATGGCAGTGGGGACAAAGACCGAGGCGGGGAGACCTAGCAGGAGGATGTGTAAAGGGAGATAGGTGCAGATTTTACGGGTCAGGGAGAAGATGGCGATGGGAAGAAGGTAGGTGAGGAGGGGAGTGTAGTACGTGCCGGGCTGGGCGGACAGGGAGTAGCGGTAGAGAAGCAGGACGGCAAGGATAGCAAAGCTGGGCGAGGTGATGCAGGTGATGAAAATCAGGAACATCATCCATCGTGTGATATTGTTGAAGGAGAGGTGGAGCGCAAGGCAGTCGGCGATGACGAAGAAAAGTGTCAGCAATTGGTAGGCGCGGGAGAGGAATGTCGTATAGGTCGGGATGAAATAGACGAATAGGCATAATAAGAAGGGGTATATGATGACAATGGGGTAATATTTTCGAAGCAATGGCATGCGGTAACGGTGCATGAGCAGACCGGCAAGACTGTTGGTGAACGTGAGCAGGAGACCCAGGGGAGAGACCTTCCCGACACGGGCCATGTCGTACCAAAGGAACAGCGTGAGGATGAGGCTGGGGAGGAAGTCGAGCAGCGTGTGGAGGAGGATACGCAGCGAGGGGCTGGTGTTGAGGCTGTCGACAAGATAGGGAAAGAAAGCGGCGATGGCCAGCATGGGGAGCTGGGCCAGCGTGAAGATGATGAGATAACGGGTGAGGGGCTTTTGCATAGGACTTGTGATTAACTGTGTTCAGTGGGTTAAGGTGATTTCATTAAATTGTCCCCTGAAAGGAGCTTTCGTGATTTGTTTAACACGAATTGCCGTGTAATGACCATAAATTCATACAATTAATGATAATTCGTGTTTAAAAAATAACATTACATGCAAGTGATTATTGGAGGTTGCATTAAAAGAAAGGGGTGGGGACTAAGCGTGAGACGGTCACGGAAAGTCGCCACCCCTGAGTGTCGTGAATCAATGGAGATTGTTGTGGAGGAAAGCAGTGAGGTTGTCGATGGGGATGCGTTCCTGCTGCATGGTGTCGCGGTTGCGGACAGTGACACTGTTGTCGTTGAGGGTGTCGTTATCCACGGTGATGCAGAAGGGGGTGCCGATGGCATCCTGGCGGCGATAGCGGCGGCCGATGGCGTCCTTCTCGTCGTACTGGAGCATGTAGTGGGGTTTGAGCATGTCCATAATCTCGCGGGCTTTCTCGGGCAGTCCGTCCTTCTTGACCAAAGGCAGCACAGCGGCCTTGTAGGGCGCCAGCATGGCGGGCAGGCTGAGGACCGTGCGGACACTGCCGTCGGGAAGGGTCTCGTCCTTCAGGGCATGGCTGAAGACGGCCAGGAAAGTGCGGTCGACACCGATGGAGGTCTCGATGACGTAGGGCGTGTAGCTCTCGTTAAGCTCGGAGTCGAAATACTGGAGTTTTTTGCCGCTGAACTCGCTGTGACGGCTGAGGTCGAAGTCGGTGCGGCTGTGGATGCCTTCCAGCTCCTTGAATCCGAAGGGAAACTCGAATTCGATGTCGGTGGCAGCGTTGGCGTAGTGGGCCAGCTTCTCGTGGTCGTGGTAGCGGTACTTCTCGGCGGGGATGCCCATGGCTAGGTGCCATTTGAGGCGTTCCTCTTTCCAGTAGCGGAACCACTCCATCTCGGTGCCGGGACGGACGAAGAACTGCATCTCCATCTGCTCGAATTCGCGCATGCGGAAGATGAACTGGCGGGCGACAATCTCGTTGCGGAAGGCTTTGCCTATCTGGGCAATGCCGAAGGGAATCTTCATGCGGCCGGACTTCTGGACGTTGAGGAAGTTGACAAAGATGCCCTGTGCCGTCTCGGGACGGAGATAGAGGGTGTCGCTGTCGTCGATGACGGAGCCCATCTTGGTGGCGAACATAAGGTTGAACTGGCGCACGTCGGTCCAGTTGCGGGTGCCGCTGACGGGACAGACGATGCCGAGGTCGAGGATAAGCTGCTTGAGACCGGCGAGGTCGTTGGCGTTCATCAGCTCGGCATACTTGGCGTGGATTTCGTCAATCTGTTTCTGGTGTTCCAGCACACGGGCGTTGGTGGTGACGAACTGCTGGCGGTCGAAGGCGTCGCCGAAGCGTTTGTGCGCCTTCTCACACTCTTTGTTTATCTTCTCCTCAATCTTGGCGATGTGGTCCTCGATGAGGACGTCGGCGCGATAGCGTTTCTTGGAGTCTTTGTTGTCAATCAGCGGGTCGTTGAAGGCATCCACATGGCCGGAGGCTTTCCAGATGCGGGGGTGCATGAAGATGGCGGAGTCGATACCGACGATGTTCTCGTGGTACTGCACCATGGCACGCCACCAGTATTGCTTGATGTTGTTTTTGAGTTCGGTTCCCAGCTGGCCATAGTCGTACACGGCGGCGAGACCGTCGTATATCTCGCTGGAGGGGAATATGAAGCCGTATTCCTTGGCGTGGGATACTACCTTTTTGAAGAATTCTTCTTGATTTGCCATATATTAGATTTCTGAATTATCGGAGTAATCGGAGTATTCTGAATAATCTGAATAATCGGAGTACTCTGAATTATCGGAGTATTCTGATTACTCAGAATACTCCGATTGGTTATTTACTTCTTGGCGGCTGCCTGGGTGGCGGTGATGGCCACGACGTTGACCACATCCTCGACGCTGCAGCCACGGCTGAGGTCGTTGATGGGGGCGGCCATGCCCTGCATGACGGGGCCTACAGCCTCGGCACCGGCAAGACGCTGGACGAGCTTGTAGCAGATATTGCCGCTCTGGAGGTCGGGGAAGACGAGAACATTGGCCTTGCCTGCGATGTCGCTACCGGGGGCTTTGCTGGCACCCACTTTGGGGACAATGGCTGCATCGGCCTGGAGTTCGCCGTCGAGATGGACATTGGGGTCAAGCTCGTGGGCTACGCGGGTGGCCTCGATGACCTTGTCCACCAGCTCGTGCTTGGCGCTGCCCTTGGTGGAGA
>R21__coassemble_1635_pt1 | contig 14667 bp, 10 predicted proteins | sample R21__metabat2_low_PE_009 | metagenome-assembled genome bin R21 | reverse complement strand
GATTTGATGCATGCCGTATAAACTTATCAACTTATCAACGAATAAAAAAGACTAACGAATTAACGCATTAACACATTCACGAATTCAAAAAGTGACTTTCGAATTAACGAATTAACACATTCACGAATTCAAAAAGAGACAACGCTGGTGGGCTGCGTGGCCACGGCCATGGCCGGGCTGATGAAATACTGGAACTGGCCCGACACGGGTGTTGGGCAGTTTTCATACTACACGTTCTACTATGGGGAGCAGAGTGCCAACTTCGGTGCGACGGCTTACGACTGGGCGAATATGCCTGCCACGCTGACGGCATCGAGCAGCGAGGCCGAGATTGCCGCCGTGTCGACACTGATGTACCACTGTGCGGTGGCGGTGAGAACGATGTTCAACGCCCCGACCTACGGCGGCAGCGGGGCTGAATCGCGCCAAGGCACCAATGGGCTGAACTACGCCTGCGCCGAAAATGCCATGCGCACCTATTTCAAATACGCCCCCGGCTTGCAAGGGGTGGAACGCCAGTCCTTCCCGGACAACGAGTGGAAGAGCCTCATCAGGCACGAGCTCGACTGCCACAGGCCTGTGCTTTATGAGGGCAAAGACGGCTCTATGGGGCACGAGTTTATATGCGACGGGTACGACACGAACGGCTTTTTCCATTTCAACTGGGGTTTCGACGGCTTGGGCGACGGCTATTTCACGCTCACGCTGCTCACCCCTCCCGGCTACAATTTCACCAGCGAGCAGGCGGCCATTGTGGGATTGGAGCCCGACACCCTTTACGGCACCGGCACCACCTGCACGGTGAGGGGGTTGAGCAACGACACGACCAAGGGGACGCTGACCCTGTTCGACGCAACAGGCCGCCAGTTGATGCAGCGCAGCATCCACGCCCAGCACACCACGCTGGACGTGAGCTCGCTGCCAACAGGCATCTATATGGTGCAGTTCACCTCGCAGCGCGGCACAACGGTCTCGCGGCTGGCCGTCCGTTAGGTTTCGGCAGCTGACAAAAAGAAAGGCGGCACAGGGTTGTGTCGCCTTTCTTTATTGTTGTCCCGATTGGCGGTATTGCCGCGCGGGGATTATTCCTGATAATAGGTGCGCTTGACGCGGGGTGAGACGGAGGTGAGGAGCTCGTAGGGGATGGTGCCGGCACTGGCGGCCTGCTGCTGCAGGTGGTCGGCAGGACCGAAGAGGATGACCTCGTCGCCTTCACGGCAGGGGACGTCGGTGACGTCGAGGAAGCACATGTCCATGCACACAGAGCCGATGATGGGCACCTGGCGGCCGTTGACGATGACGCGGCCGTTGCCATAGCCGAGATGGCGGTTGAGGCCGTCGGCATACCCTATGGCGATGATGGCGATGCGCGTGGGACGCTCGGCGATGAAGCGGCGGTTGTAGCCCACACTGTCGCCCTGCGGGATTTCCTTTATTTGCGAGATGCGCGTCTTGAGGGTGCTGACGGGCTTGAGGTGGCGCTGGACGGCGGGTTGCGGCGAGATGCCGTAGAGGCCGATACCGAGACGCACCATATCCATCTGCGCCTCGGGGAAACGCTCGATGCCCGACGAGTTGAGTATGTGGCAGAGGATGCCGGGGGTGTGGATGGCGTTGCGGAGGGTGGTGCTCCAGCGGGTGAAGCGGTCGATTTGGGCGCGGGTGTAGGCGTCCTGCGAGGGGTCGTCGGCACAGGCAAGGTGGGAGAAGATGGACTGGACACGCAAGGGGCATCCGGGAGCGTTGAACAGGCGTGCAAGCTCGTCGAGGTCGCTCTCGGCGAAACCGAGACGGTGCATCCCGGTGTCGAGTTCGACATGCACGGCAAGGGGTTCGGTACAGCCCATGAGGTTGGCGGCTTCGGAGAAGAGGTTGAGTATGCGGAAGGAGTAGATGTCGGGTTCGAGACGGTGGCGAATGATGTCGTCGAAGCTCTCCTCCTCGGGATTCATGACCATGATGGGGAGGGTGATGCCGTTGCGGCGGAGGTCGACACCCTCGTCGGCATAGGCGACGGTGAGGTAGTCGGCGCGGCTGTATTGGAGGGCGGCGGCCACTTCGACCTTTCCGGCGCCGTAGCTGGCGGCTTTGACCATCGCCATGAGACGCGTGGAGGGTCGGATAAGCGAGCGGTAGTAGTTGAGGTTGGAGATGAGGTTGTCGAGGTTGACCTCCATCACCGTCTGGTGCGAACGGCGGCGGAGCATGCGGGCAATGTCCTCGAAATGGAAGCAGCGGGCCCCCTTGAGGAGGATGGTTTCGCGGTCGAAGAGGTTAAAATTGAACTGTTGTATGCACTGCTCGGTGGTTTGGAAGAAATGGGCGTCGAGCCCCGCGAAAAGGGCTTGATGGCGGCAAAGGGCTTCGCCGACACCGATGAAGCGGGTGATGCCGTGATGGGTGACGAGTTGCGACACCTGTGCGTAGAGGTCGGTCTCGGGGATGCCCGCCTGGAGAATATCGCTCATGATAAGCGCCTTGCTGGCATGCTGGCGGTCGTGGGCGACATAGTCGAGGGCGATGGCCAAGGAGTCGAGGTCGAGGCTGTAGGAGTCGTTGACCAGGAGCGAGGAGTTGAGGGCTTCGTCCATCTCGAGACGCATGGCGACGGGCGTAAGGCGCAGGCACCGCTGCGCGATGGTCTGGGAGTCGTAGCCGAGATAGCAGAGGAGGGCGATGCAGTGGAGCGCGTTCTCGACGGAGGCGCGGTCGGTGAAGGGGATGGCGAGGTTGAGCGGCTGACCCGAACGGAGGAGCGCAAGGCGGGTGTCGGTGTCGCGGACGTCGATGCTGAGGATTTGGATGGTGTCGCTGTCGGAGTGGCCCCAGGTGAAGCGGCGGATGGTGCGGAAGCTTTCGAGCTGCGAGATGGCGGAATGGATTTCCTTGTGGTCGGAGGAATAGATGAGGGCGTCGCAGTGGGTGAAGAGCTGCAGCTTCTCGGCAATCTTCTGCTGGCGGGTGAGGAAGTTCTCGTCGTGTGCCTGTCCGATGTTGGTGAAGATGCCGATGGTGGGGTTGATGACTCGGCGGAGGTTCTCCATCTCGCCAGCCTCGGAGATGCCGGCTTCGAAGACGGCGAGCTCGTCGGTTTCGTCCATCTGCCATACAGAGAGGGGGACACCGATCTGCGAGTTGTAGCTGCGGGGCGAGGCGACGGTTTTGCAGTCGTCGGCCACCAGCTGGAGTATCCAGTCTTTGACAACGGTTTTGCCGTTGGAACCGGTGATGCCCACCACAGGGATGTGGAAAAGGCTGCGGCGGTGGGCGGCAAGCAGCTGGAGGGCGGTGACGACATTCTTGACGTACCAGAAGTTGGCTCCGCTACACTGGGCGAACTGCGCCGGATAAGGCTCGGGGGCGTCGGCGGGGACGACGAAGTTTCGCACACCGCGGTTGTAGAGGTCTTGCACATAGCGGCAGCCGGTGTTGCGCTTGGTGGGTATGGCAAAGAAAAGGCTGCGCGGAAGGTCGGCAGAGCGACGGCTGTCGGTGAGAAGGCGCGTGACGTCGCAGCTGTCGTCGGCAACGACGGCTGTGGAGCCTTTGAGTACGGATGTGATTTCTGACGGTTTCAATGTTGAATTATTTTGTAGCCAATATGGCAGTTGAGACAATTACGGGGGCTGCAGTAGCCGTGATGGAGCTGCAGCAATGCCTGTGTGTGGGCGGCATGCGAGGGCTCGATGCCTGCAGAGCGATAGAGCCTGACGATGCGGTTGTCCTCGGGCGGGAGCTGCTGGAGGAGGTCGACGGCGCGGTCCTTGAGAGACTGCTGGGCATGCTGGCTGCCGTAGAGGAAAAGCAGCGGCACCCAAGCGTTGATGATGAGACTTTGAGTGAATTGGGCACCGGTGCGCTTGGGTTTGCCGGGCGAAGGGCTGTCGAAACGGTAGTGGTTGTCCCAATAGGGGGAGGCCGTGAGGGTGAAGAGCTGACGAAGGCTGTCGGCGGAGGTGGTCTCGAGGAGACGGCTGAAAAGGCTTGCCGAACGGCAGACGAGTTGCGAAAACTGACTGATGCGGATGGTGGGGAAGCCGTTGGGACGCATGCGGGCGAAACGCCACAGATGGGACGACACCGGACTCAGGCGTGCAGCATTACGTATGGCCTGATAGTCGGCTTGCAGCTGGCGAGGGTAGTCATCATCGAAATAGCCTTCAAGCAGGCCCGCCTGCCCCATAAGGAGGGCTTCTTCGCGCTGCGGCTGGTCGCGCCAGCGGGCAAGAATGGTGTAGGGCGTGGAGAGGGTCAGCAGCTCGAAGGGAAGCGCATTGGCTGTGCCGCCAAAATAATGGGCAAGGGCGAGGAGGAGACACTGCTCCCAGTCGCCGCGACTGCGCTCGAGCAGACGCTGCATGTCGGCACACTTGTGTTCGAGACGGTCGAGAAGGAGACGGTCGAGACAGGCGGCGACATAGTGGGGCGAGAGCTCTTTGAGCTTGGACGCACAGGGCACAGGGATGGGCTTGGGCGGATGGACGAGGGCTTCGTAGTTGTCCCACAGGGGTTGCGGGATGTGGTCGTGGAGCACGAGGGTGGGCAGCGGATGGCCGTCGTGAAGGGTGAGCGGGGTGTCGTGCTGATAGACGACATGAAGGATGACGTTGTCGTAGGCGCGGTCGAGACTGTGGTGGTGGCGGTTCCAATCGGAGGTGAGGACATGCACCTCGATGTTGCCTGCCCACAGGGTGCCGCCAATCCACACGCGGGCGTTGGTGAAGTCGGGACCAGCATCGCGGTTGAGCAGACCAGGACTCTCGATGATGACAGGCTGCCCGTCGACGGTGCAGAGGTCGCCTTCCAGCAGCCGATGCTGCCATACGTACTGGAGGAAGGATTCGTTCATGCGCGTCATTGCGGACAGGCTTGCAGGGTGAATGATGAGGTGTATATCAATGCTGCGCCCGACAGCGAGGGCGCAGCGAAGGGTGTATTAGTTGAAGAGGTCTTTCATTTTGTCGAAGAATCCGCGCTCGGACTTTGAGGGCGCCGGCTGGAAGTTGGGCGACTTGTCGAGACGCGTGAGCGTTTCCTTCTCTTCGCGTGAGAGGTTCTTGGGTATCCACACGTTGACGGAGACCAGGAGGTCGCCACGACCGTAGCTGTTGACCGACGGGAGCCCTTTGCCTTTGAGGCGGAGGACTTTGCCCGAAGGGGTGCCAGGTTCGATTTTCACCTTAACACGACCGGAGAGGGTGGGAATCTCGACGGTGGCACCGAGAGCCGCCTGTGCGAAGGTGATGAAGGCGTTGTAGTAGAGGTTGGATTCCTGCCGCTCGAAGAGCTCGTGGGGGATTTCCTCGACGAGGATGATGAGGTCGCCGGGTACACCGCCGTGGGGCGCAGCGTTGCCTTTGCCGGACATGGAGAGCTGCATGCCGTCGTAGACACCTGCGGGGATGTTGATGGTGATGACTTCCTCGGAGCGGACGATACCCTCGCCGTTGCAGTCGTGGCACTTATCCTTGATGACGCGTCCTTCGCCGCCACAGTGGGGACAGACGGACTGTGTCTGCATCTGGCCGAGGATGGTGCGGCGCACTTCGGTGACGACACCTGTTCCGTGACAGTGGGGGCAAGTGTCAAAGCTGTTGTTGCGCGAACCTGTACCGCCGCAGGTCTTGCAGGAGACGTATTTGGCCACTTTGATTTTCTTTTCGCAGCCTTTCTCAATCTCTTCGAGGGTGAGTTTGACTTTGATGCGGAGGTTGGTGCCGCGCTGGGTGGCACGCCTGCGGCCTTGCTGGCCACCAAAGCCACCGAAACCGCTGAATCCGCCGCCGAAACCACCGCCGCCGAAGAAGTCGCTGAAGATGTCGCCGAACTGCGAGAAGATGTCGTTCATGTTCATGCCGGCACCGGCAGAACCGTCGAAAGCGGCGGGACCGAATTGGTCGTAGCGGGCTTTCTTGTCGGGGTTGCTGAGCACATCGTAAGCCTCTGCGGCTTCCTTGAACTTTTCCTCGGCTTCCTTGTCGCCGGGATTGCGGTCGGGATGGTACTGCAAAGCCAGTTTGCGGTAGGCTTTCTTCAATTCTTCAGGGGTGGCGTTCTTGTCGACCCCAAGTACTTCGTAATAATCTCTCTTTGCCATAATTATATTTCAAGGCTTGCAGGCTTTGCCCCGCCCCGCTGCATGGATGCTGCCGCAGGATGGGGCTAGCCGTAACGCCTTGCTCTCCTTTCTTTGTTGTTTATTTATCAAATGGCTACGACCACTTTGGCGTAGCGCAACACTTTATCGTTGAGGAAGTAGCCTTTCTCCACCACGTCTATCACAAGGCCTTTCTGCTTCTCGTCGGCGGCGGGGAACTGGGTGACGGCTTCGTGGAAGTTCTCGTCGAATTTGGCGCCCTTGGCTTCGATGGGTTTGAGACCTTTCTGAGAGATGATGTTCATGAGTTTGTTGTAGATGAGCTGCACGCCTTCCTTGGACGTATCGTCGTCGGACAGGGCGGTGAGGGCACGCTCCATATCGTCGACAACGGGAAGGATGGCTTTGATCATCTCCTTGCCGCCATTGATGATAAGGTCGGCTTTTTCGGTATTGGTGCGTTTGCGGTAGTTTTCGTATTCGGAGTAGAGGCGGAGGTATTTGTCGTTGATTTCGGCCAGTTTCTCGCCCATCTCCTGCACTTTACGCTCGCTGTCGCCGTGACGTTCGCGACGATGACGACGCTCTTTTTTGGGCTCGGTGCCAGAAGTTGTGTTGGCTGCCTCTTGCTGGGTATTTGTTTCTTTCTCTTCCTGGGACATATTATGATGTGTTGTTTTTAATGTTGATACGTTAAATGTGTTTGTTTTGTTTTCGGTATTTCGGACACCGAACAATTTTGCAGGTTAGCAAAAGGAGTGCCAACGTGACGCGTTCTGCCATTTTGTCACCAGACGAAGACGTCGAGTGGCTTGTGTGGCCGACGGTCGTCTATCCAGCGGAAGTTCTGAAGCTGCCGTTTGTCGGCGGGAAGCTGTTCGAGGGGATAGGTGTTCATGTCGGGGTTGCCCTGGGTGACGACGCGGTCGGGAGCACGGTCGACAAAGTAGATGCGCATATCGGAACCCATGCCTACGTTGACACCGATGAGGTATTTTTGCCCCATTGTGCCCTCTTCGGTCAGGTAGTATACCATCTCGGCATTACCGAGGACATCGGCATAGTGGGGTTCGCCTTCGGTGAAATAGACGATGGCGTTGCGGCCTTTTACCTGGTTGAATTTGTCGGGGTCGACTTGCTCGATGCAGAAGATGTTGTTGTAGAGCCAGGCCTGACGGGCGCCGGAGGTGTCGTGCCGGACAACGATGGTGTCGGCGAGGGCTTGGTAGTGGTCGTACCAGACGACAGGTTGGTAGAAGAGGTGCATGGTGGAGTCGGGGGCGGAGTAGAAGAGCGAGTCGCTCATAGCCTGAGCTTCGCCGCGGAAGACTTTCACATGACGGTAGGCACTGACTGACTGGAGATGACGCGCAGAGTCGCTGACGACAAGGATGCTGTCGGCATGAAGGTAGAGGGTGTCGACAGGTGCATCGGGGTCGTCCTCGTCGTGGTTGACGAAGCGGACGAGTGCGCTGTCGGTGACAAAGGAGGTATGGTCCGACTTGCGGGTTTCGGCATAGCGGCTGGTGCTGATGATGTCGTTGATGGTGTCGCGGAGAACCACATTGCCGATAGCACGGCCATATTCAATGTCTTCGTAGTAGTGGAGCGTGTCACAGGTGATGTGTTTTTCGGAATTGTGCACTTCGGAGCTTTTCATGGAGTGGGCATAACGGATGTCGGTGTTGTAGGTGCCGTGCTCGCTGTACATGGTGGTAGAGTCGGTGTAGATATGTGTGGGGCTCCAGAAGTGCGCTATCTTGGTGTCGGTGTTGTAGGTGAGGGTGTCGGTGATGAGACGCATGTTGGAGTCGATGAGTTCGACTGAGTCGTAGATGTCGATGGTCTTGAAATCGGAGTTGTAATAGCCTTTTTGGCTGACGAGGCGCTTGTCCTCGTTGGTGGTGATGCCCCAAGTGTCGTAGAAGGCGATGGTGGAATTGCGGTCGTAGGAGAGATGGTCGGACTTGAGGAGGGTCTTGCCGTCGATAAGGCGGACGGTGTCGTCCCAGATGTCAAGCACACGGCTCATGCCGTCGTAGTAGAGCTGGTCGCCATAGATGGTGGTGGTATCGGAGATTTCAATCTTGATATGGCCAAAGGCCGTGAAGTCGTTGAGTACGGTGTTGAGGAGCGCAGAATCGGCATAAAGCACCATACCGTCGTGCTCGGCGCGGACACGCTGGTAGAGTATCCACACATCGGCATCGGAGGGGTCGCGGGTACCCATGCCGGCCTCGTAGGTAATGAGCTTTTGGGCCCACGACGGCAGCGATAACACCGCAAGGAGCAGCAAAATAACAGGTTTCAAGACATTTAATTTCATATCTCGCACTTTATCAAAAGTGCAAAGATACAAAAAAATATTGATTTGAGTAGTATTTATTCAGTAGAGCCCAACACAATAACGACAAATGGGTTAATAGAGAAGGGTGGCCGTGTCGGTAATATGGCACCAAAACATGTTTTCATAGTCGCGTATGATTTGTGTAGGAATGTCGTTACTGAACTTGTAATTAAGGGAATAAAAAACATTCTGAACAGGGCCGTTATCTGTGTGATAAGTGATGGCAACTATGTTGTTGCGAGAGATAAAAGTGGGAGCATGAACTATACCGAATTCACGCAAACCATCGGGGGAAAAGAAGCCACAGAATGGGTTGGTGCGGGTGTCGTAGGTATAGGTAATGGAATCGATGGTGTAATAGTCGTTATTGGCTCCACAGACAGCGGAGACCAAATTACCATCCTTCCATCGGAGGGTATAAGTATCCGTACCTTCAACAGATAAGCTTTTATAATGTTGGGCATAAGCGACGGGGTAATCGCTATCATCGGTATATGTGAAAGTGTATTCATAAAGCCATTCTCCCACATTACGCGTGATTGATACCAAACGACTGCCTTCGTATCCGAGTACGTAATCACGATTAGATACGGCACTACTCTCAACACGTATAAGACGTCCAAGTTTGTCATAATGGTATCGTATAGTCTCGGGCGCGGCATAATCGTCGTAGTGGATGATGGAGTCAAGATGCTCTGTCGACCAAAAGAAACGGGCCACGAGATGGTCGGGAACCTGTTCGTCACCACATTCCACTCCTACAATATGACTTTTCATTCTAAGGCTTTGAACACGATTGTAGGGATTATACATCCCTGCAAAAAAATTGTTATCCCCGACAGGGATAATATGTTCACGCTTGCTACATCCAAAAAACAAAGATACCAACAGGACAACAAATAAAAGGCTACGTGTTTTCATGATTTTTATTTATAAGACGCAAATAGTGGTGTTTTCTTACAACAATTAATACTATTTAACTTTTTATTCATCCATAAAAAAGTGGGGAAGATAGTTCCTCCCCACTTTATCTCGTTGCATATTAAATGCTATTTGATAGTACGCGAGCCCATGCGGTCCATTGCGCAGCGGAAACCAATCCAGGAGGTGCTGCGGTCTTGGTCGTAGTAGCGACGGGTGCCGCACTGCATCCAGTAGGCGCGGTCTTTCCAGGAACCACCCTTGACAACACGCACACGGTTGTTGATCATAGAGGTGACGTTGTGCTTGTCGGTGCTGTCGACACGGTGGTACATCTGGTTGGTCTGCTCCTCGTCGGAACGGGTGATGGTCTCATCGGTTTCATCTTCCTCGTCAGTCTCTCTCAGCCAGCCCGAAGCAGAGGTGGATTCTTTGCTTTCGAAGTCGTAGATGCTGGAGTTCCAGTCACCATCGAGGTAGTTGATGTTGTCTGCCTGACGATAGTTGCGGCGGTTCATGTCATCGGGGACATTCTGATAAATCAGGTTACCGGTAGCTTCGTCGATAGCAGCTTCCTCGCCGTCCTCGCTCATGGAAACATATTTATAGACGTTACCACGGAAGGGGTTCTGGTCGTCGGCTCCAATGGGGTTGACATCCTTACGATAGACGTCACCACACCATTCAGCCACATTGCCAGCCATGTGATACAGACCGTAGTCGTTGGGGAAATACCATTTGACGGGGGCGGTGTACTCCCAGCCGTCGTTGAGGTTGCCGGCTACACCCATTGCGTCGCCACGCGAACGTTTGAAGTTGGCAAGGAACTGACCGTAGTATTTCTTGTTGGCGGAACGGACACTCTGACCAGCCCAAGGATAGGTCTTGTGCTCAACGATACGCTCATCGAAGGTGTTGCCAATCATGCCAAGAGCGGCGAACTCCCATTCAGCTTCGGTCGGGAGACGGTAGTTGGGCAGGAGAATACCATCGGAACGACGGACGTTACGATTCTCACCACCGCTGGCAGGGTCAAGGTCGGGCACACCTTTACCTTCACCCTTGTAAAGACCGGCCAGATAGACATCGGTCTGGAAAGCTTCGGAACCGGTGAGCTCAGACTGTGCAAGGTCGATGATGCCGGCATCAACAAGGATTTTCTCGTTGACACGGTCGGTACGCCATTTGCAGAACTGAGAGGCCTGCTCCCAAGTCACACCGACAACAGGATAGTCGTTGAACATAGCGCACTGGAAATAGTTCTCGACGAAGTTCTCGACCCAGGAGAGGCGCTGACGCCACACGTTGGTGTCGGGATAAATCTGCTTGACCAGTTCGGGATACTCCTCGCCATAGGCACGGTTCATCCAATATACAAACTCGCGGTAGGAGAGATTGGACACTTCGGTCTCGTCGATGTAGAACGAAGAGACGGTGACGGTGTGGACGAGATTGTTCCATGAGAAGCGCGACTCATCGGCCACTCGGCCCATCTGGAAGGAACCGCCCTCGATGAACACCAAGCCAGGACCCGTAATCTGCTCCTGGAATGAAGAACGGTCGAAACCGCCCCATTCGGTATCATTCAGATTCCAGCCCGTAGTGGCTGACTGCTCTTTGCTGCCACATGCTACCATCAGCAGTGCAGAGGCGAACATAAGGAATGACAATTTAAAAATCTTCATAGTGAGTTAATTTTTTTCTCTGTATACGTAAAGACGGATATTTTGTTTCGTTTTTTTGATTTTTTAATTAGAAGGACGGGCAGCGGATTGCCTTGACCTTGTGCTTCTGTTCGGGCACGGGCAAAAGGATACCGACGGTGATTTCGTGGGCACCAAGGACACTGTAGCTCAGCTCGGAGACAGACACGTCGTAGCTATAGCCAACTTTGAAGTGGTCATGCTGTGCACCGACCATGAAGATGAAAGCATCGGGGTTTTCAAGCCCATGGCGATACCAGCAACCCACGAGGAAGGGCATCCAGTCGAGGTAGAGACCATAGTTGAAATAGTGGAAACCACCTTGATACTGATAGATGAGGTTGGGGGAAATGACAGGGGTGCCAAGACCCAAAGAAGACTGACGGCGGCGCTCCTCGGAGATGTTAATCAAACCACCGGCATTGGCAGTGAACTTGATGGGCACACGGTCTTCGCTATAGAAACCCTGGCTGGGCTGGCTGAGATGGTGGGCAGCAAAACCTGCATACCACGCAGGGCCATAAACCATAGCACCGGCAGCGAAATCGGGATAGAAGACGCTGGTGCGGTCGGGAGGAGTAGCCGAGGTGACGTTAATCCAACCACAATGGGCATCGATCTGGTCGGGGAAACGCATAATGTTGGGGTCCCAGTTCAGATTGATATTCACCACCGAAGCCTGCAGGGCGAGGTTGATGTAGATATCCTCGTGCAAGCGGAAACGGAATGAATACATGGCACCTAACATATTCGTATTCAGCATACCATGGTCGCCTTGACGATCGGAGAGCACAATGGCACCAATACCGCCATGCAAATCGGGTATGTACTGGTCATAGGAGGCACTGACCGAAGAGAATGCACTAACCAAACCTGGCCACTGTGCACGGTAGGCCAACGAAATACGTGGAGCAACCTTAGATCCTGCAAAGGCGGGATTGAGGTACAGGGGATTGGCAAAGAACTGCGAATATCCCACATCCTGAGCTTTTACCCCCTGCATGCCAAGAGCGGCAAACAGCAGTATCAGCGTAATTTTATTGTACTTTTTCATCATGCGAATTTTAGTATAAAATGAGCCTAAAATTGATTGGCAATATTACGATTTTTTTGTCAAATAATTATGTTTCTCTCAAAAAAAAAATACAACACCATGAATATCACCACATTTATTTTTCAACAACTGCCCTTTGCGGAATGTTTTTTCTTGCATTTCAGACCCATTTTTTCAGAAAATGAGGCTCTTTTTACCTCATTTTTTGCACTCGAAAACCACGTTCCATAAAGCTGCAAAGGCGGTTATTGCTTCATCCGAAGTCACGCTATTGTATCGTGCAGTCGACTGCCCTCGGACAGCGCTCCACACACAGGCCTTACCCACCCTACCATCCGCTCGAAGAAGATGGGCAATGGCTCGTGCGAAACGCTCAGCCTTTTTTTAACAGGGAACACAATAAAAAAAAAGGAAGTCAGTTATTGGAGCATGTTTTCAAAAAGAATAGCCCTGCTTGCCTTTTGTGCCATGATATCGCTGTATGCTGAGCTACCGGCTCAAGAATATGCAGCTCAGTCGCGGCTGGCATCGGGATTGTGGTATAAGATTCCCGTCTCGGCAACAGGTGTTTACAAGATTACCACACGTCAAGTCGAGACCCTCGCCCAGGTGCCATGCACGAGCATCCAACTATACGGCTCGGAAGGCAAAATGCTTGCCATGAGCAACTCCACCGCACAACCCGACGACCTTGAGAGCGTTGCCATAGAGATTATCGACATCGACCACGACGGCATCTTCGACAACGAGGACTACCTGCTATTCTATGGCGAAGCCCCTGACACATGGCGCTACGTGGCTGACGACGACCTTTTTGAATATAATGTACACGCTTACGCGAACTATAATTTCTACTATCTTACCACCGGCGAGAACACAACCGACAATCAACGGGTACAGCAAAGCACTGCCCAAGCAGACAATCCGTTGGAGGTAGTCACCCACACTGCCACCGCACTCTATCACGAAAACCGCATCAACACGCACGGCGGAGGACAGATATGGGTGGCCGACAAATACACCCCCTCCTTGTCCAGCCGTTCCTATTCGCTTACCCTTCCCTCCTCCCCTACCGACGGCACCGTCGACATCAGGTATGCCTTTGCAAGCATCTCTACAAGTTATGCCCAACTGAACGTGACGGCTGCATCCTCCTCTTTCCAGCACGACTTCCCCAACAGTACCACCTACAACATCTACCATAAGAAGGCTAACGGTGTCTCGTCGAACACCATTTCTCTTAAATACACCTACGAACCCCGCGAAAGCAACGCCGCCGGGTATCTCGACTTTATCGAACTCAACGCCACCGTCCCCCTCACCTATTCAGGCGGACAGCAAACCATCCGCAACAAAAGCCATCTGAGCCAATCACAACAGCTACAGTTTGTTGTATCTGGCAGCAGCGAGGGGGTGCGCGTATGGGACATCCCCAATCCCTTGCAACCTGTAAGCAACCCGGTCACTAAAGCCACTAACCGTTTTTCCTTCCTCTCCTCCTCCAACAAAGCACGCAGTTTCATCCTGTTCACCGATTCCGATGCACTTACCCCTGAAGGCATCGCAGCCCTTCCCAACCAGGACATCCACGGAGCCGCTACCCCCGACTATGTGATTGTATGCCATCACGACTATATCGAACAAGCCGAAAGGCTGGCCATGCTTCACCGCCAACTCGACGGCATGTCCGTCATGGTAGTGACGCAAGAACAGGTGTTCAACGAATTTTCTTCGGGGAAACAGGACCCCATGGCCATCCGCCAGATGCTCCGCTGCATGCGCAGCAAAGCCCCTGAAGGGACATTGAAACCCAGCCATCTCCTGCTGTTCGGCAAAGGGACATACGACAACAGAGACTATCTCGGAGCCCACCAAACCACCGCTGTGACCTATCAGACACCCTCGTCGTTCGACTCCGAGGGGTCGGCCTATCCCAGCGACGACGTCTACGGTTACCTGTCCGACCACACCTCCGGTCCTTTCGACAACGAGATGACTGTCAGCATCGGCCGCATCCCCGCCAAAACAGTCGCCGAAGCAACACATATTGTCGACAAGATTGAGGGATACATGACCCGCAAGGACCTTACCCACGACGAGATACGTGGCGACTGGCGCAACTATGTGGCACTTCTGGCCGACGACGCTGACCCCTCGTCCCCATACGACACCAACTTTGCCAGCGACTCGGAGATTATGGCCCGCAACATCAAGCAGCTATATCCCCATTTCAACATTGACCGCATCTATGCTGACGCCTATCCCCAACAATCAGGGGCGGATGGCTCATACTATCCCGATGTAAACAACGCCTTGCGTCAGCGCATGAACTACGGCTGCCTGCTGCTGAACTATATCGGCCATGGCTCTAGCAACTATATCGGCACTGAGCGTTTCATGGAATTCTCCGATATTGACAAATACACCAACACCGACCGCCTGGCGTTCTTTGTCACCAGCACCTGCACCTTCGGCAAATTCGACCAGGTCAACGACATCTGCGGCGCCGAAGCCTTCCTGCTGGCCGAAGCGGCAGGGGTGGGCA
>R21__coassemble_1560_pt1 | contig 15157 bp, 11 predicted proteins | sample R21__metabat2_low_PE_009 | metagenome-assembled genome bin R21 | reverse complement strand
CGCCGATGGAGTGCCCCAGCTCATGGGGAAGCACCACGTAGGCCATCTGGTTGAGGGAACTCATGGCGTAGAAGTTGTAGATGGCCCCACCGCCGTAGGTGGTGCTGTTGGCCATGATGATGATATGGTCGCAAGGAGTGGCGCCGATGGCGTCATGCAGCTGGAAGAGATGCATGGTCATGAGGTAGCGGTCGGCTCCAAAGGTGTTGTAGCTGGAGCCCACCAGGCTGTTGACGCTGATGCCCTTGCCGGGGTCGGTGATGCCGGAGGCCTCACCCATGAGGGGGATGCCCCACACGTTGAAGTCGTCCGAGCGGCTGATGAAAGGCTCCTGCCCCAGCAGGTACTTGCAGAAGGTGTGCATGTCGCGCATCATCTTGAGGCTGTCGGCAGGGCCGTAGCCTTCGGGTACTATCACCACATCCATTTTGCGGTGTGGGTCGCCTTTGTACTGAAGCCTGACGGGGTCGGCAATAAGGTGCACCACCGAACTGCGCCGAAGCTGGGCCATGGCCGAGTCGGGGTCGAAACGATAGCTGCATTGGAGGTGCATGCGCTGGTCGCTGCCGCGCTGGAGGAAACAGATGTCGACAGGCCGTTTGGGCCACGGCACACGCACTACCTCTTCGAAACCGGCAACGCTGTCGGCACCCTGCGGGGTGTCGCGGTACTCGCGGAAGAGCGAGTTATAGCCACGGCTGTAGAGTTCACGACCCGAAAGCGGGTCTTTGACCAGGATGCAGTAGGCCCCGTTGTCGAAGGGGTCGAGAAGCTGCGTGAGCGAACCCGCCCAACAGCCGATACACTCGTGCGACTGCAACTGCACGGTGTCGTGCTGACGGTTGCCGACACGGAGGTAGTTTATGCGCAGGGTGCTATCGCTGAAATAGTCGTTGAACTTTACGTTTTGGGCCTGGAGAGCGCTGTCCGCCACGAGGGCGGAAAAGAGCAGGATGGATGCAATTATAATCTTCATATCGATACTAAAAACGCAAAAACGGGCTAAATAGTATAAAAAAACCGTTTATGTACAAAAAAGTTTGTATTTTTGCACCCCGAAAATGATAACAAGAATCTATACAGACAATCCCAACCCACGGGAGGTGCGGCGGGTGGCAGACCTGCTGCAGCAGGGCGGCATCGTGGTGCTGCCTACTGACACGCTTTATGCCTTTGCTTGCAGCATGGAGTTTAAACGCTCGGTGGAGACCATTGCACAGCTCAAAGGGTTCTCGCTGAAAAAGGCAAAGTATTCGATGCTGTGCAGTTCGTTGAGCATGGTGTCGGAGTATGTGAGGCCGATGGACAAGGATTTGTTCGGCCTGCTGAAAGGCTGCCTGCCCGGCCCCTACACGTTCATTATGGACGCCAACAACAATGTGCCGCGCAATTACCTTAACCCCAACAAAACCATCGGGGTGCGCGTGCCGGCCAACAGCATCCTGCAGGCTGTGGTGGAGGCCGTGGGGTGCCCGCTGATAGGCACGTCGGTGCGGCGCGTGGACCAGGAGACGGAGGCAGAATACCTGACCGACCCCGAGCTGATTCACGAGACCTGGGGACACCGCGTGGACCTGGTGGTGGACGGCGGCATGGGCGAGGACGAGCCCAGCACGGTGCTGAACTGCGCCGGCGGCGAGATTGAGATTATGCGCCACGGCAAGAACACCCCGGAAGGCGAACGCCTGCTACAAGATTTGTAACAGAATTGGTTGGACTCGGAAACGCTTTCATCCTATTCTTACCCTAAGCTTCCAAAACGCAACACCGATTATCCATAATACCTTTAGCAACCAAAGCTTGAAATAAACAATCAACAAGATGAAGATAACGATAGGCGACGGCCGAAACCTCTATAGCGGACCCTGGGGCTTTGTAGCCCAAGTGGTGGTGATGACGTTGGCCACCATCCTGGCCGCCTACCTGCTGCCCGGGGTGCATGTGGACACCGTGGGCGCGGCCATCCTGACGGCAGCAGTCATCGCATTGCTCAATAACTTTATCCGCCCCATCCTAATCGTGCTCACGCTCCCCTTCACACTTGTGAGCATGGGACTCTTCCTGCTGGTCATCAACGCTTTCATCATCCTGATGGCGGCAGGACTGGTGCCGCATTTCCATGTGAACGGATTCTGGAATGCACTGCTTTTCAGCCTGCTGCTGACGGGCATCAATTACCTGCTGGAGATTCCCAACAGGCTGGAACGCCGACCGAAATACCAACCCTCCGACCAGCACCGGAACGACTACCACACCGACACCGACGAGGAGGGCTTCACCCCTTACGAGGAAATTACCGACGACAATAAATAATAGCAATCATGAATACTGTAACAACTGTGGCTGCACTGACCGCAGCCATCAACCAAGCAAAACAAGACAAAAAAAGCATAGGACTGGTTCCCACCATGGGAGCCCTGCACGAGGGACATCTGTCGCTGGTGCGCCGCGCCCGCGCCGAGAACGATGTGGTGGTGGTGAGCGTGTTCGTCAACCCCATTCAGTTCAACAACAAGGAGGACTTGGCCAAATATCCCCGCACGGTGGAGCAGGACTGCAAACTGCTGGCAGAGGCGGGGGCAGACATCGCCTTTGTGCCGACGGTGGAGGAGATGTATCCCGAACCCGTGAACACGGTGTATCATTTCGGACCCCTAGAGGAGGTGATGGAGGGACCGCGCCGTCCCGGCCACTTCAGCGGTGTGGCAGTGGTGGTGCGCCGCCTCTTCGACCTGGCTCAGCCTACACGCGCCTATTTCGGCGAGAAGGACTTTCAGCAAATTGCCATCATCCGCAATCTGCTGGAACAGATACAGTACCCCATCGAGCTGGTGCCCTGCCCCATTGTCCGCGCCGATGACGGCCTGGCATTGAGCAGCCGCAATATGCGCCTCTCGAAAGAGGCCCGCGAGGTGGCCCCCAACATCTACGCCACGCTGGTGCAGGCCGTGGAGATGTCGGAGTTTGAGGACGTGGAGAGCGTGAAGCTGTGGGTGATGGATACCCTCAGCTCGTTCCACGAGGTGAACGGACTGGACGAAAGCCTCCGTTTCGAGCCCGAATATTTCGAGATAGTGAACGACGTCACCCTCCAGCCTATCGAGGACTGGGGAGACAGCGAAGGCGTGGTGGGCTGCATTGCCGTATGGCTGGACGGCGTACGCCTTATCGACGTCATCCGCTTCCGCCCCGAAGAGGAGGAGTGATTGCGTCCCCATCGCCTACCCTATTTTGATTAATACCCATTAAACACATGAAGAGAATCCTGTTGATGCTTCTCCTTCCGCTGGCTGCGTGGGGATGCACGAAGCCTGTGCCTGAGAGCCCTGTCGACCCGCCTGTGGTAGACACCATAAAGTACTATGAGCAATGCCTGTTCCGTCCCGGCGACTACGGCAGCACCAACTGGCGCATTCCGGCCATCTGCTGCCTGCCCGACGGCTCACTGCTCATCGTCTGCGACCGCCGGAAATACAACGAGAAAGACCTGCCCGAGGACATCGACATCGTCTCGCGCCGCAGCACCGACAACGGCCGCACCTGGAGCGAACCCGTCACCATTGCCCAAGGGACAGGCCGCAAGCACGGCTTCGGCGACGCGGCTCTGGTGGTGTGTGAGAATGGCGACGTGGTATGTGTGTTTGTTGGTGGGAACGGCCTCTTCGCTTCGTCCGAGTCCGACCCCATCAGCAGCTACGTGTGCCGCAGCACCGACGGTGGGCAGACCTGGTCTACCCCCGAGAACATCACCGCACAGCTTTGGGGAAGCCAGGCCACCAATACGGTCTGCCGCAACTACCGCGCCTCGTTCTTCGGCTCGGGCCACGGCCTCCGGCTGACACGTGGAGAGCATGCCGACCGCATCATGTTTGCCGCCGCCATGTGCCGCAAGGGCAACAGCAATACGCTGGATAACTTTGTGGTCTTCAGCGACGACAACGGTCACACCTGGCAGGTGTCCGACCGCGCCTACAGCGGCGGGGACGAGGCCAAACTGATGGAACTGACCGACGGGCGAGTGCTTATCAGCGTCCGCCAGAGCGGGGCGCGCGGCTACAACCACTCCGCCGACGGCGGTAAGACATGGGGCGCCCAAGGACGATGGGAGTGCATGAAGACCAACGCCTGCAACGGCGACATCCTCCGCCTGGCAGCCACCGACCGTGGCGACAACCGCAACATTCTCCTGCACAGCATTCCCAACTCGATGGAACGCCGCAACGTGAGCATCTTCGTCAGCTACGACGAAGGCGACACATGGCAAGACCCTGTGCTGCTCTTCGATGGTCCTTCGGTCTACTCCTCCATAACCCTGCTGAAAAACGGCAGCGTGGGTGTCTTCCTCGAAGAGAACCCCAACGGCGCCTGCGAGCTCTGGTATCAGAATTGGCCCGTGGACAGCCTCCTGCGGCAATAATCGCCCACTTCCCATACAAAGCGAGACCTGCAACAACTCTCACTTTTTTTATTTTCAAATATACCCGGTTGCAAATTGCAAACCCGCCCTAACATACAACATCCCTGCAGTCGGAAAGTCCGAAGGATTGTCAAATTACAGGCAGGGGTGCAACCCCCGTTCACTGATACGACAAAATAAAGCCCCGAAGGGGCGACACAACGCCAACAAGGCATAGCGTGTCACCCCTTCGGGGTTCTGTTTAATCATTATCACTTGTGCAGGGGTTTACACCCCTGCCTGTGTTCTGCCGTCCCCGTCGGGGACTTTTTTATCAAGCACTACATCTTTATTGACATGCGCAAAAAACAGAATCCACAAAAGTTTAAACATTTGTGGATTTGATTCCACGAATGTGGCAACTTTTGTGGATTTCAATATTGAACCAAAATAGTCCTCCGCCACCATGTCTGGATAGGAACAACCGAACTTCCCGACACAACAACACCAGCACCTCCACCCTGTTAGTCATTTGCAAAGTACACTCCTGCCCCATAAAGGGGTACATTAGTCATTCTCTCCTGCTCTCGGTACGGACTCATCGAGAAGCGGACACCGCGCATATTCTCATGTTGTTGGAGGAACACACTCAACGATTTTGATTTTAGATTTTCTTCTGACTTTACTTCGATAGGGACTATATTAGTTCCATGCTGCATCATGAAATCAATCTCCATTGGACTATTATCCTTGCTATAATAAAAAATGGACTGCTCAATACTCGCTGCCAGATGAGTACAGACAAAATTTTCCGTGAACATGCCCTTACCTTCTTTCATATCGTTAGGAAGAATCAGGGTGGCCGGGTCAACTTCTGCCATTGCTCCGAGCAGGCCTACATCCAGTAGATATAGTTTGAAGGCTGATAAATCCTCATACACCTTCAATGGCATCGTTGGACTGCTCGCTCGACCCACTCTAATAACGAGCCCCGCATCTATGAGCCATTGTATTGCCACCTCAAACTCCTTTGCCCGGCCACCTTTCTTGGCAACTCCATAGATAAACTTCTTGTTTTCCTTCGACAACTGTGATGGCATAGAACGCCACACTATTCCTATACGTTTCGACTCCTCATCTGTGGTATGTTTGGCAATGTCATTACGGTACGCAATCAGAATCTTATTTTGGACTTTTCTTACCGAATTTGGGTCATTTGTTTTCAAATATGTCTTTACAACTTCCGGCATTCCTCCGACCAAATAGTACTCACGTAGCATTTGAACGAGTGTCAGGTGCAGACCTGTCAACATATACCAGTTTTTTTTCTGCAATTGCTCTGCCACCAGATTCCTCCCTCGCGCAATAAGAAACTCTGTAAACGACATGGGGAACATCCTTATCATATCGACCTTCCCAACAGGAAACGACTCACCGTGCCGCAGCGTGATGCCAAGCAACGAGCCAGCAACACATACATGATATTCAGGAGCATTCTCACAAAAATATTTCAATGAAGCCAAACCCTTTTGTAATTCTTGTATTTCGTCCAGAATGATTAGCGTATCACCGGGCACAACTGGCACACCCGCAATGGCAGCAATGGCAAAAAGAACCCTCTCCATGTTGTAGTCCTGCACAAAGAGATTCTTGGCCTGCTCGTTTTCATCACAGTTGATATATGCAACATACTTATAGTGCTGTTTCCCGAAGTCAAGCAGACTATATGTTTTGCCAACCTGTCGAGCCCCAAGCACAATAAGCGGCCTCCTCTCATCCGATTTTTTCCATTCAATCAATTGATTTACAACACTCCTATACATCTTTCTTATAATATTTCACAATGCAAATATACAAAAAAATGAACGAATAATCACGTATTAACTACAAAAAAATGAACGAAAAACTGTTCACTGATTACATTTTTATGAACATGTGTCCACTTTTCATGGTGCAACATATACCGAGTTGCAAATTGCAAACCCGCCCTAACATACTACATCCCTGCAGTCGGTAAGTCCGAAGGACTGTCAGATTACAGACGGGGGTGCAGCCCCCGATCGCCAAGGCGACAAACAAAGCCCCGAAGGGGCGACAGACTGCCGACGCGGCATGAAGTGTCACCCCTTCGGGGTTCTGTTTAATCACAACCATTTGTGCAGGGGGTTACACCCCTGCCTGTGTTCTGCCGTCCCCGTCGGGGACTTTTTTATCAAACAGTACATCTTTTTTATGGACATACGCAAAAAACAGAATCCACAAAATTTTAAACGTTTGTGGATTTGCCTAAGCCTCCTCACAACCTTCACCAAATAAAATAGAATGCGCCGATTATGACAAAGAAGTTTATGTTATTACATTCAAATATTTCAATATGTCTCTTTTTAATTTGCTCAATGGCCTATCCAAGGTATGTTCTGGAAGATATTCCGCACCAAAAATCATTCGGAAAACATCTTCTTTGGTGTATCCTTTTGGGGTGAAATCGCCAAACACATTCCGATACAGGTCACGCAAGTAATTATCTGTATATCCAGTAGCAAAGTCCATAAGATCTTTTACTTCCAACTCTCCGTGCGCATCATACAGTTCATCCAATTTGAATGATTTGATAGTGTTATCTTCTTTGCTGCCTTTTTTTCTTTCCAAGTTCACCGTCCAACTCCTATTTGCACCCGTTGATACTTGTGGAACGAATATAAAATTCGGATTGTCGTTAATTTGAAGATAAGGATGAATATGAGTATCAAGACTAAACAATTCTCTACCCTTAATGGAACTATTGCATATTGAACAACTTGGGATTAAATTGTACAGATTCAACGAGAGTAAAGGGTAATTCTCCTTGGGGAACCAATGGTCAAATTGAGGTCGTGTTAAATGATTCTTTCCATCAACTGAATCAACTGTGATTGTGTATTGTCGGTTGCAATATGTACAAGTATTACGCCCTACTTTGTGAGCAAGCCAATACGAATTCTCTTTATTCCCTGAGATAATTCCGCTATAATTAAAAACTATTTCTATCTTTTTCAGTACCTTTTTGTGAGAACTTAATGAATTAATATTATTAGCGTCATAATCGTGAAATAAACTCTTCATTAATTGATTATTCAAATTGAGTGCATCTATGGGATTGCCTACGAGTAATTTCTTAACAATCTCAAGCTTATTAGGATTCTTCTCGGTATAATCAGGAATCAGAATCTTTTTGATATCTTTCGATAATTTGGTATTCCCGACACCATTACAAATCCGTTTGACCAAATCATCTTGAAACCTTGTAAGAAATTCCATTTCTCCTGAAGAATCATTTTTCAACTTCCACATAATCTTATTCTTTTAGTTTGTTCAATTGATCCTGTAGACTCAATATCATCTTCTCCAACGAATTTTTATATCCTTCTATATCATCTAAGAACGTTCTGTGATAATCATCTAACAGCACTCGTCTCACTACAGGTTCTTCTATCATGTCAATAAGTCGCAACAACTTGTCTTTGCCATAAACCTCGTTAAAAGCATTAACATTGAAGTCATTCCCATCTATCATCTTCCTAAAATCTTTTATGAATTCATATTCTTTCGGTAGCTCCCCTTTCAATGAAGGGAAAAAAGTTGGAACCACTTCAGTTTTATTTATCCACCGATGAATACACAAACATTGTGCAACACGTTTAATCAGCCATGATGCGAAGTCTCCAATCGTACCATTGTTCAAGAAAAAAGTATTACGCAACATCTCATGGATGTTAGCCCCAAAGCAGTCTATGCTACCAATATCGTGATTTGCCTTCCGAAGCGTCAATACATTCTCAGTAGGGATATCGGAAAGTACGAATGGAGAATGTGTCACAATACGTACATCTATCCATTTGATAGTATGAAAGTTCATCTGACGCAAACCGTCCAAAAGGTTTCTGACAAATTCCTTTTGCAATTGTGGATGAAAGTAAAGTTCCACCTCCTCTAATACCAGATGAACACATTGGTATTTAATCCTATCATCGGTAGACATATCGCTACCAACCGAATCAAGATTTTTGAGATGATACAGCAGCGAACTAATTGTATAGGCTTGTTGCTTTTCTCCAGAACTCAATGTTTCAAAAGGCACTACCTCACAAGTTTCTAGCTCCAACAATTCAATACTCATCTCAAAAAATGGAGGTGGTATAAATGATTGTAGCATCAAGCTGCCTATACCTGCTGTATTAAGCACAAGCCCTTCTGGCCGTGATTCTGACCAACGTTTTACAACGTCGTCCACTTTAACACGGAATCTACCACCACCTCCAACATCATAAATATTCCATATCAAAAATGCGAATGTACGATATAGTTTATTGGTGATATGTGAATGATTAATAATAGTAAGACGTACAAGTTCACGAAAATCTTTCTCATCGTATGGTCTTTCCTCTACAAAATATTTTCTTTTGTACTCATTGTACTCATCGTACTTGGATGCGATTTTTAGAGTTTTATAAACAAGGTAGTTTTTTGCGAGGGCTGTATGAATACCTATTCTTAATGGAACATCTTTTAGATTCAACGTTGAACACCAAGTGTCTAGAATGGCATCTTTCATCAACTCAAAGTCTTTCTCTCCAAACTGCAAATATCCCAATTCCTTGTGAATATGTTGTATATCATACCGATGATTCTTCTTCTTTAACACAAAGCAGTTGACACGCAAATGAGTATTGATAATCCTGAATTCTTCACCAGAAAGGACTAATAAAGATATTAGTCTTTCGAATGCCAGTTCATTTTCCCGATTAATGTTATAGTTTCCTTCATATCGATAGGGCGATAGCACAATAGGAATCTGGTAGCCATCGTTCTTATGGAACAAGCCATTTAGCCAACATTTGCTCTCGGCTGTGTATGGTGTATCTCGGTCACCATCCTTGTTACGGCATTTGCGAACAATTACTTCATATTCTTCATCATTACATTCTTTACTATAATCTTGGGTATTATATGCATATATCGACTGGTTTAAAATAACAGTATAAAAGAACTTCGACAAGACTTTCTTTAACTTTTTTTTCGTACCCTTGAAAGGTGTCTTATTATCTTCTTTTTCATCAAGCAAAATTTTCTCGTCACCCTCTAACAAGGAAAATTCCCTGCAACCATTTTCTTGTTTTTTCACATTATTATAAGAAAACAACCTTACATGTCGACCATTCACAGCAAGTTTGTAAATGGTGCTATCGTACATATAATACAATTCACCATGTAAATCATTTATATAGTGTAAGTGTTCCCATCCTGGTTCTTTGGAATATTCCCCAAACAGAACTGAGGCAAGATTATTGATTAGCCGTATTTCGAACTCTATCAATGAACTTTTTCCAGATCCGTTTTCACCGACTATTGCCGACACTGAAACATGAGGTTTTGAAATATAAGCCCCCATGTAAAAGTCATATACTGTCCAGTTATATCTGAATCCGTCGACAACTACCTTATCATCCTGTACCTCAAACCCACTCAACAGATAATATAATTTATCTCTCTTCAACATCCTACGTATCTCTCCGGCTTCCGTTTTCACTCTAACAGCGAATATGTAAAACATGGTGTCCAGTGGTTCGACCCCAATCGGAATGCATTGTAGTTTTCGATTTGAACGTTCTATCTCAGTATCGATGTCGTATATCATTTCAAAATAGAGACACTTTTAATTTAAGGTGGGTTTTATGTATTGTTTTTATTAATTTAGGGTCATCACATCAAGCGAAAAAGTTGACCCGCAAGGCAACCGTTGTTTAACATTCGATTTTTTTCTGCAAAGGTACGACAATTTCTCCATATAGCAAGGAAAGTTTTGCGACTGTTTTACTGAAGAAGTGGATTTATATTTGATATTCTACATATTATATGAAACTAATTATGATTGGAATTTCTTGATTTGCATTTATCTAAACATGTTGCAGACGATGTTTATCATTGTGATGTTTTACCTTTGTCCACACCTTGCTCACGTCTCTGAAGGTCACCCCCCATTGTCTGCTCCATGAACCCGAACACACGTTTAATCTAGTTGAGAACATTCTAATTCTCGAGGTTGCCCACCTTCTGTTCATCTGTCAGCAGATGCCCCATGATGCCCTTATCTCTGATAATTGGAGATAGCCCTCTGTGCGAACGGCATATCCAATTACCACATACCCAGCACTATTCAACGCTCCCTCGCTATTCCCGTTCGACTACATAGCAGCTAGACTGCTTTCTTAGAGTCGTGGCGGCTTACCAAAGTGACGATGTACGACTGCTTAACTTTGTATTTCATGCATATCTTTATATGGCCTTTGTACTCAAAGATGGTTTCGCTCTGATTTTTTTGCACATTGTGCGTTTAAGTCCTTGTAGCAATTCTTGCGTAGTTTGTCTTTTATCAATTCAAAGAATTATGAGAGTAAAGATACAATTTCATTCTGCGGTTCTCCTTTTTCTCCACATTTCAATTGTCAACTGCGAAACAAACTACAACTCTTATGCAACATCCATCTACTGTAGCTGTATTCCATACAATTTCCAACTACTTGACCCTGGTTCAACCAGGTCAATTTGAGTGGTTGTCGATGGAATTGGTGGAAAGTATAACCTAAAAGTTATGTTATAACCGTTATAGTATGTAACTTGCGGAGAAATGCTTATTCCTTCTGCTCGAACAAGTTTATATTGAGTGCCATTTGCAGAGATATAAGTATCACTATCAATACTACACCAAGCATGGCCATCGGGTTTTGAAAGGATTTCAACAACTGTACATGAAGTTGATGTTGATACGCGTGTAACAGTTAGATCACTTGGACATTTTGACACTGATGGATAAAATTTACTTCCAGTATGAGCCGTAAACTTCGGGGTATGAGAAGATGTTGTATTTGATGAGGGATAAGAAGATATTGCATTTGATGAATGATGGGGGGATGAAGAAGTTGTATATGATGAGGAGTATGAACGGGGAACCACCTGACTAGAACAATCTATTTTGTAAACAAAATTACGCAACTTCTTGACTTGTCCACTTAATGAGAGTGCAGATACTGTATTGGTTGATGGGAAAATATTGTATAAAGATGCAGACTCTGCTAGATTCTTCAAATATGACGTTTTAATTGCATATCCTACATTTTCAGTTCCTTTATGATGGGCACAAACAATGCCTATGACATTACCTTTTCCATCAAACATAGGGCCACCACTATTCCCTGGTTGTATTGGTGCAGACATCTGATACAATGATGGATCTCCCTGAAAACCAGTACGTGAACTTATTATGCCATTTGTTAACTTTATCTCATTCCCCATTGTTTGTGTCAGTGGATACCCCAACACAAACACATCGTCACCCACTTCTGCCATCTGCATTTTGACACTATAGGGTAATTGACCGAACCCATTAAAACCATTATCATTGATTTTAATTATTGCCAAGTCATTAACTTTGTCTGTTGCCACAACTATTGCTGTATAAGATGTGTAATAATTGCCATTAATACCACTCACCTTTATCGATTTTGCATCCTCAACGATATGATAATTAGTAGCAACATACCCTTTGTTTAATGCAAACCCAGTTCCAGACCATTCTTTTGATTCTGCCGCCTTTCTTGCAGCCTCCTCAGCTGCTTTCCTTTGGGTAGACTCATACTCTCTTCGTGCTAGTTCCACTCTGTTATTATAATCTTTTATACATCTCTGAATATGATTTTTAGAATAATTTATTCCATCATAGATTCCTTGACTTAAACCAAACCTTTCTAAATTGCTTTCAATATTTTCAAGATTTTGATATACAGAGTTCAATTCTCTCCTTAATTCATCATCAATATCTTCTCTTAAACAATCAACGATATATTTTTTTAATACATTAATTGTTGAATAAGTTCTTTCATATTGACTTCTATATATTTCTAAGGGTGCAAGTAGGTCTTGTAAAGATTGAGCCTTATATTTTGGAGTAGGAGAAAAATACCTCTGCGAAGACGCAGACAAAGAAATACAAATGGATATTATAAGAATAATGAATCTTTTCGAAATTCTAACTTGTTCCATGGTTCCGCTGAACATATATTTGTCCCTAATCCGTGTCGGGCGCAACTTTTGGGTGGCGATGATTCCCGGGACGCCATAGTAATTTTGTGTCTTGTTTGTAGGGTATATAAAAAAGAAGCGCGGGAATCTGCTACTTTGCTTATCCCGCTCTGTTAGGCCTTCGCATTGCCCTTTGGTACAGAATAAGCAATGCCGAAGCCCACGCGTAACGTATATAGTATAAAGCCTATATACAACCATGGACGTAGTACATTGCGTTATTACGGTACCTAATGAAGTTGCGAAGTTCAACAGAGCCGCAGATAAAACGCCGTTACAACGTCTTTCTTATATGTCCTGTCGCCCACCCCTTACCCTTGCGGGCTTTGGGATGTTTGACAATGCAAAATTACAAAGATTATTTGAATTGGCAAAAAAATAATGCTAAACGTATGAATTATTGCAGGAGGCAATTGGCTGCTTCGCGCTCAATTCATTGCTCTAATTGTGGTAATACGGAAAACAGTTGGTCTACCGCTGAGACGACTTGATTAGTTGTTCGATGGCATCAATCATCTGTTTGGCTGGCGCAATCCGCTGTTTTAGGTCATCCGGATCTACATCATAGGTACAATTATACTCACTTTCCTCACGCATCGACTCCAATTGAGAATATAACGTTCCGAAAGAATTAGGCAGCGCACCTGTCTTGATATAGTAATTGGAGAAAAGGATGTGCGAGCCTTTATGGCTATTGACTTGATGCTTATCAGAAATCAGCAGTCCACTCACGGCATGAAAGATTGCATAATAAAGTCGGCCTGCAGCACCACTCCAGAACTCTTTCTCCAGCAGTACCAAAGCCTCTTCGTAAGCTCGGCGAGCTTTCTCTATCTCTATGCGTACAACAATGTCGCGTTCTTCGTCGGATAAACTCATTTCAAAACTATTTTGTCTCGTTCTACATTTTTGTAAAAAGGGGAGAATGTCCAAGACTCCCATCGGTGGCGGGGATAGGCATGGGTGTTTATTTCAGCCCCCCAGTCCAACCCTTCTAAGAACAGGTCGTAAACATAATGTTCATAATCCTCGTCGGTAATGCGCTCTGTGTTAAGCAGAAGAAGAAGGTCGTAGTCGCTATCGGGATGAGCGTCACCCCGTGCCCGTGAGCCATACAACCACAGCGAACTGCCTTCCGGCAGCACTCGCTGGGCAAATGCCTTAATACGTTCGACTACTTCTTCCTGTTGCATATCCATCGTTTTTTTGTCGTCCACCCCTTACCCTTGCGGGCTTCGGGGCGTTTGACGTTGCAAAATTACGACTTTTTTTCGAATTGACCAAAAAAATGAGATACACCAAAAAGGGAAAGCCTTGCGGATAATAAAAAGCCCCGCTGGGACGGCGGGGCTGAAGCTTGCTAATCTAAATATTGCCCCCCCGAGAGGGGCGTTCATGATAATTATTACTGGATATTTTAACATGAATTACCGTGTAATGACCATAAATTCATGACAATTAATGATAATTCATGTTTAAAAAAGAGCATTACCATGAATTCTCATTGCATAGCAATGTAATTATTGGAGGTTGTCAAAAGGTATTCCGGCTGATATTCTGTCTACTTTTTGTCGGCCAGGGCTGTCAGATTCAGGCTGATGCCACCATAGATAGAACGTGCGGTGTATACGCCATATAACTCGATGTATCTGAAGGGCTGGAGGAAGAGTCCTGCACCGTAGTTGAACTCGTGGAAACGTTTCTGCGGATAGTAGTCGTGATAGATGCTACCGCGACGCCCGCTCGTATTAATATGAACGTTCACCGTGCTCATGTCGGTGATACCGTAGTTGGTCTGGCAATAACCAATGATAGGGGCTACGCGCAGCCATGGGAGAACGGGAATCTGATAGCCCACATTGATGGTGAAAGCCTCATCGTCCTGCCAAAGGATGTTGTTGACATGTTTGTCATTCTGGTGCTGGGGGCCGGCAATCAGAAAATCGAGATATACACCTACCAACGATGCACTGACACCCCAGGCGAATCCACCATAATCTGTGTTCACTCCGGCACTACCGAGTTGGAAACCTACTGTAAGACGATCTTTGTTACTTGCCAAGTCGAACAACTGGGCATTTGCACTATTGCCGACGAAAGCCAACAATACAGCGAAAAGGATAATCTTTGTTTTCATAGTGATAACTATTTGTTGTTAATAATGTTATTATCCGCGACGGGGTTGTCAATCCGAAAGGATTCACTCTGCAAAGATAACAAAAATTATCGAATTGAAAAAGAATCTTCCACTCTGATGGGTAGAAGATTCTATTATCGACCTCTTCGCGACGTCTGGATACGGCTACTTAATCATCCAGTTGACGCCCGCGAGGAGATTGGTCTCGACTGTAGATCTAACGAATCCTATCCCGGAGCCGACCGACAAACCGCCCTGCAACGTCAGCTGCAGATTGGGTGTGGCAAGATAGCGCACTTCAAAAACTCCCTTGAAGATTTCCGCCCAGCCAGGTGTGCTGAAGCCGGTGCTGAGCAGCAAGCGGTCGGTGGCTAACCAGCGGGCAAAGACAGAAAGGCTTGCCGGGTAATAGTCTTGACGCGGAAAATGCCTGTTCCAAGAGAAATCAAGGGTGTAGTCCAGCATCCAGCCTTTGCCCAAGTTATTGCGTAAACTCAGCCCGATAGTGG
>R21__coassemble_1543_pt1 | contig 15276 bp, 12 predicted proteins | sample R21__metabat2_low_PE_009 | metagenome-assembled genome bin R21 | reverse complement strand
GGGCGACATAGGGCATGCCTTGGTAGAGACGCAGGGGCTGAACGGAGTCGAGGGCGCCGTCGCGGAGATGGAGTGCCACACGCGACTCGCTGACGTCGATCACGTCGAGGCCGTTGGCCACGTCGACCAAATCGCCGAGGAGCAGACCGACGGTGCGGTGGCCCGAGGCGGTGTCGTGTGCTGTTGGGGCGGCATAGGCCGCGTAGGCGGTGCCGCCCGGCGAGGAGGAGGCCACGATAAGCTGCCGTTCGCCGTGGGCGAAGGCGATGGAGGCCTCGTTGAAGCTGCCGTTGACCCCTTTGCCCAGGTTGACGGGCTGCGACCAGTGGCACCAGTCGGCAAGGCTGGTGCGGGTGGTCATGTAGACATCGCCATAACCGAGGCCGCGGGCGTCGGTGACAAAATAGAGCGTGCGCATATTGCGGCTGAGCAGCGGGCTGCGCTCGCAGTAGGGGCTGTTGACGGGAAGGCCGAGGTTGACGGGTTCGCCCCATTTGCCGTCGGCAAGAGGGATGTAATAGAGGTCGGTGGCCAAGGCGGTGTCGCCATGGAAATAGGCCCCGGACTGCTGGACATTGTGTCCGCCAGGGCGGTCGGAAGCCAGCAGTATGCCGCTACCGTCGGGCAGCATGGAGGCGTCGGTCTCGACAAAGGGGGTGTTGACGGGCTGGGGCAGCCGCTGGAGGGCGGTCCAGAGGGTGTCGTTGACAACACGGGCGGTCCATATATCGCCGCCGATGCCAAGGAGAACGCTGTTGCCGCCGTCGAAGAAGCCAAAGGCGGTGACCGCAGCCGCAGCCCCCTGGACGGTGACTGCGCCGGCATAATGCCAGCCCTGGTTGCGGGCGGCACGGCGGGCAAAGGCCACTGTGCCGGAGGGGTGACTGAAGTAGAGCCGGTCGCCGTCGGGGCTGACGAAGGGATGGCGCAGACTGCCGTGGCTGAAGAGGAGCGAGCGCGAGGGGGCGCCCTTGGCGGCAAGGAGAGCGGCGAGTTCGTTGTATTCGGCGGTGTTCAGGTCCTCGAAACAGATGGCGAAGTCCTGCATGCGGAGCTGCGCTTTGGCCCACTCCTTGCGGGCTATCTGCCCCTGAAGGACGCGCTGAAGGGCCACAAAGGCGGCTTTGCGGCCCGTGCAGAGGCGGACGCAGTCGGTCATGCGGGGCATGTCGGACTCGACGAAGGGTTTGGTGAGGTCGAACGAGTCGATGACCTCGCTGCGGGCGAGGTCGGAGAGGACGGCCATGAAGTATGGGTAGTCGGGGTTGTCGTCGGCAAAGGACTGTATGGGCTGGCGGTTGCCGTCGTCGGCAAACCAGCTGTAGAACAGCTTGTAGATTTCGTTGTAATGCTCGTCGAGGGGGAAGCGGCTGAGGTAGATGTCGGCGGCTTGGCGGTTGTGGTCGCGGGTTATCATGAGGCGGAGACAGGCGAGGGCGCTGTCGGCCAGGGGGTCGTCGCTGAAGGCCTCGGCAAAGTCGGCATAGTCCTGCGGGGTGCGGAGAAGACCGTAGTCCATGGCACGGAGTGCCTGCAGACGGGCAAGGGCATCGAGATAGTTGTCGCCGCGGGGGAACTGCTCGAGATAGGCGGAGTAGGCGGCCTCGGTGTTGGTCTGGCAAGCGTCGGCGTAGGCCATACGGCTTTTCTGCCGCATGGCGGCACGCTGGAGGGCAGGGCTGGAGGGATAGCGGTCGGCAACGGAGTCGATGGCTGCGGCGCTGCCCATGGAGGAGAAGAGGGTGGCGGCAAGGGAGCCGATGGCACCCTCGACCGAGTCGGCCAGTGCGATGCCGGGATGTGCCAGCAGGAAACGGTAGAGGGCGTTGACGGTGTTCTCGGCGCGGGCGCGGCGGTAATCTTCGTCGAGCTGGCTGGCACGAAGTGCCGAGGCCACCTGGTTGCTGCGGCCAAAGGCATCCATGAAGGCGGTGCGTTCCACCTGCCCCATGGCGGGGGCATGGCTGCGGACATAGTGCAGCGCCTGCTCGTCGAGCGACTGGTGCTGCTGACGGATAAGGGAGAGGGTGATGCCTTGACGGATGAGCTTCTGCAGGTCGCGGTAGCGGCCACGGTCCTGCAGCCCCTCGGTATAGAGGGTTTCGGCCCGCGTGAGGTATTGGTTGGCCAGCGGAAGGTTGAACTGAGGGCTGTCGGTACGGGAGTGGAAGCGCGCCAGGTCGATGAGGTTGGCAACATCGTCGGGGTTTTTGACATACTTGTTGCTGAGGGTGACGTAGAGGGCGCGGAAGTCGTCGGCGGTGGTGGCTTCCTGGGCGGAGGCCACGGCGGCAAGGAGCAGGCACAGCAGGATGGCGGTCAGTCTCTTCATGGCGTGGAGGGTGCGGGGTTAGAAGGTGAGGCTACCCAATATCGACTCGAATTCCTTTTCCATCTGCGGATAGGTGGCTTTGGTGGTTTCGAGACGGAATTCGACAACGGTGTTCTGCACCTTGAAGTAGACCATGCGAAACTGGTAGTCCCTTTTGTCGCTGAGGTTGGTGTAGGCACCGATATAGCCCATGCCACCGGATTTGGGCAGGCCGAGACCCGAGGTATAGTCTTTGAGAGGCTGGTAGGGTTCGGCGATATAGCGGTCGTAGACGTAGTCGTAGAGGGTGCCAGTGTAGTTCTTCCGCACACGGATGCGGAGGTAGGGGAGCGCAGTGTCGCCTTTGGAAACGAGGATTTTGGCGGTGTAGTAGTAGTGGTAGACGGTGGTGTTCTGGTCCACCTTCTTCGAGGTAAGGTAGTTCCATTTGCTGGGGAAGGTGTACTGCACCTTGGTGCCGGGAATGGCCACCTGGGCCTGAAGGGCTGCGCCGGAGAGGAGCATCAACAGGAGGAAGGGCATGGCACAGCGTAAGAGGTGCATGGGATTGGATGAGCGTTTGTTCATAATTATTCAAGGTTTAAACGTTTGTCGTAAAAAGCAAGGAGTTGGCGGGTGAGGGGTTCGATGCCGAAGTTGTCGGCGATAAACTGCCGGGCGTTGGCTCCGACGGCCTGCCGGAAGGCGGGGTCGTCGACACAGCGCCTGATTTGGGTGGCGAAGCGCTCGGGGGTGTCGGCAATGAGCAGATGGAGGCCGTCGACGGCGCCAATGCCCTGCGCACCGACGGTGGTGGTGACCACGGCTTTGCCCTGCGACATGGCTTCGATAATCTTCACCCTGATGCCGCTGCCGCTGAGGAGCGGGACTACATTGATTTGTTTGGAGGCGATGAAGGTGGCTGCATCGGGCACTTCGCCCACGATGTGGACCCCTTCGAGCTTCAAGTTGAGAAGCTGGTCGGACATGCGGCGCCCGGCCAGATGGAGGGTAAGAGACGGCATCTGGCTGTGTATCAACGGCCACACGCGGTCGAGGAACCAGCGCACCCCTTCCTGGTTGGGCAACCAGTCCATGGAGCCGAGATGGAAGAGGGTGCCAGGCTGCTCGGCTACGCCGTCGACGCTGACAGGGGTGATGGCAAAGGGGATGGTGACGATGGGTTTGCGGCACCCTTCGGAACGGAAGTAGTCGGCATCGTTGTCGGTGATGCTCACCACGCCGTCGAAGTCGTTGACATGCTCGCGCTCGTAGGCCCGGAGGGTGAGTGCCAGATGTTTGATGTACCACCGCTTGCAGCAGTTGCGCTCGCTCATGGCTATGCGCCGCCATATCTGGTTCTCGACATTGTGGGTACGGAGAATGACGGGGGCGTTGGAGTGCCTGCGTATCACAGGCACATAGGGGGCGAGGAAGATGCTCTCGACATGGACGATGTCGAAAGTCTCCTCCTGCAGCACCTGGGCGAGTCGGGCGGCGAAGGCCTTGCTCTCGAAACGGCGCACGTGGTAGGAGTCGCCGCAGAGCATGGCCACACCGGCATCGAGGGGATGGAGGCGAAGGTCGACGAAGACCGCCTCAAAGCGGGTGGCGCGGCGGTAGTCGTCGGGGATGCGGTCCTCGAGCACGGGGTGCTTCTCGCTGCACATGGCCAGTACCCTCACCTCGCAGCCGGCAGCCAGCAACCCCTGGGTGATGCTGTTCATGGCCAGGGTGCCGCCGTCGACAGGCGGATAGGGGGGCTTGCTACAGAGCTGGAGGACCTTCATTACAAATTGAGAATTGATAATTCAGAATTGAGAATTGCCGACATAACGGCCCTATTCGGTGGGGAGGGCTTTGAAGCCTTTACCCATAATCTCGGCACTGTCGATGACGTTGACAAAGGCAGTGGGGTCGAGGTTGCGGAGGTTGGAACGGAGTTTGACGAAGTCGGCACGCTCCATGGTGACATAGATTATCTTGCGCTCGGTGCCGTTGTAAAGGCCCTCGCCGGTAATGCAGGTGCCACCACGGTTGAGCTCGTGGAGGATGTACTCCTTGACCAGGTCGTGCTTGTCGGTGACAATAAAGGCGGTCTTGTAGCTCTTGATGCCGTCGACAACAAGGTCGATGACCTTGCCTTCGATAAAGATGATGATGATGGAGTAGATGGGCAGACGGATGTCGCCAAAGGCAATGAGGGTGGAGAGGGTGATGCAGCCGTCGACGATGGTGACGAGGGTGCCGAGGGAGATTTTGGTGTATTTGTGGAGGATCATGGAGATGATATCGCTGCCGCCACTGGTGGCGCCGCTGCGGAATATCATGCCGATAGCCACACCATAGATGAGACCGGCGACGACGGTGTTGAGGAAGTAGTCGGGCACGAACCACATGCCGTCGTGGGTCTGCACCATGTTGAGACCTTCGATGGCGTTGGCAACGATGGGACCGTCGTGGATGACGGGGTTGTAGCCCCATACCCAGCTCTCAATGGCATAAGTGAAGCCGAAGATGAGGAAGGTGGAGATGATGGTCTTGACACCAAACTTGGGACCGAGAATCCAGGTGCCGATAATGAGCAGGGGGACATCCATGCAGATGGCCCAAACCGAGATTTTACCACCCCAGAGGGTGCTGAAGACGTTGGAGAGACCATAGGTACCGCCAGGGGCCATCAGATAGGGGTTGACAAACATCACATCGCCCACGGCGAAGAGGGCGCTGCCGAGAATCAAGAGCATGTAAGCAAACACTTCTTGCTTTAAGTTCTTCTTTTCCATTTCGCGTTAAGTTATTTTATCGTGTTGTTTTATTGCGTGTTGTATCATTCCACACCAAAGGTGCGGAAAATGCAAAGTTACGAAAGTTATTCGGTATAATGACTTTTTATATAAAAATAGCCGAAACCATGTATTTGTACACTGGACACAACGCCAAGATTTGTCTCTTTGCTTTTGGTGCAAATAATATAGTGGGTTCTATATGTCGCGTCCCTTTGGACGCAGCTCCCTGATGTTTGAGTGTCACCTCTGCGAGGTAATTTATAGAAGTCACCATTTGGGGATTCTCTATTAATCACCCCAATGGGGTGAGATATGAATAACACCGTACTAAGTGCGGTGACTATCTGTGGCAACGCAGTGTGTCCCGACAGGGACGCTACACGAAAACAAATTTGTCCGTAAAGAAACCGCCCCCCTCAGTGTGATTGGTGGACATGAGTGATACCTGGAGTGGAGTTAGGGTGGAGAAAGGGCGAAGGCACACCGTATGCTCTCCCCTTTTCTCATGGAGCGAAAAAAAATCGGGGCGGTGTAGTATTTTGGGGAGTTGTTACGTTATTATGGGCGTGAGAATAAAGGATCCATTTGACGAACTGCTACACCGCTACCGCGGGTTGCTGTTTTCCCTCTGTAGCCGGTTTCGCCACAGGGGGTTGGATACCGATGACCTGATACAAGAGGCGACCATCGCCTTGTGGAGGAATGGAGAGCGTCTGCTGTCGCTGAGCGGTCCTTCGCAAGCGGCACTGACCTGGAAAATCGCCCGCAACGCGGTAATCGACACCCTGCGACGAATAGAGGACAGCGAGGCACTGCCCGAAAGCTACGACCAACGGGAGGAGGACCGCTCGCTGGTGGAAGAGTTGCACGAGGTGATAGCCCAACTGGACGAGCCCGACAAAACCATCGTGACTATGAAACTGGAGGGGTACTCGTACAAGGAGATTGCCCAAGAACTGGACACAACCGAGAAGAACGTGAGTGTGAGACTGGTGCGCGTGAAAGACAAACTGAGAAAAGAAATGACAAAATAAAAATAAAAGATATTATGGACGAAGAACGTTTTGAAGAGATTTGGGAGAGAGCAGAAGCTGAGCATTACGGTCAGCGGCTGGCGGCAGAGTATCCCGCCTGGCGGACACGGCGTAACCGCATGGCCGGCATGGCAATGCTGATGCTGGCAGCAGTGGGTATCGCCCTGCCCCTGTGGCAGACATCGCTCCAGCCTGCCCCCCAAGAGGAGGGTTACACCGTTGCCTACTGCAACCGCCCAGACATCGCCGACCAATACTGGGCCAACATGGCAGACGAACTGCTGATGAATAGCTGATAAAAAAAGAATGATGAAGATATGAAACGATTATTATTGATAGTACTGTTGCCGCTGGCGTTGCTTACCGGCTGCTCCCACGAGAAGAAGGAGTATTCGGCGAGCGCGCTGTACCAACACTATGCCGAACGCCAGAACCTGAAAGTTGCACAGGTCGAGCAGTTCAGCCTCAGCGACTCGGTAAGTGTGGAAGTGATACTGATGGAAGCCGACGACGAGAATGCCTGGCAACAGCTGAAAGAAGAGTTCAACATACAAGGCGACGAGGGGACGGTGAGCTGGCTCGGCGATTCGGACAACCCCGCCCTGCGCACACAATGGACAGGCATACCGGTGATGCGCGTCATCGCCTCGCTCGACAAACACACCATCGGCATCTACCGTATCGACAACGAGATGCAGTACGACGCCATAGTGGATTACCAACTTGAGAAAACAAAAAAAGGAATACAATCAAAGTAATAATAACATTATGAAAAGCACATTCAAACTCACTACGTTGCTGGCGGCTTTAGTTCTCCTCACCACAGCTTGCGAGAAACCCGAAAACCCCACTGGGAACGGCAGCAACAACAGCGACCCGAAAGAACGCACCATCGTCTACTCGGTAGATGAAACCGAAAACCGCAAGACCCTGAACACCGACGGCGAATGGGATGCCATGCTGGACCAGTTCTGCAACCAGGCACAGGCCGGCAGCGAAGTGGTATTCTACAATATGAGCCAAACGACCTACATCCAAAGCAAAGGAACTTCGAAGACCAACAGAACCATCAACACCACCAGCCGTGACGAGATGAAGAAATGGATGAAGGACATGGAGAAGCAGGGACTCACGGTGAGGGTCACCTACAACGACACCACCGGAACCTGGCACGGCGAAGCCTACGCCACAGCACCGACCACCAACACCACCGACATGATTATAGGCACGTGGCGCTTGAACTGCATGGTGGTGACCCAGACTGACGAGAATAACCAACTGGTGAATAGCGACCTGTTTATCTTAGAGGGCTGCACGATGTACTATAGGTTCTACAACGACGGCTCGATGACCATATCTGTTGTCAACAGTATCGACAGTGTCACCGACTCGGGTACATGGAGCCTCACATCCGACGGTGAACTCAGCTCGGAGATGCTGCCCAACGGCGTGAACTGGACTGTGAACTGGATTTCACCCTACAGCATGATACTTTCGCTCAACGACCTCGACACCGACGACGGGAACTATTTCTACCAGCTGCAGTTCGATGCGGTGACTACAACAAAAAAATAAAAAAAATACGCCCATCTGTAGTTTTTCACCGACTTGTTACGTTCTTATGGGCGAAATCAATCAAGCAAAACAATTAAACAATCAAATTTATTAATCAAATTAAAAAAAACACAACAATGAAGAAGAAACTTTTCATCATCGCTGCCGCAGCCATGTTGCTCGGCATGACCGCCTGCCAAAAGGAACAGATCACCCCGAACAATCCCAGTAATCCTGGTACCCCTATGACCACCACGTTGGTGAACTCTACCTCAGACCTGATTAATACTAACTGGACTGCCAACATCAACCTCGACGACCTGCTGTATGCCATGACTGGCATGAACCTCAGCGACCTTGGCTGCGACACCGTTATCGGTTTCGACTCCGCCATGGTCTTCCACATCGAATTTGACTCCAACTATGCACACCTCACCTTCTCGGAAGACATGGTCGTTACCAACGTGACCGAGATTGACGGCGAATACAGCATCGAGCAGATTGAGCAGATGAACTTCGCCTATGTATATGACCCCGCCACCCACTCTGGCACCCTCACTGCTGCAGGTGTTGACGAGAACAACAACCCCATCAACTACCAAATTGCCTTCACCTACAGCGATAACGACGACACCATAACCATCAGCCTTCTCTTCGCCAACGCCGAAGATGAGGATACGACGATCAACTTCCCCTTGGTGTTCCACCGCGATATCTAAATCACAGGAGGCTGTACTACGGCGACTGTCACTGGAATTGCTCCAGAGGGCAGTCGCCATCGTTTTTATCTTTGCCCACTAGTAATTGGTGGACAAAGTTTAGCACATTGCCCCGTAGAAGAACATCAAGCGACACCTTTGGGGATGACTCGGGCAGGGGGAAACAAGTTATTTCTTGACAGAACCAAAAGAATTCGTATCTTTGCATTCCGTTACTACTTGCCAAGAACAAAGACAACATGAACAATATCAACATCGTCGGAGCCACAGAGAACAACCTGAACAACATCTCACTGCAGATACCCAAGGGTAAGATTACGGTGTTCACCGGGGTGTCGGGGTCGGGTAAATCATCGCTGTGTCTCGACACCATCGCCGCCGAAAGCCGCCGCGAACTGAACGAGACATTCCCCAGCTTTGTGCAACAATATCTGCCCAAGTACGGCCGCCCCAATGTGGAGCGGATAGAGAACATGCCCGTGACCATCGTCATCGACCAGAAGAAGCCTGCCAACAACAGCCGCTCGACTGTCGGGACATACACGGATATCTATGCCCTGCTGCGACTGCTCTTCTCGCGCATTGGCGAGCCATTTGTGGGCTACAGCGACACCTTTTCGTTCAACCACCCGTCGGGCATGTGTCCGCGATGCAGCGGGCTGGGCGTGGTGACGGACTTGGACATCCACAAGCTGGTGGATTTCGACAAATGTCTGAACGACGAGGATGTGATTCATTTCCCCACATTCACCACCGGCGCGTGGAGGTGGAAACGATATGCCTACAGCGGCTTGTTTGACTTGAACAAGAAGATACGCGACTACACGCCCGAGGAAATGGAACTGCTGCTCTACTCGCCACAAATCCGGTTAAAGAACCCTCCCGACAACTGGCCCAAGTCGGCCAAATTCGAGGGGCTCTACCCGCGGATGTACCGCAGCATTATCACCACCAAGGAGGGGAAGCGGCAGCAAAAGGTGCTGGACGGGATGACCTGCACGATGGAGTGCCCTGAATGCCACGGCACACGACTGAACGAGCGTGTGCGCTGCTGCAAAATCATGGGGAAGAATCTGGCCGACGTGGTGGCTATGCCGATTGACGAGGCGCGTGCGTTCGTTGCCACCATTGACCACCCACTGGCCGCCGACCTGAAACAAGAACTGGGCAAACGACTGCAAGCCCTATGTGATATCGGGTTGGGGTATCTGTCGTTGAGCCGCGGCACGGGGACCCTGAGCGGCGGCGAAGCACAACGTATCAAGATTGCCAAGTATATCAACTCGCCGTTGACGGACATGGCATATGTGCTGGACGAACCCAGCGTGGGACTGCATCCGCAAGACATCAGCCGCCTGAAGAAATCCCTGCGCCATCTGCGCGACCACGGCAACACAGTGCTGATAGTGGAGCACCACCGGGAGATTATCGCCATGGCCGACCATATCGTGGACATGGGCCCTGGAGCTGGCGACCACGGCGGGAAAATCATGTTCGAGGGCGACTACGACCGATTGCTGACCTCGGACACTGTGACCGGCAGGATGCTCCACCACGTCACCGCACTGAAGAGCCGCTTCCGCACACCTACGGGGTGGTACCATATCAAGGATGCCAACCTGCACAACCTACAACACATCGACGTGGACATTCCCATGGGGGTGATTACTGTGGTGGCAGGCGTGGCCGGGTCGGGAAAGAGCTCGCTGATGGAGTTTTTCATGAAGCAGTCGACAAAGCCGTTCGTCTTCATCGGACAAAAGGACATCGGCATCAACCTGCGCAGCACGCCGGCCACATATCTCGACATTGCAGACACGATACGCCGACTGTTTGCAAAGGAGGGTACCGTGGACGGAGAACGGAACGGAAGGCCCTCCATCCAGCTCTTTTCGTTCAACAGCAAAGGTGCATGCCCTGCCTGCAAGGGGAAAGGGGTCATCGTGTCGGATATGGCCTTTATGGAGAGCATCGAGACGGTATGCGAGGAATGCCACGGCAGCCGCTACAGCCACGAGGCACTGCAATACCGCTACCACGGCAAGACCATAGCCGAGGTGATGGGAATGACCGTGAAGGAAGCCATTGTGTTCTTCGACAGCATGGCCTTCCTGCCCCAGCTGAAGATGCTGGAGAAAGTCGGGCTGGGGTATCTGCACCTGAACCAAAGCATGAGCACTCTAAGCGGTGGCGAACTGCAACGGGTGAAGCTTGCCGACCGTCTCTACAGCACAGCCATCCATCTGTCGGCCACCGAGACACGCCTGTCGTCGGGACACACGTACATCATCGACGAACCTACCGACGGGCTTCATCTGGACGACGTGCGGCGACTGATGGAGCTGTTTGACGAGATGGCCGATGCCGGGAACACACTGATTCTGATAGAGCACAGCCTGGACGTGATGAAACAGGCCGACTACTTGATTGAATTGGGGCCTGGAGGCGGTGGCAACGGCGGCAGACTGCTGTTTTGTGGAACACCCGACACCATCCTCGATTCGAAGCAGTCGGTTACCGCCCCCTATATCAGTGCCTCACTGCCCAAAGGCAGCTGACAAGCCTGTTTGCCGAATCACAGGAACAAAAAAAATCCATGAAAGTAGATTCTCTCATGGATTTTTATTTGTTGCTTTGAGCGACAGACGGGGTTCGAACCCGCGACCTGCGGCTTGGGAAGCCGCCGCTCTGCCAACTGAGCTACTGTCGCATATAGGGTGTCTGCCGGATGCTGTCATCTTAACAGACACCCCAATAACTCACCTTTTGCCTATTTATTGCATCGGGTGGAAAAATTTTTTATCTTCTACGTTCGCCACCGCTGCGACGACGCTCGCCGCCTTCGCGGTGTGAACCGCCACGGTCGCCGCCTTCGCGACGGGGGCCGCTACCGCCTTCGCGGCGAGGTCCACGGGCAGGCTTGTCCTCGGTATAGCCTTCGGGTTTGGGCAGCAGGGCTTTGCGGCTCAGCTTCAGCTTTCCGTTCTTCTCGTCGACAGCGATAATCTTCACCTTGATGATGTCGCCCTCTTCGATAAGGCCTTCCAGTGTATCGGTACGTTTCCAGTCGTATTCGCTGATGTGCATCAGGCCCTCTTTGCCGGGCAGGAACTCGAGGAATGCACCGAAATCGACGATGCTGACCACCTTGGCATCATATATCTGTCCCACTTCGGGAACAGTGCAGATGTCTTTAATCCACTTGAGGGCGGCCTCGATGCTCTCCTTATCCTGGGAAGCGACATCGACAACACCGTTGTCACCAACCTCTTCAATATTGATGATGGTGTTGGTTTCGGACTGGATTTTCTGGATGACCTCGCCACCCTTGCCGATAACAGCACCAATAAAGTCTTTGGGGATAAGTATCTGCACGATACGGGGAACGAAGGGTTTGTAATCCTCGCGGGGAGCGGGAATCGTGCTCTCGATATGGTTGAGGATATGCAGGCGTCCCTGACGAGCCTGTTCCAAAGCCTTGGCCAGCACATCATAGCTGAGGCCATCGACCTTGATATCCATCTGGCAGGCGGTGATACCGTCGCGGGTACCGCACACCTTGAAGTCCATATCGCCCAGGTGGTCTTCGTCACCCAGGATGTCGCTCAGCACAGCCCACTTGTCGCCCTTGCTGATAAGACCCATGGCGATACCGGCAACAGGCTTGCGAATCTTCACACCTGCATCCATCAGTGCCAAGCAACCGGCACAGACGGTGGCCATAGAGCTGGAACCGTTGGATTCGAGGATGTCGGACACCACACGGATGGTATAAGGGCACTCCGACTCTGCAGGGAGCACCTCTTTAAGTGCACGCCAAGCCAGATGGCCGTGACCCACCTCGCGGCGGCTGAGGCCGCGGTTGCCCTTCACCTCACCGGTGGCAAATCCCGGGAAGTTGTAGTGAAGCAGGAAACGGCGAGTACCCTCGATGACGGCACCGTCGATAATCTGCTCGTCGAGTTTGGTACCGAGCGTGACAGTACTCAGCGACTGGGTCTCGCCACGGGTGAAGATGGCGCTACCGTGAGCCGAAGGCAGGTAGTTCACCTCGCTCCAGAGGGGACGGATTTCGTCCAGCTGGCGACCGTCGAGACGACTGCGCTCATTGAGGACCATGTCGCGCATGGCTTCGCGCTCGGTGTCGTGATAATAACGGTCTATCATAAACTTCACCTCGTCGGTGAGTGTCTCCTCGGTATAGTTTGCATCGATAAATTCCTGCTTGATGGCCTCAAAACCCTCTTCGCGCTCATGCTTGTTGGCGATGCCCCGTTTGCTGAAGTCATAGCACTTCTGATACACGGCATCATGCAGACGCTGGCGCAGCTCCTCGTCGTTCACCTCGTGGCAGTACTCACGCTTCACGGTCTTGCCAGCCTCAACGGTCAACTCAGCAATCGTGCGGCACTGGATTTTGATGGCCTCGTGGGCGGCTTTCAGTGCATTCAGCATCACCTCCTCGCTCACTTCCTTCATCTCGCCTTCCACCATCATGATATTCTCTTCGGTGGCGGCAACAATCAAGTCGAGGTCGGCACGCTCGATGTCCTGCATCGGGGTGTTGATGACATACTGGCCGTCGAGATACGACACACGCACCTCGGACACAGGCCCATTGAAGGGAATATCGGACACTGCCAAAGCCGAAGCGGCGGCCAGGGCAGCCAACTGGTCGGGCATAGTGTTCTTGTCGCCCGAGATAAGGGTTATCTGCACCTGCACCTCGGCATGGAAATTGTCGGGGAACAGGGGACGCAGAGCGCGGTCGACCAGACGGGCGATGAGAATCTCATGCTCCGACGGACGGGCTTCGCGTTTAAAGAAACCACCAGGGAAACGGCCCATGGCGGCATACTTCTCTTGGTAATCAACAGTCAGGGGCATAAAGTCGACGTTCTCCCCCACTTCTTTCTTCGAACACACAGTGGCAAGAAGCATCGTGTCGTTCATTCTTACTACTGCAGCGCCGTCAGCCTGCTTGGCAAGTTTGCCAGTTTCGATTTCGATCATGCGGCCATCGCCCAGATCGAACTTCTTTGTGATAATGTTCATTTTTTCCTTTATTATTTCTGTTTCCGCTACGCAACGCACCGTGCGCCGCGTCTCTTGCAATGCACAGGGACAGCCATGGCCTCCCATAGCAAAGCTCTATTTAGTTTCAAAACTTTAGGCTTTTTCAAAAAAGCCTCCCCAGAGAACCCAGGGAGGCCAACCATAACCAAATAAATATGAAAAACTATTACTTCCTTAAGTTGAGTTTCTTGATGATGGCGCGGTAGCGTTCGATGTCTACATCCTTCAGATAATCCAGCTGACGACGACGTTTGCCAACCAAACCCACCAGAGCGCGCTCGCTCACTTGATCCTTTTTGTTCTTCTTCATCAGCTCAGTGAGATGCTGAATCCTGTAGGTGAACAGGGCAATCTGTGCCTCAACCGAACCTGAATCTTTCGCACTTTTACCATACTCGGCGAAAATCTCTTCCTTCTTTTCTTTTGTAAGATACATGTTGTTCTTTCTACGTTGTTATATTATTCGTTTTTTGTTCTTCTGAATTCGATTGCAAAAATACAACTTTTTTTTCACATGCAAGCTTTTTCTTCAAAAAAAATCCAATTTTAACTTTTGTTAGGAAAGTTAGGGCACTCCACAAAAAATTAACAATCTTTTTTTCAATGGAATAAAAAAAAGTATGTACCTTTGCAAAAATAAACAAGTACATCCGGTTTCTAATGAATTTTGGTGACATAATACTGATTCTTATCAAATTTGCAGGTGCTGTCGTGGTGTTCATCTACGGCATGAAGCTGATGAGCGAGGGGCTGCAAAAGGCCGCAGGCAGCAAAATGCGCAGTATTATGAGCCGGATGACCGGCAATCGGTTCCACGGCATCGTCACCGGCGCCGCTGTGACGGCAGCCGTCCAATCCTCGACAGCAACCACTGTCATGGTGGTCGGCTTTGTCAACTCCGGCCTCCTCACCCTGGCAGGCGCCATCGCCGTGATTATGGGAGCCAATATCGGCACCACCATCACCTCCTGGATTATCCTGCTCGGCATGAGCGTGGGCGCAGCCGAGTACACCTTCCCCCTCATCGTCTTTGCCTTGGCAGCCCCACTGCTGCTTATGAAAGGCGACAAGGCGAGGTCCATCAGCGAATTCGTTATCGGCTTCGGCATCCTCCTGGTCGGCCTGCGATTCCTCCAACACACCACGCCCGACCTCACCCAACACCCCGCTGTGCTGCAGATGATGCACGGCTGGTCCGACAGTGGTTTCTGGGTCATTCCCCTCTTTATCATTGCCGGAGCTGCCCTTGCAGTCCTCAATCAAGCCTCCTCGGCCGTTATGGCCATCACCCTACTCTTCACTGCCAACGGATGGATTGGCTTCGACATCGCCGCAGCCATCGTCATGGGGCAGAATATCGGCACCACACTTACGGCCAACATCGCCGCCACCAAAGCCAACACCGCAGGCAAAAAAGCCGCCCGTGCCCACTTCGTCTTCAACATGGTCGGCACCATCCTCACCCTCATCGTCCTCTACCCCGTACTCAACCTCACAGCCTATCTGGCCGAGCTCCTATCCGGCATCACTCCGGCCTTCAACTACCGTCTACTGCCAGTAGCCATTGTCCCCTTGGCCACCACCCTCTTCCACACCTTTTTCAACGTCGCCAACACCATCATCCTCTCCTTCTTCATCCCACAATACATCAAAATCGTCAATCTGATGGTCAAACCCTCGCCCGAGGAAACCGACGACGACTTCCGCCTACGCTACATCAGCGGAGGCTTCACCAACACCGCCGAACTCAACCTCCAGGCCGCCCAAAACGAGATACAGAACTACTCCAAACC
>R21__coassemble_1538_pt1 | contig 15297 bp, 13 predicted proteins | sample R21__metabat2_low_PE_009 | metagenome-assembled genome bin R21 | reverse complement strand
TAAAATCACGCTTTTGCGTTGGTTCGACCATCAATTTTGTCCATTACGTCAAAAAATAAGATTTACTTCTGTTTTTCTTCAGTTCATTATATATTACGTTGTAAAACAAACCATGATGAGATGAAATTATGAACTTCTTGTTTTTTTCTTTATCTCCGTTTTTTTGAACATCTTCCTTTATCAAGTTTGCTAAATCAGATGCGACCGTGATTGCATTGTTCTCGTCTATTGATGATATCGGGTCGTCAATATAAATATTTTTAACCCACTTATAATCGTCATGTCCTTCAATTGCCAATTCACATACGGCAAGAAATACCGAAAAAATAAAAATGTTTTCCTCACCTCTCGAAATTTTTATATTATCCTGAACAATTCTTTCTGGTTCGACATTATCGGGATTCTCTGGATGGTATTTGGGGTTCGGCATTTCTCGGCTAAAGATCACCTTCCAATCAGAATAATCAATTCTAAAATCGATTTGGGCATACCGATCCAGATGACCATGAATTCTTTCTTCTAACGATAGTCCTTTGAGTCCTTTAATGAAATTAGATGTCTCATTTATTTTAAGATAACGATTTTTATCTTTTTGCAAATCATTATTCCAGGTAAATAGGTCCTCCGTAAAGGCATTAAAATATAAGGTATTTGGACCGTCCTTATCCTTTTTTCCCCTGTTTTTAAACGCCATCGATAGTTGCGTTTTACCTGTTCGATTAAAAGCAAAAAGCATTATTGCATCAGATGTTTTTAAATCGTCTCGTAGTCGTGCAACTACATTATTAAGTGTCTTGTACTTATATATGTTTTTTTTGCCCATTTTTTTATTTTGTTGATGGAAACAATAGTTGCATCAATCCTCTCTTATGGTCTTCAAGAAGTAATGCCTTTTTTTGACAGCATGCAATAAGTTCCTCCATTGACATTATTGCAGATGCTATTTTTTTTTGTTCGCGAATTGATGGAAAAGATATTTTTATTCTCGAAAAGTTTTCATAAAACAAATAACTTCTTATTCCTCCTTCCACATTGTTTTCGACAGCTTGACCAAATTGTGAAGTATTTAGAAAGCACCTCAGAAATTCATCATCTAGTTCATCCGTTGTTTTAAAACACACATATAGGGAACTTATGAGAACTTCTTTTAAATCTCCACTATATCCAATTGAGCCAATATTAATTCTTGCTGGATTATACGCAAAAGTATTCCTCCCAACAATCTTGTATAAGGAAATATCGTATCCTCTTTTTTTACTATCAAGTCCTTCAAATTGTTCTGATTGTGGAACGAATCCGTCATTATTACTTATTGAATATATTGGCAAATGTCTGTTACTCTTATTCCTTCTATTCACGACAACGGTAACATCGTCCAATATTCTCTTCTCCCAATCCTCAGAATCTCGGAATTCGGGAAAACGATATTCTGGGACTGTTTTGCCGTTTTGAGGGAACAACTTTTGCATAAGGCTTTTCTTATGTGCCTTTAGTTGCTCTTTCTTTTCGTTAATGGAGGAAAGACACGAATCAATTGAAAAAAAACAATCTGCTATTTTAACCTGTTCTTCAATCATTTTTGGATAAAAGAACGTTTTTTCTTTTAATTCTGAAAAATGTCTTTTATACTCATGTGATTCAATAGGAAATGCTTTAATAAATTGAAATAAATAGCGAGTGCTGATTTTATTTGGATTGCTGGAAATCAGTATTTTTATACCATCTGCCCCTTGAATGAAAGGAAAGTCTATGAACTTTAAGGTACATGTGTGATCTCCAAAAATAATCAGATCATTGGCATTGCCATTTATTACGGCCAAGTTATCGTCAGAATAGCCACAAATGAATTTTTGTGACTGGTCAACAATAGGATATTTGCCAGTATTCTTAAATTCGTTTGACTGCAATTTCTTAGGTGGTGCAATAGTCTTAACGACGTCTCCTATTGTTAGTTTCTCCCATATAGAATCAGCTGTACGATATTCAGGAAATCGTAGTAATGGAGTAAAGTCATTATTTGTATTCATATTCAATCCTCCATCATTCTTCATACGCCGAAAGACCAGAAATCTTCTGGCCGTTGGCCATTCGTTTTAACAGTGGTATCAAATCCTTCATCAATTCCTCTTCCTTGCGGGCGCGGTCTTTCCAACCCAATTCCAATGGGGCAATCAGGTCGTAGAGCTTTTCGCCGTCAAAGATACACTTGTCTACAATCTCGTTGACAAAAGACAGAACGGCATCATTGTCCAGATGGTGCTTCTCTGCAATAGAGGATATCGCCTTGGCGAACTTGTCTTTCTTGAAGTGCTCGTAGCCTTGTTCTATCTCTTTCGTCGTCTTGCCGTTCACGCCCTTGGCGTCCAAGTCATCGATATAGTCTATTATGTCCTCTCGTTCATCCAGTAGATTGGAACTGGAGCAAATCAGATTCACTAGCTGCTCTTTGGTCATCTTCTGTACGGATGGCGCACTTACATAGCGGGTGATAAGCTCCATGATGTAATCATAGTCTATCAAGGCTGACGCAAACAAAACAAATTCGAAGTCCAAATCCTCAACCTCTGGTGAGACGGTTGTGTCATTCTTCTTCTCTCGTTTTGTCTTCAACTGCTTGGCAAGGTCGAGGTATGCCCCACGGAAAGCCCGCATATCATTGTCGGTAAAGCCGTATTCTGCAGATGGCTCATTCACTCCGAAAAGGCTTGCCTTACCATCAGCATTTATAAGGTCTGTATATTGGTCCAACTGGGTTCTATACCGCTGTACCTCCTTGAAATAGTTGATGAATCCGGCTTTGGCGTCATCACCTTTTAAGTTGGCCACTTCGGATGCATTAAAGTCCAGATTGTACTGGTGCATGAAGTTGCGCAAATTTTTGATGGCATCATAGTACTTAGCTATAATGGTCGAAGCTGGCTCAACAAGCCATACCTGACGGGCTTTTTCGCCATCCGCCTCGCCAGAGAACAGCGCAATAGCATCATCAACGGCTACCTGTTGCCCACGAAAATCAAGAATGTTGCCGTAGGGCTTAGTGTCATTCAAAATACGGTTTGTGCGTGAAAATGCCTGCACAAGGCTGTGATACTTCAAGTTCTTGTCAACATAGAGCGTGTTCAGATACTTCGAGTCAAAGCCCGTCAACAGCATATCCACCACGATGGTGATGTCGATTTTGTTCTCGTGCGGATAGTCCTGATTTGTGTATTTCTGGTCTTTGATCCGTTTCTGAACGTCTTGGTAATAGGTATCAAACTCATCAACGGAATGGCTGGTACCAAACTGCACGTTGTAGTCGTTTATAATGGACTTCAGTGCTGCCTTTTTCTGGTCGGGTTCCTTCTCGTTGTCCAAGCGTTCCTGCTGGAGGTCTTCATGAATCTGCATGATATCACGATTGCCTTCGGCAGGTGGGGTGAACACACAGGCGATGTTCAATGGCTCGTACGTGTTATCCTCAGATTGCTTATCAGCTTGCATCTGCTTGAACAGATGGTAATACTCAATAGCCTCGTTGATAGAACCTGTGGCAAAAAGGGCATTGAAACGCCGCTCGTTAGTTGCGTGGTCGTGTTTTTGAAGTATTGTTCTCACGATGGCTTGCTTTTTCACAATTCCCATAGCGTTGACATCGTCGTCGCAGGGTTTGAAGTAGTCCACGTGGAAACGCAGCACGTTTCTATCGTCAATAGCGTGGGTGATGGTGTAGGCGTGCAGCAACTTTTGGAAGACATCATCGGTAGTCTTGTAACGAGCCTCCTCTCCGTTAATTTGGGTGTAGGTTGCGTTCTGCTCAAAGATAGGAGTCCCGGTGAAGCCGAAAAGCTGGGAATTGGGGAAGAATTCCTTGATGGCTTTGTGGTTTTCACCGAACTGGGAACGGTGGCACTCATCGAATATGAATACCATCCGCATATCGCGAATGGGCATAAGACGTTCCTTGTAATTGCGACGGTTCTGGGGGTCTAACGCAATGCCCAGTTTTTGAATAGTGGTGACGATAATCTTGTCGGAATAATCCCCTGACAACATTCTACGCACAAGTGCATCGGTATTAGTGTTCTCTTCGACGCAACCCTCTTGAAACCTGTTGAACTCCTCGCGCGTCTGTCGGTCGAGGTCTTTGCGGTCCACCACAAACAGGCACTTGTCTATTTCGGGATTGTCTTTCAATAATGTCGATGCCTTGAATGACGTAAGTGTTTTGCCACTGCCTGTTGTATGCCAGATGTATCCATTGCCACTATTCTCCTTGATGCGTTCCATAATGGCTTTTACAGCATATATCTGGTATGGGCGCATCATCAAGATTTTTTGCTCGCTGGCCACCAGCACCATATAACGGCTAATCATCTCGCCCAATTTACACTTGGCCAAGAATGCTTCCCTAAAATCGTCAAGGTTGGTTATTTTCTTGTTTTCTGCATCGGCCCATTGATAGACTGGCAGATAATTCTCGGCAGCATTGAAATTAAAGTGAGCTTTGTTGTTATTGGCAAAGTAGTAAGTGTTTGTTTGATTGCTGACAACAAACATCTGCATAAAGCAGAGCAGCGAATTGGTATAGCCATTGCCAACGTCATTCTTGTAGTCGACAATCTGCTGCATTGCACGACGTGGGCTAACGTCAAGCGTTTTCAATTCAATCTGTACGAGAGGCAAACCATTAATAAGCAGGATAACATCATACCGATGTGAACTATATCGAGTGTTCATCCGTAACTGATGAATAACCTCGTAGTCATTTTTGCACCAGTCTTTGATATTGACAAGTGTGTATTGAAGCGGTGTCCCGTCTTCGCGCATGAAAGTATTTCGTTCACGCAACTTTTTAGAGGATACATAGACATCTGAATTGGTTAATTCCTCCATCAACCGGGTAAACTCTGCGTCCGTTAGATGAACCTTATTCAATGCCTGAAACTTCTCTCTGAAATTGCGCTCAAGACTTGCTCTATCGTGAATATCATCACGATAGATGTACTTTTGTTCAGTACATAGTCTTTCAATGAATCTATTTTCTATGTTCTTTTCCAAGGTGTTAATATTGCAATTTCAAAATGCAAAGATAAGATTTTTCTCATAATAAACAAAAAAAATAAATACAAAGAACAAATAGTTGCATGGAACCCATGAAGATGGATTGAAATATGCAGACTTGGGGGAATGTGCTAATTCTGCGGTTTCTGTTTTGCCGGATATGCCTGATATGTGTCTTACACTCATTTGATGTTCTCCTTTTTCTGCTCTAGTTCGGCAATGGTGCGGGCCACCACCTCTTCCAGTTGGTAAGTGGCTACACCTAACGGTTTGGCTATGTCTTGCAATGACCATTCCACGATTGTTCTTTTCGCTGTCTTGCAGATAATCAAACCGACAGACTCGTTGTCGTCATCGCCCTTGAGAAGTTTGTCAGCAGCAGTTACATAGAAGTTCAGTTTTCCAGCATACTCTGGCTCAAACTTGACGGCTTTCAGTTCGATGATGACGTAACGTTTCTGCGGTATGTGATAGAATACCAAGTCGGGGAAGAATGTTGTTTCGTCATCCATCCGCAATTCTAATTGGTCGGCCTACATAAGCAAAACCTTTTCCAAGTTCCAAAAGGAAGCGTGTGACATTTGTAACGAGGGCCTCTTCCAGGTCTTTTTCACGTTTGACGCTCTTGGCAGTGATGAAGCTCAAGTTATACTCATTCTTGAGCATTTCTTTGGCCAACTGGCTTTGCGGGGCAGGCAATGTGTTGTCGAAGTTTGTAATGGCGGAACCTTGGTTTCTATATAGATTGTGGGCAATCTGGTCTTCAAGCCAACTGCGGCTCCAGCCCTCTACCACTACCTTGTCAATATAGAAGAGAGCCTCGTCAAGAGATTTGCTTTTGGATACAATGTAAACATGGTGTTTCCATGGTACTTGGCCGAAGATTTCAGGCATCTCTAAAAGGCCACCAATTTGGTGGCTTTTTTCTGTTGCCGCAATTAAGCCACCAGGTTGGTGGCCTTTTTCCGTCATGTCATTTGGGTCAACAACTTGCTGGCATTTTATAACTTGTTCATAATAGAATAAGTACCAGCGCTTCATGTCCTTTACATTGGAATAAGAAAAGCCTTTTGCGTCGGGGAATGCGTTTCGCATATCCAAGGCGAACTGTTTCACAATCCCGCTGCCCCAACGCTCTTCTGCCTTAAGAACTGCAAGGTCACGTCCTACGCTCCAATAGAATTCCAGCAGCGCACTATTCACCTTTATGGCTGCTTTAATTTGACTGTTGCGGTAACGGCTTTTGATGTCAGTTATCCAGCGCACATAATCCTTGTCGGCAGTCATGCCGTCGCGAAACACGAAATGGGGTTTGTCGGTCATAAGAATCTTCTTATTTTACATTGCAAAAATACGACTTTTTTTTCAATTATAGAGGGTTCTGGCAGTTTTTTAACGAGACAGATGTGAAAGAATGCGTTAATGTGGGAATGTGTAAATGCGTTAGTCTTTTGGGGTGGGGATGCGTTATCTGAATGTGTTAATGCGTTAATTCGTATATCGATTAGCACATTCACACGTTATCACATTTACTCATTGCTAATGCATTATTTCGGCGGTATTCTTTCTTCCAGATATGCCTGATATCCATAAGTCTATTCATCCTTGATGATTTCCCAGTGACCGCCTTTGTCCGGGCCGATACGGCGTACTATTCCTTCTGCTTGAAGTTTTGCTATTGCCTTTGCCACCGCACGACGTGAAATGCCCAGACTCTCGGCCATCGCCTGTGTTGTAATACCCGCATTCTCCTCAATAAGTTCAATGATTTTCTGTGAACTTTTCTGTGAACTTTTCTGTGAACCAACTGTCGGTTCAATCCCCTCCGTACTCTTCCGGTATTCCGCTATTTGTTTGATTAGGTTCTCGCAGTGATGCTGGAGCATAAATGTCTTGAATATCTTTGAATCCTCTGCTTCTTCACTTTGCTCAAGGGAACTGATGTATTGCTTGCGCTTCTCTTTCTTCACTATCGACGGTACTACGTCAAACTCGTATTGTATCATATTCATCACCAAGCGGCTCATACGTCCGTTGCCGTCGGCCCACGGATGTATGTTCACAAGTCGGTAATGTGTTTCAAAACTCAAATCGTACACTTTCTCAATATCACTTTTATTGAGACTCTTTCGTTCGGTATTGAGCCATTGGCAGAACTCCTCAAGCCGTCCGGGCACTTTCTGATAAGAGAGGTAAGACCTTCCACCAACTCCGGCACTCACATTCAATAGCCGCAACTCGCCTTTTGCGGCGGAGAAGTTGCCTGCCATCGCGCTGTATTCTGACCCAGTGTTTTTCATCACCAATTCCGAAAGACCGCACAACATATCAACACTGTATTCGGTGTGCTGCTGTGCATAAATAACACCCTGCTCGTAAGCCGCCTTGAGGTCAAGGTTCATCATTTGCTCGATGAGCGGTTTCTGTGCGCCTATTCCTTCATCGAACAGAAGTCGGTTCTCCACCTCTGTCACTGTCGAGCCCTCGATGGCGGTGGAGTGCGTGATGATGGAATACAGGTAGAACTTGGCATAGTCGATTTGCTGGTCTATGCCGAGTTGCTTGTATTCTTCATAAATGGGTCTTATGGTCATTCTTTGATTTGACTATGATGTGTTAACAATCTCCCAATTTATAAATTATAATCTGCAAAAATACGACTTTTTTTTCAATTATTGTTGTGTCTTTTTGCATTTTAACATAAAGTAGATTGACCAATTTGGGATAAAGGGCAAGAGGAGTGTGGATGGGGTGTTGTTTTTTGGTGGCTGCGGGGGTGGTGTTGCAGGGCTATAGTGAGTTCCGGCAGGGATTGATTAGAGGAATAAAGAAGGTACCCGCTGTTCTTTGGGGACAGGCGGGCACCTTTTTGTGGTTCGCTGATGCGAATGGGGTTTTAGAGCTCTTCCCTTTTGGGAGGGTTGATGTCGTCGATGGGGGTGGCGGTGGCGCTCTCTTTCAGGTCGCGGAGGCGGTTGTGGATGCGGCGGAGGCCGAAGAAGGCCACGATGCGGATGATGCCGTTGGCCAGGATGCCAAGACCGAGGAGGATGCCGAGGAATGTGCTGGTGTACTCAGGCTCGCGCAGGGCCAGGAAGCCGAACACGATGCTGCACACGCCGAGTACCATCATCAGCCACCAGCGGTTGTAGCCGCTCCGACGGTAGTCGATAGAGAGGACGGCAAGGGAGACGCCCTCGAAGATCACCCACATGGAGAAGACCACGATGAGCGCCAGCTCGGAGGCAAGGATGTCGGTGGCCAGCATCAGGCCGACGATGATCTGGAACATGGCCAGCAGGGTGGTGGAGCCGGCATTGGGCAGGAAGGCCTGTGCACGGAGTCCGAAGATGAGCGACGAGAGGCCGGACACAAGGATGATCACCCCTAACAGCCAGGCGGCGGAGACAAAGCTCTCCCCGGGGTTGAAGATGCATACCACCCCGAGCGCAATGAGCAGCACGGCGGTGATGATGAGATAAATGTTGATTCGTTTCATGGAGAAATATTGAATTCGTTAATTCGTTAATGTGTTAATTCGTTAGTCGGGAAACCTTGGAATGCGTTAACGTGTTAATTCGTTATTTCGTTAGTCTTGGAACCTTGGAATTCGTTAATTCGTTAGTCTTGGAACCTTGGAATGCGTTAACTTGTTAATTCGTTAGTCCATGTAGCCAAATAAAGGGTGAGGGCCGTGACCCTGCACCCTTCGTGAAAAACATTGCGATTAATTGATTTCGTTACTTTGTGAATGTGCTAATTCGTAAATCTGTTGATTGATAAGAATCGTTGATAAGTTGATAAGTTTATACGTTTATACGTTGATAAGTTTATACGACTCGCAACATATCAACATCCAACATATCAACATAGAACATATCAACATAAAACACATTCCTTTGTTAACACGTTCAATGGTTAGCCCTCGATTTCCTTGCGGACTTTCTTGAAGGCCTCGATGCACTTGTCGAGGTGCTCGTGTTCGTGGGCTGCGCTGATCTGGACGCGGATACGGGCTTGACCCTTCGGCACAACGGGATAGTAGAAGCCGGTGACGAAGATGCCTTCTTCCTGCATCTTGGCAGCATACTGCTGGCTCTTGGCGGCGTCGTAGATCATGACGGCACAGATGGCGCTCTCGCTGGGTTTGCAGTCGAAGCCCTCTTCCTTCATGCGGCGCAGGAAGTAGTCGGTGTTCTCGTGCAGTTTGTCCTGCAGCTCGTTGGTCTCGCTCATCATGTCGAACATGCGGATGCCGGCGGCCACAAGGCCGGGGGCCATGCTGTTGGAGAAGAGGTAAGGACGGCTGCGCTGACGGAGCATGTCGATGATCTCTTTCTTACCGGTGGTGAAGCCACCCATGGCGCCGCCGAAGGCTTTGCCCAGTGTGCCGGTGAGGATTTCGATTTTGCCACGCAGGTTGTAGCGCTCGGTCACGCCGCGTCCGGTCTTGCCGACCACACCGGCGGAGTGGCTCTCGTCCACCATAACCATTGCGTCGTATTTGTTGGCCAGCTCGTAGATCTTGTCCAGCGGGCAGACATTGCCGTCCATGGAGAAGACACCATCGGTGACGATGATGCGGAAGCGGTTCTTCTGGGCAGCCTTGAGCTGCTCCTCGAGGTCGGCCATATCGGCGTTGGCATAGCGGTAGCGCTGGGCTTTGCAGAGGCGGACACCGTCGATGATGGAGGCGTGGTTGAGGGCGTCGGAGATGATGGCGTCCTCGTCGGTCAGCAGGGGTTCGAAGACACCGCCGTTGGCGTCGAAGCAGGCAGCGTAGAGGATAGTGTCTTCAGTGCCGAAGAAATCGGCGATTTTCTGCTCCAGTTTCTTGTGGAGGTCCTGGCAGCCGCAGATGAAGCGGACGGAGGCCATACCATAGCCGCGGGCGTCCATACCCTTCTTGGCGGCTTCGATAAGCTCGGGATTGTCGGCAAGGCCGAGGTAGTTATTGGCGCAGAAGTTGAGGCACTTCTTGCCTTTCACCATGATTTCGGCGCCCTGGGGGCTCTCGATGATGCGTTCGTGTTTGTAGAGACCGGCAGCTTCGATGTCTGCCAGTTCTTTCTTGAGGTGTTCTTGAAACTTTGTGTACATAATTACGATGTTTTATGTGTTTATTGTTTTTGTTTTACTTCTGCTGTGTGACCATCTTGGCGATGGTGTCGATAAGCTGGTGTGTGGGTGCAAATAAAGGGTTGATTAATCCTTGTGTGGCATCAAAAGAACAGTTGTAGTCACTTTTTTCGCGTAGGGCTTGGAGCAGGGAGAAAGTGTCGGAGAATGATTCGGGCAGAATGTTTGTCTTCACATAATATTGACGGAACAACATTCCTGCGCCATGGTGCGTTTTTACAGGATAACCGTCTTTAATCAGCAGTGCGCTGGTTGCATGGAAAACTGCATAATATAGACGATTGGCGGCAGCATCCCAGTAACCATTCTCTCTCATTAGGCATGCCTGGTTATAGGTGCTCTGCGCTTTTTCTATCTCTCTTGCTACCATTATAGCTCTGCTTTCATCGTCTAAACTCATAATAGTATTCGTTTGTCGTGTTCAACATTGTCATAAAAAAGAGTATAATGGTATTTCTCCCATTCAGCCTTTGAATATACTTGAGGACTGATTGTCTCGTTGATACTCCAACCCAGTTGACGAAGTGGTATGGATTGACGATAGTCGTCGAGCGTAAGATTATCTTTGTCCAGCAAGATTAGCAGGTCGTAGTCGCTGTCGGGGTGGGCATCACCGCGGGCACGAGAGCCATAGAGCCACAGCGAACTACCTTCGGGCAGGATTTGTGCGGCCAATTCTTTAATCCGTTTTATGACTTCGGACTGTTCCATAAATCGCATTGCAAAAATACGAATAATAATTGATATGGCGAAAAAAAGTTTTAATCCCGACTGGAGAGGCGTTGCGCCACAAGGCGGGCTATGTCGTCGGGCCGTAGGTGGGAGCCGTCGTCGCGGCGCCAACTGCGGGCGGGGTTGGCCATATATCGAGGGGGCACTTCGGCGGCCAGCCGTTCGATGGCTATATCGGGTCGCAGACGGCGCAGGAAGTCGGCCACCAGCATCACATATTCCTCCACCGTGAAGGGCGGTGGCACTGCGGAGGGGTCTTCACGCCACAGGCGTTCAAGCTCCGAGCCTCGCAGCAGCTGCAGCTGGTGCAGCTTGAGGGTGCTGAGGGGTAGGGCAGAGAGGATGTCGGCTTCGGCCAGCATCTGCTCGCGACTTTCGCCAGGGAGGCCCAGGATGAGGTGTCCGCCCACATGGATGCCGCGTGTGGCGGTGGCCCGGATGGCGCGCTCGGTGCAGGCGAAATCGTGCCCCCGATGGATGCGGCGCAGGGTGTCGTCGTAGCAGCTCTCGATGCCGTACTCCACGGCCACATAATGCTGTTGTGCCAAAAAGGCTAGGTAGTCCAACTTCTCGTCGTCGACGCAGTCGGGTCGGGTGCTGACCACAAGGCCGGAAATCATGGGGTGGGAAAGGGCTTCCTCATAACGCTGACGCAGCACCTCCAACGGGGCGTAGGTGTTGCTGTACGACTGGAAGTAGGCCACATAGCGCGGGGCCTTGCGGTGGCGGAGGGTGTGGAAACGGATGCCCTCCTCAATCTGCTGCGTGATGCTGTCCGCCGTGCGGCAATAAGCGGGGGCAAAGGCTTCGCCGTTGCAGAAGGTGCAGCCTGTGGCGCCGAGGGTGCCGTCGCGATTGGGACAGGTGAAGCCGCCGTCCACGGCAATCTTCTGTACCGTGGTGCCGAACAGGCGGCGGCAATAGTCGGCGTAGGTGAGGTAGGACATGCTTGAATTCGTTAATTCGTTAATGTGTTAATTCGTTAGTCCTTGAATGCGTTAATGTGTTAATTCGTTATTGCGTTAATTCGTTTGTGTGGGAATCTGGCTCATTCATGTGTTTTCCTTTTTGAAAGGCGCTGTGCTTTTTTCAATGCTTCGCGGCAGTCGTCTAAGTCGGGGTCGAGGGCAAGCGACTGCTCGAAACAGGACATTGCCTCGCTGTAGCGTTCCTGTTTTCCGTACATCAAGCCCAGCCCGTAGAGACAGAAAGCCTTGTAGTCGTCGTCGGTGATGTCTTCCAGCGACCTCTTCCAGGCGGCTTCGGCCTTGTCGTAGTGCTCCAGCATCTCTTCGCAGATGGCTATGTTCAGCCAGCAGGCGTTGTTGTCGGGGTCGTCACAAAAGGTATCCAAGTCGAGCTTGAAATAGTCGATGGCCTGTTGGTACTGTCCCATCTGCTTGTATACCACTCCCAGGCGGTAAGCCACATGCATCTCCTCCTCTTTGGCATACGGCAGGAGGGAGATGAGGTGAGGCACCATCTCGTCGTATCGTTGCATACGGAACATGCACCAGGTGGCCGAGAAGAGTTCTACGCGCCGGTGTTCGGGGTCGAGGGTGTAGGCCCGCATATACAGCTCTTCGGCTTTGCCAAAGTCTTTGCGTTTCTGGTACACATCGGCCATATTGCCGATGGCCATCGCGAAGTCGGGATACAGGTCCAAGGCCTTGCGGTAGCACTCCATGGCTTCGTCTAAGCGGTCGAGCTTGGAGAGCATAAACCCTTTGCTGTTCCACCATTCGGGGTTGTCGGGTTCCCCTATCGTGGCGATGTCGTAGCACTCCAAGGCTTCGTCATAACGCTCCAAACGGAACAGGCAGAGCCCTTTGTTGCCCCATGCCTGCCAATTGGTAGGGCACAACTCCAGCGTCTTGCCGTAGTTCTCCAACGCTTCGTCAAGCATCCATGTGTTCAATTGGGCGTTGCCGAGCAGTTCATATCCGTCCTTGTTTTCGGGGTAGAGTTGTATCACTTTCTGCGCGGCAGCCATGACCTCGCCATATTGTTCCAGCCGTTCGCAGCACCAGGCCCTGTTGTACCACGTCTGCCAGTCGTCGGGATGGCATAGGGTGAGGCTCTCCGCCACCTCCGCCGCCTCCTCATAATGCTCTATCATCACCAGCGAGTCGCATTGGTACTGGAGAGCGATGTCGTTGTGGGGATTCAGCCGCAAGGCCTGTTCGTAGCAGGCCAGAGCCGCCTCGAACCGTTCCTGATTGTAGTAGAAGATGCCCCATTCCAGATACACCTCGTCGTTGTCGGGGTCCAGATTGCTGGCCATGCGGTAGGCCTCTTCGGCCTCTTCCATCTGAAACAGGCGGTCGTAGCAGTTGGCCATGTTCATCCATGCGGCTGCGCTGTCGGGTTCTATCTGCAATAAAAGCCGGTAGTAGTGCACAGCCTCGTTGTCCCTCATCAGTGCGTAGCAGGCACGTCCCAAATAAAAGAGCACCTCGGGGTTGTCCGGCTGCAGGGCGTATGCAGCCTCGAAGTGGCGCAGGGCGGCATGAGGGTTGCCGCTGTCCAGTTGTTCCAGTCCCAGTTTGATATATTCGTCGGTCATGATGTCATAGTATTAATTGGTTGTTTTCGGTGTTTGTGCCTTCCAGTTGTGGTATATGCTGGCGGATGTATTGTGCCACCAGAGGCATTAGCGGCTCGCTGCGGTAGGCGAAGGCAAGAGCATCGTCCTGCCGCTCGAAAAGGTTCTTCGATAGCAGCAACTGGTAGCCGTCGTGCATCACGCTGCTGACACACTCCTCCACTTCGGCTTTGTGCTGCAGGTATTTCTCCTGTGCCTCGAGTACGATGGCGGCATGGCGCGTGGCTCCCACAGCCATCAGGCTTAGGTACAGCTCGGTGCCGTCGTCGGGCAGGGGATTGTAGTTGTACTCGTAAAAATAGAACCATTCCATGTATCGAGGCGCCTCTTCGTAGTTCAAGATTGTAGCGTAGTAGACTCTCCGCTCGCAGAGATTGGCGTGGTCGAGATCCTCGGGTTCGCAGATGTCGTACCATTCGAGCAGGGCTTGGTCGCTCCATGTAGCGGCCACCTCGGGAGTGAGGTGGGGTGAAGAACTCATGCTGCGGGAGTGTTCAAACCGATCTATTGTGTCCGTCTCCAACTTGGCAATCTGTACGTAAAAGGCCAGCGCGACGATGGGGATCCATATCACAGCCCCGATGTCGGCTCCGGCGTTTTGCAGCAGTGCCATCACGGCCACACTGCCCAAAATGAAGGCCGACAGAATGCCGATGGCGCCCCAAAGACCCCACGAGACTGGGTAAATCCAGGTGTAGGGCAGGTGGACTGTTTGGCCGCAGTGGGGGCAGTGCAGGGTGACGAAGTCGCCTAATTGCCGGCGCACTTCGTCGGCTGTGGGGTAGCTGCCGCGCAGGCGGATGGTGTGGCCGCAATGGCAGGGGGGGTAGCGTCTCAGCGGGGCGGGGTTTTTGGAGGTGCGTTGTTCTGTCGTTTGTTCTTCAGATTGAGGAGGGGAGGAATGGGGAGCGGGAGAGAGATAAACGGAACAGCCCCTGCGGAGAGGTCATCCGCAGAGGCTGTTGATGGATGACGCAGTGTTTATTTTACAACAAGTTTTTTCATATTGTTGCTGCCCAGAATGCCGTAGGCATAGATGCCGGCGGGCAGGTCGTTGAGGGTGGCGGTGCCAGTGCCTGCCACGGGAAGCTGGCGCACGAGGCGGCCCTGCATGTCGACGATGGCGAGGGTGGCAGGTTGGTTGAGGTCGTAGCTGATGTTGACGGTGCCCTGTGCGGGGTTGGGGAAGGCGGTGGCGGAGAGGTTGGCCACGGGCTGGTCGATGCCAACGGTGCCCACCACTACATTCATGACGATGTCGATGGAGACGAGGCCGAAGGTGATGTTGACATTGTAGGAGGAGTGTGGGTTGGGGACGGAATTGTCGATATCGATATCGATGGCAAAGCCTTCGTCAACCAAGCCGGGAGCGAGGTTGAAGGAGGTGCTGGTGAGGGCAGCAACGCAGTTGCCGCCGGCACAGATACCCCAGGCAGAGATGCCATTCTCCTCGATGGGAGTGAGGGTGACGACGATGTCTCGAACCGCACTGTTGCCGATGTTTTTCAGCTGCACAGTGTTGATTTGGTGTGCAGTGGCCTCAATGTTCACGGTAAAGTTGTCACCGTTTTGGTAGGTGTTGCCGTTGTAGATGAGGGCAATCTGCCCCTGCACATTGGCGAGGAAAAGGCTGCCGAGCAGCAGTGCTAATGATAAGATTTTCTTCATGGTTATAAATTGATTAAAGATTAATAATTCGTTGTTTTGTGGTGCGGGTGTGTAGAGTGGTTAGCATCCCAGCAGTTCGTCCACCACTTTTTTCACGCCTGTGCCGGCCT
>R21__coassemble_1493_pt1 | contig 15600 bp, 10 predicted proteins | sample R21__metabat2_low_PE_009 | metagenome-assembled genome bin R21 | reverse complement strand
TCCATTACTGTGCTCAGCGTCACGCTGTCGGCGTCGAAGCGGTAACCCCAGGCCAGTGCAGTGTCGGCCCAGTTCACCACAAAGGTCAGTGCATTCGAGCCTGTTCCAACCCAATAGACAATGTCGTTCGTGTCGATGGTGGCATCCTCCGGAGTTTCGGGGTCGTCAGTGGGAAGGGGTGCAGGGGTAGGAGTCTTCTCCCAGGCATATTCCATGAAATAAGTGCCCATCGGGTCCCAACCTGTTCCGACGCTCAGGTCGCCATATTTGAACACATCGCCATTGTGGAGCGTAGTGGCTGTGCCGCTGCCGGCACTCACACCGTTGATATTAGTCCACCAGAAGTTGTAGCCCATCGACGTGGAAGAGCCGTCGACGAGGCCCAGTGTATCGCCATTTGTAAGGATGTAGTGGATGTCTCCGCTAAGCGAGGGAGAACCTACGGTCCAGAACCTCGGGTCGGCGGCGGCTATGCTGTCCACCATGGTCTGAGCCGTCACGGAGCCATTGAAACGGTAGCCCCAGGCAAATGCCGTGTCGGGGTCGCCCCAGTTCACAATCAGCACGGCGCTATTGCTGCCTGAACCCACCCAAAACACAATGTCGTTGGTGTCGATAGTGGCGTCCACGGGGTCAGTATTGTAGGGGTTGCTGACAGCCGTAGCAGAAGACATGGTAAACATGCAGCTGCTGCTCATCTCAATCATGTCGCCGTTGCTCATGGGCTGGTTTGGCCATGCATACATTCCCCAGGTGCCGTTGTGGTAATAGCACCAGCCATTCATGCTCGAGCCAGGGTTTATTGTGCCGTCGTTGAACGACATATCCGTCATCAGCGATCCGCTCAGTGTGTAACTGAAGCGCGAGTCGTATGCCACAATGGTATCCAGCAGCGACGTTGCTGTGGCGGTGCCGTTCCAGCGCACGCCCCAAGCCAATGCGGTGTCGTTGTTGTATGGGTCGTCGTCCCATGCTAGGACGTAGATGGCTTGGTTTGTTCCGGTACCCGTCCAGAACTCAATGTCTGAAGCAGAAAAAGTGATGGATTTGGCTCCGCCTTTGGCAGCATGACTGAACATCTCGTTGTTGCCCGACTGAGCCCACAGGCCTGCCGTGAGAAGCAGACCCATTGCAAATGTAGTAATTTTTTTAATCATCATATAAATATTTTGTTGTTCTCTACAAAATAGCTTTCTACATGAAACAAGTGAAAAGGGATAAACAGCGTACACGCACACGCCGTGCTATCAATTTTCAGCTCTTTCCTCGAAAGCTTTAAATCAACGACTTGGCAGGTCTTCTGACTCGCTCTCCGCCGCCCTGCCTTCCCATGCGACTATGGCGTCGCACAGTGGCTTTTTGTTGGGGGCTGCGGTTCTGATGAGCTCACAGCAGCGGGACTGTTCAGGATTCTCACCTGATTCCCTTTTCACGCCTCGGGGGAAGGCCCCTTCGGCGACCAAATCGGTTGCAAAAATACAAATATTTTCCGACATGGCAAATATTTTTTTGCCATGCCTATCCATCTATCTAATCTTTAATATCTCTCGCTACCTCATTCTTCTCCAATCCTTCTAAAAACTCCTTGCCGGCCTTGTAGCCGTATTCAAAAAACTCGTCAATCTTGTCGAATTCCAGCTTGCCAAGGTCACCTACTTTGATTGCAATGCCATACGTACACAACGGGACGTGGTCCAGTGTGCAAAGGTTAGAGTTGACAGCAAAGGCCCGCGAAGCAATGATGCTCGGGTCTTCGATACGCTCCATTACCGTGTCGCGCTGTATGTAAAGGCCAATGGTCACGTTGCAACCCGCCTCAATAAGGGGTTCGACGGGCAGGTTGTTGAAGATGTAGCCGTCGACATAATACACGCTGTCAATCATCACAGGGGCAAACACCCGAGGTACCGACGCCGACGCACTGACGAACTCGCGCAGGTTGCCCCCCGTCGACACATACACCGGCCGCAGGTGGTTCATGTCCGCCACACAGCAATAGAAAGGTATCTTCAGCGAATCGAAACAGTTGTAGGGGATATACTTTGCCATCATCCCCCTCATGCGTCCATAGTCCGCCAATCCTCCGTCGTTCTTGAAATTAAGGCGGAAGATATTTGTCTTCTTCAGCATGCGCTCCTTCTTGATGATATTCACAATCTCGCGTGGTGAATAGCCTGCAGCATAGAACATCCCCACTATGGCACCCATCGATGTGCCGCTGACGCGGTCCACCCGTATCCCCGCCTCGTCCAAAGCTTGAAGAAAACCCAGATGGGCATAGCCAAAGGCCGACCCTCCACACAAAGCCACACCCAGCTGCACACCCTCGCCATTCAACACTTTGGTCGCGAGGGGGTAGTTTGATGCCGTGTCTTGTGCCTGTGCAGTCAGTCCTGCCAGTAAAGCAACAATCAGAAGCAATGTATGTTTCATGTCTGTATCAATCGTTAGTTTCAAAATGCAAAGATACACATTTATTCCGACATACTGCGATGTCCTTTTTTTCCACCTTTGCCGTCGTGGCTCCCTTCAATATCCGTTCGATTAAGGGTTGTCCGTGGCTCAGTTTTCCTTTGCATGTAAGATAACGAACGGACAACAATCGGATAACGATGCTTGATTGAAGGGCGTCAGACCGTCGCTGGTGGGAGCGAGTCTGCCTTTTGCCAGCCGGGGGAGGAGGAGGCGATGCGGTGCAACTCCGGCCGGAAAGACTGATTGCTGTCCGTCCGGGGTGAAGTATTAGCGGATGACTAGCTTACGGGCTTTGGTGCCTTCGATGTGTAGCATGTAGATGCCGGCGGCAGGAGCCTGCAGGTGGTGGGTGGCCGAGGCATTGTTGGAGACAGCCAGGCGGCGGCCCATGATGTCGTACAGGCAGACCGTCTTGCCCATTGCCCCCTCGACGATGATGTCATGCCCCTTGGTAACCACGGTGATGCTGTCCGCCGGGGTGTCGTCGATACCGACGGAGTTGTAGAAGAACGCCTGGTAGGAGATGTCGTAGCGTACAACGATGGTGCGTTCGGGATTGCTGTTGCCGTCGCTCCAGTTGCGGAAAGCATAGCCGGGGAAAGGACGTGCCACAAGTGTCACTTCTTCGCCGTAAGCATATTCGCCGCTACCGTAGGCGGCACCCATGTCGGGATTGTTAGGCGTGACGGTGACGGTGAACATTTGCGACCCGAAGACTGCGGTGTAGGTGGCGTTGGCAAGCACACGGACAGTACGGGGATTGTCGGTGTTGCCGTCGCTCCAATATTTGAAGGTGTTGTAGCTGGAGGGTGTGGCTTGGATGGTTATCTCTTGACCTCCGTAGTAGGTGCCGGAGCCGGAAACGGTGCCGCGCGTGTTGTCATTGCTGTTGACAGTGATGGTGTAGCGGGGTTCGGGATGGAACTGAGCAGTGATGTTGCTGTCGCGAGTGACGGTCAGGATGCGTGGGTTCTGAGTGTTACCGTCGCTCCAGCTCACAAAGTAATGGTGGTTGGCAGGGGTGGCGGTGAGGGTTGCCTCGCTTTCGAAATAGTATAGGCCTGAGCCTGTGACGGAACCCATGAGGGAGTCGTTGCAGTCGACGTTGAGTGCATAGATGTTGGGCAGGAAGGTTGCCGTGAAGGCTGTATCGGAGGTGACGAGTATGGTGCGGGGATTCTGAGTGACGCTGTCGTTCCATGAAGAGAAGTAGAAGCCGTGGTTGGGGATGGCGGTGAGCACAGCCGAAGCGCCGTAGGCTTTGGTGCCGGAGCCAGTGACGATGCCACGGCGGTCGATGTTGGCTGTGGCTGAGAGGAGGAATGAGTCGATGTAGAAGTGGGCAGTGAAGAGGGTGTCGGAAGTGACGGTGAAAGTACGGGGGTTATCGGTGTTGCCGTCGTTCCAATGACTGAAGTGGTTGTGGTCGGCAGGGATGGCTGTGAGGGTGGCTAGCTCTTGGTAGTTGTAATTACCACCACCGGTGACAGTGCCTGACGCGGGCGAGGAAGAGAGGGCGGAGACGGAGTATATGTTGGAGGCGAAATAGGCTGTGTAACCTGTGTTTTCGGTGACGGTGACAGTCCTGGGGTTGTCGGTGTTGCCGTCGTTCCACTGGACGAAGTGGTAGCCATAGAAAGGTGTGGCGGAGATGAGAGCAGGGGTGTTGTAGTTGTAGGTGCCGCTACCGCTTACCGAACCATAGGCACCATTGGAGCTGATGACAGTGATGGTGAAGGTGTCGGCGGTGAAGATGGCGGTATAGGTGGCGTTGTGTGTCATGGTGATGAGACGTGGATTGGTGGTGTCGCCGTCGTTCCATTGGACGAAATGGTAGCCGTAGTTGGCTTCGGCTGAGATGTTGACGGTGGAGTTGTGGGTGTAGGTGCCCGAGCCGGTGGCAGTGCCCATGGTGGTGTTGTTGCTGAGTACCGTGAGGGTATAGGTATTGATGGCGAATTGGGCGGTCAGACTGATATTGCCGATGACTGTGAGAGAACGGGGGTTGTCGGTGTTGCCGTCGCTCCACTGCACGAAATGATAGCCAGAAAGGGCTGATGCGGAGAGATTGGCCGTGTTGCCATAGTTGTAAGTGCCGGAGCCATAGGCATTACCCATGGTGGTATCGCTGGAGGTTACTTCGACAGTGTAGGTGTTGGGGACAAAGGTCGCAGTGAGGGCAGTGTCGGACACTATCTGTATGGTGCGGGGGTTGGTGGTGACGCCATCGTTCCACTGAACGAAATGATAGCCGTAGTAGGCAGTGGCACTGAGTTCGACGGAGGTGAGGTAACTATAGTTGCCTCCACCGGTGACGTAGCCCATGGTGTTGTTGCTACTGTTGGCGGTGAGCGTGTAGATGTTCACGGCAAAGTTGGCGGTGAAGGTGGAGTCTTGCGATACAACCACAGTACGGGGGTTGGCGGTGACACCATCGTTCCAGAGTGTGAAGTGGTGACCGGCAATGGGGGTGGCGGTGAGGATGGCCTGGCTTTGGTAGTAGTAGTTGCCACCACCGGAAACGGTACCCATGTCGGGATTGTTGTTGAGGAGTGTAATGGTCGAATAATTGGAGAGGAAGATGGCGGTGAAGACAGAATCTTGTGTGGCGTTGAGGTAGCGGGGATTCTGTGTGTTGCCGTCGCTCCAGCACTGGAAGTGGTAGTCGCTGAAAGGAGTGGCGGAGATGACAACGATGGTGTTGTAGCTATAGAGTCCAGAGCCTGACACGGTGCCGCGGGTAGAGTCGTTGCAAGTGACGGTGATGTAGGAGTTGTCGGAGACAAAGATGGCAGTAAAGGCGGTGTCGGAAGTGACTGTGAGGGTTCGCGGGTTGGAGGTATTGCCGTCATTCCAGTGCAGAAAGTGGTAGTCGGTATTTGCGGTTGCTTGTATGATGGCTTCGGTGTTGGTGCAGCTGGGTTGTTGCGGCCCGGAGGCGCTGCCCATGGCTGAATTGTTGACGTTTACAGTGTTTTGGTAGGGAGTGGTTTCGGTGAGGTTGGTGAAGTCGTCCCAGTAGTTGGATAGGTAGTAGGAGAGCAGTGAGCCACAGGGTACATTGACCTGTGTGGCGGAGGTCGCTGAGCCGAAGGTGTTGGCGTAGATGGTGGGCGGATTGTAGCCCCGCATGGTGATGAGAGTGATGGGTGATATATTGGAGTAAGCGTTATTGCCGATGGAGGTAACGGTGGGAGGGAAGGTGAGTTGTCCTCCGACAAGTGTGCAGCCATAGAATGCCTCTTGCCCGATGGTGGAGATGACTTCGGGCAGTTGGGGATTAACGAGACGAATGCAGTTGCTGAAGGCTTTGGCTCCGATGGACTGCAGGCTGTCGCCAAGGACAGCTGTGGTGAGACGTATGCAGTTGCTGAAGGCTGAGTCGCCGATGGCGGTAGTGGTGTTGCCCAGGGTGATCTGGAAGAGGCGGTCGCATCCGTAGAATGCTTGGGCCGGGATGGCGGCAGGGGAATAGCCAGTGTTGAGGAAGATGATGCTGTCGCAATCGCGGAAGGCAGCAGTTCCGATGGTTTGCAGACTTGACGGGAATTGCAGTGCCGAGCTAAGATGCGAGCATCCGCTGAAGGCCTGTTCGCCGATGGAGATGAGGGTGGAGGGAAGCACCAGTTGGCTTGTGATGGCGCTGCAGTTGCTGAAGCTGTGATGACCGATAGTCTGTAGCGACGGTGGGAGTGTGAGACTGCCAAGAGAGGACATGCTGTAGAAGGCGTAGGTGGGGATGTGCAGGACGCTGTCGCCGAGGATCAGGGTGTTGAGTTGGGTGAAGGGCTGGAAAGCATAGGAGGGTGTGGTGCCGGTAGGTGAGCAGAAGGCATTGTCGGTGCAGTTCCTTGCATTGTAGACGAGGTAGCTGACGTTGCTGCATCCGGTGAAAGCGTGGGTGTCAATGGAGGTAAGGTTGGTCCCTATGTAGATGGAGTCGAGGTTCTGTGCATAATAGAAAGAATATGAGTGAATGGCCTGAACACTGTCGCCGATGACAAGTGTGTGGAGTGCTGCGGTGGGGAGGGAGGATTGGTGGCCGCTGCTGGTCATGTAGCTGCATACGGCATTGATGGGGTTGTACAGGAGGTAGTGAACGTTGTTGCAGCCGGAGAAGACGTTATAGGAAATTTGGGAGACAGAGGTGCCGATGGACAGGGTGTCGAGAGCAGTGCAGTTGCTAAAGGCCCAGTTGCCGATGATGGTAACGTTGTCGGGGATGGAGATGGAGCGGAGGGAGGAGCAACCTTCGAAGGCCACGTTGCCGATGATGCTGAGTGAAGTGCCAAGCTGGGCGGTGACGAGGCTGCTGCATCCTTGGAAGGCTCCGACACCTAAGTTGATAACATTATCAGGTACGGTGACAGCGGTGAGTGAACTGCAATGATGGAAAGCCCCATCGCTGATGGTGGTGACTGAGGAAGGGATGGATACAGCGGTGAGGCCGGTGCAGGAATGGAATGCATTGCTGCCAATAGAGATGACATGGTAGTTGGTGGAACCATGGCTGACGTATTCGGGGATAGTGAGGTTGCCCGTAGGTTTAGTATAACCAGAGTAATAGTTGTTGTTGGAAAAGTGGGGGTAGGTCACAGCGACGGTGGAGTCGGAGAGGGTGTTGTAGTAGAGCGTCTGGCCCGAGCTAGCTAGCGCCGAGAAGTCGTAAGCCAGTGCCGTGGGGCAATAGGCTGACATGGCCAGCAATATAATGAATCGGATGAATGTATTTTTTTTCATGATGGGTTGATATTGAAGGGGTGGATGGTATTAATGGGTGACAAACACGAATTGTTCGCCATAGGAAGTGCCGACTACATTGGTGGCGTAAGCGCGGTAGTAGTAGGTGGTGCCTGGCGTGAGATTGAAGAGCTGGCTGGTGAAAGTGCCTGAGCCAGAACCGTCGGAAGTGTGATTGGACGAGACGGTAGGCATGGGAGTGGTGCTGTAGCAGACCCCTCGTTTCAGTATGGGGAAGTCGCCCATGGCTACATTTCCTCCCGCCACGGCTGAGTGGTCGGTGATGTCGGTGGCGATGGCGGTGGTAACTGTGGGTAGGCCGTTGAGTGTGACGATAGAGGAGGCTGGGCCGTAGGCAATACCGGCGGTGTTGCGTGCATAAGAGCGGATGTAGTATCGGGTGTTTGGCTGGAGGTTTGTGATGCGGTATTGGATAGTGCTGGTTTGGTTGGGCTGTCCATAATGTAGATTCTCAATCGTAGGGTTGGGCGTAGTGCTCCAGCATACTCCGCATTCCGAAACAGGGGAGCCACCGTCAGCGATGAGCGTACTGGTACACATGGCGGTAGTGGCTGTTATCTGGGTAACCGAGGTGCTGTCGAGGGTTGCTAATCCGTTGAGTGTGGTGATGGTGATTTGCTCGCCATAGCCGATGCCGATATTGTTACGTGCATAGGAACGTACATAGTAGGTGGTATTAGGGATGAGCGGTAGGACAGCATCGAATCGGTTGTTGTTTAGATTTGCAGTGACTTTGTGGGTCTCGGTGGTGGGGTATTGATAGATGTCGTAAACAAAACCGCATTCTATGATAGCCGAATTGCCGCTGGAAACGACGGTGGCCTGACAGTGGGCGGAGGTGGCGGTAACCTCATCGGCTTCGCCGGTGAGAAGGACTGGAATTGAGGGCCCTTTGATATTGACTACACCTAGGTCGTATTGTTCTACGCCGAGGGTCATGTTGTCGAGTGGGATGATTTGGCTTTCGTATAGAGAGTCGGGTTGGACGGATATGTAGTATCCTTTTTTCAGTTGGTCGATAGTGATGTTGACAGAGAATGAGCCATCATATTCGGAGTAGACGGTTTTGTCGATGGTTGTGCCGTCGGTGGTGACAATTTTGATGCCCTGTATGGGTTGGTGGGTAGCACTGTCTTGGATGTAACCATGGCAACGCGTGGTAACATAGATACCCTCCTTCTCGAGGTCCTTGATACACGACTGGAATATCAGGGAGGAGAGTGCTGTTATGAGGAGAATGAGTGTGACTTTGTGGCGCATGACGTTAAAATCTATAGGTTAAACCAATGGTGGGAGAAAAAGAATAGGGAGTGGCAATGGCGGAGGGGGCAAGGGTGATGTCGTAGGATGACTTGGGATGAGCTGAGATCGCCCTGATGATATTGAAGACGTATAGTGCCCCGGCCATACCCCAGGATACGTAAGACAGTGTCTGCATGGTTTGGTATTGCTTGCTTGCAGCGGCGAAGTCAGATACAGAAACATTGGGTGTCCGCATGATGTTTAGCTGGTTTTGCGCTATACGATAGCTGAGAATACCACCGCCTACCAGTAGCACTTCACCACCCATGGTGAGGAGACCCTCTTTAGTATAGCCTTTGCTTATCTGTCCCCATCCGGGAAGGATGGTAGACTTGGCGAGGGATACCAGCGTCTCGGAGGTTGAGGTGAGGCCTAGCCGTTCCCACACAGGTTCGACGTTGCTCATGGCAGCAACTTGGCACAGGACGTATACCCACCATTTGCCATTGGACAGTTGGGTGGAATATACTCCAACCCGGTTGACGGGGATGGACTGTTGTTTGGAGATTGTCTTGTAGTCAGCACCGTTGATGAGGTCGTTGTTCACTTTCTGGGCATCGAAGGGCTGCCCCAAACGGTTGGCGGTGCTTTGGAAAACGCGAACCATGGCTTGGGCTAAAGCAATCTCGACGGTGGTACCTTCGCCCGATTCTCTGACGTAGATGTAGGTGTCGTTGCCGGGTTTTGGCAGTTCTCTCATCCAGGCAGGCTCTCGCTTGGCTTCGCAGTTCAATGTGGCTACCAAGCATATAAGAAACAATATGTAATGCGTAGTTTTCATCTCTGGGAGTGGATATTAGTTTTCTTTCACAAGGTGGTTCTCTGATTCTAAACGGTATTTTCTTCCGCAGGAGCATTGGAGTGAGTCGGGTAGGCGTTGGCCACATTCACAAACCCAGCCGATACGTCGAGCGGGGACACCGGCCATGAGGGCATAGTCGGGCACATCGTGTGTGACAACAGCTCCGGCAGCAATCAGTGCACTACGACCGACATCGTGTCCACAGACAATAGTACTGTTGGCACCGAGCGATGCTCCCTCTTTGACGGTTGTTTTGGCGTAGATGCCATGCACTGGGAAGTGGGCGCGGGGTGTTGTAACGTTGGTGAAGACGCAACTGGGACCACAGAAGACGTTATCTTCGATGGTGACACCCTCGTAGACAGATACGTTGTTCTGTATGCGTACCCCATTGCCGATATGAACATTGTTACCGATGTTGACGTTCTGACCCATTGAGCAGTGTGTGCCAATACGTGCTCCTTTTTGGATATGGCAGAAATGCCACACCTTGGTATCTTCGCCAATTATAACGTCGTCATCGACGTAACTGCTTTCGTGTATAAATGCCTCGCTCATTATTGTTTGTGCTATTGTATGATTCTGATGGATTATTGTTTATTAGTTGAGTGTTGCGAGATTCCCCAACCTTGACAGGCAGACAGAAAGGCTGTCGGTCCAGTAGGGAACTGTCAGGTTGAATGTCTGTTTGAATTTGGTCTTGTCCAAAACGGAATAGCTAGGGCGCTTCACCGGACTGGGAAATTCACTGCTGTGGCATGGGCGAATGTCGCAGCTATTATGGTGGGATTGCCGTGCAATCTCTTTGGCGAAGTCGTACCAGCTGCATACGCCTTCGTTGCTATAGTGGTATAGCCCTTCGTTGCCTTTGTCCAACCCCTTTTCGACGATAGTACAGATGGCTTCGGCCAAATCTCCAGCATAAGTGGGTGTTCCAGCTTGGTCGAATACTACGTTGATGCTTGGTTTGGTGGAAGTGAGGTTAAGCATAGTCTTACAGAAATTCTTCCCGACTTCACTGTATAGCCATGAAGTTCTGATGATGATGTGTCTGCATTTTGAAGCGATGATGCTTTGTTCTCCCGCCAATTTTGTGCGGCCGTATGCACCAGTAGGGTTGGTCGGCTCATCTTCGTTGCATGGAGTGTTGTTTTTGTTTCCACCAAAGACGTAATCGGTTGATATGTGAATCAGTAAACCGCCATTGTCAGCCATGATGGACGCCATGTTTTCTACGGCGGCATGGTTCAGAATGTCGGCATTCTCCTCATCGGTCTCGGCTTGGTCCACGTTGACATAGGCGGCACAGTTGATGATGCAGTCTATTTGATGTGAGTGGACAAACTGTTGTACGTCAGCATATCGGGTTATATCCAACTCGTCGACATCAGTATAAAAGTAGTTGTGACGAGATTGTTTGCTACAACGTCGTATATGGCTTCCTAACTGCCCGTTTGAACCTGTTACAAGAATGTTCACGATATTGCTTTCAGACGAATGGAGTTATAAAATCTTTCAAGAAAGGATGGTGTTTGTCTTTTTCGGACAGAAGTATCTTATCGGCGGGTATGCTCCAATCGATATTAAGGTCAGGGTCATCCCATGCGATAGCACCCTCACTCTGGGGGGCGTAGAATTCGTCACACTTGTATTGGAAGATTGCCTCTTCGCTGAGAACGGAGAATCCATGAGCGAACCCCTTCCCCATGAAGAATTGGAGATGATTTTCTTGCGACAGCTCTACGGATACATGCTGACCGTAGGTAGGAGAACCTTTTCGGATATCAACGGCCACATCGCGTACTCTCCCTTTCACTACACGTACTAATTTGCTTTGGGCGTAAGGGGGGCACTGAAAATGTAAGCCACGAAGGACACCATAGTGTGACAACGACTCGTTGTCTTGGACAAAATGGATATTCAGACCTGTCTGTTCGGCAAAATCACGAGCATTGAAACTTTCGAAGAAATAACCCCTCGCATCGCCGAAAACGCGGGGCTGGATGATAAATACACCGTCAATATTTGTTCTGATGATTTCCATTATTGTATGAGGTCACTCTTTTATTAGGTTCAGTAGATATTGCCCGTATTGGTTCTTGCTCATGGGCATAGCTATTCGGCGAAGATCGTCGGCAGTAATCCATCCTTTTTCATAGGCGATACTTTCGAGACAAGCCACCTTCAATCCTTGGCGTTTCTCTATCACATCGATAAAGGTGGACGCTTCGGCCAAGGAATCGTGTGTTCCGGTATCAAGCCATGCAAACCCGCGACCGAGTAGTTGCACTTTTAGTTGGCCGTCATTCAGGAACTGCTGGTTAACGGAGGTTATCTCTAATTCTCCTCTTGCAGATGGTTTGATGCCCTTTGCGATGGACACGACCTTGTTAGGGTAAAAATAGAGTCCTACTACAGCATAATTGGATTTTGGCTGCTTAGGTTTCTCCTCAATGGAAAGGACATTGCCGTTGCTGTCGAATTCTGCAACTCCGTATCGCTCCGGGTCGGCGACCCAGTAGCCGAATACCGTGGCTTTGTTGTCCTGTTCGGCGGCAGCCACAGCTTCGCGCAGTAGTTTGCCAAAACCGTTGCCTTGAAAGATATTATCACCCAGAACCAAACAAACAGAGTCATTGCCAATGAATTCTTCACCAATCAGAAATGCTTGGGCTAATCCATCGGGGGAGGGCTGTTCGGCATAGCTGAAATGTACACCATAATCCGATCCGTCACCTAAAAGCCTTTGAAAACCAGGCAGGTCGTATGGAGTGGAAATGATTAGGATATCACGGATTCCGGCAAGCATAAGTGCAGAGATGGGGTAGTAGACCATCGGTTTGTCGTAGATGGGGAGAAGCTGTTTGCTCACTCCCTTAGTAATGGGATACAGGCGGGTACCAGACCCGCCTGCTAAAACTATTCCCTTCATATAATCTCGTTATTTATATGAAACATCTTTAGTTAAGAGTCTTTTTTCTTTTTGTCGCTACTCTCGCCTTCGCCATAGCCATAGCCGTAACCATAGCCATAGCCGTAACCATAGCCGTAGCCGTAACCATAGCCGTAGCCGTAACCATAGCCGTAGCCATAACCATAGCCGCCATAACGACGCTTGATAATGGGAACGTCGGTCATAATGATGGCCATGTTCTTGAATTTGTTCTTGTCACTCAGTTCTTGGATGAACGGGAACGAACTCTTGTTCAAGTAGCCGACACGCATAATATAAGTTGTGAGATCTGCACAATGATTGATGATGGATGCATCGGCAACAATCTGTGCAGGAGTGGAGTCAAGAATAATGTAGTCATAATTGTTTCTCAAGTAAGCTACAAGGTTCTCCATCTTGTTGTCGAGAAGCAACTGAGTGGCGTTTGGCGGAGTCTTTTCGCATACGATATAGTCAAGGCAGGGTGACGTTTCGCTGTGCATGATAATCTTTGTGAAATCATCTTCTTTACCCAGCATATAGTGAATCAAGCCGATGCGGTTGTGACGGTCAATCGTCTTGGAAAGGCTGCGTTTACGGAGGTCGCAGTCAACAAGGATGGTCTTTTTGCCGAGATAAGCCAGCGACAATGCCAGGTTCAAGGCGACAAACGATTTACCTTCACCCGGTATTGTGGATACGGTCTGAATGACTTTCTGGTTATCCTTCAAGAAGAATGGGATATTTGAGTGTAGTATTCGGAATGCCTCCGTTACAACGTCTGTACCATTGGCCGTTACGATGATTTCGTCGTTGGCTCGGCCTTCGGGTTTCTGTGGTATCTCGCCAAGGATTGGGATAGTCATGGCTTTCTCAATATCCATCTTGGATCTTAATTTGATATTGAAGAAGCTGATGAGGAACATGACCAAGGCGGGTATGGCGACACCACAAATCAGACCCACAAGGATATGCATTGACAGGTGAGGCCCTAAATTGGAACGGACTGCAGGCTCAACAACCTTTGCGTTGGCCACCGTGATGGCAAGATTCATGGCATTCTCTTCACGTTTGCTTAACAGATAGAGGAAAAGTTCCTCTTTGATTTTCTGTTGACGTGATACCTCTTCGACAGCCTTTGTCTGGGTCGGCATAGCGTAAATCTGGCCCTGAACACGGGACTCTTGGGTACGTGCACTGCGGAGTTTGATGTTTACAGTGGTAATCAAGTTGTCGATGGCAGCCAAAATTGCATTCCTATTCGACTCCATCAGTCGCATAGTCTCCTTAACTTGTGGGTTATTTGGACCAGCGGTTTTCATCATCTTCTTATACTGAAGCAATTGCGAATTGTACTGGCTAATCATGCTCTGTACACCAGCATTTGCAATGCCCACATTGCCAGGTAGAAGCTCCTCACGATTGGCTGGGTCTGTCATGTAGGATTTGATGGAGTTGATAAGATTCAACTCTGTCTCCAAATCCATGACTTCGTCGGAATAACGAGTACCAGTCTGCTGTAACATACCAGATGCACTCGAGAGGTCGGCAAGACGTGAACTCTTTTTTAGTTGTTCAACCTGAGAGTCAACATCTTGAAGTTCGCCAGAAATCAGAGAAATTCGCTCGGAAACAAACTGTTCTGTCTTCTCAGCGATTAGAGTCTTGTCATTGATACCGTCTTCATTGTAAACATCGACCCAGGTATTAGTGACCTCTCTGGCTCTCTGTTCATTATTGTCGCTGTAAACCAAAGCCAAAATAGAGGCATTCTTATTAATCTTACTCACTGATAAATGCCGTACCAATTTATAGGCCATGGATCGGGCAGGGCAAATCTCCAAAACATATGTTACTTTGTAGTCCTTATTGGAGAAATAAAGTGTCTTGTCGATAGAAAAGGATACATATTTATTTGCGGAAACAGGATCGGTATAATAAGCGGTTCCTTTCTTCTTTGCTGCTCCTCCACTTACACTTTTGATAACATAATTATATCGGCTCATGTCAATGGGTGTCACTTCCACTATAATACTTACTTCTGTGAGATCGGTATTATGCGTGTAAGCCTTCATCTCAAGAGGACGGTCTTTGTAATACGAAATCTTGGTAAAAAGACCTTTCCTGTCGCACATGTTGTTCAGGTTCAAACGAGTGACAACATTCTGTGCTAATGGAGAAGACTTTAAAATATAGATTTCGTTGTCCAAAGAATGTGAACCAAAGTCTTCGCCAGCATTGCTGAGGATGGCATCCATGTTTCTGTAACTATTCCTCTTTTCCGCCTGTTCGCGCAACATGATAGTTGACCTATATTCAAATTCTTTAGGCTTGGTTTTGAAGATTACACCGGCAATCACCAAACAGATGAATATCGATAGGGCAAACCAGTACCAGTTGTTAATTGCAATAAATACTATATCTCTTATAGAGATGGTGCTTTCCGAATCCTGTTGGTTGTTCGTTTGAGGATTAGGCGCAATTTGTGTTTGCTGCAGGTTCTCCATGATTATTGTATTTTGATTTTGTTAGAGTAATAGGAAATCAGATTATTTCAGATAACGTTGAGATAGGATGTAGTAGTAGAATGCAGATGTAAGGACAGAAAGGATGGATATTCCGCTGGAGATATATGTCATAATCATAGGATCTCTGTCGGCATTTCTTTTCTTGCGCATATTAGGCTCAACGTAGATTACATCATTCTGGTGCAGATAGTAATAGGGGGAATCGAAGACTGTTTGTGAAGAGAGGTCAATCTCGCCAATGGTACGAAGACCATTTTCCTCACGTATAATGGTTACGTTATGGCGCTGGCCGTAAATAGTGAGATCCCCCACCATACTCAGAGCCTCGAAAATTGTCAAGCGCTCACCCGAAACGACTAATTGTCCTGGACGAACTACATCCCCTAACACACAAACCTTGAAATTCATCAGTTTAACTGTGACAATGGGATCAGTGATATGGCCTTCGCTGATGAGTTTGCTCTCGATAAGTGAAGCCAATTCGTTGTGAGTGAGACCGACAACATGGAGTTTCCCTAAAAATGGGAAAATGATGTCGCCGTCGTGGTTTACAAGATAGCCAGTGACACCAGAACTACCAGGATTCATCACATGCCCTTGGGAGATAATAATTTTGTTTGTCTCCTGATTGAACTGGATTGTTGACTCGGGAGTTTCACTTTCGACATAGATGCCCAAAAGGTCATTTGCCTGAATACCTCCCGAAAACTGGCCTTTCAAGGCAAAAGCCGAATCGCGTTTTGCATCATGGATATAGGCTATCTCAGCAGATGGACCACAGGAGACAAATAACCATGAGA
>R21__coassemble_1465_pt1 | contig 15747 bp, 10 predicted proteins | sample R21__metabat2_low_PE_009 | metagenome-assembled genome bin R21 | reverse complement strand
GTTTTGTTTCATAGATGATTGAATGTATTAATTAGTTTTTATTAAGAATGCAAAGATACAAAAAAAAGAGAATATGTAAATGTGTAAATGATTGTTGATACGTTGCGAGACGTATAAACATATCAACTTATCAACGATTTTAACGAATTCAGGTCGGTGTGGCCGAAGTTGATGTTGTTGCCTCCGAACTTCCTGTTCAGTTCGTCAGCTACCTGCATGAGCTTGCGGTGGCGTTCGTCGTCGCGCTCGTTGAAGAGGTCTAGTTGCACACCTTTCTCGTCGGTGATGTCGGTGAGTACCACGCCGGCCTGTTTGTAGAGGAATCCTTCGCGGTAGATGGTGTTCAGCGCGGCGAGGGCGGCTTTGATGATGGAGGGGGTGAAGGCAGTGGGGGAGGGGAGTTTGACGGAGGTGCTGTTGCGGTATTGGCCGAGGTCGTCGCGGTGGCGGTTGGTGGAGAGGAACACCGTCACCGAGCGGCAGACGCTCTGCTGGCTGCGCAGGTTGGAGGCGCAGGCGTCGGCGAAGGTGCGGATGGCTTGCTCTAGGTCTTCACGCTTGTCGGTCATGCGGGCAAAGGTGCGGCTCTGCATAATGGAGCGTTGGGTGGCTGGACGGTTGAGGTTGATGCAGGGGGTGCCGTTCAGCTCGCGCCAGGTGCGGAGCCCCGTCAGCGAGAAGAGGGAGTCGACTGTGTGTTCGTCGCAGTCGGCAAACTGTTTGGCATTGGCTATGCCCATGCCGGCAAGTTTCTGGAGGTGTTTGCGCCCGATACCCCACACGTCGGCGACGGGGAGCATGGCGAGGGCTTTGTTGCGTTTGTCGGGGGTCAGCACGCAGACGCCGTGGTAGCCGCTATAGTGTTTGGCATAGTGGGTGGCCACCTTTGCCAGCGTGTAGGTCTGAGAGCACCCGCAGCTGACGGGAATGCCTGTGGTGGAAGTGATAAGGTCCATGACGAGACGGACGTAGTGTGTCACCGTGGCAGGTTCTTCGACGGGCAGACGTCCGAAGAACTCGTCGACGGAGTACTGCACGAAGTCGAGCACGATGCCCTGCTGTTGCACAGTGTCCATGATTTGCCTGGAGATGCGGCGGTATTTCTTGTGGTCGGCGGGGCATACCACCACATCGTTGAGGCGGAGGAGGCTGCGGACTTTGAAGAGGGGGATGCCGCGTTTGAGGCCGAGGGCTTTGGCCTCGGGAGTGAGGGCGAGGATGACACCGCCCCCGTTTTCGTTGCCGTTGGCCACGACAAGGGGCCGTCCCGCTAGTCCTGGGCGGGTGGCGACTTCGCACGAGGCAAAGTAGGCGTTGCAGTCGATATGCAGATACATGACGGGTTTCGGTGTCGGGATTTTTGAACGCTGAAAATGTAACGGAGGGGTGTGGCTTTTATTGCGTGTCGGGGGATTTTGGATAGTTTTGTCGTGAACGGGCAATATTTTCCCTGCAGAGGCGTTATTAATATAAATCTTTTTGCGCTATGAATCGTCTGTTGAAATATATGATTGTGGCTTTGCTGACGGCAATGACTGCCACAGCCGTCGCCCAGACCAATATCACCATCCACGGCGAGGTGGTGAACGGGGCGGGGAAGGATGTGTATCTGTACCGCTACACGGACATGCTGACGATGACGGAGGTGGAGGTGGACCACGCTGTGATAGGGGAGAACCGCACTTTCGAGTTGAAGGGCTATGCCAATTACCCGGTGATGATGATGCTGCAGATTGAGAACTACAGCCAGTCGTTCTTTGTCGAGCCTGGGCGCGACTATGAGGTGTATGTGCCGCGGTTTGACTGGAATATGGATGAGCAGAGAAATGTGTATCTGGCTCCCGAGGCGTTGCCCCTGGAGTTTGTGAATATGCCCAAGGGGGAACTGAACGGGTTGATTACCGATTTCGAGGCGGTGGTGGCGCATTATATCGACAGTCTGCGGATGTTCTTCGACTGCCGTTTCCGTCCTCAGAAGCGTTACTTCGACAGCCTGGAAGCGGAGGTGGCGCGGCGCTGTCCCGACACGAAGAACGAGTTTTTCAACCGCTACAAGCGTTACCAGCTGGCAAGCATGCGCTACGGCCTGCATTTCGCCACGCGCAGGCAGATGGTGGACCGCTACATCAAGGGACAGCCGATACTGTATTACGACGACAACTACATGTCGTTCTTTACCACCCTGTTCGCCAATTCGGTGTCGAAAGGGACGAACAAGATTCCCGTGTGGCAGCTGGGCGACTGGGTGAACGGGCTAAAGGTGAAGGTGTTTCTCGACTCGCTGGGCACGGACACGCTGCTGCGCAACGAGCGGGTGCGCGAACTGGTGGCGCTGCAGGCACTGCAGGAAGCCTATTATCTGCCCCGTTACTATGAGGGGGGCAAGGTGGTGCAGATGCTGGAGATGATAGGCAAGCGGAGCAAGTTTCCGGAACACAAAGTGTTGTCCGACCGTATTGTGGCCAGCCTGACGCGACAGGAGCCGGGGGCGACAATGGAGGATTTCACGCTGCCCGATGTGGACAAGAAGATGGTGTCGCTGGAAGGGATGAAAGGGAAGTGGGTGTACCTGTCGTTTGTGAGGGTGGGCAGCCCCAACAGCATGGGCGAGATTGAGACGCTGGCGCATTTCAAGGACAGCATCTATGCGAAAAACAAGAATGTGGAGTTTGTGACGATATGCTGCGACCGCGAGTTCCAGAAGATGTACCACCTGCTGAAGAACACCAAAAAGGGACAACATTACAACTGGACGTGGCTGCACTTCAACGGCAACTACAAGCTGCTGGAGCATTACGGCGTGGTGTCGTACCCCTGGTTCATACTGATAAATCCCGAGGGACAGCTGCAGTATACGGTGACGCCGTCGCCCGCCAGCGGGTTCCTGCTCCATGCCCCTTGGCAGCCCAAGCAGCAAGCCGAGGAAAAGCCGTTCTTCCTGAGGTAGTTTGTTGGATGTGGATATGTTGGATGTGGATATGTTGGATGTTGATATGATGTAAGCCATATTAACATATCAACTTATCAACGGTTTAACCTATCAACGGAATAACACATTAACGACTTGAGAACGTGTTCTCACGGCCTTTTCACAAACTGGTGTTGAAAAGTGTCCGGGACAGGTGGTTGGTATAATATATTTTATTAGTATTTTTACTTCTTAAAATAAGTAAACACTTTAGTATGCAACGTATTAAATCTCTTTTAGTTATTGCGGTTGTAATGATGGCCGTGCAGCCTGTTTTCGGGCAGAAATCGTCGTCGGACGAGGGCGTGCGGCAGCTTTACCGCCAGGCTGTGGACCTGTATCAGAAGGAAAAATATGCATCGGCACAGCATCTGTTCGACAAGTTGACGGCGGATGCCGCAGGGGTGGACGACGAGATGGCCAGGGAGGCCTGCTATTATGGTGCGGTGTGCGCCGAGCGGCTGGGCAACAGCGACGCCGATTTCCGTCTCACTGAGTTTCTGCGTCGCTATCCCCAGAACAAGCACACGAATATGGCCAACTTCTATCTTGGCAACTACCACTATGCCGCAGGCGACTATGCCAAGGCGTTGAAGTATTACAAGAAAGTGCCCGCTCGCGAGGTGGAGTACGGCCACCGGAGCGAGTATAACTTCAAGGTGGGGTACTGCTATTTCGTCGACGAGGACTATGCCGAGGCAAAGAAGTTCTTTGCCCAGGACATCAACGGCCGCACGAAGTACACCAATGCCTCGCTCTATTATTATGCCCATCTGCAATACATGGAGGGCAAGTATGACCTGGCACTTCGCAATTTTGAGAAACTGCAGTCGGACAACAAGTTCGCCAAGATAGTACCCTCGTATGTGGCACGTATCTACTACTATCTCGGCAAGAACGACGAGCTGCTGCAGATGGCTCCTACACTGCTGCTGGAGGAGGATGTTTTCAAGAAGAACGAGATACGGCAGATGGTGGCGGAAGTGTATTTCAACCGCGGCGAGTACAAGAATGCCTTGGACTATTACACTGCCGCCATGCGCAACCGCGACCGTGAAGAGACCGCCGCCGTGCAGGATGTGGCACCTGCCACGTCCAAGGGCAAAAAGACCCAGTTGCCGGTGGCTTGTACCCCCCAGGACAGTTACTACCAGATAGGCTACTGCCATTATATGCTTCACCAATACGACTCTGCCCAGTTCTATCTGGGGAAGAAGACCGCTTGCGACGACAGTGTGGCTCAGAGTGCCCTGTATGTGCTGGGCGATGTGGACATCAAGCTAGGCCGCAAGAATGATGCCCGCAGTATGTTCCTCCAAGCCTCGAAGATGGACTATGACCCCAAGATAAAGGAGGATGCGCTGTTCAACTACGCCAAGCTGTCGTATGAGTTGAACGCCAATCCTTATAACGAGTCGATCCGTTCGTTCGAGGATTACCTGGCCAAGTATCCCAAGAGTGTCCACAAGGCCGAGGTGCAGGAGATCCTCAGCTCGCTCTACTTCACCACACGCAACTACAAGGATGCCCTCACCCTTATCGAGAAGATTCCCGACCGCACCCCGCTCATGAACCAGGCCTACCAGCGTATCGTCATCAACAGGGGTATCGAGGTGTTCAACACGGGCAACATGAAAAACGCTGCCAGCTATTTCCAGAAGGCAGCCAAAATCAACGCCCTGCCCAAGTACACCACCGATGCCTACTATCTGTATGCCGAGTCGCGTTACCGTATTGGCGACTACGATGCTGCCGGCAAGACGCTCGACCGCTTTATGCTTAGCAGCAACGCCACCACTTCGCCCTACTACCGCCAGGCGCTCTATACGCACGGCTACCTGTGCATGAAACGAAACAACATCTCCGATGCCGCCGACGACTTTAAGATTTTCCTGCGCCTGGCCGACAAATCCATCGACAAACACCAGGTCAACGATGTGAACAACCGGCTGGGAGACTGCAGTTATCTCGACAGCAAATACGCCGAAGCCATCAAGTACTACGACCGTGTGATAGAGGCTGAGGATGCTGATGCCGACTATGCCACCTATCAGAAAGCCCTTTGCTACGGAGCCATGGGCAAATATCATGAGAAGCTCACCTATCTGAACCAGATTTTCGAGCGCTACAACCAGTCGCCCTTGGCACCCAAAGCACTCTTCGAGATAGGCAACACCTATCTGGTTTGCGACAATAACGAGATGGCTTTGCTCTATTTCAACAACTTCCGCACCCGTTACCCGCAGAACAGTCTGGTGAAGACGGCACTGCTCAACATGGGTCTCATCTACTACAATACCGACCGTAACAACGAGGCACTCGATGTCTTTGACCAGCTGTTGACTCACTATGCCGGCACCGACGAGGCCCGCGACGCCCTCAGCACTGTGAAGAATATATATGTGAGCCAGAACCGGGTGGACGAATACTTCACCTATGTAAAGCGTACCACCAAGACCAACGTCTCGACGGTCGAACAGGACAGCACCCTCTACATGAGTGCCGAGAACCTTTACATGAACGGCGACTGCGAGAGCTCGGTAAAGAGTTTCGAGAGCTATCTCAGCAAGTTCCCCGAAGGTCTCTTCCATCTTCAGGCACACTATTACGCTGCCGATTGCCTCTTCCGCAACGGGCAGAACGAGCAGGCACTGCCGCATTACGAGGCTGTGGCTGCCGCCTCGCGCAACAGCTACACCGAGCGGTCGCTCCACAATGCTGCCAATATCGCCTACAACTTGAACAACTTCACCAAGGCACTCGACCTCTACGGCCAGCTGGTCGAGGTGGCCGAAAACGCCAACAACCGTCTCGCGGGCAGGGTGGGCTACCTGCGTAGCTGGGTACATCTGGCACAGCGCGACAGCATTGTCTCTGCTGCCCGCATGCTCCTCTCCGAGCCCAAGATTACCGACGAGCTGCGCGACGAGGCTCGCATCAGCATGGCGCGCAGCTACTACGAGACCCCTGCCACCTATCCCCAGGCCGACAGTATCTACGCGCTGCTTACCGCCTCCACCAACGGCGATTACAGCGGCGAGGCTTCCTATCGCAGGGCCGAGATGCGTTTCCTGCAAGCCGACTACGATGCCTCCGAGCGTGTCATCGAGACCATCACCGCCGCGCCCGTCAGCGACTACTGGCTGGCCAAGAGCTTCATCCTCTGGGCCGACATCTTCCACGCTCGCGGCAATAACCTCCAGGCCAAACAGACCCTCCAGAGCATCATCGACAACTACGATGGCGACGACCTCGTGCAGGTGGCCCTCCAAAAACGCAATGCCATCCTTGAGGAGGAGAAGCCCGTGCAGCAGCCCGAAGAGGAAGAGATAGTAATTGAACTTGAAAAAGAACCCGAAAATAATTAGTCATGAAGAACTTCAGCATACACACCGTCATGTGCGCCCTCGGCCTGCTGGTCGCGGGCCCTGTCTGTCAGGCTCAGGCCGACAGCAATGTCTATAACGAACGCGTGGTTGTCACCAGCCGCTACAAACCTGTGGTGGAGGAGAGCCAGAAGGTGAACGTGGCCCCTACCATCACCGATACCGTGGCCACCATGCCCAAAGACCTTACCTACGACATCACCACCCGGCGTCTCACCTCGCTCTATCAGCCTTCGCGCATCAAGGCTGCCCGTATCATCGGCGAACCCGCCACCCGCCTCTATAGCAACTATCTCAAGCTCGGATTCGGCAACTATTGGTCGCCCCTCGCCGAGTTCTACTATAACTCGCTGCGTAGCCATGACCGTACCTTTGGTGTCCGCGCCACCCATCGTTCATCATGGGGCACCATCGGCCATCATGTCGACACCGTCTACTCCCCCAATCATTACGGCCAGGCTCCATTCTCTTATACTGACATCACCGCCTTTGGCAAATACATCACCCGCAACCATCTGCAGCTGAGTGCCGACGTGGGATATCAGAACGACTTCACCCGCTACTATGGCTTTTCCGACAGCACGCTCCATGCCGTTCTTGCCCTCCCTCGCGACAGCATCACCCGCTCCTCCTACCGCATGGCTTACAATACCGCATCGGTCAACCTTGGCGTCAAGACCCTCAACACCGATGTCAACGCCCTTGGATATGAAGCCAATGTAGGCGTTACCGACCTTTTTGCCACCTATGGCCAGAACGAGTTTAACATCAATGTGGACGGGAATATCCATTATGGCTTCACTATTGCACAGCAATACAAGGCCATCGCCTATCTCCACCTAACCTACGACGGCTACGCCAACAGCTTCAATCCCTATGAACTGCCTTTGGGCCACGACTCACTCTTGACAGCCTCCCTTGCCGACACGGCCAATGGCCGCTGCGCCCTCAGCGAGAGCAAGTACCGCCGGCTCTACAATGTCAACCCCTATTTCGACTTCCTCTTTTCGGGATTCCAGATTCACGCTGGTGCCGTTGTGGCGCTCGACGGCTATAACATCCCTGAGATTGAGCCGCGCATCTATCCCGATGTCGCTGTAAGCAAATCGTTCTTCCACGACCTTGTCAATGTCACTCTCTCCGCCCGCGGCAATATCGAGGCGCAGAGTTGGAACCGTCTCCGTCTCGTCAACCCCTACATCATGCCCAACAGCACCGTGCGCGCCACCAGCCACTACGACTTTGGTGCCAACATCCGCCTGAACCTCAGCAAGAAAATCGACTTCAACCTGTATGGCTTCTACAGCTATCTCAACGACGACCTCTCGTTCAGGCTCAACGAGCAGTATACACTGCATAATGTCTTTATCCCTGTATACGACAGCATCACCCGCGTCAAGGTTGGCGGCAGCTTTGTCTTCATCAACGACGAGATGCTCCGCCTCGAACTCAAGGGCAACTACTATCTCTACAAGAACCAGAAGACCTACATCCGCAACGGCGAAAGTGTAGAATACCCATTGTACTACCGTCCCGACTTCGACGCCGCCCTTGCCGCCACCGTCAATTACAACGACAAAGTCATCGGCCGCGCCGAATTCCAGACGCTCGGACGTATGCCCTATACCACTGTGAAGGATGCCGCTGGTGCCGACAGTACCCTGTTCCTGCCCATGCGCCTCGGGCTCAACCTCGAAGTGGAATACCGCCACAACAAGGCCCTCAGTTTCTTCCTCAAGTTCGACAACCTCCTGTTCCAACGCTACTTTTATTGGCAGAACTACCCCAGTTACCGCGGTCTCTGCCTCGTTGGGCTCACCTACACTTTACACTAATAGCGCATGAATTACGACCAAACTTTAGAGTACCTCTTCAACAGTCTGCCCATGTACCACCGCATCGGGAAGGCTGCCTATAAGGCCGACATCACCAACACCGTCAGCCTTATGCAGCATCTCGGCCATCCCGAGCAACGGTTCCGTTCCATCCATGTGGCCGGCACCAACGGCAAAGGCTCCGTCTCCCATTTTCTCGCCTCTGTCCTCATGCAGGCGGGCTATAAAGTGGGTCTCTACACCTCGCCCCATCTTGTCGACTTCCGCGAGCGTATCCGTATCAACGGTGCCATGATACCCCGCGACGAAGTGACCCGTTTTGTCGAGCTCCACAAACCTTTCATGGAAACCCTTCAGCTCAGCTTCTTCGAGATGACCGTAGGCCTGGCCTTCGACTACTTTGCTTCACAGCAGGTCGACATCGCCGTCGTGGAGGTAGGCATGGGCGGGCGGCTCGACAGCACCAATGTCATCACCCCGCTCCTCAGCATCATCACCAATATCGGCTTCGACCACACACAGTTTCTTGGCGACACACTGCCCAAGATTGCTGCCGAAAAGGCCGGCATCATCAAACCCGGCATTCCCGTGGTGATAGGGGAGACCCACCCCGAAACGCGTCCCGTCTTCGAGCAAAAAGCAGCCGAGATGCGCTCCCCCATATACTTTGCCGACGACCACTATCGCATAATAGAGCAACCGGCACCGCCCTCGCTCCACTCCTCCGACCTTCAATTCACAGTGGAAAAATTGAACGTTGAAACAGGAAAGTGGGAAGTTGAAGAATTTCCGGTTGCAAAAGACGGGGTATGCTCTCAATTCTCAAGCCCCCTCAGCGGCAGTTACCAGCTGCACAACCTTGCCACCCTCTTCCAGGCGTTGCAGCTGTTGCCCACCGTCGGATTCGCCGTTTCGCTGCAGCGTATCCAGCGCGGCATTTCCCGTGTGGTGGCCGACACCGGTCTCCATGGCCGTTGGGAACAGCTCGACAGCCGTCCCCTCACCATCTGCGAGACCGCCCATAATGCCGACGGTATCGAAGCCATGCTCCACAAACTCGCCTCACTGCCCTACCGTAGGTTGCATCTGGTCTATGGCTGCGTCAACGACAAGGACTATGTCAAGATACTCCACATGCTGCCCTCCGAACGGACAACCTACTACTATACCCAGCCCTCCGTGCCTCGGGGGTTGCCAGTGGACACCTTGGCCGAAGCCGCCAAGAATATTGGCATGCCTGGACTGGCCTTCCCTACCGTGGGCGAAGCCATCCGTGCCGCACGTGCCGCCGCCGACTCCGACAACGACCTTGTGTTGGTAACGGGCAGCATCTTCCTCGTGGCCGACGCGGTCGGATACTATTCCCATTTAGAACGATAACCCTGCCTGGGGATACACGATGCTTGCCCGAACCCAGTTGGCTGTTGCTTTGTATGCGCGAACAAGGTTCGCTGTAACGTCGTCATTCCCGCATTCGTCATTGCTTCTTTTGCCCAAATCGGTCATTAGGCCGACTTTTCAATCGGGATAACCGCACTCTCGATTCACTTTTTACACTTATCCGACGGACACTCCAACCCCGCCGTAATGCCCTCCACACTCTTTCCCTGCCCAGCCTTTGCTCCCTCACTGCGTCTCCCCGGTCCCACCGCAGTGCCGGGAAGTCCCAGCCGTCGGTGCGCCACGACCCACTTGGGTCGTTCAATCTCGGCTCGATGTTGCCTGCTTCCTGGCTTGTTATCCGTTATCATGTCGAGTAACGATGCTATAACGATACTTTAACGATGCAGGATTGAACGGCCCCACTCCGTAGCGAGGGGAAATCGTTGCCGCTTCACGGCGCAGGGCTTATCCCCGTGCATTGCACGGCTCGGCAATTACTCTGGATATTTCGGTTTCCTAACGACCGATTTGGGTTCAACTGACTGAAGGCATTTGGTGGAAAGGGTGCTTGTCCGTCACCCATACGGTAGAGCAAAAAACTGGCGGGACAGACCTGCTGCCTGTCCCGCCAGTAATAGGATGGAGGGTGAATGATGTTAATTGGCAGGTGTGCTACCCAAGGCTTGGAGCAGCTGGATGATGGCTGTGGCCGTACCTACATTGTTGGACACCGTGCTGGCATTCACATTCAGTCCTGTGAGGCTGTTCATGGTGTTGATGATGTAGTCGACATTGGCGGCGGTGATGAGGCCGGAGCCGGCAGAAACCATGCCAGCGGCAAATGCTTTCTTGTAGTCGGGGTTTTCCTTGTTGGAACGCATGTTGGTGTAGCCGGTGGCAACCATGAGGGCGGCGGTGAGGTCCGTCGGATTGCTTAGACTGACGGTGCCAGTGTTTCTGTACGAGTTATAGAGTGTGATAATGGCGTTGGCCGTGTTGCGGCCTTGGGTCTTGGCAGCGCTGTCCACGGAAGTGCCACCCATGCTGCTGCAGGAGGCAAAGGCCATGGCAGCGATGCACATCATAATGATACTGAATCTTTTCATGATAGTATAGTATTGTTTTTGTTTTGTTATTTTCAGGATGCAAAGATACATTTTTTTTTGCATATTGAAAAAAAATCGTATATTTGCAAATTGTTTCAATATGGTATTCAAAGGTTAAATTCTATTATAAATTCTTATGAACAACACCATTTTCACATTCCCGAAACCCGAGAACGAACCCGTACTCGGCTACAAGCCCGGCAGTCCCGAGCGTAAAGAGATTCGTAAGGCTCTCGACGAGCTTTACAAGAAGACCACCACCATCTGCCCCATTATTGGAGGCAAGGAGGTGAAAACCGCCGAGATGGGCGAGATTGTGATGCCCACCGACAACAAGCATGTGCTTGCCAAGTACTACAAAGTGGGTGAAAAGGAGGTTCAGGCCGCTATCGCCGCCGCCATGAAGGCTCACGAGGAGTGGGCCAACACCCCGTGGATTGAGCGTGCCAGTGTGATGCTGAAGATTGCCACCCTCATCAGTGGCAAGTACCGTTGGCTTATCAACGCTGCCACCATGCTTGGTCAGGGCAAGACCACCATGCAGGCCGAAATCGACTCTGCATGCGAGTTGGTGGACTTTCTGCGCTACAATGCCTATTACGCTTCGCAGATATACAGCGACCAGCCCTGCAGCGACAAGGGTACGCTGAACTATGTGACCTACCGCTCGATGGAAGGTTTTGTGTTTGCCATCACTCCCTTCAACTTCACCTCCATCGCCAGCAACCTCTGCCTGTCGCCTGTGCTGATGGGCAATGTGTGCATCTGGAAACCCAGCACCACCGCCATGCTGTCCAACTACCTGTTGATGAAAATCTATAAAGAGGCCGGCCTGCCCGACGGCGTGGTGAACTTCCTGCCCGGCAGCGGTTCGCTGATCGGCAAGGTGGCTTTTGCCGACGCCAACCTGTGCGGTGTCCACTTCACCGGTTCCACCGGCACGTTCAACAGCTTCTGGAAATCAATCGGCGACAATATCGCCAATTACCGCACTTATCCCAAGATTGTGGGTGAGACCGGCGGCAAGGACTTCATCTTCGTCCACAAGTCGGCCAATCCCGAGCAGGTGGCCACAGCCATTGTGCGCGGAGCTTTCGAGTTCCAGGGTCAGAAGTGCTCGGCCGCCTCGCGTGCCTATATCCCCAAGAGCCTGTGGCCCGAGGTCGAAAAACTTGTCGGCAAGATGCTTGCTGAAATCAAAGTGGGCGACGTGCGCGACTTCAGCGCTTTCGTCAACGCCGTTATTGACGAGGCTTCGTTCGACAACTGCATGCGTTATATCGAGCATGCCAAGAAGAGCAAGGATGCCGAAATCGTGTTCGGCGGCACCGGCGACAAGAGCAAGGGATGGTTTATCCAGCCCACGGTCATCCGTGCCCTCGACCCGAAATACAAGTCGATGTGCGAGGAGATTTTCGGACCCATCATCACCGTGTATGTCTACGAGGATGCCAAGTACGAGGAGACACTGCGTCTCTGCAACGAGACTTCGCCCTATGCACTGACGGGTGCCATCTTTGCCACCGACCGCAAGGCATTGCGGACGGGTGCCAATATCCTGAAGTATGCCGCAGGCAACATCTATTACAACGACAAGCCTACAGGCGCCGTGGTGGGTCAGCAGCCCTTTGGCGGTGCCCGTGCCAGTGGCACAAACGACAAGGCCGGCTCGTACCTGAACCTGATTCGCTGGACCAGCCCTCAGGCCATTAAGGAGACTTTCGACCCCGCCTACGACTACAAGTATCCCTTCATCAGCGATGCTGAATAAGACTCACACTTGGTGCCACGCCTTAGGCGTGGCACCTTTTGTTAACACGAATGTGCCATTTTAAACACTTATAACTTATGAAGAAAAAAGTACTATTTGTTACTGCTTTCATGATGCTGTTTTGTGTTGCGAAAGCACAGGATGCGTTGGACACCAACGCTGCCCCTCGTTTTTATCATTGGAATGTAGGCCTGTCGCTTGGTTTTGACTATAACGACCATAGCGCCAATATGGTTTACATGAAAGGCATGACCTATACAGGTTTGATAGGCGTGACGAGTGGCTTGCATGTACAACACAACTTTATGCCTTGGCTGGGTGTGCGTGCAGGAGTCATGACAGTGATGAAAGACTATACCATGACCAATACTGTGGTTTTAGAAGGAAAAGTAGTTGGTGGTGCTCAGACCAATACATACAACGGCTATTTAGATGTGCCGGTGATGGCTGTATTCTCCTATGGCAACAGGTTTAAAGTTCACCTCGGCTTGGGATGTTATATGGGTTATTGGATGGTGAGTTCGCGCTCAGGCGTTGGTATACCTCTCATCGGCGAGAAAGGGGAATTTGACGAGGATGTCAAATTCAACAGCACCCGCGACAACCGTTTCGACGGAGGTTTAGCCGCCTCGGCAGGTATATCGCTTGCCCTTGGCAAGGCACAGGCTTGGTCGCTAGGGCTCGAGGGATGCTACTTCTACGGCCTTACCGACATACAGAAGAAGTATATGCGCAATCTCAGTCCGCGATATAATACAACCTATGCTGTACAGCTGAGTTTAAGCTATTCATTTTAGGATGAAGAACAAAACTAATTATTAATCTTCCATTTTGATAAACTATGAGAACAAGAAAATATATCTTTGATATCATGGTGCTTGCCGCCATGTCGACGCTGATGATGGTGTCATGCCGCAAAGAGGCTCCGGTCCTTCATGACCCCAATAATATTCCTTGCAAGACCTATACCCAACAGTTCCAGGCTGTATGGGAAGGCGTGGATCAGTCGTATGTCTTCTGGGAAAGAGATACCGTCAACTGGGATAAACGCTATGACCTCTGTCTGCCCATTTTCCACGATTTTGATGCCCGCGGCACTGCCAATCCTGTCACTGCCGAAGAGTATAAGGCTGCTTGGTTAAAGGTGTTCAAAGGTCTTGTCGACCATCATTTCGTTGGCGTTCTGTGGAATCCGAATCTGAAGAGTGCTGTAATCGTCAATGCGGGTCACCAAGCTCGCTATACGACCGACGTCGCCCAGGAGATTTCCATTCTCAAGCGCATGCCCGGAATCAGCGACCTGACAGAGAACACCGTTCAGGGAAGCAAAGCACCTCAGTCGTGGAGCTGCCTGTTGCCCGGCAAGGTTTCAGGCGAGAAGATAGCCTATTTCCGTTTCTCGGGTTTTGGATTCAACATAAAAAATCAGTCGAGGGCAGAGTTGGCTCCGTTATATGCCTTCTTCGACCCCGATACTTTAGGCAACGTGGGTGACCGTGCCCTCATCAACCGCGATGATGTAAAGGGCATTATCATCGATGTGAGAGGCAATGGCGGTGGAAGCTTCGGCAATATCGATATGTTTATTGGCTCTTTGCTGCATAAGGATTTGCATATAGGTTATACTCGTGTGAAAGAGGGTATTGGAAGATTGGATTACAGTGCATGGCTTCCATTGAAAATCGCTGCCCACAAAAGACCTATAAATAAGGAGAAGGATGTCGTATTGCTTGTCGACGCCAATTCTATTAGCTGTTCTGAAGTTACTGCAGTGTTCATGAAGTATCTTCCCAATGGCAAAGTGGTGGGTGATCGCACGTATGGTGCTACAGGCCCACTCTGGTCTAACACGATTCTCCACGATGTATTTTACAACGGTTGCTTCGGTGATACAAATCTGTATAATCGCTTTCTCGAAGATCGTGGCACTTATTCGAATGATAATTTCGCCTATTATGTCTACACTAGCACATTCGAGTTTGTCGACCGCAACTATGAGAGCTTCGAAGGCAAGGGTGTCAATCCCGATATCTTGGTTCCTTACAATGAGCAAGAGTTGAAAGCTGGTACCGACAAGCAGTTGGAACGTGCACTGGAATATCTTCGTAACGGAAAATAATTCTGCAAATATTGTAACATAACAATTGTTTTATGAGAATGAACAATCGTCTAACCATTCCCATCGCCCGATGCCTGTTGTTGGTGTGGCTGGCTGCTGTGCCTGTTGTGCTCTCCGCCCAGGAGGATGTTCAGGCCGAGCCGCGTACTCGCCATTTCAGCTTCGGCATCACCGCAGGTATGGACCGTAACTACCATAGTGTGGATATGGTGTATATGTCGGATATGAAGTTCGACAAGTTCAGAACGGGTACGGTGTTTGGGCTCCGACTGGGGTATGCGCCCCTTAAGTGGCTCTCCATCAACACCGGCGCAGTGCTGATACAGAAGAATTACCACATGGACCATGTGTTTGAGTATTACTATCTGCGCTACTCGCTCAACACCACATCGACCAATGACTATATCAATGTCCCTCTCGAATTGAAACTGAGTGTGGGTAAGACGGTCAGACTGCACGCCTTTGGTGGTGTTTTCGGCGGCTATTGGCTGAAAGGGCATAGGAAAGGGGTGACCTATTCATTCTCTAACGAAAGAAATTACTCCTTTGACGAGGATTACGTGTTTAACGACAAGCGCGACAACAGGATTGAGAAGGGGTTCACTTGGGGCGCCGGTCTCAGCGGCATGATTCTTGGTAAGATAGAGGTGGGTGCTGAAATAAGATGGTACTACAGCATCACCGATATCCAGAAGCCTTATATGACCAACCTCAATCCCCGCTACAATACTGCTGTCGCCTTTCAGGCAGGCTTGAGCTACTGGCTATAGTTCAATAGAATATCATCAATTAGGAATAAACGTTTTGCCCCCTCGCCATTTGACGAGGGGGTAAATAAAAAGAATTAATAGAACATTCTATATGAGAAAAGACGCTTTTTTTTATGGCCTGCTGTTGTTGGTCACATTGAGCAACGTGTCGTGCCGCAAGGAACCTCTGGAAAACCGAGGCAACCCCAACAACCTTATCTGTAAGAACTATCTTTCGCAGTTTGAGGCTATCTGGTCGGGCATGGACCAGGGCTATGTGTTCTGGGACCGTGACACCGTCGACTGGGATGCCCGCTACGAGGAGTTCCGCCCTATTTTTGCCGCCTTCGATGCACGTCCGGCCAACAAGCCCGTCACGCAAATTGAGTACATGGAAGCCTATACAGGCCTCTTTGCAGGACTGCTGGAC